>SERZ01000038.1_pt1 | contig 69832 bp, 75 predicted proteins | sample 3171461 | NCBI WGS metagenome assembly SERZ01 (sample SAMN06051861, study PRJNA518727) | freshwater metagenome | biome: subpolar coniferous forest; feature: holomictic lake; material: water; isolation source: holomictic Lake 227, 6 m depth | place: Canada: near Kenora, Ontario | collected... | reverse complement strand
GACGCACCGCGCGCAGTGCCTCAATGGCGTTCATGATGGCCAGTTCCTGCACTTCAGATTTTACTTCCTCTGCTTTCAGAAGATCACGAGGATTGCCACTGCGTTTCAGCGCGCGACCCTTTCGTGCGCGGTCGGAAAGCACGCGCTGCATTGAAATGTTAGCCAAGCCTTGAAGATGATCGTCGCCTTGAATAGCGACGCGCTGGGCCAAAAGTTGCAGCGTGGATTCAGCCACCAAAGATGTTGGCGACATTTCACGATTTATTTTGGAGGACTTCAGAAGCTGTTCGCTGCGCAGAATGCGTCCAGCCATTTCGCGCAATGCTTGGTACTGCTTTGTTAGCAAACTTCTGAGGGCAGGCGAAGAGGATTCACCATTGCTCGCTTTGACGGAATGACCGTTTGATGTGCTGCCGACTTTGGAGGCGGATGAACCGCGTCCCGAATCTATTGATTTATTTTTTGCTAACGAACTTTTTTTCACAAATAAACTTCAGAATTGAGAGGGATTCGAAGGGGGTTTATCAACACAAACCAACCCCCGTGAATGAGTGAACGCGTATTCCAAGGAGTTAGATATCAAATAATATTTTATTTTCCTTTTTTTTCTGAAATTTAAAATTGCGGATTATGAGCCATCTGTTTTGACTGATAAAATTAAAATAAAAAGAAAGTCGACCCATGGTAACGGATCGGCTTTCGATTTAAAACTTAAATATAGAAAATAGAATGACTTACAATCAGACCGCCGCGGCCATCTTTTCCGCCTTCTTGCGGGCGTCATCGAGAGTCCCAACATACATAAAGGCGCTCTCAGGCAAATCATCGCCTTCGCCGTTGGCAATGCGCTCGAAACTATCAATGGTCTCCTCAAGCTTGCAGGTCACGCCTGGGTAACCGGTGAAGATTTCCGCCACGTAGAACGGCTGGCTCAAGAAACGCTCCATCTTGCGGGCGCGCGCCACGGTCAACTTGTCATCTTCTGAAAGTTCGTCAACGCCCAAGATGGCGATGATGTCTTGCAGATCCTTATAGCGCTGCAAAATACCTTGCACGCGGCGCGCCACTTTGTAGTGACGCTCGCCCAGAACTTGCGGATCAAGAATGCGGCTGGTGCTGGAAATAGGATCGACGGCGGGATAAATACCCTTCTCGGAAATCTTTCGCTCAAGCACAATGAACGCGTCCAAATGGCTGAACGTGGTCGCAGGCGCGGGATCGGTTAAATCGTCGGCGGGCACGTAAATAGCCTGCACGCTGGTGATGGCGCCTTGCTTGGTGCTGGTGATGCGCTCTTGCATCTGACCCATTTCCGTGGCGAGTGTTGGTTGGTAACCCACGGCGCTTGGCATGCGGCCCAAGAGCGCGCTGACTTCCGAACCTGCTTGCGTGAAACGGAACACGTTGTCAATGAACAGCAATGTTTCTTTACCGCTCTTGTCGCGGAATGCTTCCGCCATGGTGAGCGCGCTCAGACCAACGCGAAGACGCGCTCCAGGTGGCTCATTCATTTGACCGAACACCATGGCCACCTTGTCAATGACGTGGCACTTCTTGCCGGTGGAATCAATGTATTCCGCTTCCTGCATTTCAAGCCACAAATCGTTGCCTTCGCGGGTGCGCTCGCCCACGCCGGCGAACACGCTGTAACCACCAAAGTTTCGCGCAACGCGCGCGATCATTTCTTGAATGACCACGGTCTTGCCTACGCCCGCGCCGCCGAACAAACCAATTTTTCCACCGCGCACGAATGGGCACAGAAGATCAATCACCTTGATGCCGGTTGGAAGCATTTCTGTTTTTGGATTCAAGTCAACAAATGATGGCGGCTCGCGGTGAATCGGCATCAATTCGTCGTACTTCACTTCGCCGCGGCCATCGACAGGTTGACCGAGCAAATTAAAGATGCGACCAAGCACGCCTTCGCCAGTTGGAACTTTTACGCTGGCGCCGGTGTCGGTGCAACTATCGCCACGACGCACGCCGTCAGTGCTGGCCAACGCAACGCATCGAACAATGCCGCCGCCCATGTGCTTGGCGACTTCGCCCACAAGCAGCGACTTCTCGCCGCGCAGTTGGAAGTCAACGTGCACCGCGTTGTAAATTTCTGGAATTTGGTCTTCAGGAAATTGTGCGTCGAAGGTGCTGCCGATGACTTGAATGATTTTGCCGGTGGAGGCCATGTGGAATCCGTTGTTTGAAGTGCGGCGCCACGGGAAACATTTCCAGTGGCGGGGCTAGGAAGATAGCCGTTGCGCGGCGAAATCGCCACCATTTATTTCACATTGGGCAAATTTGAAAGCGTGGGAATGAACTTCGAATTGCCAATGAAAAGCGGCGAAGGCCAGGGCGCGGAACGCTGGCCGGCAAGCCAATCCGCATGCCAAATACATTAAGCCTGAATGTTCAGAAGGCGACCGCGGGCAAGTCCGGTTGCCACTTCAATTCGGTCCGCGGCGCGTGTGTACAACTGCAGGCGATCGGGGCCGGCGTTGAGCAGTGGCGCAGAAAATGGGTCTGGGGCAACGGGAACTCTGGCCGCGGCCATGCCATTCAGGGATGGTGTCGCGTGTGAAATGGAGGTGCGACCCGCCAAAGTCATCATGGATCCGTTGATTTCCATCAAAGCCATTCTAACGGTGGAACTTGGTGTTTAGGAAGGTTTTTGCGAAGGTTTGGCAGATTCAACTGGCGTTTTTGGAGCCTCAGGGGGGTTTGTGTCCTCTGAGGTCGCCCAGCCAAAGGTTCGCGCCTTCTCATCGACCGGAACAAATTTGCGCATTTCCACCTTGGGGTTGACATCAAAAACTTGCGGCGCCATTTCCACGCCAAATGGCTTGCCAACAATTTCAAAGCCAATTGGAAGTTCCTCGCTCCACCAAAGATTGCTTTGAAGAATGATGGATTCGGGCGGAATGGTCGCGGCCACGGAACTAATTTTTTCGATGCGACCAGGAACCCACGTCACCAAATTGTTTTGAAAGGTGATGTGGTTTGGAACGCCGCATGTTCCGTCGGCTTTCCAAACAAACTTGGTGCTCTCAATGATGGAGTTGTTGGCAATGGTGGAATTGTCAATGGAGCCCAACGAAATAAAGCACGGGCAATCAAGCGCGGCGTTGTGAGAAATTTGAATTCGTTGCGCGGGGCGTTGCGCATTTTGTTCCGCTGGATTTGGATTCGTGGTATCGCACACGCCAAGCTCAAACGCCACTTGCACTTTTGGACCAAAGCTCAGGTACATGCAAGAAATATCCTCGCAGCCAGAACGAATGGCCACGCCGCGGTACTGCGGTAGATTTTTCGCCGTGTCCAATGTGGCTTGCGAAACGCCAACTTTCTTGCAGTTGTCAAGCACGATTGCGGAGTTGTTCCAGCCCTTGATAAAAATGTGCGAGACATCCACTTTTTGCATGCTGCGCAAATAAATTCCAGATTGGTTGTCGGCAACGCCATCTTGTTTGATGCGCAAGTTGGTGAGAATGAGGTTGGAATCCCAAGGGGTTTCCTGCACAACTGGCGAGGCGGCAAGGGAGCCATCCACATAAATAGTTGGCCCCGATGAATTGCCTAGAAGCAAATCGCGCACGATGACATTTTGCGGGCGAAGAAGTGAAATACTGAACAGGTCGCCCTTCACATACGGCAATGGCTTTTCTTTTTCCGGCTGATAGCCACGGATGACGATTGGGTTGTCGCGCGCGCCACGAAGATCCGCAAGCGCGAATGGAATGTGCACACCAGGAAGTAGGCGCACTTCATCGCCTGGTTGCAAAAACGGCGCGAGTGAATTGAAGGCCACGCCAGGCTCAATGTTGAAAATGCGACCGCCAAGAACATTCATGCCTGATACCGGAATGGGAGGTGACGTGAGCGCGGGTGTTGTTGGTGAAGATGTTTGCGCAGTGGCCTGTGAAGGTGTTGGCGAATTCTGTTGCGCCCAAGCGCTGCATGAAATGAAAACGGCAATGGCCGCCGTGCGCAGCAAGGAAAGTTTTTGAATGGGAGCGTGATTCACAACAACAGCCTACGCAATGAATCGATCCATTGGATCGGGCAACGTGATGCGCAAGAATGTGGTTCCCATGCTCAGCTTCGCGACGCAGCCTTCAGAAACAGCAGGGAAAAGCAGGGTTTCCCATGCGGATGCTGACACCGGTGTTTTGCCATCCACCGAAATGCTGCCGCTAAGAACCAGCCAACATACGGGGCGCTGATGCGTGATCACTTCAAGCGTGGTGGCGGTCATGGCTTCTATGCGCTCAATTTTATAGTGATCGGTGCGCGACAAAAGCGTGGTGCGAAAAGAACGTGTTTGCACCGCGGGCGCCGTTGCCGCGTTGCGAATTGCAAGGTGGTCAAGTCGTTGCGTCTTGCCAAATTGAATGCACGCCATGGCTTGATCAAGATGCAGCAGGCGCGACGGGTCGTTGCGATTCCAATCAAACACGCGGAATGTGGTGTCGCTTGGTGTTTGAATTTCCGCGACTGTGATTCCTTCACCCAACGCGTGGCACAGACCGCTTGGAAGATCAATGCAATCGCCTGGTTGCACGCGCACTTCAACCAGCAAATCTAGAATGCTGGCGCCACTGCGCAAGCGAGTTTCAAATTCTTGTTTGGTGACATGTTCTTTCACGCCACGCCAAATAGTGGCGCCAGGTTTTGCGGCCAGCACAAACCACGATTCAGTTTTTAAATGCGCCGATGCATTGGCCGCGGCGTAGGCTTCATCAGGGTGCACTTGAACTGATAAATGTTCCGCTGCATCGAGGAATTTGACCAAAAGTGGAAAGCGTCCCTGCGCGGTTAAGCGGGCCCGGCCCATCCAGCCCGGGGTATCAAGGTCAACAAGTTCGTGCAATGTTTTTCCTGCGCCGTCTCCCGCAGCGACCAATGAGCAACCGTTGGCGATTGATTCCGGCAGATCCGCCACTTCCCAACTTTCACCAATGGCAAGTTCTCCAGTTGCGGGCGCCGCGAATTTTTTCCAGTGGGAAAAAGTTGTTCCTCCCCAAGCGCGACCTTTTGCGATGGGTTTCAAACGGACTGGACTTGTCGCGTTGGTCGGGATCATTGCATGCTCAGAGTTTCATTCCTGTGATCGTGCTTTCAAAAACTAATTTTGAATTCACAACGCCTTGCACTCGGCAAACAAATCGGCGTCGATTGCGCTCAACAAGTTTGGAGATCGTGTAAAAATGATCGCCCGGAACAACTTGTCCACGGAAAGAAGTTTCATCGCAGCGGGTGAAGCCAAGAAATCCCACATCTGGAATGGCAAGTGTTTGCAAGACGCTGCACAATTGCGCGGCGGCTTCAATCATGAGCACCCCAGGCATTAAGGGGCGACCTGGAATGTGGTAGGGGACCCAAAATTCATCCTGACGAATGTGCTTCACGGCCACACCACAACTAAATTGTTCGTCGCGCCAAATCAGATGGTCCATTTGTCGCATGGGACCAGTTTGGGGCAGCAATTTGTCCACTGCGGCTTGGTTCAAAGCAACGGCATTCAAATCAATTGAATTCAGATCTATAAGTAGTTCGTTGGCCATTGCTTTTTAACCTCGAATTAGAGGCTTATGCCAAAGATAACTAAATTGGAACTTTTGGGGCGAGATCCACAGATAGCCAAAATAGGCGTTACTATGGTGCAAAGGCACTTTCGCCTCTTGTCACCCCTAACCTCAGGAGATTAGAAGTCATGGAAAGTTACGAATTGCTTAAAAAGAAGGTTGAAGAAGCGGCGGACGACATTGCCAAGGCCAGCGGTGGAAATAAGGCGGCGAGCACTCGTGTTCGTAAAGCCATGCAGGACATTAAGGCTCAGGCTCAGGAAATTCGAATTAAAGTGCTCGAGATTTCTCGGCAGCCACCAGCTGCGGGTTAATTGAGACGGCTTCTCCGATTTGCCGAATGTAATTTCATATTACGACGGCAAATGCTTTGTTATTTAACATAAACACATGAAAGAGAGGTTCTTGCCTCTCTTTTCATGTTTTTACAAATTGAAATTGCGTTAGGAGCGCCATTCAAAAGATTGGCGAATGAATTTAAAACTGAATTCTTTTGGCTAAATCAAGGCAAGCTTTGAAATGTGGGTGCGTCGCGTCTTGCAGAAGTTCATACATGGCGCTGAGCGTTCCAGTGGCCATGGCGTTGGCGTGTTCCATTCGTCGAAATGCTGGCGCAATTTGACTGACATCTGTGGCGGAAATTGCGTCAGTCACCAGAAATGGTTGGCGACCGTGCGCGGCAAGATCTAGAACGGTTTGCAGAACGCAAACTTGGGCTTCAATTCCGCAAATGAGAATTTGTGAACGATTCAGCGTGCGCAGTTGCGCGGCGACATCGCTTGTGTAGGCGCTGAAACGAGTCTTTGTGTAGACGGGCGTATTTTTTGACAGGTGCTGTGTGATTTCTGGAGTCGTTGCGCCCAGGCTTTGGGGGCTTTGCTCGGTCACAATCACTGGAATTTCTAGTGTGTTCGCCATTTGCACCAGAATGGCGCTGTTGGCGACCACGCAATCCCACTTGGCAATGTGCTTTGCAAACTTGATTTGAATGTCAATGACCAGAAGTGCGCAGTCGGCGGTTCGAAGTCGGGCAATGGGCATGTGAATTCCTTGGGTGTTTGGATCAAGAACGGCTGGTCACACTTTCAACGCAGGTTCTTGCGCAAGTGTGGCGGAAAATCTTTTTCGAATGGGCGCGGCGACCACAGAGATCCATCGATCGGTCTGTTCGCCGCTACGACCGGTGAGTCGTTTGGCGTCAAGGGCGCTTTCAATATTCACTTTGGCAAAGAGCGGGTCAGCGGATAGTCGCGCGGCAAGGTCGTTTGGTTGTCCAAGTTTCACGCGCTCGGCGGCGGCAAGCGCATGGCTGCGGATTGCGTTGTGCGCCTTTTCGCGGTCCACGCCAGCGCGCACCGCGGCGATTAAAATATCCTCGGTCGCAACAAATGGAAGTTCGTTCTGCAATCGATTGGTGATCACGCTTTCATTCACCACAAGTCCGCCAAGCACATTGGTCATCACATCAAGCGCGCCATCAAGAGCAAGAAACGCCTCGGGCAGAGAAAGTCGCCGCGCGCTGGAATCATCAAGCGTGCGCTCAAGCCACTGCTCGCTGGCGGTGGCCATGGCCACAGGCGCAAGGCCAATCACAAAACGTGCCAAGCCTGTGGCGCGCTCACATCGCATTGGATTTCTTTTGTACGGCATGGCGCTGGAACCAATTTGATCTTTTTCAAACGGCTCCTCCACCTCGCGCAGGTTGGCCAGCAGGCGAATGTCGTTGCAACATTTATGAATGGCGCACGCGCCAACGGCCAATGCGTTGAGCACGGTGGCTTCGAACACGCGCGGAGAAGTTTGTCCGCAGACATTCCAAACGGCGTCGGGGTTCCATTTCAAAAAGCCGCAGAATTTGGCTTCAAGTTGCTCAACTTTGGCGGCGTCGCCCAGCAGCGCCAAGAAGGAAAATTGCGTGCCGGTGGCGCCGCGCAAACCTTTCAACTTGACGCCCGCAAGGCGTAGTTCAATGTCTTGAAGAGCGATGGCGAAATCTTGGCCCCACAACGTCGCGCGCTTTCCAAGCGTGAGCGGTTGCGCGGGTTGAAAGTGCGTGAAGCCCAGGCAAGCAAGATCGCGCTGCTTGGCGGCGAACGTGGCGATGCGATCGATGACGCGCGCAAACTTGTTGGCGATGAGTTGAAGCGCGTCGCGCAAAATGAGCGCGTCGGCGTTGCAGACCACATCTTGACTGGTCATTCCCAAATGAATGAAACCTTGCGCGGCGGGAGCTGATTCGCCAAAGGCGTGCACGTGCGCCATGACATCATGGCGAAGTCGCTTCTCATGTTTGGCCACCGCGGCGAAATCAGTTGTGTTGATATTTGCGCGCATGCCATCAATGGCGGCTTGCGGAATGTTCACGCCAAGTTCTTGTTGCGCTTGCGCCACGGCCAGCCACACGCCGCGCCACAATTGCGCGCGCCGAGAATCAGACCAGAGTTGCTGCATTTCAGTGGAGGCGAATCGTGTGGAGAGCGCGCTCTGCCACACATCATTTGAATCCGATTGTGTGGTAGTGGAAGTCACAAAGGGATCGTATCGGACGGCTTTGGCTTTTGACCGACGCGTGATTCCGTGCCTGAAATAAGGCGTTTTATGTTGGCGCGGTGCGTGATGAACACCAACGCGGCAATGAGCGCGCAGGCCACGACCGCTGGAAACGGCGTGCCTGTGGTTGCTTCAAGCGGCGCGGAACTTTGTGTGGTTGTGCCCCACGGAAGAATCAAGATGGCGCTGATGGGCAGGGTGGACGCGGCGATCAAACTTGAAAGGCTGACGATGCGTGAAAGTTTTATGCACGCGATCCACACGACCAGCGCGATGAGCATTGGAAATGTGAGCACCGGCCACATGGCCACCAACGCGCCGAAGCCCGTGGCAACTCCTTTGCCGCCTTTGAACTTCAGCCACGGTGAAAAAATATGTCCGGCGATCGCGGCGATCGCGATGACAATCCACACGATCAACGCGGTGGATGAAATGGTGTTGACTTCTCGGCCAAGCACTCCGTTGATTTGTCCGATGATCAACACGGGCAACGCTCCCTTGAGCGCGTCGAGAGCGAAGCATGTGAAGCCCCATTTGCGACCCAGCGCGCGTCCAACATTGGTTGCGCCCACATTGCCGCTGCCAACCGTGCGCAGGTCCACGCCTTTTGATTTGGCAATCAACACTCCAAACGGAATGCTGCCGCATAAGAAAGCGGCGATGACTTCAATGATGACTTGCAAATTAATTTGTGTATTCATTTGCATGGCGAAGAATTCCATTGCCAAAAGAGTAGTCATTTATGCGGCGATTGTGTGCGCTTTCGTTCGATGCGTGACAGAGAAAAGCGCCTCTTGCTGCGTTGGCTGAACGCACTGCGAGACTTAACGAAGTTTGGCATTGAGCAATTGCGTCGCGGCGTGCATGACATCGCCAACGGAAATGCGGTCCACGCGCGCGATTTTCGCGACGTGATTCGCGATCACTTCCTTGGGAAGAAATGGATCAGCAATCAACAGCCATTCGCGTGGCGCATGAGTGGCGATTGTGTTTTGCGGCTCATGCAGTGTTGTGAAGCGATGATCAGTTGGACCGAATAGCGAAACACATGGCGTGTTAAACCCGGCGGCGATGTGGCGCGGACCCGTGTCGTTGGTGATCAGCAAATCGGCTTGCGCAATGGCGCCTTTGAGTCCATCCAGCGTGATGCCTCGTTCAATAAGCGAAACGGCGGCGCCTTGGCTCGCGGAAACGATTGCATCAACAACATCGCGTTCACTTTCCGAACCAGTGACCGCGACGCCGGCGCCACATTTTTTACGAAGCGCAATGGCGAGCGCGGCGAAATTTTCCGCGGACCAACGCTTATCAAGTCGGTTCGCGCCTGGATTTAAAATCACGCGCGGCATCGGCAAACCATCAAGCAAGCGAAAGCCGGTGGCCAGTTCTTCCGTGGTGCAGTGCAATTGCACCGTACGATCAGTGATGGTGGTTCCAAGTGCCAACTCCGTGAGATCACAATAATTATCCACGCTGCTCAACGGCGTTGTCATGAACGGCGGCGTTGCGGGATGTGAAAGAAACCAGCCGCGATTTTGACGATTCCAACCAATTCGGGTGCGCGCGCCGCTGGCATACGCAATCAACGCGCTGCGCATGCTGTTTGGAAATAGCAGCATGGCGTCGGCATGGATGGCGCGGATTGGTTTGAGATTGCTGAAGGGACCAAGCCATCCGCGCATGCGATGTTCAACACATTCGTCAAAGACTGGCAAGCCTGAAAGAATGGTGCGCAAGCCAGCGCGGCCAAGCAGCGTGATGTGCGTGTTGGGCAAATTCTTGCGCAACGCACGCAGCGCCGGAGTGGCCATGACCGTGTCACCAATCCATGAAGGAAGAATCACGCATAGTCGTTGGCAATTGTGCAGGGGAGATTTCATTTTTAGAAAGAACCCCATGGACTTTCAGGCGCGCGGTGGGAGCGCCACCATCGGTCTGTGTCTCGTCGAAGTTCCGTGGCGAATCCCAGGGCAATCACTTCGCCTCCTTCGACTGTGGCGGTCACACTGTTGATGTGGAAGTCGATTTGAAGCAGTTGTATTCCAGTTCGTTGCGCAAGCGCGTGCGCCATGGACTTGATGGTTTCTTTGAACACGGCGTCGGATAAAATATCAGATCGACGCGTGTGCAGCGAAACGGAGCCAATCGCTGCCGCATCAATGACTGGCGCGGTGATGCGCCGCGCGGCGTGAAGCAAATCCTTCTCCACAAAGTCGCCAACGCTTGCGGCGGCCATTTCGCGGTCGCTTGAAATTAAAATGGTGCGGCATTGCGCCGCCGCGCCCGCAATCACGTCGCGTTCTTGATCGCCAATCATCCAGCTTTTTTCTAGATCAATGGCGTGGGCTAATGCTGCCGCAAACAACATTCCAGGCGCGGGTTTTCGCCATTCATGTTCGCGGCGATAGTTTTCCACCGTTCCTTGCGGATGAAACGGACAGTAATAATATTCGGTGATGACTGTGGGCGTTCCCACTTCCGCGCGCAGCATGTGTTCTAGACGCGCGTGCGTTTGAACAACCGCGTCCTCGTTGTATTTACCGCGCGCCACTCCGCCTTGATTGGTGACCACGAACAACATGAAGTTGTGTTTGAGCAGAAGTTGCAGCGCCTGCGCAACGCCAGGAAGAATTTTTAGTTGATCTGGATCACCCAAGTCGCCAGCGTTGTCAATGAGCGTTCCGTCGCGGTCAAGAAAGACCGCCGGCCGCAAAGCGGATTGGCGATCTGCGGGGCTCACACTACGACCGCCGGTTTTGATTTGGAGAAGTGCAAATGTGGAACGCTGTCGCCAAAACACGTCCCCATGGCGCGACCCGCGGAGATCAATCCGTGATCAACTGGAATCAATCGTTGTTTGCCCGCGGCGTGCAACAAGTCGACATCGGAGAAAATATTATTTTCGCGCACCACCATGCGATTGTGCCCGCCAGCCATCAGCGTGAGAATGGCGTGATAGCCAAAGTGCGTGGCCAAAATTCGATCGGCCGCGATCGGGGGACCGCCGCGTTGAATGTGACCAAGCACCGTGGTGCGAGTCTCGACATTGCAAGCTTTTTCAATGTTTTTAGCCACAAATGCACCAATGCCGCCAAGGCGAATTGGGTCGGGACTTGTGGGGTCAATACGCGCCACAATTTGCTCGCCAGATTTTTGCTTCGCGCCCTCGGCCACCACAACAATGGCGAAGCCTGGGCCTTTGCTCATGCGGTCATTCACAAATGCGAAAATGGGATTGAAGTCAAACGGAATTTCGGGAATCAGAATCACATCGCTGCCGCTGGCCACGCCGGCGGTCAGCGCGATCCATCCCGCGTTGCGTCCCATGAGTTCACACACCATCACGCGGTGGTGACTGTCGGCGGTGGAGTGCAAGCGATCAAGAGCGTCGGTGGCCGTGGCGACCGCGGTGAGAAAACCAAAACTAATTTCAGTTCCAACAATATCGTTGTCGATTGTTTTTGGAACGCCAATAATGTTCAAGCCTTTGTCTACAAGATGACTAGCGGCGCTCATGGTTCCATCGCCACCAATCACAATGATGGCGTCCAGCCGATGTCGCTTGGCGGTCTCCACGCAGCGCTCGGTCATGTCGCGAAAAATCGGAGCTCCATGTTCGTCATTGCCAACGTGGTACTTGCTTGGGTTGCAGCGATTGTTGCTGCCCAAAATGGTTCCGCCACGCACTAGGATTCCAGCGACGTCGCGTGAAGTCAGCGGTCGAACGCGGTCATCGATCAAGCCCTGAAAACCATCTTCAATTCCCACGACTTCAATGCCGTATTGCAAAATGGCGGTCTTGGTCACTGCGCGAATCACGGCGTTCAGGCCGGGGCAATCGCCACCACCCGTGAGTACGCCAATGCGACGAATATCTTTTGGAGGTGTCATGGAAAGGGTGATGATCGTAACCATCTTTCGCCAGCCCGCCATGCGCTGCGATCTTTTATATCAGCGGTACCATTCTTTCAATGACACAAGAAAAGACTCCAGCGAATCAAGGCGACTCTGGCGGCGTTGAGGAAATTCATCCATCGGTGCTTGAAGCATCCCGTCGCGCCAAGTTGGATCGCTACAGAAACGAGATGGGAGTGGACCCATTTGGTGGACGAGTGTTTGGTTTGGTGTCGCTTGCCGCGGCGCGCGCCGGATTCAATGTGGAAGCGCAAACTCAGCATGAGTTTGACAGCGCAAAAGCGAAGGCCGATCCCGCGTTTCAAGTCGTCGACACACGCCCGCGCATGAAAGTCGCTGGCCGCGTGGTGCAGTACCGCGATCTTGGAAAAATTATTTTCTTCTGGCTGCGCGACCACACTGGCGATTTGCAAATTTCCATGAGCAAGTCCGCGGCGGATGCGAAGTCTTTTGAAATCGCCAAGGCGCTGGATTACGGAGACATTGTGTGCGCGGAAGGTCCCATCGGCCGCACGCAGAAGGGCGAGATTTGCATTTGGGCAAAAGATGTTTCGCTGCAATGCAAAAGTTTGGCGCCGCCGCCAGGCAAATGGCACGGCTTGGAAGATGCGGAAATTCGCTATCGAAAGCGCTATTTGGACATGTGGGCCACGCCGCGCACCATGCAAGTTTTTCAAATGCGCAGCCGCATTGTGGCCATGGCCCGCGGGTTCATGCAGCAGCGTGGATTTCTGGAGGTGGAGACTCCCATGATGCAGCCACTGGCTGGCGGCGCCGCGGCGCGTCCATTTGTGACAACGCACAACGCGCTTGGCATGAATTTATTTTTGCGCGTCGCGCCCGAGTTGTATCTGAAGCGATTGATCACTGGTGGAATGCCGCGCGTGTTTGAAATCAATCGCAACTTCCGCAATGAAGGTGTTGATCGCAGCCATAATCCGGAGTTCACCGCAATGGAGGCATATGAAGCCTTTGGCGATTACACAAGCATTATGGATCTCACGGAAGCGCTGGTGCATGAGTGCGCCACGCAAGTAGCGAAGGAGCAAGCAGATGTTCCGGCGGGTCCTGTGCTTGCGTTTGGTGAATTCAAAGTGAATTACGCAATGCCATTTCGCCGCGTCACTTTCGCGGAATTGTTCAAGCAAGGTTCGGGTCTTGACATCTTTGATGAAAAATCTGTTTTGCAAGAGGCGCAGTCGCGCCACATTCCAAACGCCGCCACGATTGATCATTGGTTGCGCGTGGAAAAACTTTTTGAACTTCTGGCGGAGCCAAAGATTGATCCTTGCACGCCAACTTTTGTCACGGATTGGCCAAGCGCCGTCAGTCCGTTGACGCGTCCGCGCGCCGACGATCCGCGCTTGTGTGAACGCGGTGATTTGTTCATTGGCGGCATGGAAATGGGCCCGCATTACAGCGAGTTGAACGACCCCGATGTGCAGCGCGCCAAATTCACGGATCAACTCAAGGGTGTCAACGATGAGGAAACAACCTTCCGCACGCTTGATGAGGATTTTCTTGAGTCGCTGAAAGTGGGCATGCCACCGACGGGTGGAATGGGACTCGGCATTGATCGCCTTGTCATGTTGCTCACCAACAGTGAAAGTATTCGCGATGTGATTCTCTTTCCGTTGATGAAGTCAGAGTGATGTCGCGACTCACCGCGTTCATTGGATGCATTGGCGCGGCGGGATTTCTTTTGTGCATTGGCGCGGCACGGCACACGCAACATTCGGACGCGCCGCAAACGCAAACGTCCACGCCTTCTGTGGCAACAAGTACTGCGGCACCTACGGATGCGGGCAACTCAACGCATTGGTACATCATCACGCTGAACAATGTGCCAACGGGTTGGACGCGATTGCAGACCAAGACAATTCCAGAAGGCTTTCGCACTGAAACGCAAACCCGTTTGCGCATGGCGCGCGAGAAGCAAATTCTGAGCATGACTTCCACGTCATGGATTGAAGAAGACGCGGCGGGGCGGCCACTTCGCGGCGGGCAAACGCAGGCTGGTGGCGGCATGTCGGTGCGTGTCGCATGGGAGTTTGTGGCCGACGGAATTCGCGAGCGCCGCACGCAAGGCGCAACCGTAAAAGAGCGTATTTTGCCTGCAATTGATAAGGAAGCGCTGGCACCCATGGCGGCGATGCGCATGGGGCAGGGCGCAAGGGCGGCGGGAAAATCAGATTTCACATTGCTGATTATTGATCCTTCGCAAGGATTGCAGACGCAGTTGAACCGCTGGGAAAAAATAGATGACAGCGCCGCCGTGATCGCTGGAAAATCCGTCGCATGTACGCGATGGCGCACATCGGGTCCAATGATCGCCAAGGGCAGCGAGGAGTGGATCAACGCAGCGGGTGAAACTGTGCTTAGTCAAACTCCGACAGGTTTAGGCGTGTTGAAAAATGTGATGTGCGATGAATCCATTGCGCTGGCCGCGCTTGATGAAGCCAAGCCGCCAGTTGAAGTGATGGTTGCAAGTTTTGTGAAAGTGGATCATGCGTTGAGCCAGGTCTCCACCAAACGAGCGCTCACGCTTTTGGTGAAGGCCAAGAAGCCGCCAATCATGCCGCCGCCGCAAGAGGGGTTTCAACGTGTCGCGCACAATCCAGATGGATCGTTCACGGTCACGATCGATCTTGATAGACCAGCGGATCCATCTCTTGCAAGCGTGGCAACCGACGCGGTATTCATGGAATCGTCGCCCATGATTGATTGGAATGATCCCGCGGTCATTGCGCTGAAAGACAAAGCGGTTGAGCAATGGAAATCGCAATTGAAATCCAAGAACAAGGCCACGATTCTTGATAAGAAAGACCCTGATTTTGCGGCCAATACATTGCAGAAAGCCAAGGTATTTCGCAGCGTTGTGGCCAACCACATTACGAATCAAAACTTAGGCAGCGCGTTCGCAAGCGCCAGTGAAACAGCGCAAAATAAATCGGGTGATTGCACCGAGTATGCGGTGTTGCTTGCGGCTCTTTTGCGCGCCGATGGAATTCCAAGCCGAGTGGCCGCAGGCTTGGTGTGGGCTGAATATTTTGCCGGCGAAAAAAATGTGTTCGCCTGGCATTTATGGACGCAGGCTTTCATTGACGGTCGATGGATTGATTTGGACGCCACGCTTCCAGCCGGCGAAGAATCATTTCATGTTGGACATGTGTTGCTTGCCGTCACACCCTTGACCGACGCGGCTAGTGATCCTGCGTGGAGTAGCCTTCTGACATCAATGGGAAATCTTTCTATAGAGGTCAGCGATGGACCGAATCAATAATTCTCCAACTCTTCCTCCGCGTGATCCTTTGGGATTCAAAGGAACATTTGGAAAAGTGTGCGTGGTGGGTGGATCTTGTGGCGATCACCCAATGATTGGCGCGCCCGCGCTTGCCGCCCGCGCCGCGCTTCGTAGTGGTTGCGGTTTGTGCACGGTCGCTGTGCCCGCGCCCATTTTGTCCGCGGTGCTTTCAATTATTCCCGCCGCCACTGGTGTGGCATTGCCCGTTGATTCGAAACAACATCTGTTCGCCGCGGGTTGCGCGCAAGTGATTGATGAAGCGCTTGCAAACGCAGACACGTTGGTTGTTGGTCCAGGATTTGGGCGCGATCAACCGCAACAACAAATTGTCATTCGTTTGGCAAACGCCTTCACAAAGCCGTTGATTCTGGACGCCGATGCCTTGCGCGCGCTGGCGCACACGCCTGATTTTGCCCGCGACTTGAAAGCGCCAATCATCATGACTCCCCATCCCGGCGAGTTCGCCGCGCTGGCCGAGGCGCTTGAACTTGATCTTGATCCTGTGACTGAATCCACGCGCGAGGTTGCGGCGCTCACTTTGGCGGCTCGACTTGGTTGCATTGTTGTATTAAAAGGTGCGCACACGCAAGTCAGTGATGGTGTTCGTGTGTGGCGCAGCGAATTTGCCGAGGCCGCGCTGGCCATTGGCGGTAGTGGTGATGTCTTGTCTGGAATCACAGGATCATTCGCGGCGCAGTTCACGCGAAAAAATTCCGCCAACGCGCTTGATCTATTTCAAGTGGCGTGCTTGGCAGTTCAAGTTCATGCGTTGACCGCGGTTGCTTGGTCGCGCGCGCATGGGCACGCGGGACTTTTGCCAGAGGAACTTGCCGATGGAATTCCCGCCATCATGGCCGATCTTCGTGGCGAGTTGCGCTAAGCACGCGCCGCGTCGACAACTCTTTTTCACGGTTACACTCGCGTGATGACCAACCAAGAGCACATTGCGATCAAGGATTTCATACCAAATTCACACATCAGCGGAATTTATGGTCTGGTCAATCCGCAGGTTGGCACCACGCGCGCGGGCAAACCTTTTTTCAAGGCGCTTATTCGCGACGCGTCCGGGGAGGCGGCGTTGCGCGTTTGGATTTTTGACGAAGCGCGCCTTGGCGAGACTATTCGCACTGGCTTTGTGCATATCACTGGGCAAACGCAAAGCTATAACGGCCAAATTCAAGTCATCGCGGACGTGATCCGCGCCGAGGAAGTTTCAACCGATCAGCTGAAAAAACTTCTGCCAGCCACCACGCGCGACATTGACGGCATGATGAAGGAGGTCGAGCGACTGCTTCACACATTGAAGCACCCAGGCATGCGCGCATTGGCCGAGCAATACCTTTCCAACGAACACATCACGCAACATTTTCGACGCGCGCCCGCCGCGGTCAGCGTGCATCACGCGTACATCGGTGGTTTGCTTGAGCACACGCTGCAACTCATGTTGCTTGCGGATGTCATGTTGCCGCTGTATCCCGGCTTGAACCGCGACCTTGTCTTGCTTGGTTTGTTTCTGCATGATTTGGGCAAGACAGTCGAGTTGGAATGGGAGCGCGGTTTCGCCTACACCACTGACGGCAATTTGGTTGGACATGTTGTTCGCGGCGCGATTTGGCTGCAAACCATGGCCGCGGCGTCCGCGAAGAAATCACCAATTCCGCCTGACGCGTTGCGGGTTCTTCTGCACATTGTCATCAGTCATCACGGAACGTTGGAGCACGGCGCCGCGAAATTGCCAAGCACTCCGGAAGCCATGTTCGTTGCCATGCTTGACAACCTTGACGCCAAAACAACTTCCACACTTGTGGCCGCGGCGCGTGATCGCGCTGATGTGAACGAGCCAGGTCATGAATTCAGCGACAAGGTGTGGTCGCTCGATGTCCGCGTGTTTCGCCCCGATCCACTGTGTGTGTCAGAGCCTGTTGCCGCCGCGACTCAAGCGGAGTGAGATTTATTTTCAAATGTGAAATGTGCCCGGCAAGAATGCTTTTGCATTTATCTATTTGAAAAACAGCATGTTGCAAAAACACGATTTACACTGAGCGAGCAGTGGAGTGTGCTTGGTCAGCAAGTCGCGTGTGCAACGCCTCTAGCGCGGTTGGTGGATGCAGCGATATGCACCATGATCGACGCATGGCCACATCAAGTGATTGACGCGCTTGAATTTGTCCACGTGCCACGTCTTGAAGTTGTGTGAGCGCGCCCGCAAGTTCGCCGCGGCGTTCGTGGCGGTCCGCGATCAGTTCTTGAAATAGTTTTTTGCGCTGCGGACTGCGCCGCGGAAGCGCGGCGATGGTGTTCAGAAAATGTTTTCGCCGCGCACTTGGACCTGTTTGCGTAGTGGCGGCGAGATCAGGGTCGCACCACGCGCTGCGAAACGCGTTGGGTTTAACCGTGGCCAAATCCGATTGATCTTTATTGATTTCCAACGGTAAACGCAGCGTTGCGCTCACCACATCAAAGCTTGGCGGTTGCCAACCAAGCCAACGCAAAATCCAAGCGTTTGATACTTCCTCGTACATTTTTCCGCCAAGCCCATGCGTGAAACGATCAGCCAACGCTGTTCGAAGCAGCACGCCAAGCAATGATGCGCGTGGCAGCAACAATTCATTGTTCAAACGCGCAAGGCGCGCGCTGTCAGCCGTGGCGTGAATGCGTTCGCCTGATTCATTCAGTATCCACAGCGGCAACTCGCTGCGGGAACCATCCACGCGCAACGGCCGTGCCGCGCGCGGATGAAGTTGCAGCGCCAAGTTGTAACTCTGAGCGCACGCTTCTGGTTCGCGCAACATTCGGTCAACAAGATGTTGAGCAAATGGCGTGGCCATAAAATCGCTTACGCTGATGACGCGTGGCGCTTGAATAATGTGCGCAACGCCATGCAGCAACGCGCGCGTGATTTGCAGCGCGGCGTTGGGTGAGTCCTTGAATTTCCCAAGCGCGGTAGTGAGTTGCGTTAATCCGGCGCGGACAAAGTCTGGCGTTTCACCACTGTGCTCAATCGCACGCGCGTGAAACGCGGGCGCGCGCAAAGCAGGGATATTTTCAGCGGTGTGGCTCAATCTAGTTCCATTGGCCACCCAAATTCCATCTTGCAACACAGGCCACTCCACAAAAAACCCATCGAACGCGTCTTGATCAACCACCACATGAACGGGCGTGGCATGTTCTTGGCGAGCGAGCGCATCTGTCCAAAATGTTTTGGCGACAATGCCCGCATGCCACGCTTGCGCTTGATGACCAGCGGCCACCACGGGCGCGTCGGGCAAATTGAAATGGGTTCGGGTCTCGTTGCGCCATGCGGAAAGTGGACGTCCTTCAACGTGCGCGGAAGAATCCCCCAACGGCCCCGAGTGTTCAACAAGAATTTCCGCGGCGGCTTGAGCCATCATTCTGCAATTGAATCAGGCATTGAGTCATTTTGCAAAAGCTTTGGCGCGTTGGCCATGGCTGCACTAAGTGTGTTGCGATACAAACGCAAGCGCGCCTCTGGATTGTCCAGCCCATTGCCAAAGGTGCGTCGCATGTCTTTATAGATTCGACGAACTGGAATTTCGCGCACACGCAGATTCTTAAACGCGGCTTGCGCCCAGAATTGCATGGGAAAATCGTAGCCATCAACGTTCAAACGCAACGTGCGCATGGCGGAAGTTCGATACGCCTTGAAGCCACAAAATGCGTCGGTTAGGTTCATGTGCAACGCGGCGTTCACCTCTTCGGTGATGAGTCGATTCACACGGAAGCGATCCTCCGGCGCGTCGTCGTCATCAATGCGCTCAATCATGTAGCGGCTTCCACTAATGATGTCCGCGTCGTTGCGTTCAATGGCGCGCACAAATGATGGAATTTCCGCGGGCTCATGTTGCTCATCGCAATCCATGGTGATGACCCATTCGTATCCATCAAAGTCCGCCCAGCGCAAAATGTCCTGCATGGAGCGTCCATAGCCGCGATTTTCCGCGTGTCGAATGACCTCCACTTGGTGCTTGGCCAAAAGCTGCGGAGTGATATCGCTGCTCCCATCGTCAATCACCAGAACATCGCGCGCAAAAATTCCGACATCGCGTAATACGCGCTCAATGGATTTGGCCTCGTTGTAAACAGGAATGGCAAGCAGAATGTGGGATCGATCGGGCGCCATGGAAGACCTATGCAACTAGGGTAGGGAGTGCGGATGTGATTTCACCACCGAATTCAAAACTTTTTAAAGTTTTTGGGGAAGTTTCACAATCAACCGCTCTGAATTTTTTGTGAATACCCCAAGAATTTTTATTTTTTCGCAGTAGTTCTCGGCAATGGGCCCCAATTCAGGAGCGACCCATGTGGTCACCGTGCAATCCATTGTGGCATGCGCAAGCGCGCCGATAAAATGTGTGCTGACAACGACGCAATCAAAGGTTCCCAGTGGAGTGGTAATGCGCGCCGTTCCATCCATGATGATTGTCCGTGTTCCAATTCCTTCATCTCGTTGCGCGCCGCTTTCAATCAGCACGGCTCGCATAGGTGATTCGCTTTGCAATGGCGCGTTGAATTTCAACTCCGATTGGCACATCAGTAGTGGGGGATCAAATATGCTTCGTGTCGCATTTTCCATGGAGTCCACGCTTATCAGCGCGCACGAGCCGTCATGGCGGAATTGTATTTTTGTGACTCGTGTTTCAGGTTCTTCAATGGTCACAATGTTGTCCGCAGTGATGGTCAACATTTGAGAGATCACCTCACCCTCATCTTCACCGGAAAGGACTCGCCACTGACTTGTGCCAGGGACTTGCGATGCGCAATACATTTGGCGCGCTTGAAGAACGCACTTCGCGCACGGTATGGGCTTGGGCCAGGCGTCTGCCATTGATGAAGTGGAGTGGCACCCTGAGGCTAGAGAACAAAACCATAAAAAGGCTATTAAATGGCTGATTTTACGCAAGATCATTCTCAAGGCTGCAAGCCTTTGGCTTTCCAAAGACGTTCAATTTCCAGCAATGTTGTGGGCGCCATTCGAACGCCATTCGCCTCCTTGCGCAGGGAAAGATGTCCTTGCGCATCAATGACATCAATCGTGGTTGGGCCATCAAGTGATGTTTGTGTTTCCAACAACCACTGACCTGGATGAGCAGCGTCAGTATTCCATTTGCATGTGCGCTGTGAAATTTTCTCAGATGCGGGATCAAAACTCCAGAAGGCGAAATGCTTTGGCGTGTTCGCTTCGCGTGGAAGCATTTCCGCAAGCATGAATGAAAGTGGATGTGGAAGATACGCGCTGCTTGGAATGGTCCATGACTGTGGTTCGGTGGACGCGCCAATGGAGCTGGTCAACACGGCCAAATCTTTTCCTGGAACTTCGCTTGACACGCGCAATCGAGCGCCGGTTTGCGAAAATATATTTTTAGGACCGGGCACTTGTGGCACGCTGCGCACAGACCAAGCTTCGCTACCGCAATCCCACGCCACCCAATATCGGTTGCGCGAACTGGTCAACGTCAAGCCATCATCTCCAATGCTTCGACTGTCAATGGAAATTAAAAAACCTGCTTCTTTCGCCATTTCCGTAAGGTTTTTTGAATTCGCCCCTGGATCAACCATGCCACGGGGAGCCTGCGAAATTTCAATGGCGATCCATGCTTGTTCAACATCGCCTTGTGGAGTTTCCAACCAAGAACGAAAGAGGCGCTTCTTGCCGTCGGCGAGTTTTTTCAGCAACGCCGGAGTGAATGACTTCAACATTTGCGAGCCAAGTTGCAAACGATCGTCGCGCTCTTTTTGCACCGCGCTCATGTCGCGCAATTCAATGGTGCTCACTGCGCGGTCAAGAGCCGACTCCGCGTATTCAAAATCTTTTTCAGTTGTCAAAATACTGAACACAATAAAATTTCCAATGCCAGTTTGCAGCATGAACCAACCGCTAATCGCGCGAACTTCGCCGGTTGGAGTGGACAGCCAAAAAAATCGCGCGGGCAGTCCGCAGATTTTTGTTGGGCGATCAAACAACAATGTGAACTGGCTTCCCGCCGCCTTCAAACTTTGCAAATGATTTTGCATTTGCGACTCGGTGTCGCTTTGCGGATCGCTTGATGTGACTGCTTGCAGGCGAAAGAACCAGCGCGCGGGATCGCGCTCATCGGCCACCATCCACGACATGGTGTTGCCCGCTGACTCTTTGGCGACCAAAGTTCCTTTGGGAAGTTGAATTTTCAGACCCAAAGACTCAAAGTCGTGAGGCTTGGTTTCCAGCTCTACTTTTTCCAGGGCAGCCTTGGGCGATGCGGTCTCGCTTGATCCGGGCGTTGCTTGGCCAGCCTTTTTTGACTGCACATCACTATTTTGCGTTTTTTTAATGTTATTATTGGACTTTGATGCAGCGGATGCCCCAGGATCAACAGAATTTCCACCGGTTTGCGCACTTGCCGCACTCAAAAGAAGGCAAGTGGCAGCAAATGCCACAAGAAATCTAAAGTTGATCAAGCGAAGGCGGGGGCAACTCACGGTCACAAGACTACCGCAAACTTGAACGAATTTTTTAAATTCGTAACGAATATCCCCCAACCGCTTGACAGAAACGCACAATCGCTTACCTTTGTCGATCCCTCATTTCCGCCTTCGCACGGCATCGAGCCGCGCGCGGAAATAGGTTGTGTTTCTCTACGAAGGGCTTGTATCGCAATGGCAATGACCGCTGGCACAATCCGCATCCGAATGGAAGCGTACGATCACCAAGCTCTCGATGCTTCGGCTCGTGAAATTGTCGATCACGCCAAGCGCACTGGTGCGCGAGTCGCTGGTCCTGTTCCGCTTCCAACCCGTCGCGAAATTTACACCGTGAATCGTTCGCCCTTCATCGATAAGAAAAGCCGCGAGCAATTTGAAATTCGCACGCACAAGCGCATCATCGACATCACCGATGTCAATCCACGCACGGTCGACGCGCTCAACCGTTTGGTTGTTCCCGCAGGCGTGTTTGTAAAAATTAAGGCGTAAGAAACGGACCACACAATGCCAATCGCAATTCTCGGAAAAAAAATTGGAATGACTCGCTGGTTCATGGAAGATGGGCGCAATATTCCCGTCACCGTGATTCAGGCTGGTCCATGCGTCGTGACCCAAGTGAAAACCGGCAAATCTGACGGATATGCCGCGGTTCAACTTGCGTACGATGATTCCAAGCCGCGTGCCACAACGCAGCAACTCATTGGCCATGACGCCAAGGCTGGTTCAACTCCAAAGCGCGTGCATCAAGAACTTCGTCTTGAAAAAGATGAGGAAGCGACCGCGTACGAGCTTGGACAAATTCTTTCGGTTGACACATTCACCGGCATGAAGTTTGTCGATGTGACTGGCGTCTCCAAGGGCAAGGGCTTCCAAGGAACAATGGTTCGTTGGAACTTCAAAGGTATTTGCGCAAGCCACGGTACTGAACGAAAGCATCGTTCACCTGGAAGCATCGGCAGCCACGGAACCGATCGCGGTCACGGCGCCAAGATTAAGAAGGGCAAGAAAATGTCCGGCCGCATGGGTGGCGAGCGAACAACAATTCGCAGTCTTGATCTGATCTCAGTTGATGTAGAAAAGAATTTACTGGTCGTCAAAGGCGCGGTGCCTGGGGCGTCCAATGGATATTTGTTAATTCGCACCCCAAAACGTCTATATAAGACAAAGGCAGTACTTCAGGCGGCAAAGTAACCGTCTGAAAGATTGGGAAGGCCGTAACGGAACCACCCAGTCGCGACAGTTTGCAGAAACAAACCGAGTCGATCCCTACCAAACCCTGATGTAACGGGTGCGGAGGGTAGGCGAGACGGTCGGATCAACCGACCAAAGGTAAGAACCATGATTGAACTACCAATTCTAGATAGCAGCGGCAAGAAAGTTGACACTCTCAAGATCGACGAAGGTCTTCTTGGCGGTGAAGTACGACACGCTCTTCTGAAACAAGCTTACGTCATCACCCACGGCAATCAGCGACAAGGTTCCGCGCGAACCAAGAGTCGCGGAAGCGTCGCGGGTTCCACCCGAAAGTTGTACAAGCAAAAAGGCACGGGTAACGCCCGCGTCGGCGCCTCGCGCGTTCCTCATCGCAAGGGCGGTGGTGTTGCTTTCTCCAAGACTCGCACCCGCGAAGATTTCCGCACGCAAATGACGCGCAAAATGCGTCAGCTTGCAAATCGCAACGCGTTGTTGGCCAAGTTGGTCGACAGCGAAGTGAAGTGCATGAAGGAACTGTCCTTCAAGAATCCAAAGACCCAAGATTTCGCCGCCATGCTCAAGGCTTGTGGCGTTGATCGCACATGCCTGGTTGCAGTGCACGGTGATAATCACAACACCATCACCAGCGCGCGCAACATTGAAGGCGTCAGCGTTGTTCGCATTGAACAACTCACCGCGTTTGATCTTCTCAACCACCGCTTCTTGGTGGTGGATAAGGCGTCGTTGCAATCATTCATCGATGGCACGGCGTTCACCGCCAATGACTCGAAGGAGGCCGCGTAATGGAATCAACAGTTGTCATCCGTCGTCCAATCGTCACGGAAAAAGCCTCGTTCGCAACGAGCAAATCCAATCAATACACCTTTGAAGTGGACGGCAAAGCCACCAAAGAGGACATCAAGAAGGCCGTGAAGAAGCTGTACAACGTTCGCGTTCTCAGCGTCAACACTTCCATTCGTAAAGCACGTGATCGCGCCATGAAGTTTGGTTTGGTCACCGGCAAGTTGACCAAGCGCGCGATGGTGAAAATTCACGCAGAGGACAAGATCGAGCTCTTCTGAGCAAAGGAATTCCAATGGCTATTCGAGTTTATAAAAGAACATCAGCTGGTCGCCGCAACGCAAGCGTGAACATGCACGTTGAAGTCACGCGCTCCACACCAGAAAAAAGTCTGTGTCGTCCCTTGTCAAAAACTGGCGGACGAAATTGCCAAGGCAAGTTGACCGTCATTCAACAAGGCGGCGGCCACAAGCGCCGCTATCGTCTGATCGACTTCAAGCGTCGAAAGGATGATGTTGTCGCCACCGTCACAACCATTGAGTACGATCCAAATCGTTCGTGCCACATTGCGTTGTTGACGTACGCCGACGGCGATAAGCGCTACATTTTGGCTCCAAAGGGCATCACTGTTGGACAGAAACTTCTGTCAAGCGCCAACCCAATTGATCCAAATGTTGGCAATTGCATGCCGCTGAAAAATATTCCAGCTGGTCTTGATGTGCACTGCGTGGAAATGATTCCAATGAAGGGTGGCACCATGGTGCGCTCCGCTGGAATGAGCGCGCGTCTCACCAATAAAGAAGGACGCATGGCGACATTGGTGTTGCCGTCCGGTGAAATTCGTCAAGTGTTGCTTGAATGCCGCGCCACGATTGGCGCGGTTGGCAACGCCGATCACGCCAATGTTGTTCTTGGCAAGGCCGGTCGCGCTCGTTGGCTTGGTCGTCGTCCGCGAACCCGCGGCGTGGCCATGAGCCATCATCAACATCCACACGGTGGTGGTGAAGGTCGCAGCAAGGGTGGTCAAGAGCCATCCAATGCAAGCGGCACCGGAAGCAAGGGCGGTCGAACTCGTCGGTTCGGTCTTGCCAGTGATGATCTGATTATTCGTCGGCGCTTCAGTCGCCGTTATGGCCAATTGAAACTTTGATTTGTGGAGATGAACTATGAGTAGATCGACTAAAAAAGGACCGTTCGTTGATGAGAAGCTTTACCGCAAGGCGGAGAAGATGCAGGCTTCAGAGCGCCGCACGCCGCTGAAGACTTACAAGCGTTCATGCACAATCGTGCCTGAATTTGTGGGTCTTACCTTCCAAGTTCATAACGGCAAATCGTTCTTGGATTGCTTTGTCACCGAAGACATGGTGGGTCACAAACTTGGCGAGTTCTCGCCAACTCGCGTGTTCCGCGGCCACACCAATAAGAAGGAAGGTCTTGATGCCGGTCCGAGTGCTGGTGCAGGCGCTGGTGGTGGTAAGGGCGGCGACTCAAAGAAGAAGTGACTTGAATAGAAATTAAGGAAAAATAAAATGGCCTATCAATCTTGTCATCGTTTCGCTCGAATCGCTCCCCGCAAGGCGCGCCTTGTTGCTGACATGATCCGCGGCAAGCCCGTTGATCAAGCGCTCACCGCGCTCGACTTCAGCACCAAGCGTGGCGCGTGTTTCATTCGTTACGTTCTTCGTTCGGCTATCGCGCAAGCGGAGCAAGCCAGCGTTGATCCGGGTCGTCTCTTTGTCAGCGAGAGCCGTGTGGACGAAGGTCCAACTCTCAAGCGCTTTCAAGAAAAAGATCGCGGCCGTTCTCATCCAATTCATAAACGCACCTGCCACCTTCATGTGTCAGTGGACGCCCGCTGATCGCTAAGGAATAAACACCATGGGACAAAAAACACATCCATTCGGCTTCCGCGTCGGAGTCACAGAAGCGCACAAAAGCCGCTGGTTCGCGCCAAAAGCACTCTTCGGTGAATTGCTGATCGAGGATTACAAGATCCGTCAATTCATTGACAAGCGCCTGAACAAGACGCCGCCCTACGCGGCTGTTTCCGATGTGCACATTGAGCGCACGCGCGAAGAACTTGCCGTGATCGTGAAGACCGCGCGACCAGGACAAGTGGTTGGACTCAAGGGCGCTGAAGTTGAAAAACTCACCGCTGACTTGCAAGTGCTCACCGGCCGCAAAGTGGTCATTCGCATTATTGAAATCAAGAATCCAGAAATCGACGCGAAGTTGATCGCGGATTCACTTGCCGAACAAGTGAAGAAGCGCGCCAATTTCCGCAAGGTGCTGAAGCAACGCTGCGAAGCCGCCATGCAAAACGGCGCGCTGGGTGTTCGCATTCAAGTGTCCGGTCGTATTGGTGGCGCGGAAATGAGCCGCATTCTCAACACGCGTTTGGGAACAATTCCACTCAGCACATTGCAAGCCAATGTGGATTATGCAATGACGCACGTGTTCACAACCAGCGGTGCGCTGGGTGTGAAGGTGTGGGTGTTCAAGGGTATGTACAACGAATCACAACCAGACGAAGTGGTGTCAAACGCAGCGGGTGGCCGCGCGCGTGCCCGCGGTCGTTATTGAAAATTAATACTTACGTATTTAGGAGATCAGTCACATGAGTTTCATGCCAAAACGAGTCAAGTTCCGCAAGCAACAGCGCGGCAAAATGAAGGGCAACGCCACGCGTGGCAACTATGTCGCCTATGGCGATTATGGTTTGCAAAGTTTGCAGACACATTGGCTCAGCGCCAGGCAAATCGAAGCTGGTCGCGTTGCTGCGCAGCACTTTTTGCGCCGTCAAGGTGTGTTGTACATCCGCGTGTTTCCTGACAAGCCAATTTCAAAGAAGCCACTGGAAACTCGAATGGGTACTGGTAAGGCTCCTGTGGATTATTGGGCCGCATGCATCAAGCCCGGAACGTTGATCTACGAGATCGCCGGTGTTCCAGAAGAGTTGGCGAAGCAAGCCTTCGCACGTATCGCACACAAGATGCCCGTGAAGTGCCGCTTCGTGGGTCGTCGTATCGCAGTTTGATTGGAGTTATAAAAATGAACGCTCATGAAATTAGAAAATTAACGTCGGAACAAATCAAGGACGAGATCACATCAGCTCGCCGCAAGATCTTTGATCTTCGCGCGCAAGCCGTCACCGAGAAGGTGGCCAATGTGAGCCAGTTCCCAACATTGCGCCACACCATCGCGCGATTGTTGACGGAGCAGGGCGCGCGCACACGCGCCGCGAATCCATCATCCGCAAAGAAAATGATTCGTGGTCTTTCCAAAGAAGGCCGCGAGAAATTGCTTCCAAAGGTTGTTAATCCATCTGCCTACACCAAGGCAAAAGCTGGAACAGGCACTGGCAGCAAAAGATCCGCATCTGATATTGCGCGCTTGAGTTCAACCACAACCAAGCCATCAACAACCAAAGTGAAAGCTCCCCGCAAGGTCAAAAAGGCCGAGGTGAAATCATGAGTCATAAGACCGCAGCCGTTACCGTACCGTTGAAAAGTCCACGCCGCGTTGGTGTTGTTGAAAGCGATAAGCGCCTCAAGACCCGCACCGTTGTTGTGAACTTTGTGACCAAGCATCCAAAGTATGGAAAGTATGTGAAGAAGCGAACCGTTCTTCATGTGCACGATGAGAAAAACGAAAGCGGTCTTGGTGATCGTGTTGAAGTGGCCGAGTGCCGCCCAATCAGCCGTACGAAAAACTGGATTCTTGTTCGCGTTGTGCAAAAGGCGCCAGTCAAACTTTTAGCAATGGAGGAGACAACTCGCTAAAGCGGGTTGCAATTCAACATGATTCAAAAAGAATCCAAGATCGAAGTCACTGATAATTCCGGCGCCAAGCTGGCCATGGTCATCGGCATCATGGGCGTCAGCACCGCGCGCGGCAAGTTCACGCGCGTTGCCATGGGCGTGGGCGACAAAGTCATGGTGGCTATTAAGAAGGCCATTCCAACTGGCGATGTCAAGAGCGGCGACAAGGCCATCGCGGTCATTGTTCGCACCAAGTATCCAACCCGTCGCGATGACGGCAGCTATGTGCGCTTTGATTCCAACGCGTGCGTTCTGATTGACGAAGAAGGCAATCCACGTGGCACGCGCATTTTCGGCGCAGTGGCTCGTGAATTGCGTGAAAAGAATTTCATGAAGATTGTCTCGCTGGCAACGGAGGTGGTGTAATGCCAAAGCATGTACGTAAAGGTGACATGGTCATGGTTCGCGCTGGCAATCAGCGCGGAACTGTCGCCGAAATTTTGGCCGTTCTTCCTGAGGAAAATCGCGTGATCGTGAAGGGTGTCAACATCCGCACGCATCACTTGAAGAAGTCACAGACTCGTCCTCAAGGTGGAATTTTGAAGCAAGAGGCTCCAATTCATATGTCCAATGTAAGTCCAGTTGTGGACGGTAAGCCGACACGTGTTCGCTTTGAAACCAAACCCGATGGCAGCAAGACTCGCGTCGCGGTCAAGGGTGGCAAAGAATTGCACACGCTGCGCGCTGCCTCCAAGACATCAACCAAGACATCTTCTAAGAAGAAGTAATTCGTAAGAAAAGAGAACACAATGGCCGCAGTAAAAACAATTCGTCTACAAAAAATCTTCCAGGAAGAAGTGGTTCCGAAGGTGATGCAAGAGTTCAAACTCAAGAACAAGCATCAGGTTCCAAAGCTCGCCAAGATCATTGTCTCCACCGGCGTGGGCAAGCGACTTGAGAATCAAAAGCTCAAGCCTGAATTGCGCGACACCGTGGTCGACACCTATCGCAAGATCACTGGTCAGCAACCCATCATGATCAAGGCCAAGAAGGCCGTGTCCAATTTTAAAGTGCGTGAAGGTTCGCCTAGCGCATTCATGGTCACCATCCGTCGCGACCGCATGTGGGGTTTCTTGGATCGGCTCATCAATCTCGCCATTCCGCGTATCAAGGATTTCCGCGGCGTGAACGACAAGAGTTTCGACGGCGGCGGCAGTTGGGCCATGGGTCTTTCTGAGCAAGCTGTGTGGCCTGAAATCAACATGGCCAACGTCAATCACAATATTGGTATGCACATTAATTTGGTGTTTGAAAATAGCACGCCTGCCATGAGTCGCTTTATGTTGAGCGAACTTGGAATGCCGTTCGCGCGCCCTGAAGTGTCCAACAAGAAAGCCTGATCAAAGGAAATTCAATGGCAAGTAAAGCAGTCTTTGTAAAAATGAAGAAGAAGCCGAAGTTCAGCACTCGAAAGATGAGCCGTTGCGAAATCACCGGCCGCGCTCGCAGTGTGTATCGCAAGTTCCGCGTGTGCCGTCACATGTTGCGCGAACTGGCATTGCAAGGCATGGTGCCTGGCATGCGTAAGGCGTCTTGGTAAGCCAGAACAATTTAAGGAATCAATATGCCATTACACGATCTCACCGCTGACATGCTCACCCGCATTCGAAACGCAGTTTCGATTCATGCCAAGCAAGTCATGGTCTTGGACAACAAACTCAATTGTGGCGTCGCCAAAGTGCTGCAAGAGGAAGGTTTTATTCGCGGATTTGAGCGCATTCCGGACAACCGGGGCGGTCTGATTCGTGTTGATCTGAAATATTCACCAACCGGCGAGAGCGCCATCAACGCAATTGATCGCGTCTCCAAAACCGGTCGTCGCGTGTATTCAGGAACGGACGCGTTGCCAAAGCCACAACAAGGCTTGGGCATCGCCATTGTCAGCACAAGTTCTGGCGTGATGAGCGATCGTCGCTGTCGCGAGAGCAAAGTCGGTGGCGAAGTGGTCGCTGTTGTCTGCTAAAAAAATTACTACTTAAGAATTCAAGCTACAGAATCAAGGAGTCGTCATGAGTCGCATCGGAAGAAAAACAATATCAGTGCCAGCCGGCGTGAAAGTGCAAATTAATGCAGCCACGCGCGTCATCGATTTCCAAGGTCCAAAGGGCAAGCTCTCCATGACCCACCGTCCTGAAGTGAAGGTGACCTACAACGATGCCGACAAGAGCATTGTGTGCGAGGTTCCGAAGGATCAAATCCAAGTTGGAAACAACAACGCGTATTGGGGCACCACGCGTTCCGTGATCAACGGAATGGTTGAAGGCGTTCTGAAGGGCTACGAGAAGAAGTTGGAGATTGTTGGTGTTGGTTGGGGCGCCAAAGTGCAAGGCAAAAAACTTGTGCTTGCGATTGGTTTCGCCAACGCGATTGAAGTGGCTATTCCAGCCAACCTCAATGTGGTTCTCAACGGAACATTGATCGAAGTCTCCGGTCCAAACAAGCAAGCCGTTGGCGCGTTCGCCAGCGATGTCCGCGCCTGCCGCAAACCCGAGCCATACAACGGCAAGGGCATCAAGTACACAGACGAAGTGATCCAGCGCAAGCAGGGCAAGGCGTTTGGTAGTTAATCAATAAAGGAATTACAAACATGGCATCCGCAACACTATTGAAATTAAAGCGCCGCACCCGTCGAAAGATGGGCCTGCGCAAGCGAATCATTGGAACCACCGAGCGACCACGCATGAGCGTGTTCCGATCGCTCAAGCACATTTATGTGCAGGTGATCGATGATTCAACTGGCCGCACACTTGTGGCCGCGAGCGATCGTGAAAAGACACCAGCCGCCACCAAGGGCAAGGTGACTTCAGCGAAAAACATTGGAAAAACCCTTGCCGAACGAGCCGCCAAAGCTGGCGTGACCAAGGTGGTCTTTGATCGCAACGGATACCTCTTTCACGGCCGCGTCAAGGCGCTTGCCGAAGGCGCCCGCGAGGGCGGTCTGCAGTTCTGATTTTCTATAGGAATTAATTATGAGCGGATTCAACAACGATTCTCGAGATGCTGATACCACAACAGTGGGCGTGTATCGAACCAGCACAACAGTGGCCGGTGGCCGTCGCTTTTCTTTCGCGGCCATGGTGGTCTCTGGTGATCGCCAAGGCGGCGTGGGCGTGGGTTACGCCAAGAGCACGCAAGTTCCATCAGCCGTTGAAAAAGCGGAGAAGGAAAGTCGTCGCAAGCAAAAGAAGTTCAACATGCAGGGCCGCACAATTCCCCACATGGTTGAAGGTCGTTACGGCGCAAGCAAGGTTCGCCTTGTTCCAGCTGCTCCAGGAACTGGCGTTATCGCCGGCGCCTCGGTGCGATCCATCTTGGACATGATCGGCGTGCAAGATTGCCTGACCAAATGTTTCGGCAGCAGCAATCCAAAAAATCTCATCAAGGCCACCATGATTGCGTTGGGCAAATTGCGCACGCGTGAAATGGTTGAGGCACTTCGTGGAATCACACTCAGCAACACTGAAGTAGAAGACGCCATCACTCGTGGTAGCGCGGCTATTCCAGCGGCTCGTGGCGCGCAAAAGGCGCAGGGTCCAGTCAACACTGTTGGTGACGAACGTCGCAACAGTCGTGGCGGTGGCCGTGGTGGTAGTGGCGGCGGTCGCGGCGGAAGCGGCGGCGGTCGCGGTGGTAGTGGTGGCGGTCGTGGTCGCGCACCTGAAGGTGGTGCGCCAGCTGGTGATCCACCAGCTCAGGCGTAATTGTTTAGTCGTTTATTTGAACTTTGATTGCAATTTGGATTTGAATTTAAGAACAGAAGGAATTTCATCATGATGATTCAAGACATCACCGCAAAAGTTGGCGCTCACAAGAAGCGAATGCGCGTTGGTCGCGGCGAAGGCAGCGGCAAGGGCGGAACCAGCGGTCGCGGACATAACGGCGCCAAGAGTCGCGCGGGTTGGACCAGTCGTCCCGGTTATTTGGGCGGTTCAACACCAATCGCTCGTCGCTTTCCAAAGCGTGGTTTCTCCAACACGGGCTTCCGCTCGTTGTTCTGCGAAATCAACGTGCAGGATTTGGACAAGCACTTTGAGAATGGCGCGACCGTGGATGCCACGGCGTTGGCCGCTAAGCGTTTGATTCGTGATGACAAGTTGCCATTGAAGGTGCTTGGTCACGGCGAGATCACCAAGAAGTTGACCGTGAACGCTGCCAAGTTCAGCGCAACGGCCAAGACCAAAATTGAGAAAGCAGGCGGAACCGCGGCAACTGCCGCGTAATCGCCAATTCATTACGTGTTTAAAGCTTTCATCAACATCTTCCGTGTCGCAGAATTGCGAAACCGCGTGCTCTTCACATTGGGCATGTTGGTTATTTATCGCATTGGATTTTGGATTCCTCTGATTGGTGTTGATCAAAGTCAGCTTGCAAAGGCCGCGTCCAAAGCAAGTGAAAGCGCGACGGGTTTTGGCCGCATCGCGCAATTCGCAAGCATTTTCTCTGGCGGAAGTTTGCAGCAAAGCACCATCTTCGGCCTGGGAATCATGCCGTACATCACGGCCAGCATTATCTTTCAGTTGCTGCAAAGCGTGGTGCCAGCGCTTGCTGATTTGAAAAAAGAAGGCAACAGTGGGCAGCAAAAAATCGCTGAATGGACGCGCTACGCCGCGGTTGGTTTGTGCGTGTTCCAAGGTTGGATGTGGCTGAGTTACTTGCGCCAAACAAATTTGGTGCAGCCACAATTTGAAACAGGCGCCAACTTGATCGTCTTCTATGTAGCGGGTTTCTCCGCTTTGACCGCAGGAAGTTTATTTCTGATGTGGCTGGGCGAACAAATTGATAAATATGGAATTGGCAACGGCGTCAGTATTATTTTGACCGCTGGAATTCTTGCGCGCATGCCGGCAGCAGTGGGTTGGGTCGTTCACAATTTCGATCCACGCCAAAGCAGCGACGCCGAAGGCAAAGTTGGTCTTGTTGGCGTGCTCTTGCTCGCAGGTGGATTTGTTCTTGTCACTGCCGGCGCCATTGTGATCACAGTTGCGCAGCGACGCATTCCAATTCAACAAGCCAAGCACACCACAGGCCGCAAGATGTACGGCGGACAAAAAACATATTTGCCCCTGCGTCTCAATCACGCGGGTGTCATGCCAATCATCTTCGCGTCCAGCCTTATGGTGTTTCCATCCGCGATTTTCGGATGGCTCTCAACACGTGCGCAAGCCGAAGGTTCAACAGGCGTTCTCTCTTGGATTTCAACATTCTTGTCGGAGAATTTCCAGCACGGCGCGTATCCATATGTGGTCACTGAAATCGCGCTGATTTATTTCTTCAGTTACTTCTGGACCACGGTGCAATTCAGCCCAGATGAAATGTCCAAGCAACTGCGCGACCATGGCTCAATGGTTCCTGGCATTCGCCCTGGACCTTGGACCAGTGAATATTTAGAGCGCACCATGGAGCGCATCACCTATGTTGGAGCGGGTTTCTTGGCGGTCATCGCCATCATTCCAACGCTTGTCACCCAACAATTGGGCATTCCATTTAATGTCAGCCAATTCTTGGGCGGCACAGGATTATTAATTGTGGTCAGCGTGGGACTTGATTTGGTGCAGCGTATTGAGGCAAACTTGGTCATGCGCAACTACTCGGGGTTCCTGTCTAAGGGCAGCGACTCCAAGGGTCCGCGCATTCGGAGTTCGCGATCATGACAACCGCATTGAAATCATCGCAGCAATTCACAACGACTAAGCCAGCATGGTGGTCCAAGCTTGTTGCTGGCACAGTTGCTGTGCGCCCAAATGATGACGCCCGCAATCTGCGACCAACTCGCCGCGCCGCAACTGAAACGCGCACCGCGCAAGAAATTCAACACATGGCTGAAGCGGGTCGCATCGCGGCCATCGCATTGCATGCCGCCACTGTCGCATGCGTGGCTGGAACTTCCACCGCAAGTTTGGATTGCGTGATTGCCGGCGTGATTGCCGCCAACCGCGCCGAAGCCGCCTTTGTTGGATACGGAAAGTCAGACACCCGCGACGCGTTTCCTGCAAGTTCTTGCATTAGCGTGAACGATGAAGTGGTGCACGGCATTCCAAGCAGTCGCGTGATTCGCGATGGCGATGTTGTGAAAATTGATTGTGGCGTTCGCTTCCGAGAGTGGTGCGCCGATGCCGCCGTGACCGTGTGCGTTGGAAATGTGTCACCAGAAATTCGCGCCATGGTTGCGCATACGCAAGCCATGTTGCAAGAGGCAATTGATTTGGTTCAGCCCGGCGTGCGCTGGAGCACCATTGCTGAACGCTTGCAAAACATGGCAATTGAAGCCAAGTTTGGCGTAGTCACCGATCTCATGGGCCACGGCATTGGTCGCACTTTGCATGAATGGCCCGAGGCGCCAAATAGCGTCAGCCGTTCTTTGTTGGAGCGCCGCGATTTCACGCTGCTTCCTGGAATGACCCTTGCCATTGAGCCAATGTTGACCATGAATGATGGTTCAGTTTCCGCCACCGACCGCGATGGACATTTGCTGGGCGTGGCCACACGAATTCTTGAGGACAACTGGACGGTCGTCACCGCCAGTGGTCTTGCATCCGCGCATTTTGAACACACGATTGTGGTCACCAACACTGGTGCCCGCGTTCTCACGGCCGTTCCGGCGAACGCGATCTTGGAAGGCTCGAACTAAATGGCCAAAGATGACAAGATCACACTCGACGCCGAAGTCACTGAAGCTCTGCCAGACGCCATGTTCAGGGTGCGCTTGCAGAACGACAAAGAAATTCTCGCCTACGTCAGTGGCAAGATGCGGAAGTTTTTCATCCGTATTCTTCCCGGCGACAAAGTCACTATCGAACTGAGTCCCTACGACATGACCAAGGGACGCATTGTCTACCGTTTCTAAGAAAGAGAAATTATGAAAGTCCGCAGCAGCATTAAACGAAGAACCCGCGATTGCCAAATCGTTGTCCGCAAAGGCAAGCGTTTCGTCATCAACAAGAAGAACCCCCGATTGAAGCAGCGTCAAGGCTGATTCAGAATAGATTTTAAGGAGCACCCCATGCCACGACTAGCAGGTATCGACATTCCCGAGCGCAAGAAGATTCTCTTCGCTCTTCAATACATCCACGGCATTGGCCCGAAGTTTGCCAAGGACATTCTTATCAAAACCGGCATTGATGGCGACCGCAAAGCCAGCACGCTTGACGATAAGGAACTGGCCAACATCAGCCAGTTGCTCGATCAGAATTACATTCTGGAGGGCGCGCTTCGCCGTCAGATGCAACAAGATATTCAACGCCTCAAGGACATTCGCTGCTACCGCGGCGAGCGTCATCGCAAGGGTTTGCCTTGTCGTGGTCAACGTACTCGTACAAACGCCCGCACTCGTAAGGGCAAGAAGCGAACGGTCGCCGGCAAGAAGGGCGTGAAGGGTTAATCCCGTCGCGCAATTTGAAGAACAGGAATTATTCATATGGCAAGTAAGAAAAAAGTTCGCAAAAATATCGTCAAGGGCATCGTGGTTGTGAACGCGTCCTTCAACAACACCATTGTCACTGTGACCGATGTGAACGGTGAAACCCTTGCATGGGATTCAGCCGGTAGCGTTGGTTTCAAGGGCGCTCGCAAGAGCACTCCATTCGCCGCCAGTCGCGCCGCCGAGAAGGTGGCCGGCAAGGTCAAGCGTTTGGGCATGCGTGAAGTGGAAGTTCGTGTGAAGGGACCAGGTCCTGGCCGCGAAAGCGCCGTGACCGGTCTGGCGCACAACGGCTTGAAGGTGATTGCGATCGAAGATCACACGCCAATTCCGCACAACGGATGCCGCGCCCCCAAGAAGCGACGCGTGTAATCGCGTTGATTTGGAAGGGTTTTTCACTTATACTGCCCGACCGTGTTTTGTTGTCGCGGGCCTCACTTCAGTGTTTGCAAATCGTACTCCTCTTGGCCAAGAAGGCGTGTTGAACTGTTGCAGCAGAGTTCAACATTCGCCGTGAGTCCAAGAGTTTCCTGTTCAGGATTCTGCTGCAACTTTGGAGATTCACCATGCACGTTCGATGGCGCGGATTAGAACTTCCGTCACATGTCACTGTAGATCAAAAGAGTTTGACACCAACCTTCGGTCGTTTCACAGCTGAGCCATTTGAGCGCGGCTTTGGAACAACGGTTGGAAATAGTCTTCGTCGCATTCTGCTGTCAAGCCTTGAAGGCGCGGCCATCACCAGCGTGAAAATCGCAGGCGTGACGCACGCGTTCACAAGTCTTCCCGGCGTCAATGAAGATGTCACCGACATTATTCTGAACATCAAGAAGTTGGTTGTCAGCATGGAAGGCGACACCGCCAAGACCATGCGGCTTCTAGCCGAGGGTCCAGGCGAAGTGACGCCAGATCTGATCGAGGCTGACGCTTCGATTCAAATTCACAATCCAGAAACAGTGCTTGCCACTCTCACCGAAAAGAAGGAATTCGCCGCTGAATTCACGGTTGAGAAGGGCCGCGGCTATCTGCCAGCCAGCGAACAATGGGCCAAGATTGATGAGCAAGAAATTGGATTGATTCCAGTGGACGCCATCTTTAGTCCAGTGCTTCGCGTGCGCTACCGCGTGGAAGACACCCGAGTTGGTCAACGCACCAACTATGACCGTTTGATTTTGGATATTTGGACCAACGGAACCATCACGCCAGAAATGGCTTTGGTTGAGGCGTCCAAGATTCTGCGCAAGCACTTGAATCCGTTTGTCATGTATGACAATGAAGGTGAAGAAACTGTTCCAACCAACATTGCCAACGAGCCAGACGCCGAACTTGAGTTGATCCGCAAGGTCAATATGCCAATCTCCGAGCTTGACCTCACCGTTCGCGTGAGCAATTGCCTTGAGAGCGCCAAGATTAAATTTGTTCATGAATTGGTTCGTAAAACCGAAAACGACATGCTGTGTCTGCGGGCATTTGGCCGCACCAGCCTGCGAGAGTTGAAGAAGTCACTTGAAGACGAAGGTTTGGGCTTGGGCATGGTTATGCCTGAAGGCTTCAAGCCAGCGACAAGTGATTCACACGCCTAATTTGTTTGATCTGATTTGCCCCGTTTTGAATTGAGGAATTCGCAATGCGCCATAAAGTAGCTGGAAAACAACTGTGTCTGAAGGAAGATCATCGCCGAGCGATGATTCGAAATCTTGCCGCAGGTTTGTTTGAACACGGACAGATTGAAACCACTTTGCCAAAGGCCAAGATGGTGCAACCTTTCATTGAGAAACTGATCACCACGGCAAAGACCAAGTCTTTGACCACGCGTCGACAGTTGCTCAGCAAGTTGCCCGATCGCAAGGTCTTTGCATGGATCGCGGATCCCAATGTTCCTGAGAGTCGCAAGACCAGTGAATATTGGGAGCTGCCATCGGTGGATTCGATCGAGTTCAATCGCTTTGGTGAAGTGCGCAAATCACCTCGATTGATCGAGCACATTCTTACCCGTGTTGCTCCACGCTACAAGGATCGTGCGGGTGGTTACACACGCATCATCAAGCAGGACAAGCACCGCATTGGCGATGCCACCATGCTTGTGATTCTTCAACTGGTTGGTTCCGAAAGCGGAAGCCAAGTCAGTGGTCGCGCCGGTCACCGTCGCAAAGTTTCCAACCGCCGCTCCGCGTTTGCCGCGAAGAAGCGCAAGGAAATCGCCGAGGGCAAGAACGCCGCGAAGACCGAAGCCAAGAGCGAGTAAGTTTCACTGGCTGGGTATCCCCGGCAAGTGAAGTTTGCTTTCAATAGTTTGCAACCCGCCCCGACCTTTTAAAGTCGGGGCGGTTTTTTGTCCCTTGCGCTTTTAAATTTGCTCGCGTGCGCGCGCTCAATCATTGCAGATGTGGATTAGGTTTGAAATCGCGCATGGTTTGTTGGGTGGAAGCCGAAGCAATTCGTAAAGCACGAACACGCATTCGCTACTATTCAAACATGCCGCAACCAAGCACGCATTTGCGCCGGGATGTCAGCCGATGGGGTCTTGTAGCCCTTGGAATTTCCGGCGTTGTGGGTTCAGGTTGGTTGTACGCGCCAATGGAGGCCGTAAAGCAGGCGGGACCCGCCGCGCTTGTGGCGTGGGTGGTTGGCGCGGGCTTGATGTTGATCATGGGATATTGCTTGGCGGAACTCGCGTGCTCGTTTCCGGTATCGGGTTCAAGCGCGCAAGTTTCATCGGTTACGCATGGGCGCGGCATGTCGCTCATCAACATGTGGCTGCTGTTCTTTGCGTATGTCACCACGCCATCCATTGAAGCCACCAGCATTGTGACATACAGCGCCATGTATTTTCCTGAGTTCACTGTTGGCAAAGAAGCCAACTTAAGCCACACGGGACAAGTGGTCACTGTGTTGTTGATCGCTTTTTTTACGGTTCTGAATTTCTTTGGTGTGCGCTGGTTGATCCGCATGAACAGCGTGATCACATGGTGGAAGATCGCCATTCCGGCCAGCGTTGGGTTGGTGTTGATGTTCACCAAATTTGATAGCGCCAATCTCACATCGCATGGCGCGGGCTTTATGCCTGGAGGCGTGCAAAGTATTTTTGCGGCGCTGTCCATGGGCGGAATCGTGTTCACGCTGTGCGGTTTCCGAATTATTGGCGACCTTGCGGGCGAGGCGAAAAATCCGGCGAAAGATATTCCGTTCGCGTTCTTGATGTCCACGGTGTTCGCGTTGGCTTTGTACTTCATTGTGCAGTTGGCGTTTCTTGGCGCGCTTGACGCGCCGGAGTACGCGCATGGCTGGAAAAACATTGCAATTCCGCAGGCAAACGCGCCTTTTTTAGCCATTCTCATGGTGGCCGGATTGCCGTTGATGGTGAAGGTTCTGTATTTCGACGCGGTGATTTCGCCCGGCGGAAGTTGCTTGGCGTATGTGGGCAGCACCGGGCGGGTGGTGTACGCGGCCGCGCAACAGAGATTCGCATGGAATATTTTGTTGCAGTTGAACAAGCAGGGCGTGCCCGTGTTGGCGTTGGTGTTCTCTTGGATCGTGAGTTCGGTGGTGGTGTTCGCGTATCCAAAGTGGACGGAGCTTGCCAACTTGAACGCCGCGGCGTATTTCCTAAATGTGATTTCGGTTCCAGTCAGCGTGGTGGTGTTGCGACGCATCGAACCAAGGTCGCGGCGACCATTTCAAATGCCCGGCGGAATTGTCATGACGTTCGTGGCGTTCGCATCCAATTTATTGATTGTGTATTGGAGCGGAGTGAAGTCCTACATTCCCGTAATTGTTGCGTTGTGCGTGATTGTGTTGTTCGCCTACGCGGTTCCAAAGTTGCGCGGCAAGCCACCAGTGGTCAATGCGTGGAAGCCGCTTGTCTGGTTGATTCCCACCGCGCTTGTGGTCATTGTCGTGGGTTGGTTTGGAAATGAAGATTTTGGTGGAACGGGCGACCTGACAAATTCAATGGACACGGTGATCATTGCCGTTCTGTCCGTGCCGCTGTTTTGGATGGCCACTCGATGCGGGCAGCCTGCGGATCAAGTACGCATGGAACTCGAGCATTTGCGCGCAGAAATCGGCACGGATAGCGACGCAGGCGCCGCTTTCCGGCACTAAAGGAAAAACATGTATTTATTTTTTGACACAGAGACAACTGGCGTTCCTAAAAACTACAAGGCGCCTCCATCGGACTTGTTGAATTGGCCGCGCGTTGTGCAATTGGCGTGGGTGGTGACTGATGAGCAGGGGCGCGAGTTGAAGGCGACAAATCACATCATTCGACCAGATGGCTTTGTGATTCCAGAGGTGGTCTCGCGCATTCATGGAATTACCACTGACATGGCCATGCGCGACGGCGTTGAGTTGAAGGTGGCGCTGGATGAAATCGAAACGGACATGTTGGCCTCGGCCAAGTTGTTCGCGCACAACATGTCCTTTGATGAGAACATTGTGGGTGCGGAGTTGCTGCGAGCGGGGCGGACCAATGTGGTGTTGCAGAAACCTCGTGGCTGCACCATGCAGGCGTCAACCGAATACTGCGCCCTTCCTGGCAACTATGGCACGAAGTGGCCTAAGCTTCAGGAATTACACAGCAAGTTGTTTGGCTCGCCTTTTGAAGGCGGTCACGACGCGCTTGTGGATGTGCGCGCGTGCGCCAAGTGCTACTTTGAGTTGCGCAAACTTGAAGTGATGCAGTAATGTGGCGCCGGATTCGCGGCACAAAAACCGTAAGCCGAAAATGTTATGCGCCCAAATCAATATGCAAGCGTTTTGCGCTGGAATAATGGGTATTTGTTGGGTGCCCACGTGTGGCGTAACACAATTCAGCCACTGAAAATTTGCACTAGCAAGTAGCCGTTCAGCGCCACAATGGTGGCGGTCACCACCCATGATGTTGTTGTGAGCACTGGTGAATTGGCGAAGCGGCCCATTTTCAGTTTGCTGCTGGTGAACCACACCAATGGAATCACCGCGAACGAAAGTTGCAAGGACAGAATCACTTGGCTCAAGATGAGCAACTTGTTTACGCCTGTCGCGCCGTATAAGGCCGCGATAATGACCGCGGGAATAATGGCGATAAGCCTTGTGATCAAGCGGCGCAACCATGGGGTCAGTCGGATATTGAGAAACCCCTCCATGACAACTTGCCCCGCAAGTGTCCCCGTGAGCGTTGAATTTTGTCCCGACGCTAACAACGCAATGGCGAACACTGTGCTTGCCAGCGATGCGCCCAACACGGGCGTGAGTAATTTGTACGCATCCTCAATCCCTGCAACATCTTGGTGGCCAGACGTGTGAAATGTGGCCGCGGCAAGAACAAGAATGGCGGCGTTAATGAAGAACGCGAACAGCAGCGCGATGGTGGAATCAGCGGTGGCGTATCGAATGGCCATTGATTTACCAGGGTCGTCGCGTGGATAGTCGCGTGTCTGCACAATGGCGGAGTGCAAATATAAATTGTGCGGCATGACTGTGGCGCCCAGAATGCCAATTGAAATATAAAGCATGCCTGGGTTCATCACGATTTCTGGAGTGGGCACAAATCCGCGAAGTAGCGCGGGGAGTTGCGGGCTTGAGGCGATGAGTTCATAGGCAAAACAAGCGCCAATCACAAAGACAAGTCCAGCCACCAACGCTTCGATGTAGCGCCAGCCTTTGGTTTGCAGAAATAGAATCATCAACACATCAAGCGCCGTGATGCACACGCCCCACACTAATGGAATTCCAAAGAGCAGATTGAGAGCGATGGCGGAGCCGATGACTTCCGCAAGGTCACACGCGGCAATTGCAATTTCACACAGTATCCATAAGCAAAATGAAACTGGCGCGCTGAAGTGATCGCGGCACGCCTGCGCCAAATCCCGTTCAGCCACCACGCCAAGTTTCACCGCCAAGTGCTGCAGCAAGATGGCCATGAGATTTGAAATCAGCACGACGCTGAGAAGCGTGTATCCAAATTGCGAACCGCCCGCCAAATCTGTGGCCCAGTTTCCAGGATCCATATACCCCACGGCCACCATGAGTCCTGGGCCGCTGAATGACAGCAATTTTTTCCAGCGCGATCCATGCATGGGCACGGGCACGGTGGAGTGGGCCTCAGGCAACGAACGCGCGTTGCTGCGCAGACGCCAAGCAGGTGTTGATGTGTTGGGCGTAGGGGCGCTCATGACTAGGCAGATACGTCGAGTGAATGCGTAGGGTTGGCGAGTTGCATTCTTGGTTGCGAGAGTCTATCAAAAAATGTTTGACTACTCAAACTTTAATCGGCTAGGCGATCCATTCATATTGACGACGCGTAACGGTACGAAATGAATTTTTCATAATTCAAATTCATCCACTGAACCGCGTCCGTTACCATGAAAGCGCGATGGCCACGGAAACCGTAGAGAATTACATCAAGGCGCTCTATGCCTTGTGCCATGAATCACCAAGCGGTGAAGCTGGCATTGTGCGCTTGGCGCAAGAAGTGGGCGTGACCAAAGGCACCGCCACCAGCATGATGAAGCGCCTAGCGCTGGCGAGGTTGGTGAAAGCCGAGCCCTATAGTGGGATTGCACTGACCGCGAAAGGCAACAAGATCGCGCTGGATGTTCTGCGGCGCCATCGTGTCATTGAAACTTTTTTGGTGCGCACTTTAAAATTGGATTGGGCCGATGTGCACGAAGAAGCTGAACGACTTGAACACGCGCTTTCGCCGCGTATTTTGGATCGTCTTGATCAATTCCTTGGTCGACCCTTAACGGATCCACACGGCGACCCCATTCCGGATGCAGAGGGGAAAGTATCCAAGACGCGCAGCAAACCGCTTTCGAAATGTGGAGCGCATGAGCATGTTTGCATTGTGCGCATCACGGATCAGAACCGATCGTTCTTGCAGTTTGTCGCCCATAATGGATTGAAACCTGGTGTGAGTTTGGTGGTGAGAAGCGTGAGCACGCAAGCCAATTCCATGACTGTGCGCGCGGGGCGTGGCAAGGCAGTCACGCTTTCGCAAGTTGCGGCGTCAAAGATTTTGGTTCAGGCTCAAGCGCAACAAAATCGCTAAACTTTGCGCGTGCTTGATTCCATAGATACACACGAACAAGAGGCGCTTGCCGCGCTCGCCGCAGCCACAAACGCCGCTCAACTGGAGGCCTGGCGCATTGGCTGGCTTGGAACTTCTGGTCGCATTGGCGCCATGATGGAAGCGTTGCGATCGGCGCCCAAGGAAAAAAAGCCCGCGCTGGGCAAGCAACTCAATGCCATGAAGCAAAAGTTGGAGGGGGCGTTCGCGCTTCAAAAAGCTGCGGGCAGTGCTGAAAGTGGACCCGAGATTGATATGACTGAGCCGGGATTGCCCGCGGGCACGGGCCGTCGCCATGTTCTCACTCGAACCATCGCCGACATTGTTGATATTTTTGGCCGCATGGGTTTTCGCGTGGCCGAGGGTCCAGAAGTGGAGGACGAGTGGCACAATTTCACCGCGCTGAATATTCCAGAGGGGCATCCCGCGCGCGAAGGCACGGATAATTTTTACATGGCGGAGCAGGGCGGTATTCGCAGATTGCTTCGCACGCAAACAAGCACCGTGCAAATTCGCACCATGGAAAAAGAAAAGCCGCCGCTGAAGATTGTGGCGGTTGGGCGGGTGTATAGACCAGACACGCATGACGCCACGCACTTTTCCATGTTTCATCAAGTGGAAGGTTTGTGCATTGATAAAAATGTTTCCATGGTTGATTTGAAAACCGCTCTGTGGCAATTCGCGCGCGCGTGCTTCGGGCCAGAAGCAGAAGTGCGCATGCGTCCAAGTTTCTTTCCATTCACGGAGCCCAGCGCTGAAGTGGATATGAAAATGAAAATAAAAGGCGAGTGGCGTTGGGTGGAACTTGGCGGTTGCGGCATGGTTGATCCGGCGGTGTTTGAGTCCGTGGGTATTGATCCGGAAGTATGGTCGGGCTATGCGTTTGGTTTGGGCGTGGAACGCATCGCCATGCGCCGTCACGGAATCTCCGACATTCGCTGGCTGTACGAGAATGACGCGCGATTTCTCAGGCAATTTTAATGTCCGTCAAATTTCTAGCGAAACTTGTCGTGCTCATCATCGCGGCAATTGCGCTGATTTATGGAGTTTTTATTGTGATTGGAAAGAGCAGCGCGTCATGGGACGGCACTGTTCAGCCAAGCACACAGCAAGTTGATAAGCCTGTTGTCGTGGCCGACATTCCAGTGACCTCGCCGCAAACAACGGCCATGATGCCACTGGTTGATCCAGTGAAAGAAGACGCTGACGCAGTGCAAAAGCGGGTGAAGAAATCCGTGCAGTTCCTTGAGGAGGGCAACAGTGCGCAGGCGTTGGTTGAAATGCGCGCGGCCATTGATGTGGCGAAGTCGCAAAGAGCATCGCCCGTTGAAATGGATGTGTTGTGCAACATGTTGATGCGTATTGAGTATTGTGAAAATGGCCCAGACGGAATGTTGACATGGCTTGCTTCGCCTGAAGCCGCGCTCGCAGTTGCTGATCCATTGGCGACAGGGTCATTGGAGCGCAGCAGAATGAAAATTGAGGCGTTGCTTTCAATGGGCAAGTTGCAAGAATCGTGGGATGAATCCAAAGTATTGCTGGCGCGGTTTTCTCAGCCTGGCGCGGCGTCAGTGAAGGAGCCATTGGCGCTTGAGCAAGCTATTCGCATCGCTGGAACAGCCGGCGCCAACGATCAAATTCCAGATTTGGAAATGCGCTTGCGCGCCGCGGTGGAAGCGGGAATTGCCTTGAAAACATTGCAAGATCCGCAATTGCCATTGGCCACGCTGGGCACATTGGCCAAGGCGCGTGGTGATTGCGCGTCCGCAATCAAGTTGTACGACCAAGCGCTTGAAGGATTCGATATCAATCAATGGCTGCGTGAAAAACGCGTGGCGCCGTGGCGCATGCAAGTGTTGGCGTTGGTGGCCATGGACCGTGTTGATTGCTTGCGACAACTTGGCCAAGGTGAGCGCGCCAAAGGAAGATCAAGCGTGTTGGCCGCAGATTTAGCCACGGCTCTTGGTGAAGATGATCCGATTTCTAGGCAGGCCGCGGATCAGCGCGATCAAATGTTGTATGCGCCAATGTCGCCTTGAATGCAATCCGTCTGCGTACTTTAGAAATTTATTGAGTGGTTTTGGTTTTGGAAGCGGCCGGTTTTTTGGATTCTAAACTCGCCTCAATAATGGCCGCGAGGCGCCAACCAGCCTTGTGCAATTCTTCTTCCGTGCGCGAGCCTGACCATTCAAGGTAAGAAATTCCATCTGGCATTTTCTTTTCCGTGGCGTCGCCCGATGCGCTTTCATTCTTAATGGTGACATTGCTGAACTCAAGTCGCTCGTGAGCTTGCGTGGACATTGGAATGATTTCATTGGCCCACGCTTGCGCCCACTCCGTGGGCTGGGATTTTGCGGCAGGTTTCCAGTCCGTTGGTTCGGAGTTGGCGAACCAAGCAATCACCTCCTCATCCGTGGCTTTTCCCTTGTGATTTGGCTGCTTTTCAATCTGTGTATCAACATGTTTCAAGGCCTCTTCGACCGCGTCGCTGTCCCAGAAACTGTGCAGGTTGGCGCCTTTACTTTTGCTTGATTTTTTACCGGAAGATTTTCCGCCCGATTTGCTCTCACTTTTGGAATCACTTTTTGAATTTTGTGAGTTGCCTAAAATCATGTTGAATCCATTGCCGCCGTGATCGGGGAAACTTTTTCCGCCCTTGCTTGGGTTGACCAAATTTCCAGCGGAACTGAAATACGCGTTGCCCACATGAAGGGGTTGATGAATGTCGCCCACATAATGCGCCAACAGAATCAGCGCGATGGGCTTGGTGATCTTGCGCGCGTTGGTCTCTGGCTCCGCGCCAGAAAGCACGCGCACGCAGAACGGAATCATTTGCACAATGTCGTAGGGTTCTGTACCCAGATTTCCCTTGACATATTTGCCACCATCCACAGCGGGAACATCCGTGTAATGAAATTCCTTATGGGTTGGCGCATCGCTACCACTCTCTTTTGTGGGCGGATTTGCCTCCCAAAATGCCACAAGTTGTTCTTGAAGTTGTGGATGATCTTTCAAAACAACTGGCTTAGGTTGTCCCTTTGGCAACTTGTCCCACCCTTTGATTTCATCGGCGAGCACGGAAGCGCGTGATAGCGTGATGCCATCAAGAAGTTTGGTGACTTGCGCGCCGGTTGGTGTGCCCGCCAACTTCATGTCGGCGATGGCGCCAACAGTTTCATGTCCAAGCGGGCCATATGGAAAAACCGGCATGGCTAGAAATAAAGTTGCGCACGTCAAGGTGAATATTCGAAATCGCATAGGAACTTTCTATCGCTTCAGGTTGAATGCGATGCACTGAGAGTACCGCAACAGTCTGGTATTCATGAACTGTGTGGCGATGTGTAATCGCGAAATGAGAAGCACGTGGTGTGGTGGTTTTTCGGGAAGATCTCAGGTGCTGTATTCGCTGTTCAATTTCACATATTCCTCGGTCATTCCGCTGGATATGAAGAAGTCTTCGTGTTCGCCAAGTCCAAGGTTGAATTCAATAATCACATTGGATTTGGCAAATTCCGCCGCGGCAATTTCTTTTTTGGTGTCTGCGGGTTGTCCGTCTTTGAAAAGAACAACGCCGCCAACACGAAGCGAGACGCGTTCAGGATCAACCTTCGCTCCGCTTCGCCCAGCGGCGGCGAGAAGGCGGCCCCAATTTGGATCACCACCAGTGATGGCGCAGCGAACAAGTAGACTGGTGGCTGCAGTTCGGGCGACAGCAAGCGCGTCGGCGGCGCTACGTGCGCCTTGCACTCGCACTTCAAAGGCGCGCGTGAAGCCTTCGCCATCGCAGACAATCATGCGTGCCAAATCGCGCGCTACTTCGCAGAAGGCGCGCTGCAATTCGCCGTGGTCAGCGGCGACGCCGCGTTGCGCCGTGGCGAATGCAAATACGGAATCATTGGTGCTGGTGTCGCCATCAATTGAAATTCTGTGGAAGGATTGCTCCACGGCAACGCGCAACATGGCGTCGAGTTCATGCGGCTCCAGCGCGGCGTCCGTGGTGATGACCGCAATCATGGTGGCCATGTTGGGATGAATCATTCCCGCGCCTTTGGCCACGCCAGTGACACGAATTTGTGCGGGATTTGTTGTATTTTTGACGGTTTGATTCTTGTTTCCAGCGCCACCAATCGTTGACTTTGTCGGCGCAGCCGCCACAAGGCGCGTGGACATTTTCAGGCGCGTGTCCGTGGTCATAATTGCGCGAGCGAATGGCTCCGCGTTTCCATCAACGCAACTTTGGGAGAGGGGGGCAATACATTTCACAATGTTCGCAAGTGGCAATCGCTTGCCAATGATGCCCGTTGAATTCATCAGCACCGCGTCTGGTGCGCAGCCACATTCTTGCGCCACGGAGTCACCAATTGTTTGCGCGTCCGCGTATCCGTGTGGACCAGTGGCGGCATTGGCGCAGCCGGAATTTAAAATCAATACGTTGGCGTGGCCGCGTGAATTATGCAAATGATCCCGTGAAATTTGCACGGGCGCGGCGGCGAATAGATTGGTGGTGAACATGGCCGCCGCAACGGCGCCATCATCCATGCGCAACATGGCCAGGTCAGGCGCGCCATTTGATTTAATGCCCGCAGACATGCCCGCCGCACGAAAGCCAACTGGCCACATGAATTCTTCGGTACTCAAGACACTTCGCTCTCTTTCAAGTCCAACACCATGGCGATCTCATCGCAGTTTTGATTCTTGGGGCATTGCGCGCAATCTTTAGTGACTTTTTGCGGCAAACTGTTGATACTGACCGTGCGGAATCCACATTTTTCAAAGAACGCTGGCATGCGTGTGAGCACAAATAATCGCTCAATGCCAATGCTGCGCGCCTTCTCAATAAAGAATTGCACCAGTTGTTTACCAAGACCGCGACCTTGGAAACCTTCGTCCACTCCAAGTGATCGAATTTCCGCAAGGTCGGATTCGTAGATCCACAAACTTGCGCATCCGCGCACTTTTCCGTCCACGGCAGCAATGGCGAAGTCCGTGATTTTCTCCATAATTTCGTCGCGCGTGCGCGGTAAATTTTCTCCGCGCAAGCTCCACAAATCCACCAAGCGTTTAATGTCATCCAAGTCTTCCACTACCGCGTCTCGGAAACCTGTTGCGCCACCAGCGGAGCGTCGCTTTGGCCGACGTGTCGCGCGCAAACTTCTCTTGGCTTCCTTCACGCGCGCATTCACTTGGTCTGGCGCCGTGCCACCAGAAACAGAACGGCGACCCAGGGCAGAATCAACTGTGAGCGTGACGAACACATCGTTGGTGACCAGTGGCGCCAACTTCACCATGTCGGCTACTGACAACTCCTCAAGTGGTTTGCCTTGACGAATGGCTTCGCGCACCAAGAGCCCAACTTGGTGATGCGCGTCGCGGAACGCGACACCCTTGCGCACCAAATAATCAGCCAATTCCGTGGCATTTGCGTAGCTGGCAATAGCCGCCTTGCGCGCGCGCACGCGGTCAATCTTCAGGCCTTGCAACACGCGCGGAATCATTCGCAAACACATGGACAGCGTGTCCATGGCGTCAAAGAGCGGCTCCTTGTCCTCTTGTAAATCTTTGTTGTAGGCAAGTGGCAGCGCCTTCAGTGTGACCAGTATTCCCGTGAGATCGCCAATGACGCGGCCAGTTTTTCCGCGAATCAATTCCAACGCGTCGGGATTTTTTTTCTGCGGCATCAAACTGCTGCCGGTGCTGACGTCGTCGGACAGTTCAACATACGCGGCTTCGCCCGTGGCGTAAAAAATAATATCTTCCGCCATGCGACTGAGATGCAGCATGCATACTGAAGCGCTGGCGATGAGCTCAACCACAAAGTCGCGGTCGCTGACTGCGTCAAGACTGTTGGCGCTGGGTCCATCAAAGCCCAAATCTTTAGCCAACTTTTGTCGATCAATTGGATAAGCGGTTCCAGAGAGCGCACCTGAGCCAAGCGGGCAACGCGCCACGCGATCAAGCGCGTCGGAGAAACGATCCGCATCGCGGCGCAACATTTCAACATATGCCAGGCACCAATGCGCGAACAAAATGGGCTGCGCGCGCTGTAAATGCGTGAATCCAGGAAAGACCGTGTCGCGCTCCCGCTCCGCCAATTCAAGCAAACTTAAATTGGCGGCGTCAATTTCCGCAAGGCGAAAGCGCGTCTGTTTCAAGCACCAAAGGCGCAAGTCCGTGGCCACTTGATCGTTGCGACTTCGACCCGTGTGCAGACGCTTGCCAAGATCGCCAATACGCGCGACCAATTCACGTTCAACCCAACTGTGAACGTCCTCGTCGGTGGCCTTGATGAGAAGTGATGGATCTTTCTCAACCAATGACGCAATTTCACGCAGCGCTTTTTCAATGCGCGCGCGATCGCCGTCGCTGATCACTTCGGCGCGCGCCAATGCATGTGCCCAACCGATAGAGCCTTCAATATCCTCTTGAATCAGACGCCGATCAAAAGGCAGACTGTCATTGAAAGTTCGAAAGAGCGAATCTTGCTGACCTTGAACACGTCCTTGCCAAATCGCTGTCACCGACTTGCTCCGCTCTTGCTACCAGTAGTTGCGTTGTCAATGCCAAACAATTTGTTCAGGCCAAGTAGAGCGCGAATGCGGCTAGGCAATGAGAACAAACGAATAAAGCCTTCAGCGTGTTGCTGGTTGTAGACATCGTCCTCGCCAAATGTCGCAAATGCCTGCGAATACAGCGAATTTGGGCTGCGGCGACGCGTGGTGGTTGCGGAGCCTTTGTAGGCGCGCACGGCAACTTCACCCGTGAGTGGTTGTGCCAGGGACTTGATGGCGGCCCACTGCGCCTCACGCAACGGCGCGAACCAGCGCCCATCATAAATCACGCGCGCAAAATCATTGGCCAGTTCCTCGCGAAAACGCATGGAGTCACGGTCAAGAACAATTTGCTCAAGGCCGCGCAGGGCCTCCATTAAAATAGTTCCACCTGGAGTCTCGTAGCAGCCGCGACTTTTCATTCCGACAAGGCGGTTCTCAACCATATCAACACGGCCCACGCCATGGCGCGCGCCAATTTCATTGAGCGCGTCAAGTAGTTGAATTGCGGAAAGTTTTTTGCCATTCACGCTCACAGGAACGCCGTGTTCAAATCCAACGATCACTTCTTCTGGTTCATTGGGCGCCAACTTTGGATCAGTGGTTCGAATCCACAAATCTTCTGGTGGCGCATTCCATGGATCCTCCAGCTCCGCGCCTTCGTGTGAAACATGCCACGAGTTGGCGTCACGCGAATAGATTTTTGTGGCGCTTGCGGCGCATGGAATATTGCGTTGCGCCAAATAGGCAAGCATGGCTTCACGGCTGCGCAAGTTCCAGGAGCTTTCACGCCACGGCGCAATCACGCGCAATTGTGGCGCCAAAGCCGCATAAACGCTTTCAAAACGAACTTGATCATTGCCTTTTCCCGTGCAACCGTGCGCCACGGCGTCGCAATTTTCTTCCAGCGCGCACACGACCTGCGCTTGCGCAATGCAAGGGCGAGCAATGCTGGTGCCAAGTAGGTAGCGTCCTTCGTAGACGGCGCCGGACATGACCATTGGAAACACAAAGTCGGTCAAAAATGACTGCTTCAAATCTTTGATCACGCATAAGCACGCGCCGGAGTCCGCTGCTTTCTTTTCAATGCCAACAAGTTCTTGCGCGCCTTGGCCAACATCAGCCACGCATGCAACCACTTCGCAGTCGTAAGTTTCGCGCAGCCAGGGAATCACACAGCTTGTGTCAAGGCCACCCGAGTACGCCACGCAAACGCGCTTCGGTTTCTTGGAGTGTGCTTGCGAAGAAGCAGTGGGGGCGGGAGGATTGTTTTTGGTGGCGGTTGTCATCAGTGGCTCCGAGTTGTGTGAGAGGTGCGAGTTGTATTTTTTCCCAAAGAGTCTTGGGTTGGTGTTGTGAGAAGATTCAGAAGCAGTGCATTTTGAATGTGCATTCTATTTTCGGCTTGATCAAAGACCACGCTGTGTGGACCGTCAATGACGGCGTCGACCACTTCATGACCACGATGCGCGGGAAGGCAGTGCATGAAATATGCGTCTGATCCAGCGATGGCCATGATGTCAGGAGTAATAGAATATGGCTTAAAAATGGCTTCTTTTGTGGCAGTTTCATTTTGACCCATGCTGGTCCAGGTGTCGGTGTAAACGGCGAAAGAGCCTTGAATGCGTTTGATGTCATTGGTGTATTGCAGCGTTGCGCCAGTGCGACAGGCGCGCGCTTGGCAATCGCGAACAATGTCCGCGGAAGGCGCAAACCCTTCAGGCGTGACCACGATCATGGAGGCGCCCAATGTCGCGGTGAGTTCCATCAGCGAGTGACAGACGTTGTTGCCATCGCCCACCCACGCCAGTTGATGTTGGCGGCAATCAAATCCAAGTTCCACCAATGTCATGTAGTCCGCAAGCGCTTGGCATGGATGATGAATATCCGAAAGCGCGTTGATGATTGGAATTGTCGCGTTTGCGGCAAGGGCGGTGATAGTGTCTTGGCTCATAGTGCGCGCGACAATGCAGTCGCACCAGCGCTCAAGGTTGCGGCTGTAATCAGCGATGGTTTCGCGCTCGCCAATGCGCAACTTTTCATGATCCAAGTAGACGGCATGTCCACCCATACGGGCAAAGCCAATATCAAAACTGACGCGCGTGCGCAGTGACGGTTTCTCAAACAACATGACAAGTGAGCGTTGCGCAAAGTGATCCTTGTATGGGCGGATGTCCGCTTTCAGGGCGCGTCCAAGTTCAATCAAAGGCATGACTTCATGCGAACTCAAATCCATAATGCGTGTGAGATCTTTTGTGGCCAGGCGTGTGTGCGGATGAATCATGAAATGGCTCCAATGCGGGAGGCGACGTTCGTCGTCAGGCGTGTGCGAAAGATGAAAAACATTGCAAATTCAAGGCGAAATACAGTGGTGAGCATGGCGGGCATTTCAGGAATTGCACGCCTGTTGCAATGGAAGAAATAGGGTTCCTGAGAAGGTTTCGGTGCCTGCATTACTTAGGGTTTGCAATACGTTCGGGTCATTCCAGCCTGCGACCAAAGTCGCAACTCCGGCTTGTTCACTGGCTTCTAGCGCTCCGCGAACTTTGGCGATCATGCCGCCAGTAATGACGCCGTTTTGTGTAAGGCGCTCAACACCCGCGCGATCGAGTGAGGAAATAATATTGCCATCATTGTCTTTCACGCCCGCAACATCCGTGAGCAATACAAGTTGACGTGCTGAAACCAATCGCGCGATGGATGCAGCGGCTTCATCGGCGTTGATATTTAAAAGTTCGCCCGCAGAATCCATGCCGATGCTAGAGAATATGGGCGTGCAACCATTGCGAAGAAGTGTTTGAATGAGAGAGGAATCGCCGCCAGTAATTTCACCAACACGGCCCGTATCAAAGGCAAATTTTTGAGTCTTGCGCGCAGTGGTGGTGGCGCCATCAGCCAAGGTGAGACCAACTGCGTTCACGCCGCGCGACTGCAGCAATCCAACAAGTCGCGCGTTCAGTTGTCCAGCGAGCACGCCTGCAATTTCCTGCATGTGTTCCGCGGGCGTAATGCGAATGCCATCACGTTTTTCACTTTTGAAACCAAGCAATTCCAAATGTCGATCCACGGATTTACCGCCGCCATGCACAAGCACAACGTTTTGATTGTGTTGAATGAAGTGCGCAAGCGCCACAAAGAACGAAGTGTTGGCGGATGGATCATCTAGCAATGCGCCGCCCAACTTGATGACAATGGGGGCAATTCGCAGTGGTTTTGGCTCTGTGCCCATGTGGACGGTTGAATTCACGACAGCACTCCTTGCGTGTTGTTTGGAAGCAGTCCCATGGTTTCCACAAAACCCATCCGTATATTCATGCATTGAATGGCCTGGCCCGCCGCGCCCTTGACCAAGTTGTCAATGGACGACGCAATGACCAAGTGGTTGTGCGTGGCGTCAACCATGAGTGAAATGTCGCAGTAGTTGGTTCGCTCCACGGCGGCGATGGAACTCCAAGCCCCAGCTGAAAGCAATCGCACAAATGGTTCGCTTTCATATTGGGCTGTGAGCGTGTCGCGGACAGCGGACTCGTTTACGCCTGGTGCAAGTTCCGCGTGAATGGTGCTGACAATGCCGCGGTCAAGTGGAAGCAAATGCGGCGTGAACAAAATATCCAGTTGTGTTTCTTGGCGCATCTCTGGCTGATGTCTGTGTCGAAGCGGGCTGTATGGTTGAAAGCTGACTTCACAAAATAAATTTTTGGTGGTGGCGCTACGACCTGCGCCGCTGACGCCGCTTGCTGAATCCACAATCACGGGGCGTGACACATTGAGAAGTTCCGCATTCATAAGTGGACGCAACGGCAAAATGACGGATGTTGGATAGCAGCCAGCGCAGGCGATTAAGTCGGCGTCGGCCAGCGCGGCGCGATTGAGTTCCGGAAGTCCGTACACCGCATTTGCAAGCAAATCACTTGATGGATGGGTAAATCCGTAATGTGTGGGATATGCCGTGGCGTCGCGTAATCGAAACGCCGCTGAAAGATCAACCACCACAAGTCCATGCGCAAGAAGTGATGGCGCCAATTCCGCGCTGACCTCATGCGGTGTGGCTAGAAAAATCACTTTGGCACCACAGGCCACAATGGCTTCGACAGTGGCTGCTTGGATTGGTAAGTCATTCACGCCGCGCAGCCGCGGAAATAATTCAGACATGATTCGTGGGGCGGTGGTTGCGCCGCGCTCCGATGCGAACAAAGCCACAACTTCAATCATTGGATGATTGGCCGCAAGCGTGGCGAGTTCGGCGCCGGTGTATCCAGCGGCCCCGACTATGGCTATGCCAGTGGGGGCGTCGTTCATTTTATTGTCCATGTTATTTTTCATATTATTTTCGAAGCGGCCGGCGCGGTCTCTCGGCAGTGCCTTGCAAAATATTCTTAAGGCGCGTGGCCAAGTTGCGCGCTAGTGTGGCGCTTTTGGCGACCAGCAAAATAGTGTCATCGCCAGCGAGTGTTCCAAGTGAGCCTTCTAGGCGGATGCGATCCAGTTCGACCGCAAGTGGAGTGGCGTGGCCTGTACGTGTGCGCAAAACCACCATTTGTCCACCAACCTCCACATCTAGCAAATAGGTTTGCACCGCAGTGCTGATGTCGGAATTGTTCACGGCCGCAGACCCTGGCAACTGCCAACCAGTGGGGCCCTTCATGACGCCAAGATCAGCCAAATCTCGAGACAAAGTGGCTTGCGTCACATCCACGCCCTCGGCGCGCAATTGTTTGAGCAAGCTGTGTTGGCTGGTCACGCGGCCGGCTTGAAGAAGCCGCTCGATCATGCGCCGTCGTGTTGGTTTGGAGGAATCCATAGGAGGTATAATTATGCATCGAATGTATAAAAAAGCAAGAACAAAATAATATTTTTTCTTGGTAATTTTGAAAGTGTTGAATCGCCCCACGCAACGATTTGCTTTCAGAGCCGCATTTTTTGCCGCCATCTCCTGCGTGTCCGTGAGTTTGGGTGATGACGCGACAGACCGTTTTCTGAAAGCGCTCTCCACCACAAATATGAGCGAAACCCGCCTTGGCACCCTGAGCGAAACTCAAGACTTTGGAACATTTTGGTTGGTGCCGAATGTTGATCCGTTCTTTGGCCCGCACAAGCCATTCATTCGACTGGCCATTGATGCGCCGCAACCCATTCCGATCGATGAGGGCCGCATCGATCCGCTTTTTTCCACGGATCCAATTTCTCCCATCACCTCGCCGCTGCGAAACATGGAATTATGGATGCGTGAAATATTGAGCGTGAAGACCGACTTGTATAACTGCACGGTCGCCCAACAGGCAAGCAGCAGTATCGCAGGGCAAGTCCGTGGCGCCGTAAGCAATCGATTCAGTTACAGGATTGATTGGAAGGCCTGGGAAATTGAGGGCGTGGGTCTTGGCTCCATCACGGCGCAATTTCGCGCAAATAACAATTGGAGCGCGCAAAATGTGAACATTGGCAGCGCCATTGGTTCCTCGGTTGTGGTCGTAAATTCAGAGGACAATTCAATGCCGACTTTTTTGTCGCGCCTCTACGCGCAACAAGGTTTTTGCGATGACCGCATTCTGGTTGGCGCCGGGAAAATACTTCCCAACGACACCACGGGCGTGAATTTTTTCGCCGACGATGAAACCAGCCAATTTCTTGCGAGTTGTTTTGACGGCGGTGACGCCATGCCGCTTGGGTGGAACAGTTACTTGCCCGGCGCATTCGCGCAATTTATTCCTGTTGATGGATTTTATGTGAACACGCTTCTGACAAGCCCGCTTGGCGCGCTGAATTCTGGTGGAGGTTTTGGAACTGCTGGCGACGGCTTCTACTTAATCGGCGCCGAAGCGGGCATTGTGACCACGCTTGGGTCCAACAAAGATTTGGTGGGTCGCTATTCCGTTTTAGTGTGCAACACCAACGCGGGCAACAATACTCCCGCCACCAATGAAAAAGAGTATGGCAACGCCATGACGCTGATCGCGCAGCAATTTCTTGATCGCGACATGGGGGTTTGGATTTCCTATCAATTCAGCGATGCCAACGTGAGTCCCGCTTCTCAAGAGTTCACATTCGGGTCAAGTTTGGAAAATGCCTTTGGCAGGCATGGCGATGGCGCGGGTCTTGGATTGGCTTGGACCGATTCATCCACGGCGGGGGATCGCCAGCAAAAAACGATCGAAACTTACTATCGTCTGCGGCTGACAGGCAGTATTGAATTGACCGCGGATCTTCAATTGATTGACGACCCATCCAATCCGCAAGCCAAGGGTGGAGCGACATGGTTGTTTGGCCTTCGCTCTAAAATTAAATTTTAAATTGCGCAAGAAAAAACCAGGACGTGCGGGACGTCCTGGTTTGCACATGCAAGTTTCAAAAATTCAAACGACCAGTTTAGGAATTGGCCTCAGTTGAAGTTGGAGTTGCAACGGTTGCATCCGTGGCGGCAACAACTTTCTTTGGCTTGGTCACTTTCTTTGGCTTCTTCACAGCGGTTTCACTCGCGGTCGAAGTCGCTGTATCGCCATTGGCAACTGCATCGCCCACTGGCTTGGTTGCCGCGGCTTTTTCCGCCTTGGTTGGCGCAGCCTTTGGAGTTGGATGCTTGCGCTTGTACGCGTCAATGCGCGCGCGATCTGGCGACAACATGGCGGAGAGTCGCTTGCCGTTGAATCTTGGCGGACTATCCAAGCGCGCCAGATCAACCAACTTTGCGATGGCATCGTTCAATTTCACGGCGCCAATTTCCTTGTGCGCCATTTCGCGGCCCTTGTAACTGGCCACCAATTGAACTTTGTGTCCTTCAAGCAGGAAACGCCGCGCTTGTTGCACGCGAATCTCAACATCATGCGGATCCACTTTCATGCTGCGACCCAAGCGAACTTCCTTCATTTCAAAGGTCTTGGTCTTGCGACCTTGCTTGTCCTTCTTCGCTTGCTCGTATTTGTACTTTCCAAAATCCATGATCTTGCAGACCGGCGGCCGCACATCGGGCGCGATCTCCACAAGGTCAAGACCAGCCACCATGGCAAGTCGTCGCGCTTCTTCTGTTTCAACAACACCAAGCATTGTTCCTGTCTCGTCGATCAAACGAACAGGTGTGATGCGAATGCGATCATTGATGCGAGGACCAAAATTGGAACTCGAATCAGGTCGTGACATGGGCGGACGGCGGGGCGGAAATGCTGAGATGGAAGAATCCTTTATGTAGAGACAATAGAAATGCAAAGCGCTTCAAAAGCGATTGCTGTGCAAACCGGATTGACCGGAGAAACGCAAGACAACGGGGGCAGAATCATCATGCCTGTACGAAGAATTTCTGAGACATGCAGTCGTTGTCCTTGAATTACTTTGAAGCGGTGAAACGTTCACCACCTACACAGTACAAAGTACCTGCCCAAGCATGACCGATGCAATGGGATTTGCAAGTGATTTTTCGACAGATTTTACATCTTGTGGCAAATGTCACTTTGTGGTTGGCGTGATTTTTCCAGCCAATGTTTCACTGGCGCGGGTTCGATAGTCCGAAACCAACGCTGCGACAAAGTCGTCAAATGGCATTTCGCCCGCATTTTCAGCCTTTCCATGCAGTCGAATGCTGACCACGCGGCGCTCGGCGTCACGCGGACCCACAATGGCCGTGACTGGAATCTTTTGCTCGGCGGCAATGCGAATGCGGTTCTGAACGCGCTCTGAACTTGTGTCAAGCGTGGTGCGCAGGCCAGCTTGGTGCAGCGCGGCGTGCAATTCTTGCGCGTAGGCGTCGCTCTTTTCACTAATCGGAAGCACGCGCACTTGCTCTGGACTGAGCCACAACGGAAACGCGCCGGCGAAGTGCTCAATCAACACGCCGGTGAATCGTTCCAGACTTCCAAATGGAGCGCGGTGAATCATGACTGGTCTATGCGTCTTGTTGTCGGCGCCTTGATAGGACAAGTCGAATCGAATGGGCAAGTTGTAATCCACTTGCACGGTGCCAAGTTGCCAAGAGCGACCGATGACATCGCGCACAACAAAATCAATCTTGGGTCCGTAGAAGGCGGCCTCGCCTGGCTCTTCGCTGAAAGGAACGCCAAGCGATTGCGCCGCGTCGCGGCACGCTTGCTCGGCCTTGTCCCAATTTTCCGCAAGGCCAACATATTTGGCGGAGTCCGGTCCGCGCAAGCCGACGCGCACGCGGTAATCCGTCATGCCCAATGTTCCAAAAATAAGTTTGACAAGTTTCAAGCAGCCTTGCAGTTCATGCGCGACTTGATCTTCGCGGCAGAACAAATGCGCGTCGTCTTGCGTGAAACCACGAACGCGCGTCAAGCCACCAATTTCTCCCGACTGCTCCCAGCGATAGACCGTTCCAAATTCAGCCAAACGCACGGGCAAATCGCGCCATGAGCGCGGCTCACTGGCGAAGATGCGGATGTGGTGCGGGCAATTCATGGGCTTGAGCAAATAGCCATCAATCTCGCCTTTTTCCAAGCGGTTTGAAAGGTCGGCGCATGTGCAACCTTCTTTGGCAAGCGTGCTCATGCTTTCGTGGTCAATAATTGGCGGGTACTGGCTCTCGCGATAATAAGGAAAGTGTCCGCTGGTGCGATAGAGATCCAATTTGCCAATGTGCGGAGTGAACACTTGGTGATAGCCCTGTTGTCGCAGCGCTTCACCGATGAATGTCTGCAACTCCTGGCGAATCACGGCGCCGTTTGGTTTCCACAACACAAGGCCTTGTCCAACCATTTCATCGATGTGAAAAAGTTGCAACTGCTTTCCAAGGACACGGTGGTCGCGCAACTTGGCTTCTTCAAGTTGCTTCATGTGCGCGTCAAGTTCCGCCTTTGATGCGAAGGCGGTTCCATACACGCGCGTGAGTCGATCACTTTTTTCATCGCCGTGCCAATAGCTGCTGGCAAGCGTTGTCACTTTGTACGCGGCAACGCGCGCGGTGGTTGGCACGTGCGGACCGCGGCAAAGGTCTTCCCAATTTTTTCCAGGCGTTCCCGTTGCGTACCAACTCAGCGTGGCGTCGCCGCCAGAAGTTTTCGCCGCATCGCAGGCGCGCTGCGCGTTGTCAATTTTATATTTGCTGCCTTCGCTGTTGGCCTTGGCCATGCCATCGGCGGCGTTCATTTCAAAGCGCGTGAAGGGTCGATCTTCTGCCACAATTCGAGCCATTTCCTGCTCAATTTTGGTGAAATCGTCGGCGCTTGGAATTTGCCCGGCGGGGAAGGCCATGTCGTAGTAGAAGCCTTGCTCCACGGGCGGTCCATACACCAGTTGCACGCCAGGAAATAAATTGCTGATGGCCTCCGCCATAATGTGCGCCGCGGAATGGCGCACAAGAAATAGCGCGTCTGGGTCAATGGTGCCGTCGCGTTTTTTGGGAGTGACAATGGCCAACTGCGCGTCGCGCGACATTGTTGTGGAGAGGTCGCACAACACGCCGTCAATCTTTGCGCCAAGGGCGGCTTTGGCAAGACCCGCTCCAATATCGGCGGCCACTTTCGCGGCGGTTACAGGTGCGTCATAAGTTTTTGTGGTTCCGTCTGGAAGCGTGATGACTGGCATGATGTTGTTTATTTATTTTGTTTTGGTGTCTGGAAAAAGATCGCGCTCGTTGGCGACAGGACTTGGACGTGATTGCATGGACGCCATCTCGGCGGCGAACTCGGCGATGGAGCTGAATCCGTGGTGCTCGCTGACAAATCGGATGTAGGCAATGGGATCAACCACGCGAAGCTTGTTGGCAAGCCGCTGGCCAATTTCGGTGCTCAACACTTCGCGATCGAAGTCGCGGTGAATTTCCTCTTCCACTTCGCGGCACAAACGTTCTTTGTCCTCTTCACGAATGGGGCGCTTGCCGCATGCGGCGTGCAAGCCACGCGACAGACTTTCCGCCAAGTAGGGAACACGCGTTCCATCTCGTTTTACCACCATTAAGCGGGCAGTTCGCTCAAATCGCTCGTAGGTTGTGAAGCGTTTTTCACAGGCAATGCACTCGCGGCGGCGGCGAATGGTGTCGCCATCTTCGCCCGGGCGACTATCAATCACCTTGTCATTGTCTGCGGAACAAAAAGGACAGCGCACGAATTACGCCTCCTCAATCTCGGTGACTTTCTTGGTCACAACTTCTTCCACACGCGTTGTTTGTTTCTTGGTGGCTTCGTCCACATCTTTTTGGGCGCGCTCGGCGGCGTCCTCGGTCAAGCCAGATTTTTTGTCAGCCAACAACGTGTCAATGCGCTTGTTGGCATCGCGGCGAGCGTTGCGAACGGCAACTTTGGTGTCCTCGGCAAGTTTCTTGGCTTGCGTTGCAAGTTGCTTGCGCCTGTCCGAACTTGGCGATGGAACAATGATGCGAATTTGAGTGCCTTCGGTTTGCGGATTCAGACCCAAGCCTGACTTCTCAATGGCCTTCACGATTTCGGATTTGGCGCCTGGATCAAATGGCTTCACAAGAAGTTGCGTGGGCTCAGGCACGCTAATGGCGGCGAGTTCGCGCAAGTCAGTCATGGAACCGTAGTAGTCCACCTTGATGTATTCCAACATGGCGGTGGTGGCGCGGCCCGTGCGCATGCCACGCAGCTCCTTGCTCAGGTGCTCCACGCTCTTCTCCATCTGATCTTCACATTCCAACAAAATGGTGTCTAGGTCCATGCGATTTCTCCTTCAAGAGTGTGCGAGAATAGCAGGGAAAATGATGGGCGTAGCCGTTGATTCATGGGTGCGCGCAGTGTGTATCACAAGACGAATTTGCGTCGATTTGTGGCGCAACAAAGTGCGGCTTCGGTTTGCCCGTGCATGCGCCGATTAATTGGAAACCAGCGTGCCAATGGCTTCGCCACACATGGCGCGCTTCACATTTCCATGTTGATGGAAGTTGAACACGCGCACAGGCAGCGAATGCTCCATGCACATGGTCAACGCGGTCAGATCCATGACGGCCAATCGTTTGGCGATCGCTTCTGAGAATTTAATATCGTTCAACTTGGTGGCGGTCGGATCCTTCTTTGGATCGGCGGTATAGACGCCGTCGACTTTGGTGGCCTTCAACAACATTTGCGCTTGCAGTTCAACGCCGCGCAAACTGGCGCAGGTGTCGGTGGTGAAGAATGGATTGCCGGTACCGGCCGCCAAAATAATCACGCGGCCTTTTTCCATATGGCGCAGTGCGCGCGCACGGATGAAGGGCTCGGCCACGGACTTCACTTCAAGCGCGGTCATCAGTCGACTGGCCACGCCAGTTCCTTCAAGCGCCTCGCGCAAAGCAAGGCCGTTGATAATTGTTCCCATCATGCCCATGTAGTCGGCCGTGGCTTGCGCAATGCGACCCTTCTCGGCCAACTTGGCGCCGCGCACAATATTTCCGCCACCCACAACAATGGCCAATTTCAAGCCATTGACCGCGCGATAGGCATCGGCAATTTCAGCGGCAATGTGCGCCAATTGCTCAGGCGCAATGCCAAGTTGACCCTCTTGCGCAAAGCTTTCTCCGCTGAGTTTCAATACAACGCGTTGATAGTTCTGGCTCACGAAATGGCTCCTTGATTTTGTGTTGAGTGTTGTGTTGAGTGCGGCAAGTTGAAAATATATTTGAGAAGTTCTACTGCGTGTTGCAAGAATTGAGGCGACGCGAGTGAACCTGTTTTAGCGTCAGAAAAATCACACATGCGCAAGGGCCTTCTCAAGATCATTGATCAAGTCTTGCTGATGTTCAATGCCCACGCTCAGGCGCACCAAGTTGTCCGAAATACCAAGCGCCTTTCTGCTTTCGGCGGGAACACTGGCGTGGGTCATGATGGCTGGGTGCTCGATCAAACTTTCCACGCCGCCCAAACTTTCAGCCAGCGCAAACATGTGCACGTTCTCCAAGAAGCGACGGCTTTCCGCCAAGCCTCCACGGATGAAGATGGTGATCATGCCACCAAAGGCTGGCTTGCCCGCAAGCTGCATTTGCTTTTTGGCAACGGCGTGTTGCGGGTGTGAGGCAAGACCCGGATACACAACACGCTCGACCTTGGGGTGCTTCTCAAGCCACTGCGCAATGTGCATGGCGCTTTCGCAATGCCGCTGCATGCGCACCGCTAAAGTCTTCACGCCACGCAGCGCCAAGTAGGCGTCAAATGGACCCATGACGCCGCCGATGGCGTTCTGCAAAAACCGAAGTTTTTCAGCCAAATCAGCGCGATTTGTCACCAACGCTCCGCCCACCACATCGCTGTGGCCGCCCAAGTATTTGGTGACCGAATGCATGACAATGTCAAAGCCCATTTCAAGCGGTCGCTGCAACATGGGCGTGGCGAATGTGTTGTCGCACACGCTGATAATGCCGTGCTTCTTGGCAATGGTTGCGATGGCCACAAGGTCGACTACTTTCAGCGTTGGATTGGTGGGAGTTTCAACCCACACCATTCCAGGTTTTTTCTTTTGTATCGCCGCCTCAAAGAGCGCGGGGTTTGTCAGGTCAACATACACGGGCGCAAGTCCAGCGCTGCGCTGGCGAACTTTTGAAAGTAGTCGATACGTTCCGCCGTACACATCGTCCATGCTGACAAGAGTGTCGCCGGTGTCGAGCATTTCCAAGCAAGTGCTAATGGCAGCAAGACCACTGGCAAACGCAAAGCCGCCGCACGTGCGCTCTTGTTCTTCGGAAAGTCCGCTGGATTCCAAATTGGCGATGGCGCGCTCAAAGGCAAAGCGCGTGGCGTTGTGGCTGCGTGAATATTCAAATCCTTTATGGACGCCAGGACTCTCTTGAATAAATGTGCTGCTTGTTGCAATCGCAGGCATAACCGCGCCTGTCACAGGGTCCGGGTGTTGACCGCCATGAACGCAACGACTTTCTAAATTGAGATGTGGGTGAGCCATGGCAAGATGCTAACGGCTGCGGAAATGCTGTCTTTGTGCGGCTCAATTGATGCATGCGCAGGCGCGCTGGCGATCACGCCTTGAATTCCAACAATGGTCATTTGCGCGGCAATACACACCAAAATAAATCCCATGATGCGGGTAATGGCGTTCGTGCCCGACTTGCCAAGAACTTTCTGAATGAGCAGCGCTCGATCAAGCACAATCCAAGTGACAAAGCACGCCAAGGCAATCGCAAGGCTCGCCGACAAGAGATCGCTCCAACGACCATCTCGAAAGTGACTGCTCTCGGCGATGGCCACGGTCATGGCGCCAGGACCTGCAAGGAGCGGCATGGCCAGTGGAAAGAACGCCACGCTGTCGCTTGACGCGGCCTCACGCGTTTCATCGGGATTGGACTTGGTCTCTATTTTGACGGAGATCAAATCAAGACCAATCTTGGCCAAAATTAAACCGCCACCTACGCGCACCGCCGACACGGTGATTCCAAAGAATGAAAGAATGGAACCACCAAATCCCAGGAACACAATCAAAATAAAGAATGCGTACACGCAACCAAGCAGCGCGGTGCGTTGACGCAAGGCGGGGGAATCGTTGCACGTGATGGCCAGAAAAATACCAACGGTTCCCAGCGGATCAATCAGCGCGATCAGCGAAACAAATATGGTCAAAATGCCAGCAATATCCATTAATGTTGAGCTTTAGAGAAGTTTCTTGCGCAGGTAATTGATTAAATCAATGCGCGTGATGATGCCGTAGAAATGATCGTCGTCGGCGACAATGGCCACACGGTCGGCGCGGAAAATTGGGTGCAGATCATTCACGCTTGACTTTGGAGAAATGGTTTCCAAACGGCTGGTCATGAAATCGCTCACGGGCAATTTAGAAATATTGCCGCCCTTGACCAGCGCCAATAGCACATCGCTCTCATCCAGAATTCCAACCACGCGGTCCGCCGCGTCAAGCACAACCAATTGGCTCACGTCATACATATGCATTCGCTTGATGGCTTGTTGCACGGGCATCTGCGGACTCAAGACATAATCCTCGCGGTCCAAGTGGCGGCGGGAAATTAAATCGCGCAGATCGCCGAATGTTTTGCGCTGAATAAATCCATTGTCGATCATCCATGGATCTGAAAACATTTTGCTGAGATACTTGGCGCCAGTGTCGCAGATGAGGGTGACCACGCGCAGCGGTTTGGTTTGCTCGCGGCAAAATTTCAGCGTGGCCGCCAACAAGGTGCCAACGCTGGAACCCGCCAAAACGCCTTCTTTTTTCAGCAATTCCCGCGCGGCGTGGAATGCCTCCGCGTCGCTAATGGCGTAGGCCTTGTCAACCAACTTCAAGTCCAAAATACTGGGCACAAAGTCTTCGCCAATTCCCTCAACCAACCAGGATCCCGCTTCAATTGTGCGGCCTTCGTTGACCAGTGGCTCAAGAATGGAGCCAACGGGATCCGCCAAAATCATTTTCAAGTTTGGATTTTTTGATTTCAGAAATCGACCAACGCCAGAGACCGTTCCACCGGAACCAACGCCCGAAACAAACGCGTCAATGTCGCCACCCATTTGTTCCCAAATTTCTGGACCAGTGGTCTCTTCATGCGCGCGCGGATTGGCCTCGTTGGCGAATTGATTCACATAGAAATGTCCGGGCCGCTCAGCGGCAATGCGCGCGGCAATGTCTTGGTAGTACTCGGGGTGACCTTTGGCCACATCGCTGCGAGTCAGAATCACTTCGGCGCCCATGGCGCGCAAGTGGCTAATTTTTTCATCGCTCATTTTGTCGGGCACAACCACAACCAACTTGTATCCTTTTTGCGCCGCCACCAAAGCCAGCGCCAAGCCCGTGTTGCCCGCGGTGGCTTCAACAAGTGTTCCGCCGGGCTTTAATGCGCCAGATGCCTCGGCTTCTTCAATCATGGTCACGGCAATGCGATCCTTAATAGAGCCGCCAGGATTCATGTTCTCCATTTTCACAAACAACCGGCAAAGCCCCGTGTCCAAATGCTTCAACTCAAGCATGGGCGTGTTGCCGATCATTTCCAAAATGCCGCCAAAAACAGGGGCAATCGAACGCTCTGTGATTGTGGAAGTGGACTTCATATTTCAAGTGTACCGATTGGCAATGACGCATACCAACATTCAATTCTTGGTCACAATAGCGCCATGAAGTCGCCGCATAAAGAAACGCAGGCAGGTGTTTGGACCCTTGAAGATTTTCAAGGTCAGCCCGAGTTGCGCCAAGCGGGTGACAAGCCTGGCACGGGCGTGCGCGCTGACTGGAAATCGTTGCGGCTACCCGATGGGGCCAACTCGTTGCGCAATCAACCGCTTGGCCGCGCGGTTGGAAAAGATATTCGCACCGCGGTCGACGCGACCGCCGGTTTGGGTTACGACACATACGCGCTGGCGCTGCTTGGCGTTGAAGTGTTGGCTTTGGAGCGCGATGCGAATGTGTTCGCGTTGCTTGCGAATGCGTTGGCGCGGAGCCAGAGCGATGAAAAATTATCCGCCGCCGCCGCGCGCATTCACATTGAGCACGCTAGCGCGCACGCGCGGTTGCCAACGCTGCGCACAAAAGTTGGATTCACATTGCCGCTGTTTACGGCGCGCGAATTTGTTGCGCCTGATCTGATCTTGCTTGATCCCATGTTTGGTGGCGAGCGTGGCGCGGCGAAGCCATCCAAAGAAATCCAAGCGCTGACCGCCACGGTTGGTGCGGACGTGGACGCCGACTCACTTCTTGACATGGCCATTGCCGCCGCCACGCAACGCGTGATCGTGAAGCGCGCGCGACTTGCTCCGCCACTTACCGGCCGCGAACCGGATTGGATAATCAAAGGCAAATTGCTGCGTTTTGATGTCTACCGCGCCGGCGCCCTTTGAAATTCGCCCTACACTTCGTGCGTGGCCCATCCGCGATGCATTGTTGAAAAACTTCCCGCCGTTGGCGACATTGCATGGTTGAGCAAAGATGAAGCCAAGCACGCCATGGGAAGTCGGCGCCTTGAAGCGGGGGACTCGCTTGAGTTGGTTGACGGTCGCGGCGGCGTGGCGCTGTCCAACATATTGCCAACGCGAAACGCCGCGGGTGAAACTGGCGCCAAAGTTTCCGCCTCTCAAATCCAGCCGCGCTTGATGCCAGACATTCATGTTGCGGCGGCCATTCCCAAAGGCGATCGCTTGGCCACCATGCTTGACATGCTTGGGCAATTGTCCGTCGCGTCATTCACTCCGCTTGATTGCGAACGCAGCGTTATTCCAGCCGACCGTTTTGACGGCGCGCGCGCTCACAGAATTTTTGTCGAGGCGCTGAAGCAAAGCCGCGGCGCGTGGACCACGCAAGTCGCAAGTGCGCACACGCCCAAGTCATGCGTGGAAATGTGCCACGCCAAAAACATCGCCGCCTACATTGCGCATCCCGATGGACAACCAATCGCCAAAATAAAAATGGACCAACCCAGCTACATGATGTTGATTGGTCCCGAGGGCGGATTCACCGACGCGGAAATCGCCGCCACCGAAGCCGCGCACGCAATTCGAATTTCACTTGGAGCAACAACGCTTCGCATTGAAACGGCGGCCGCAATGACCGCTGGTTTTGTGCGCTTTTACGCACAAAACCAAGTTGTGTAATGGAGTGCATCGGGATCGAACCGATAACCTCCGCCTTGCAAAGGCGGCGCTCTCCCAGTTGAGCTAGCACCCCAGTGGGGCAAAGTATAGGGGCAAAAAGTAATTCGTTATGGAAAGAATTTCTATTTCCCAGATTTATTGAATGGAGCGGACTTGGCCACTTTTTCGCGTGGTCAGAATTTCAACAGCGGTCGGATCAATCACGCTGACTCGCAACGCCTCGTCGTAACGCTTCTCGCCACGAATACCAACCAGCGTTCCAAGCATGGTCGCAAGTTGCGCTGGATTCTTCGCCGTGACATACGCCACAGTTTGACCAACAGCTGGATCAACCAAGCGATAGAGCAGTGGGAGTCGCTTGCCATCATAAATACTGCTGGCGTTGAGAACGCCTACAACGGTGTAGTCGGAGCGCGCCTCCAAAGCAATCTTGATGGCGCGAACTTGATCGGTGTCGGCATCAATCACCGAGCGCAGTTCCTTGAGTTGACGAATACGTTGCTGCGCCTCGATCTGCACAATCAGTTGTTTCACGCGCGTCTCAACAACATTCCTAATCTCAGCTTCGCATTCAGCGTCGTTCATCAGGATCATGTAGCGATCTTTCAAAACTCCAACTTCACTTGAAGCCAGTGGCTCCGCTTTCACGGTGACCCAAATCACTTCAAGGTCTTTGAAAGTTTGGCGGCGCTTTTCGGCCGCGATCATTTGCGGAGTCTTGACTGGTGGCGCAACCACAACAACTTCCACTGCTTTTACCGCGGGTTTTGCCACTTCTGTTGGAGCAGGCGTGACGACAGTTTCCGTGATCACGGTTTCTTTTTTAGTTTCTTCCGTGATGACTTTGGCTGGCGTGGTGTCAGTGGCTGGAATGGTCTCGCTCACTTCTTTGGTCTTCTCTTCGATCACCGACACGGTGTTTGCACCAGTGGTTGGTTTCGCAACAGGAGCGCTCGCTTTGGCCTCCGCCATTTTGGTGGCTTCGCCAGCGCTGGAGCGACGAATATAATTTCCGTTGATATAGCCCTTGCAAGTTGCGGGAATGGAAATTTTGTAGACCTTCTCGCGCTCGCCGTTGATGGTGGCGACCACTTTGAGCATTTCACCAGAGTTCACTTTGCCAATCGCCTTGAACGAAGCATCAGGGTTTCCATCGGCTCCAATGTTTGGCGCGCGGACTTCGGTCTCCGCGTTCACGGTCAAAGTTTGACCGTCGGCGGACAGGACCACTTTGTCGTTGGCCAGTACGTATCCATATATGTTCTTGAAGGATGGTCCGCTGGTGCGAACCATGGCCCAGCCAAAACTATCTTCGATCACTTCAACAACGTCGCCCATGGACAACTTGCCAAATGGATACGTGCTAGTGGCGCTTGGTCCGCAACGGATATAGACGTCGTTCGCTGCCACAGTGCCGCTGTAGGACTTGCTCGGCGCGGCCGCAGGTGCTTGCCCCAAAGTGGTGGTGCTGAAAACGGGAAGAACGAGAACGATCAGTAGTAGAGCCAATTTCATGTGGGCGATTCTACGCATTTTTGGTTTGTATACAGTGCACGCTTCATGATTCTCAGGTGGTCAATTCAGGCGCTCACATTTGCCCTTCTCACAGCGGTTTGCGTGTGTTCTTGCACATCGCCCATGGATGATCCCGATGGAACCGATGGTTTGCGCCACGCCATGGATACCGCAGTCGCGCGTGAATTGGCGCAGGCTCCGGTGCAAGATCCAGTGAAGCCCGTCACGCGCGAAAAGAATGAAGTGTTCAACGCGTTGCAGAAACGACGCGCTCAACTTGATTCATTGGGTCCACAAATGTCAGAGGCTGGAGCAGGCATGCCACTTGGTAGCGACTTGTACGGCAAGCCCTATCCCGAAGTGAATTTGTCTTTGAAAGACGCCATTCGAATTTCTGTGGAGCACAATCTTGGAACGCAAGTTGCGCGCTTGCAACAAGGCGTGACACAAGCGGAGTTGGTGGCGGCGCAAGCGGCATTTGATTCTTCATTTGTGGCCAGCAGTCAGGCGAATATTTCAAACGCGCCGGCGCAGGATATTAATCTGAGTGGAGCCGCTGTCCCCATTCCCGTGGACTTCATGAATCAATTTCGTCAGGTTAATTTTTCCAGCGGCATTCAAACGCCAATGGAAACTGGTGGACAGTTCAGCGCCACGGTTGTGAATCAATATTCAAAGTTGTATCCAGCCAGTGGCTACGCGCCCAATCCGGCGTGGATTAACAGCGTGCAACTTGGCCTTACGCAGCCACTTTTACGGGGTTTTGGAAGCGATGTGAACATGGCTGGCATTCGCCTTGCGCGCAACAATGATCGGCGCAGTTTGCAACAGTTGCGCGCCAACTTGCTCACATTGTGCCGCGATGTGGAGGCCGCCTATTGGCAAGTGGTGCTGACGCGTCAACGTGTTGTGGCGGCACAGTGGCTTGTGAAAGTTGGAGTGGAAGTTCGCGATGTGCTTTCCAAGCGTCGCAGCTTTGACGCAACGCTTGCCAACTACGCGGACGCCGTGGCCAAGGTGGAGGATCGCAAGAGCCAAGTGATCCGCGCGCAACGCGATGTGACCGCGGCCGTGGATAAATTGAAAGTGCTTTTGAATGATTCCAATTTTCCTGTTGGTGACGAGACCATGATCGTCCCAACGGATTTCATGGTGGATGAACCGCTTGCATTTTCATTGAAGGACGCCATTGGCACGGGCGTTGATCAAAGTCCAATCATCACGCAAGCGTTGCTTGGAGTTGATGACGCCAGCATTCGCCAAGTGGTTGCCGACAACGGCCGCTTGCCCTCGCTGAACTTGACGGCGCAGTTGCAATTTCAAGGCATGGATCAGCAGAACGGAAATTATGGCGAGGCTTGGAGCGAGGTTGGCGCGGCCAATTTCATGAGCTATTTGGTGGGCGCCAATTTCAGTCAACCGATTGGAAATCGCGGTCCAGAAGCCAATTATCGCCGGTCGCGCTTGGAGCGTTCCAAGGCCGTCATTACCTATCGCGCGGCGATTCAGCAGGTTGTGTACTTGGTGAAAGATTCGCTGCGCACCATTGACGCGCAATATCGATTGATTGAGCAGACGCGCGCGTACCGATTGGCGCAAGCGGAAAATATGCGCGCGTTGATGTTGGATGAGCAAACTATTCCCAGCTTGACTCCGGAGTTTCTCAATTTGAAATTTCAGCGGCAGAACGATTTGGCCAACGCGGAGAATCAGGAAATTCTTTCCATGGTTGAGTACAACAACGCAATCGCGTCGTTGTGGATGAACATGGGAACGGGTTTGCAAATGAACCGCATTGAGTTGAATGTGTTCGATCCCGACAACGATGGGTCCGCAAAAAATGCCACGACTATTGCAAAGTAATCACGAGGGCGTTGAAGAGGCGGCGGCGCGTATTGAAGCGGGCGGAGTGGTCGCGTTTCCAACAGAGACCGTGTACGGCCTTGGCGCCAGCACTTTTGCGGTGGACGGTTTGAAATTGATTTATGAAATCAAGGGCCGGCCATCGGACAATCCGTTGATCGCGCACGTGCTTGACGCCGTGGAGGCGCGCACGCTTGTGTCTGGTTGGGACCTTCGCTGCAGCAGACTGGCCGCAAAATTTTGGCCCGGTCCGCTCACCATGATTTTGAACAAGGCCATTGATGTCCCCGACGAGGCCACCGCGGGTTTGCAAACCATCGCCGTGCGTTCGCCCATGCATCCCGTTGCGCGCGCGTTGTTGTACGCCGTTGATGGGCCCATCAGCGCGCCAAGCGCGAATCGTTCGGGACATATTTCGCCCACAACCACCGAGCATGTGATGGCGGATTTTCCAGAACAAGAAGATTTGTTGGTGCTTGAAGGCGGCCGCGCCAACTTTGGAATTGAAAGCACGGTGCTTGATTTAACAGGTGAAAAGCCTGTGATTCGCAGGCCGGGCTCCATCACGCTTGAGTCGCTTGCGCGCGTGTTGGGCGTGGTGGAAGTTGCGCAAGGCCTTGGCCAAGGCGTGAGTCCGGGCACGCGGTTGATTCACTACGCGCCAAAAATTCCAACCATGTTGGTGCCGTCCAATCGACTGGAATCTTTTCTGGCCACGCTTACGGAGCCCGCCGCGGTGCTCACGCTTGAGAGTGCGCGCGTGTCGGCGCCGCATATTGGCATTCAAATGCAAACCGACGCGTCGGCGTACGCGCGCATGTTGTATTCAAAGTTGCGCGAGGCGGAAATTTCCGGGCTCACTCACATTGTCATTGAGGAGCCGCAAGGCCAGGACGGTTTGTGGTTCGCCGTACTTGATCGATTGCGCCGCGCTGCGGCCAGTGTGTAGGGAGTGGGAGCGAGAAGTTTCATAGCGTGCATACATGATGTGAAAAAATGCGCAGCATGAAAGCGGCGTAGAACATTCAAATACAAAGTGCGCAGATAGAAATTGTATTTTGAAAATCAGCTCTGCATTGGAATCTGCACGCCAAGTTTCACGGCGCATTCCTTGGCAAGTTCATAGCCCGCGTCCGCGTGGCGGAACACGCCCATCATTGGATCGTTGGTGAGCACGCGCTCCAGTTGTTGCGCGGCCAGTGGCGTGCCATCGGCAACAACAACTTGGCCCGCGTGCTGACTGAAACCAATTCCAACTCCGCCGCCGTGATGGAAACTTGTCCAACTTGCGCCGCTTGCAATGTTCACCGCAAAGTTCAGCAGCG
>SERZ01000032.1_pt1 | contig 71979 bp, 82 predicted proteins | sample 3171461 | NCBI WGS metagenome assembly SERZ01 (sample SAMN06051861, study PRJNA518727) | freshwater metagenome | biome: subpolar coniferous forest; feature: holomictic lake; material: water; isolation source: holomictic Lake 227, 6 m depth | place: Canada: near Kenora, Ontario | collected... | reverse complement strand
AATCATTAGGCTGGTGAAAAGTGTGAATTTCATGAAGTTCCTGTTGCTATTCATTTAGCGATTAAAAAAATAAACTCTCGATTGGGTTTTTCAGCTTCTCTCAGCCATTCATTTGTCCATTTCATTTCAGCCATAACATTTTTTTTATAATTCATTTCAATGGTTTTGATAACTTTACCGTGACGCTTGAGAATCGTGTTTAATTCATTTGCCGTCGCCTTACCACCCGAACTGTAAGACAGCGCAACGTATTTTGCATTTACCGATTCAATCAGCTTGTCGATGGCTTTCACGGCGACAAATTCGTCATTTTCACGTCTAAAATCTTCAAAAACCGAATTGACCACTTTATCTGAACAATCCGCTCGTCGATTTGCCGCACCAAAAACGGTGGGTTTATCGTTTAAAATAATCGTCGTCCATAAATGGTAATAACTCGCGTAACGCACTCGTGATGGCGGCATTTTTTCATTGTTGGAACCATAAGGCGGGTCAAAATAAGCCAAATCAATCACCGTATTTTCTAGCGCGTCGAAAACATCACCTTTCAAAACGTGATTATCTTTTTCATTTACCCACACATTTGGGACTTTTAATTTCATGTTTTTATATGAACGAGGCGACCAATCTTTCAAATATGAAACATGATGCCCAAGCGAACTATCCACTTCGTCCATCGCCAAAATTAAACTGGTTAATGCAACGGCTTTGTCAACTTCGGACAAGTTTAAGGTGTCGATTTCGTCACGAATCGCATCTAATTTTTGCGTGTTATGGCTTTGCCAAATCCGCTTAGAACCATCGAGTTGAATGGCTGAACCGTTAAAATCCAAACCACCATAATTTTCTGTAAACCAACCGCTATAACCGTTCACCGCGTTCAAATGATTGATGATTTCCCAATAATAACTGGGCGACTGTTTATTTTTTAAATAACACTGCCCAAAAACATAACTCCATTCGGAAATATCATTGCTAATTACACTGAAACCACAGCGTGCAAAGGCTTGTGAAACGCGCGTTGTTCCAGCAAATCCGTCAAACACCGTTTTGACTTCGATACCTTCCAAAAGCGAAAGAATGTAAGGAATCAGTTTTAATTTTGAACCCGCATATTTCACGCCTTGCGTGTTGGGATTGTCGATAATCGCGTTATTGAATAACGATAACGTTTGATTACCCATGAACGCCACTTTCTTGTTTTAGTCTTAAAATATCCTGTTTGATTTCGGCAAGCGCAATTTCGTGACCTTTTGAACTTGAAATAAGCGCGTGCGAAAAAAGGTGAACTAAAATGTGACTGTGTGAATAATCAATCCAACCGTTGGTAACGCTATTGAAATAAGGAAGTGCATTTTTAGTATTTGTCCAAAGTCCACGTTGAAGCGCGTTTGCATTTGCACCGCCATATCGAACTTCGCAAATGTATCGATTATCTTTGTCGAAAAATCGATAAACAGGATGTTTGCGTCCAGAGCCTTCGCTTTCTTTTTTAATTGCGACGTTTGTGAAATCTTTGTACGCTTCTTTGCTCAAAATGTTTTCCAGGGAATTTTTGATTGAAAGGGTTTCAAGTATAAACCACACCAATTGAAAATAGCTGGGTAAATAAATTGCACTTGCTACTTGAATTCGCCGTATACAATCGCGCCTCGCTATCACTTAACTTTGGCTGATAACCTCGTGTTCTCAAGGGGCAATTTTTTGTTAAAGCATCGTAGTTGTCTACTACACAGCAAGACATAAATGATAAAGTTTTCCGCTGGCATGATTGTTCTCCCATGGTCATTCTTTGGAAAAAGAACTTTACAGGAGTAATTTCATGACTTCAAATCGTCTTTTTTTGAAAGTTGAGCATCGCGTACCGAAAATAATTTGTAACCCAGCCAATTTTTTATATTTCAAAAAGTCCTATAGCTTTCCGTCCTTACGTCACAATAAGTTTGGCTGGGTCAAAGTAACCGAATTTACTTTTATTTTCAATTGGTTATTCTAACCACGTCATTGCCCATTGACTGGCTTGTTTAGGTTGTTTTTCTGTCCACAAAATTAAGGCATTATTTTCGCTGGCAACAATACGCGGGTGCGTTGAATTTGTGCTATTTGCCGATAAACGACGTGGCGTTGTCCACGTTGTACCTTTATCAGTCGATTCGGCGAAAAAAATTCCTGTTCCATCCTTGCTCATTTCGTCCCAAACGACAATAACGCGATTTTCTAAAACGACAATGTCGCTGTGCGTAGCATTTTTGCTAATTTTCACGGGCGAATTCGTCACTGAATTCACCGTGTATAAACCCGATTTCGATGCTTCGCCTGTCCAAATGCTGGCGTAAAAATCATTATTTTCATCGAATGCAATGCCGCCACCAACATGCGGGCAACCATCAAAATGCCAATCAAATTCGCCGACTGTTTTTTTGCTTTGCCAATTTTGACCATTATCGTTGGAACTCAGCAACGTCATATCACGCGGATTCATATCACGATAAAGTACATGAAGTTCGTTATTTGGCGACACGGCAAGCGTATTCCAACAGCATGAACAACTTGAATCATCCAGTTTGGAAGGTAGTTGCCAGTTTTCACCGTTATCCATCGACCGCGCATAACGCAAACTCTGATAACCATTTTCTTCGGGATCGGCTAGCCAAACGGCGTGAAAATTTCCTTTTTTATCGGCAATTAAATCCGCGTGCGATTGATCGCCAGCATTATCGACAGCGGGATTTTTGCCCGTTTGCCACGTTTTTCCAGCATCGTGCGAATACACACTTATTAACGCGCCACTGTTTGGAATTTCGCCTTGCGTTTGCCAAACGGCAACGACATTTTGTCCGTTTGCGGCAAGCTGAACATCATTGCCGCGAGCCGCAAGGGCAGCGGAAAACGCATTTTGAACATCAACCGGCGACGACCAATGTTTGCCATAATCGTTCGATTGTAAATAACGCACGGTTTGCGTTTTATCGTGTTCAGATTTCAAACCCGAAAGCAGCGCGTGCAAGGTTTCACCTTCTTTATAAACATCGAAACTGCTGATTTCCAATAAACCCACTGATGTTTTTGGATAAAACGTTGTCGCCAAAGTGGCTGGCGTAATGACTGTTGTGCAACTCGCTAATAACAGTAACGCGCTGGCAGGAAAAATCGTTTTCATGGTAAGCCCATAAACAAATAGTGAATTTCGTGGGGTTCATTATAATAGTTGCTGGTCAATTTACCGTGAACATTTAGAGGTCAAGCCATGAATAATAAAAATAAAATAGTGCTAATTGCTGCATTTCTAATAGTGAAAAACGTGTCAGCAAATGAAATGAAAAATTTTGAAGGGATTCGGTTTGTCAAAATCGAAGCGGGTTGTTTTCAAATGGGACAAGATAAACAAACGGATTTGAACGACAAAGAGAAGCAAACAACCGCAAACGAAGTGCCGCAGCATAAAGTGTGCATCGATAAACCGTTTTTTTTAGGCGAGGCAGAAATTACCCAAAAACAATGGGAAGATGTAATGAGTAGCAATCCAAGCAAATTCAAAGGAATGTATCGCCCTGTTGAAAAAGTGACTTGGAATGACACGCAAACGTTTATTGAAAAGTTAAATGACCGTGCAAAAGGTGATTTTTATCGTTTGCCGACCGAAGCCGAATGGGAATTTGCCGCACGAGCTGGAACGACAACGGTTTATTCGTTTGGCGATGATGCCAAAACCATTCGAGATTATGCATGGTTTGGCAACGAAGGTTATGGCGGTGACACGCACGAAGTCGGGCAGAAAAAACCAAATGCGTGGGGCTTAGTCGATATGCACGGTAATGTGTGGGAATGGGTGCAAGATTGGTATGACCCAAATTATTACAAAAACAGTCTGGAAACGAATCCTAAAGGTGCAGAAGCTGGACAATATAAAGTTTATCGTGGTGGAAGTTGGGTGGCGAAAGCACCACTTTTACGTTCGGCAACTCGTTACAGCGGTTTGCCCAGCACACGCTCCGGTGATATAGGTTTTCGTTTGGTGCGTGATATTAAATAATCGCGCAAACTGCGACAAATTGCCGCGTGACAAAGTGTCGCGCGACAATTTGCCACATTTTCAAATTTAAAATCTACGATTAAACTGTTGCCAACTTGTGAGTTTATCGATTCACAGGCTCAAACATTCCAACTTTTAATCGAGAACGTAAAATGAAAAAATTGAGCAAAAACAAAATTATTATCGCGGCGGCTATTTCTGCATTGACAGCCATTGTTGCATTTCAACAAGTGAGCATTGCCGATTCAAAATCCGATGAAGCCAAAAGTGTGGGTTGGTACACCGCTAATATCAAAGCCGCACAAGCTAAAAACAATGAATGTCGCGGCGAGTCCGGTAACGCCGAATTACAAGCAACACCTGATTGTGTTCATGCGTTAGATGCGTTACAAATTAGTTTTAAATAAAAAATTGATGTACGAATGAAAAAAGGCGCGATATTTTGCGCCTTTTTTATTGCTTAAAAACTGGTCGATAACGTCATTCTAAAACTCAACGGTTCGACCGAATGAAAGTGAATATCTTGGTTGCCGCCTGCTGGACAATCCGTATCGGTTTTTAAACAAGAGCCATAGTAATAATCAATGCCGCTGTCTTTTCTGCCCAACAAATTAAACACTTCGGCTTGTAACTTCCAATGTTTGTTAAATTCATAACCCATCATCGCAGAAAGCATCACCGTTTCTTTTGAACGCACGCTGTTATCTTCAATCAACGCACGAGGGCCAAAATAACGCAATCGTGGCCCACCATAAAATCCGCCAAACACATCATGAAACGTTGCACCCGATGCAATCACGGTTTCAACTGAGCCAGGAATATAACTTCCTTCTGCTGGATGACCTTGAAAACGCGCTTTTGAAAAACTTAAATCGGCATCAAACGTGAGCCAATCGTTGGGCGAATAATAATTCGCCGATTCAATGCCATAACGACGACTTGGATGACTGGCTTCCGTTGTTCCCGCATCACCGACAAATAATAATTCTGAATCAATATCGAGCCACCAAATCGCCAATGTGCTATTTAAACCTTTAATCCAATCGCTACGCATCCCGACTTCTGCACCGTAAGTACGCGACAATGGCACCGCAGGTTTAATCGGATTTCCATCGGCATCAGTTGAGCTGCCTGTTTTTGGATCAACGTTTGTATTTACCCCGCGCCCGTCGTTACTGTGAAAACCTAAACCTCCGTTTAAATAAAATTCAGTTTCTGCCCACGGCCCAAATACCATACCCAATTTTGGACTGACTAACCCATCGTAGACCGTGCCTTCGTTTGCGGCTTGATTACTTTTAGAAACATTAAAACGGTAACCATCAAAACGTAATCCTAAATCGGTCTTGAACCAATTTGTCCACATCGTTTTGTTATCAAAATACGGACTTAAACTGCTCACCCAAACCGTATCTTTTCGCGTTATGTCTAATACTTGTTGTGCCTTGGTTTTCAACAAAGCGTTATTAATATTATCGTTACGGAATTGCAAACCGAACGTACTTTCAGAATCAAATCGCCCTAATTTATGAAAAATCGTGTGCGTCGCTTTAGAACCTGTGACAAATCGCTCGTCAGGTTGACCAAATTGGTCGCCATTAACAGGGTCGTCCATGAAATAAGTGAAGTTAGAATATAAATTCAGCGACGTGTACAAACCATACGCCATGATTTGCGTTTTACTGTTTTTGTCTTGGCGATGCCATTCACCTGTCACACTGTAACGGTCGCTACGTCCGCCGTCGGTGGGATCAACGTTACCAAAACGCCCAATTGAACCATCCGCCACAGCTCGCTTCGGAATTTGGTCAGTCGAATTCCAATCCGCCGCCATTGCCATTCCGGTGACGCTAAAACCGCTGTTTCCGTGTTCTTCGCTGTATTTCAACACGCCGTTAAATTTTAAATACTCGTTGCTGACTTGCCAAGGTCCGCCGTTGTGAACCGTTTCGCCCGCATACGCTAAATTCCCATCCCCGATTTTTTGCGAACCCATCACTAAACCACGGTAATAATCAAAACTGCCGCCCGTAAATTTAACGGTGTGTTCGGGCAAGTCGTTAAAATAATGAATGTTTGCCGCGCCTGCGCTCGAAAAATCGCCATTTTCGGCGTAATAATTTCCTTTTTGATAATCCATCGATTTAATCATTTCAGGAATTAAAAAGTTGGTGTCCATCCAGCCTTGACCGTGTGAATGCGACCCCAAATTCACTGGCACGCCATCAACTTGCGTTAAAAAATCTGTGCCGTGATCTAAATTAAAACCGCGCAAATAATACTGGCTGGCTTTGCCTTCGCCGCTGTGTTGGCTTGAAATCAAACCTGGAACGGTTTCTAAAATTTCACTTGGGCGCGTGACGGGACGATATTTTAATTGTTCTTGTCCGACGGTTCCTTGCGATGCGCTGCCAGCAATACCAACTAAAGACTCGGCACGACCTTCGGCAGTTGTTTTAATAACCATTTCGTCAAGTTCAACCACTTTATCGGCTTTTTCTTTTTGTGTTTTTTTAGCCGTTTCAGGTTCGCTATATTCAGCGTGTGCAAAAGCCGAAAAACTCGCTGCAATTGCGAACGATAACAGCGTCAATTTAAATTTCATGAATTTCTCCTTTTACAAAATCGTCCGTTCAATTAACCAATAACCACCCGCCAAACACACAAATACTGATGAAACTGGCACAAAGTATTTTTCAATTAGTGGTTTTGTGTGCAACCACCAAATAATCGGCAGTGAAATTGACGTGACGATTAACTGTCCCGTTTCAACCCCTAAATTGAACGAAAATAACGGCACTAAAATCCCCGTTTCGATGCTGGTGATGTTCATTTCTTGCAAAATCGCCGCAAAGCCGAAACCGTGAATTAACCCAAAAGCAAACGTCAGATATTTTCTGCCTTTGGGTTCTTTGCGAATCAGATTTTCTGCGCCGACGTAAACGATTGACGCGGCAATTAACGGTTCAACAATCGTGCTAGGAATCGTGACCAAATTCATGCCTGCGAGTGCGAGCGTAATCGAATGGGCAATGGTGAAAAACGTAATGATGCCGAATGCAGACCAAAATCGATGCGTGACAATTAACAACGCAAACAAAAACAGCAAATGGTCGTAGCCGGTCAAAATGTGTTCAACGCCTAAAACAAAAAAATCTTTGAACATTGACGATTTTTCGCCAGCCGCTAAATTTAATTCGATGACGTTATCTTGTTGCGTGAGCATTTTTTCGCTGAGGTTTTTACCCGTCGCGTCTTTAATCGTGACAACTTGTTTATGACCTTCAGGCAATTTATTCAAAAACAACAACTGCATTTTTAAACTGGTTGCGGCGGGTTGGTAATGAAACAAAAGATGCGCGTTGTTTTGCGCGTCAAAGGTGACGTTGGCAATTTCAAACGGTTTCACGTTTTCATTGTTTAGCGTGATTTCCAATTCCTTAGAAATTAACGCCGCAATTTCGGGTTTTGACGCTTCACGTTCAGAAGCGGTAACTTCTGCGTCGCCATCTTTATCCATTGGCGCGAAAGATTCTGTATCTTGCAAGGCAAATGTGATTGAAATATCAACGCCTTTTTCGTTCAAAACCATTTCGGCAGAACTTAAACCAGCGTCATGCGTGAAGCCGATTTGTGTGTAAAAAAGCACGAATAAAAAGCTAATTAACTTCATTGCTCAATACTCACAAACGCGATTTTAGAAATGCCCGCATGTTGCACCGTCGCCATGACTTCGGCAACTTTTGCATAAACCACCGCTTGGTCAGCGTACAAATGCACACCGATTTCGGCATCTTTGGTAAATTCGGATTTCAACGCCGTTTCCAGTGTTGCCAAATCTGAAATCGGATTTTTATTCAGCGTGATTCCACCTTGCGCGTCAATGCCAAGTTGCAATGGTTGCTGTTTCGTATCAGCAATGGTTTCAGTCGTTTTAGGTAATTTTACTTGCACGGATTGCGTCAACAATGGCGCGGTCACGAGCAAAATAATCACCAATACCAACATTACGTCCACCAACGGCGTGACGTTGATTTCGCTCATTGCGCTTTCTTCGTCGGCTTGGGGTTTGAATGCCATAAAAACCTCCTAATTCGTTGGTAAATCAGCGACGAGCAAGAAATGCGCGACAAAACTTTCTAATTGTTGACGTTGTGATTTCACGCGACGCAAAAAGAAGTTGTACGCCAACACCGCAGGCACCGCGACAGCGATACCGATTGCGGTTGCAACGAGCGCGTCACCGATTGGTCCCGCGACAACGTCTAAACTGGTTGAACCGCTCGCCGTAATATCGTGCATCGCGTGCATAATTCCCATCACCGTTCCGAACAAACCTACAAACGGCGCGGTGCTGCCGATACTCGCCAACAAGGTCAAACCGCTTTCAAGCGTATGTTGCTCTTTTTGCAATTGTCCGCGCAAAGTGTGTTCAAGTAATTCATTGGGATTACCTGCATATTTGAAACTTTTGCCGCGCAAACGTTGATATTCGTCCAGCCAAAATAAGCCTTCATACGCCAAATGCGCTTGCGTGCCTTTGAAGATTTCGTCAGGTAAACGACGGGCGTGTTCGATATTTTGCGTGTTCCAAAATGCTTCGTTAAACACGTTGTTTTGACGATTGTTCGACATGAATTGCCAAATTTTGTAAAAAATCATGGTCCACGTCAGCACTGAAAAAATCATCAGCGTATAAAACGTCGCGTCGATAACGTAATGGGTCATTGATTCGGTCATTTTTGTTTCCTTTATTTGGGTGGTTGAAATTTAATTGTTTTGTTGCCTTTGAAACTCACGGCTTTTCCGTTCACGATTTTTGGCTCGAATTCCATTTCCATTAAACTTTCTTTAACTTCAGAAAGTACGTCGTCGTCAAACATATCAGCAGGTTCAGCGTTTTTAACGGTAGCGTTTTGCACTTTGCCATCTTCAGCAATCGTAAATGTGAACGAAACAGAACCCGCAAAATTACGTCGTGCATAACGGCGTTGCAAACGTTTTTCGATGCTGTCGCAGTTTTCGCACGTTCCACCTGAACTTGCGCTACTTTCATTACTTTCCGATGTTGTTTCAGTAGGTTTGCTAACCGCTTTCGCAACGGTTTGAACTGGCGCAGCTGGCGTGAAAGTGGGCGCAGCTTTAAATTTTGGAATGCTGACTTCGGCATTTTCTGAGACTGTTGTTAAAATTTTCGGTTGTAAAACAGGTTTGGGTGGCGTGATTTGTTTCACCGGTACGGGTTTTACAATCGGTTTTGGTTTCACAATTTCTTTTTTTACCACAGGTTTTGCTACGGACAGCGGAGGTGGCGGCTCTTTAATGATGGGTTTTGGTGGTTCAGGTTTTGGTAATGTCACCATTGCAATTTCCATAATCACGGGCGATTTTTTAGGCGCGTCTTTTGATGAGGTCAGTAAATGAAACGTTAATACACCATGCAAAGTCACAACTAACACGAATAAAAGCGTTGCGATTTGGCGTGGTTTTTTACATTTATTGTTTCGGGCTGCAAAAACAAAATCGCTTGAAGATGTCATATTTATTGCTGTCATAAAATTATTTTAGAAATTTTGGGCGCACGAAAATAACCACCTAAAAATAGTGGATTGAGTAGATTAAATTTGGAAGGTTGAGGCACGGAAAAAATTGAGAGATAACGCGGGTTTTTGAAACAATAAGCAAGGAATTTTGAACAAAAAATAGAATCATGTCGTTGTTTTATATAAAAAACGTAGCAAACAAATTGTGAAACACTGAAAACGAGTAATAACGCACACAAAACGAAATACGTTTTTGCGAATGTGAAAAAATGAAAAATGGATTTCAGCGGCAACGATAAGTTGAGCCATTGCGGCGAATAATTTATTAGCGGTGGTTTTTCAATCGATTTTGTTTCAATTTGTTGAATATCGTTTTGTACAATTTGTGAGTAATTCGTGACAACTATTTTTGCTGATTCCGTTGGAACTATCACGTTTAACGCTTGTGCAATAAAAAAGGTAATGGAGAAAAAAATGACTTTCGCCACTAAAATTCCGGCACCGTGTAATAAAAGCGTGGCAACCATAAAACCCAGCGTGTAAGAAATTAAACTGGCGGATGCTGAAATTTCTTGCCCGTGGGCGTAACCGTGAAAAAAAGCAAAAAATGCTACGATTAACACGTTAATTTTGGTGTCGAAACGAATCTTACGAATTATTAACACGCTAAAAACTAAGCAGGATAATAGAATCAAAACTTCCGCACTCGGAACGGCTAAGTATTTTGCCGCGCCCGAAAATCCGCCCAAACTCATCACGCTGACAAATGTTAGTGGTAGCAACCAAAACGCTTTGCCCCGTAATTGTGCTGCCCAAATACCCACTGCCAACATCGTCACCAAATGATCCCATCCATCCAGTGGATGTGAAAACCCGCTAGTTAAATCAACCATTTTTATATCGGTTAACCGCCCATAAAACCACGCTATCGCGAGCAACAATAGAGCGGTAGACAGTAATAATCGTTTTATAAAGGTTGTTTTTAATGGCATGAAAAAATGAGATAGCTCGTTAAAGTTTGAAATGTGGGCATTCTACGCGGCTTTTTGGGTTTATCCAATTGTAGATAACACCGATAAACCTTGAATCAACGCTTTTTTTTCTGTGGTGGTTGCGTATAATGCCAACTTCTTTACCTAGTTTAAAAGTAGGTTAAAGAAAAAACCACGTCTTTTCACATTTAAGGAACCCAATGAATATTTTTAAAAAAATTGTCTTATCAACTGCTATTGTTGCTACATTTGCAGCGGTTTCAGCTCCTGCGTTCGCAGCTGAAGAACACAAAGACAAAAATGCGGAAGTAAAATTAGCCGCGACTAATACTGCTGCAAAAATTGAAGAAGCTGTGACGATTGCTGAAAAAGGCGATAAAGCAGCATTCATCACTGCAGTTTCTGAAGCACGTCAATTACAAAAAGAATTCCGTTATGAACAAACGGAACGTTTACGTCAAAAATTAAATGACAAATTGAGTGCGGCTCGTGAAGCTGCAACGCAAGACAATATGTCAGAAGCAGTGATTGCGATTAAAGCGGCTTCTGTTTATGTAAAGGAAATGAGAGAAATTTACGACGCAGCGCACAAATAAGCCTGTTTCAAAAAATCTTTAAAACATTACGCCGCGCCAATTTTTTAAATTGATGCGGCGTAACCATATCGACGATATTTAAGTGTAATGATTGCCTATCGCACCTTTTTTACTCTCGTCTTCAAACTGCCGAACACGTTTTTGGGCATCAAATAATCGTGCAAAATTCTCAACCTTCGTACTACCATTTGCCAATTTCATGGTGACTCGATAAACAATTACGCCATTTGATTCACAGACTTTTTCTATCGTTGCGGGCATACCTTCTCCAAATTTTTATTTAATGCTTTCACCAGCCAAATTTTGCTGCATGAATGAAACAACCTTTGTTTCATCCATAAAGTTACCATAAGCTAATGATAATTTCACATAAGATGCTTCAATTGTCATATTCCAAAGCATCGTCGCGCCACTATTTACTAATTCCAGTGTTGATTGATAAGCGTCATTTGATTTAAAAATAGGCGCAAGATAAATCGCCACATTGTGCATTTGACAGCGTGTTATAAACGTTAATAATGAACGATTTTTGCCCCATTCCAGTGTCGTACAAGCCGTGCCAGAATGATACAAATCGTGTAAAACGGCATCAACATTTTTTAAATCAAAATAATCGTAATTCAATGCAGGATACGGTTTAATCATTAAAATTCGTTCTGAAAATTGGGGTTTGAGAGCAGCGTTAAAAAGGGTTTTCGGAACTAAATTCACATTTTCCACGCTAAAAAAATTACTGCTCAATTGCGGTGAACACGTCAATCGTGCCGCAGAATGTAATGTCACAAATTCTTCCGACGGATTTCGATAAGGCACAAAAACACCGGTTAAATTTTCAGTCGTCATTTTTTCAATCGCAAAACTAAAGTTATCCAAGCCATTCGCGTTTATATTGCTCAATGGAAATTGGCTTGAAACGAGAAAAATCGGCACGTTCAGCGCGTGAAAATAAAACGCTAATGCCGCCGACGTGTACGCTAACGTGTCTGTTCCATGCGTGACAATAATACCGTCGTAGTTTTCTGGAGTCGCGTTTTCAATCGTAGTAATTAACGTTGTCCACACTTTCGGGGAAAGATTTTCGCTCAGAATTTGATACGGTTGCAACGTCGTAAACGTCACATCAGCATTCGGATAGCGTTGTTTAAATTGCGTTAATAACAGAAAAGACGTGTTTTCGTCGGTGTTAATTGCGCCATTATGAATGCTTGAACCAATCGTGCCGCCCGTCAATATCACTAGAATTTTTTTCATTATCATTACCTTTTTTGCATTAAAATTAGCCATTCTTAAAGCATAACAAGCGTTGTATCAAATTGAAAATATCACTTATTGTCGCCATGTCGGCAAACCGCGTTATCGGACGTAATAACAAAATGCCGTGGCATTTATCCGCTGATTTAAAACGTTTTCGCGCCATTACGATGAACGCGCCGATTTTAATGGGGCGCAAAACGTTTGAATCGATTGGCAAACCGTTAATTGGGCGCACCAATATGATTTTAAGTCATAATTTGGATTATCAGCCCGAAGGGTGTTTAGTTTTTAATTCGCTTGAAACGGCGTTAAATGCCGCGCAAAATGTGAGCGAAGAATTATTTATTATCGGTGGCTCGACACTTTATGAAATGGCGTTGCCGTTGGCGGAGCGACTTTATTTAACCGACATTCAAGCCGAATTTGAAGGTGACACCTTTTTTCCTGAGATTGATTTTAATGATTGGAATGAAATAGCGTGTGAGCGCGTGACGGACGATGAAAATGTTGATTTTACTTACCAGTTTTTAACGTTGGAGAAACGTGAATGTTGAATAATTTAAGTGTGTTAGCTATAACGGGTGACGATGCCGCCGCGTTTTTACAAGGTCAAACAACCTGCGATGTAAACGAAATTAACGAGAATAAAACGGGTTGTGGCGCGTTTTGTAATGCAAAAGGGCGCGTCATTTCAACGTTTATTTTGCTTAAAGCTGAAAAGGGGTTTTTGTTGGTGTTGCCAAAATCACTTTTGCCTACGATTCAAGAACGCTTACAACGTTATAAATTACGCGCCAAAGTTGAAATCACTGAAACTGATTTACCCGCGTTTGATTTGCCTGAAAATATGCCGTGGCTTTGCCCTGAAACCAGCGAACAGTTTATTCCGCAATGGCTGAATTTAGACACGTTAGGCGGAATCAGTTTCACTAAAGGTTGTTACACCGGACAGGAAATTGTGGCGCGGACGCATTATTTGGGCGAAGTGAAACGGCGTTTGTTTATGGCGCGTTGTGAAACGGAATTGGAAATTGCGCCGAATTGTTCAATTCTTGATGAAAGTAGCGCGACGGTTGGTAATGTTTTAGTCGCGCAAAACGGTTTGGTTCAATGTGTATTGCACGTCGAAGCACAAAACTCAGCGTTGCGATTAAATCTGCCAACGCAAGATATTTTAACTCTCGTGGGGATTTTATGAACGACGCGGCTGCCTTACGTTTTCGGCGACTGGGAATGTTGACGATTTGCGCGGTTTATTTGGTGATTTTAGCGGGTGGCATTGTGAGGGCTTCGGGCGCGGGAATGGGTTGTCCCGATTGGCCCACTTGTTTTGGGCAATGGATTCCACCGACTTCAGAAGCGCAATTGCCGGCAAATTATCACGAAATTTACGCTCAACGGGGTTATGAAAATACGCAATTTAATCCGATTAAAACGTGGACGGAATACACCAATCGGTTGGTTGGCGTGACGATTGGTTTTTTGATTTTCTTAACAGCGTGGTCATCGCGAATTTATTTAAAGACTGACAAACCTGTTTTTTATTTAGCGATAACGGCATTTTTATTGGTTGGATTTCAAGGCTGGCTTGGCTCAACGGTAGTTTCCAGCAATTTAAATCCGCTTAAAATTACCATTCACATGATTGTCGCGCTCATGATTGTCGCTCTGTTGATTTATACGATTACGCGCTCGCAACGTGATTCATTCGTGCCGATTGATTTAGTGAATTTGCCGCCAAAATTTAAAACAGTTTTGCTGGTTGTCATCGGCATGACGTTGGTGCAAATCGTTATGGGAACTCAAGTGCGTCAGGCGGTGGATTTTATTTCGCACGAACTGGTTTCAGTTGATCGGCAATTTTGGCGCGACGATTTTCCGATTATTTTTTATGTGCATCGGTCGTTTTCGTCGCTGATTTTATTTACTAATGCGTGGCTGGTGTGGCAACTTCGGAAAAATGTGGCAAAAAATCACCCGTTAGTTCGTGCTGGATTTTTGCTATTTGGGTTGATTGTGACCGCGATTTTAGCGGGCGTGAGTTTGGATCGTTTGGGAATGCCACCGGTCGCACAACCGATTCATTTATTGATGGCGAATTTGATTTTGGGAACGCAATTTTTTATGTGGATGGCGTTACGTTATAGCTCGCAAAAAATCGCAGTTTAAACATGGCAAATTTCAATATGCACCTTTCGATTGCCGCCAGCAGTAGCAGCATCTTGGCGGTGTTGGGCGTAAATTTAAACGTGATGGATTTCTCGCACGCACCGTGGTTAATTTTTCTCGGGATTGTGGGCGGAATGTTGCCGGATGTGGATGCGGTGAATTCTAAACCGGTCAGATTATTGTTTAACGTGCTGGCATTATTGTCAGCAACCGCCGTTTTATCAGCGTTAAAAAATTACGTCGCCGCATATCAAGCGTTATTGTTGGCGGGTGGAATTTATTGGCTCACCCGATTTTTAGTTTTAGCCTCAATTAAACGATTTACCGTGCATCGCGGCATTTTTCATTCGGTTTTAGCATTGATATTTTTTGCCTTATTGATGGTTTGTGTCAGTCATTATGCGTTTAAACAAACAACAAATTATGCGTGGTTAAACGGATTTTTTCTGGGATTTGGTTTTTTGGTACATTTGCTATTGGATGAAATGTACAGCGTTGATTTGTCGAATCGTCGCATGAAAAAATCTTTCGGCACCGCATTAAAACTGTTCAATTATAAGAATATTCCGTCGTCGGCGTTAATGTCCTTGTTGACGATTTTTTTGTATTGGGCAACGCCATCACTGTCAGTATTATTAAGCGCAGGTTCACACAGTTTGGATTTTTTGCCGTTTTGATTTCACAAAATTGTGCTGTTTAAAGTTAAGACGGAACCTGTTTTTATTGCTAAAATGGCTCAATTTTTTTAATTATCCCTTTGTTTATTGAGTTTTTATTTTAATGAAAATCCGCGCTCTTGTTAGTTTTTTAGTCTTAATTTTTCTGTATCAACCCAGCTTTGCGACTGTTTATAATTTACCCGCTACTAAACACGAAACGGTGGTGGCGGAATATCCCAATGAAATTGCCGTCACACGCGCTGATCAAAATGAGACCTTGCTCGATGTGGCGCGACGCTTTTCATTGGGGCAAGTTGAAATTATTCGTTTGAATCAAGAGTTAGATCGCTGGTTAATCAAAAAAAATCAAGTGATTACGCTGCCGAATAAGCGCATTTTGCCTGATTCGCCGCACGATGGCATTACGTTAAACATCGCCGAATATCGCATGTATTTTTATCCTGAAAATGGCTCGAAAGTGTATTCGTTCGCGCACGGCGTGGGGCGACAAGATTGGAAAACACCACTCGGCAAAACGACCATTCAAAAGAAAGTAAAAGATCCCGTTTGGCGACCACCGGAATCGATTCGTCGTGAACACGCCGCCAATGGTGATCCGTTGCCGGAAGTTGTGCCAGCAGGCATTCATAATCCGCTTGGAGCTTACGCGCTGTATTTGAATTTGCCCGGTGATTATCGAATTCACGGCACCGATATTGATAAAATTTTTGGTATCGGAATGCAAATTACGCACGGTTGTGTGCGAATGTATCCTGAAGATATTGACCAACTTTATCATTTGGTAAGCGAAGGAACACCGGTTTATATTGTAAAACAACCGATAAAAGTAGGTTGGCTCGATAACGTGCTTTACGTCGAATCGCATCCGGATTTAGAAGGCGAAGAAACCACGTTAGATCAACGTTTAGCAAGTGCAGCAGCGTTGATTCAAAAAGCCAATAACAACGAATTACCCGAATTTAATCAACCAGCTTTGCAAGAAGCATTGGAAAAACAAGATGGTAATCCAACTGCTATTTACGAGCGCGTTATTTCACCCGAAGAAGCCGCTGCCGAAGCCTTAGCTACGCAAGAAAAAACTGAAATCCCCGTCATTTCACCGATTAAAGCAATTGCGCCAGTGGTAAAAAAAGTGGAAGTGAAAGCACCAAAACTTATGCCAAAAACAAAAGTCGTTGTGACAAAAAAACCAGCGATTTCGACAAAAGCCAAAGTCATTAAAGCGGTAAAACCTGCTACTAAACCTGCGTCAACCGGTTATTATCACGGTTAATGATTTTTTAAACTCTCACACTTAAAATTTTTCTATGAAAAAAATCCTGATTTCAGACAAGCTCGCCGCCGACGGCATTAACTATTTAAAAGAACAAGCGGACATTCAAATTCACTTTGAAGTGGGTTTAAGCGAAGATGAATTGTGTGCAAAAATCGGCGATTTCGACGCGCTGTTAATTCGCAGCGATACCGTCGTCACATCCAAAGTGTTGCAAGCGGCGAAACATTTAAAATTGATTGGTCGCGCGGGAATTGGTGTGGATAACGTGGATATTCCCGCCGCAACTGAAATGGGCGTAATCGTTATGAATACGCCTGATGCCAATGCCACGACCACCGCAGAATTAGCGATTGCTCACATGATGTCGTTTAGTCGTCATTTGCCGATGGCGGATAAATCGGTACGCGAAGGAAAATGGGAACGCTCAAAATTAACCGGTTCAGAAATAGCGCGTAAAACGTTGGGAATCGTGGGTTTTGGCACAATTGGGCGTTTGGTTTCACAACGTGCGGCAGGTTTACAAATGCACGTTATCGCGTTCGACCCGTTTGTTGCGCCTGAAATTTATGCTGATTTGGGCGTGGAATCGGTGAGTTTGGACGAGTTAATTTTGCGTTCTGATTATGTGACGTTGCATTGTCCGTTAATTGAAAAAACGAAAAATATTATTAACGCCGCGCAACTCGAAAAAATGAAACCGACAGCGATGCTGATTAACTGCGCTCGCGGTGGTTTGATTGACGAAGCGGCACTTTATGAAGCGTTAAAAACGAAACAAATTGCGGGTGCGGCGTTGGATGTTTATGAAAATGAACCGCCAACAAATTCGCCGTTGTTTGAATTAGATAATATCGTTTTCACACCGCATTTAGGCGCATCGACAAATGAAGCGCAATTAGCGGTCAGTGTTGAAATTGCTCAACAAGCGGTGACATTTTTACGCACCGGCGAGGCTGTGAATGCGTTAAACTTGCCGCGCGTTTCGGCAGAAGAATTGAAAAAATCTAACGATTATATGAATCTCGCCACGCAATTGGGCAAAGTATTGGCGGGTTTAAGCACACAGCCGCTGACGAAATTGGAAGTCGCTTTATTCGGTAAAGCGGTAGAAGTTGCGTCACGTCCTGTTTTGGTTGCAGCATTAGTTGGTGTTTTAAGTGGGCAAGTTTCAACGCCTGTGAATCGTGTTAACGCTGAAAATATCGCGAAACGTCAAGGTTTAGCGTTGGTTGAATTGGTTTCTGAAGAAACGTTAGATTATGTGTCGTTAATTAAATTAACGGGTTACAGCGCGAATAGTTCGATTACATTATCGGGTGTTTTGTTGGGCGGTCGGCACCCTCGTTTGGTTTCGATTAACGAGATGGACATCGAAGTGGTACCAGAAGGCACGTTGTTGGTCACGCGCCACGAAGACAAACCGGGTGTGATTTCGGCAATTAGTACGATATTAGGCGAAGCGGCGATTAACATTTCCAGAATGCAAGTCAGTACCGCCGACAATCAACAGCAAGCAATCGCGGTGATTAGCATTCCAGAGCCATTGAGCGCGGATTTGTTGGCGCAAATTGGCGCGATTTCTGCCGTGAATCAAGCGACGCAAATCACGTTATGAGTTTCGACATCGTCTGTTTTGATTGCGATAGCACGTTAAGCAAAATCGAAGGCATCGACGAACTGGCGCGGCGCGTTGGTTTGGGTGACAAACTCGCCAAACTCACCGACGCGGCAATGAATGGCGAAGTCGCGTTAGAAGAAATTTACGGTAAACGTTTAGACTTAATTAAACCGAATCGTGCCGCGATTGAGTGGTTGGCAGAATTTTATATTGCTGAATTAGTTGAGGGCGTTTTAGAGGTTTTCGCCGAACTCGCCAAACACAATAAAACTATTCACATCATCAGCGGTGGTTTGTTGCCTGCTATTTTGCCATTAGCGAAACTTTTAAACGTTCCCATTGAAAATGTTCACGCGGTTGACATGTATTTTGCGGAAAATGGCGATTATTTAGGTTATGAAATCGAATCGCCGTTGGCGAAAAATGGCGGCAAAGCGGCGGTTATAAAATCGTTACAATCTACAAACACGTTCATGATTGGCGACGGAAAAACCGATTTAGAAGCCCAACAAGCTGGCGCGAAAGTTATTGGTTTTGGTGGTGTGGTAAATCGAAAATTAGTGCGTGAACAAGCCGATTTTTTTGTGGCTGACAAAAATTTAACAGCGGTTTTACCGTATATATTTAAAAAAATTTAGAGAGTAAATAGCATGGCTGGTCACAGTAAATGGGCAAACATTAAACATCGTAAAGCGGGACAAGATGCGTTACGCGGCAAGATTTTCACCAAAATTTTGCGGGAGATTACCGTTGCAGTAAAAACGAGCGGCATCGATCCCGCGAGTAACGCGGCGTTACGTTCGGCGGTGGATAAAGCGTTGGGGGCAAATATGCGCCGCGACACCATCGATACCGCCATCAAAAAAGCGTCGGGAACATTGGAAGGCGTGCATTATGAAGCCATTCGTTATGAAGGTTACGGCGCAGGCGGCGTAGCGGTTATCGTCGATTGCTTGACTGATAACAAACAACGCACGGTTGGCGAAGTCCGTCATGCGTTCAGCAAATCGGGCGGAAATTTAGGCACAGACGGTTCGGTCGCTTATATGTTCAGCACCATTGGCATCATTAGTTACGGTGCAGAAACGGATGAAGATGCGTTGATGGAAGCTGCGATTGAAGCGGGCGCGGACGATGTTGTGACAAATGAAGACGGCTCGAAAGATGTTATGACGACGCTTGAAAATTATTTGAACGTTAAAGAAGCGTTGGTCGCGGCAGGTTTTACGCCAGAAAGTTCTGAAATTACCATGCAAGCGGCGACCAATGCCGAATTAGACGCTGAAAATGCCGAAAAAATGATATTGCTCATTGAGCGTTTAGAAGATTTGGACGACGTGCAAAACGTTTATTCAAATGGCGACATTAGCGACGAAATTATGGCGACGATGGGTTGAAAATTCTCGGCATCGATCCAGGTTCGCGCTTGACCGGTTACGGTATTATTGAAATCGTGCCGAACGGTTATCGATATATTGCGAGTGGCGCGTTGAAAATTCAAGCTGATGATTTCCCGCGCAAACTCAAACAAGTTTTCGATGGTATTTTGCAACTGGTCGAAATGTATCAGCCCGAACAAATGGCAATCGAACAAGTTTTTATGAGCAAAAATGCCGATTCTGCGTTGAAATTGGGACAAGCGCGTGGCGCAGCGATTTGTGCGGTGCAAACGCACGATATTCCTGTTTTTGAATATGCCGCGCGGCAAGTCAAACAAGCGATTGTTGGCAAAGGCAGCGCGGATAAATTACAAGTTCAGCACATGGTCAAACTGTTGTTAAACATTCAGGGTAATTTACAAATCGACGCGAGCGACGCGCTGGGAATTGCGATTTGTCACGCGCATTTCGCTCAAACCGCGCAACGTCTACAAACGGGAATGAAAACATGATTGGATTTTTACGCGGCAAAATTGCTTTGAAAGTTCCACCGCTGATTGTTTTAGACGTAAATGGCGTGGGTTATGAAATCGAAGCTCCGATGACGGTGTTTTACGATTTGCCCGAAGTTGGCGCGGAAATTACCCTGCAAACCCATTTGGTCGTTCGTGAAGACGCGCACAGTTTGTTTGGTTTTTCGACTGACTCTGACAAAACGATGTTTAAAACGCTGATTAAAATTAGTGGCGTTGGCGCGAAATTAGCGTTGGTGATTTTATCGGGACAAAGTGCGGAGCAATTTCAAACGTGTATTCAAAACAACGACATCACCGCGTTGGTTAAATTGCCTGGTGTGGGCAAAAAAACCGCTGAACGTTTGGTGATGGAATTGCGTGATAAATTGCCAAAATCTGACGACGCGCCACAACTTGCAAACGTTGGAAATTTGGGTAATGCACGAGCTGAAGCGATTAGCGCGTTGTGTTCGTTGGGTTATAAACCGCTCGATGCCAGCCGCATGGTTTCTGCGATTCAACCCGAAGGCAAAACGTGTGAAACGATTATTCGTTTGGCATTGCAAAGTGCCGCGAAATGATTGAAGAAGATCGTTTAATTACCGCGAATGCGGGTCAAGGTGAGGAAGGTCACGACCGTGCGATGCGTCCAAAACGTTTGGCGGATTATGTCGGACAAGAAGAATGCCGCACGCAAATGGCAATTTTTATTGAAGCGACGTTGGCGCGAAAAGAAGCTCTCGACCACACGTTAATTTTCGGGCCGCCAGGTTTGGGAAAAACGACGTTAGCGTTAATTATTGCGAATGAAATGGGCGTGAATTTACGTCAAACCGCCGCGCCAATTTTAGAAAAAGCGGGAGATTTAGCGGCATTGCTGACGAATTTAGAAAAACACGATGTACTTTTTATCGATGAAATTCACCGTTTAAGTCCCGCCGTTGAAGAAATTTTATATCCTGCGATGGAAGATTATCAGCTAGATTTGATGATTGGTGAAGGTGCGTCGGCGCGGTCGATTAAAATTGATTTGCCACCTTTTACGTTGATTGGTGCAACGACTCGCGCAGGTTTGTTGACTTCGCCATTGCGTGACAGATTTGGAATTGTGCAACGGTTGGTTTTTTACACGGTTGAAGAATTAACCAGCATCGTTACTCGTTCGGCGCAGGTTTTAAAAATGGGCATCGAACCGAAAGGCGCAATCGAAATCGCCAAACGTTCACGCGGCACGCCTCGCATCGCAAATCGATTATTGCGGCGCGTGCGGGATTTTGCTCAAGTCAAAAGCAACGGCATCATCACCGAACACGTTGCGGCAGAAGCCTTAACCATGTTAAAAGTGGACGGCAACGGCTTTGATAGTTTGGACAGAAAATTTTTATTAACGCTGATTGAAAATTTCTCTGGTGGGCCCGTCGGTTTAGACACGATGGCGGCGGCAATTAGCGAAGAACGCGGCACGATTGAAGATGTTTTAGAACCGTATTTGTTGCAACAAGGTTTTATTATGCGAACACCACGCGGACGAGTTGCTACATCGGCGGCTTATTTGCATTTTGGTTTGACCGCTCCAAAAGTGACAGCGGCGAATGTGGATTTATTTACATCCTGAAGAATTTTTGAAAAATATTTATGAATTTATATAGAGTAATAGCTGTTCTTCGTGAAGGCGGAAATAGAGACAATAACTACAAATGTGTGTTGTTATGCGGTGTGGATGAATCGTTCAAAATTATTGAAGGAGAATGGTTTGGCTATATTAAAAACATCGCAGAGGTTCATCCGTTTGTTTTAAGAAATGAAAATTCATTTTTTTATGGTGGCGAAGAGCATACTTCCGAAAGGACAAACATTGGTGATAGATTGATTCAGCCTGAAATACAATTCACTGTATATGGCGAAACTGAAGTGATATACGAAATTATCAGTTGCCATCCTTATTAAAAACTATGTAGTTTCACCTTTTTTTTGTTGATTGATTTGGCTTTGTGGGTTTTGATTTTTTGGAGTGATTTATGGAAAACATTTTTTCAGAGTTAAGCGTTAGTGTTGGCGAATTGAAACGGAATTTTAGCGGTGTAATCAAACAAGCTGACGACGAAGCCGTTGCGATTTTGAATCACAATCGCCCCGAAGCCTATTTATTATCGGCGCGACATTACGAGCAACTTTTGTCGTATGTGGAAGATTTAGAAGACGAAAAATTAGTTCGTGAGCGTTCCAACGGTGTTTTTATTGAGGTCAATATCGATGACTTATAAATTACGTTTTCAAGAATTGGCGTTGGCAGAATGGGAAAAACTCGACGCAACAATTCGTGAACGTTTTAAGTCAAAATTACAGGAACGCTTGCAAAATCCGCGTGTACCGACGGCAGCACTTTCTGGAATGCCGAATTGCTACAAAATTAAATTGCGAAGTTTAGGCTATCGTTTAATTTACAAAGTGGAAGATGACATTATTTTTGTGTCGGTTATTGCAATCGGCAAGCGTGAAAAAGACAAGGTTTATAAATTAGCGAAGTCGCGTTTGCAGTAATTTCACATTTTTGTTTTGGTGATTTAATTCATGAAAGCGTCTTTTGTTTTACCCGTTAGAATTTATTACGAAGACACCGACGCAGGCGGCGTGGTGTATCATTCAAATTATTTAAACTTTTTTGAACGCGCTCGAACCGAAATGTTGCGTGATTTAGGTTTTGAACAAAATGAATTACGCGAACAAAGTGGCGTTATTTTTGCTGTAAGAACGATGCAAATTGACTATTTACGTCCCGCGAAATTCAACGATTTAGTACATGTTAGTGCGACGATTTCACAATTGAAAAAAGCCAGTTTAACCTTTGAACAAACCATAAAGTGTGGCGAGATGATGCTTTGCACTTGTAGCTGTCGGATTGTTTGCCTCAACGCTGACAATTTGAAACCGACCGCTATTCCTGATTTTTTATTTGACGCATTTTTAACTAAAAACAATGAACACTGATTTATCGATTTTCCATTTAGTCACCGAAGCCAGCTTTGTCGTGCAGTTTGTGATGTTAATTTTATTCACGGCATCGTTGGTGTCATGGACATTTATTTTTTCCAAACGCAAAGAACTCAATCGTTCCATCGAAATTACCGACGAATTTGAAGAACAATTTTGGTCAGGCGTTTCGTTATCGGAACTTTATCGCAAACTCGCGGCGAAGGATTTTGAACCCGAAGGCATCGAAAAAATCTTTTTAGCAGGTTATAAAGAATTTTCTCGAATGCGTTTAAGCGGCAATGTCGAACCCGCAGTGCAAGTCGAAAGCGCACAGCGTGTGATGCGAATTGAATTATTGCGTGAACTTGACCGATTAGATGAACATTTGGCATTTTTAGCAACGGTCGGTTCAACCAGTCCTTACGTTGGTTTATTCGGCACAGTTTGGGGGATTATGAATTCATTTATGGGATTAGGAAACGTCAAACAAGCGACACTGGCAACCGTCGCGCCTGGGATTGCCGAAGCGTTGATTGCCACCGCGATTGGTTTATTTGCCGCGATTCCAGCCGTTGTTGCGTACAACCGTTTTTCAACTCGTTTGGATAGATTAACGGGACGTTATGAATTATTCGTTGAAGAATTCATCGTGTTATTACAAAGACAGGCGCACAGTAAATGAATGTAAATAACAAAAAAGCGGGTCGTCGTCGCCCGATGGCAGAAATTAACGTGGTGCCGTATATCGACGTAACGTTGGTGTTATTGATTATTTTCATGATTACCACGCCAATGTTGCAATCGGGCGTGGAAGTGGATTTGCCCAGAGCGCAAGCTGCGATGATTGATCAAAAAGACGATACGCCGCCGTTTATTATTTCGATTCAAAACGCAGACGGGGCGGGCAAGTATTTTATTAACGTCGGCAATGGCGAAGATGAACCGGTTACGCTGGAAGAAATTTATCCGCGTATTGATGCTGTTTTGAAAAATAAACCGACCACGCAGATTCTGATTAACGCTGACAAAAATATCGATTACGGCACAGTTGTCGTCACGATGGCAGCGTTGAAAAAAGCCGGCGTGCCGACGGTTGGTTTAATGACTAAATCTGATGATTAACGGCTTCGATGTCTAATCAAAAATTTTCAAAACCATTTTTATTGGCATTAGCGTTTCATTTAACGCTTTTAGCGTTGTTTGCGCTAAGTGCGCTGTATAAACCTGCGCCGCCACCGCCACCGCCCGAACCTGAAATTATTCACGCGACCATGGTTGAGTTAAACGCGCCAGTCGTAAAACCAGTGCCGCCTGTTGAAAAACCTGAGCCTTTGCCAGAACCCAAGTCGATTCCCGTTATTGAAGAGCCTAAAAAAATAGAACCACCAGAGCCTGTTGAATCGCCAAAACCGAAAGAAGATTTAGCAGCAAAACAAGCGGCAGCAGTTGCGAAAGCGGAAGCTGACGCAAAAAAATCAGCCATTCGTGAAGAAGCTAAAAAAGTTGAAACTGAAAAAGCGGAAGCTAAAAAAGTGGCGAATGAAAAAATCATCAAAGAAATGGCTGTAAAAGCTGAAAAAATGGCTGCTGAAAAAGTCGAAGCGCAAAAGGTTGAAGAGGCGAAAAAAGCGATTGAGCGCGTGGAATCTAAAAAAGCTGAAGATGCTAAAAAATCTGAATATGAGAAAGAAGCGGCGGCTGAAAAATTAGCGAACGAAAAAGCCGAAGCTAAAAAAGCCGAAGCGGACGCTAAAAAGGCAGAGGAAAAAGCCAACGCAAAAGAAGCAGCCGAAAAAGAAAAAGCTGAAAAATTAACCAACGAAAAAGCCGAGGCGAAAAAAGCTGAAGCGGATGCAAAAAAAGCAGCTGCAAAAGAAACCGCTGAAAAAGAAAAAGCCGATAAACTTGCCGCCGAAAAAATTGAAGCTAAAAAAGCCGAAGCAGAAGCTAAAAAATTGGCGGACAAGGCGGCAAAAGCGGAAGCCGAAAAAGCTGAAAAATTAGCGACCGATAAAGCAGCAAAACAAGCGGCTGAAAAGGCTGATGCGTCTGCGAAACAAGCCGCCGCCGAAAAAGCCACGAAAGATGCCGCAGTAAAAGCAGATTCTGAACGTGCTGCAAATGAAAAAGCGCGAGCCGATGCTTTGGCAAAACAAGCGGCTGAACGTGCGGCAGCGGATGCGGCAAGAATTGAAGCTGCTCGCCAAGAAGCGGCAGCGGCAAATGCCAAAGCGGCTGCTTCCGCAGCGGCGGCAAATAATGCAGATTCCGCCATCAAAGGTGAAATTAAGAAAAAAATTGAAAGTCATCATCATCGTCCACCAGGTTCTGAAGAACTGAGCTGTGTTGTTGAATTTAGACTCAGTGCAACAGGCGATATTATTGGCGATGTAAACGTGACAAAAAGCAGTGGCGATTCAACGTTTGACGATTCAGTTGTTAATGCCGTAAATTCATCTGTTCCATTCCCAGTGCCGAGTGACAGAAAAATTAAGATTACAATAAGCAGAAAATAAAAGGTAGCTCATGAATGTATTTAAAAAATTAGTTTTAGCTTCCGCAATTGGAATGTGTTTTGCGCCAACCGTGAATGCTGAAATGTCGATTGAAATTACCGAAGGTATCGAAAGTGCGATGCCGATTGCGATTGTGCCGTTTGCGTCACAAGGTACGCCGTTTGACGTGAGTAGCGTTGTCGATTCGGATTTGCAGCGTAGTGGCTATTTCAAAACGTTACCGCCGCCACAAATGCCAGCAAAACCGACATCTGCGGACGCGATTAACTTTCCTGATTGGCAAGCAGCTGGTCAAAATTACGTTGTGATTGGGCGGGTAATTCCAAATGGTGGTCAATATACCGTCGAATTTCAATTGTACGATGTGGCAAATGGATCGCAATTGTTGGGCTATCGCATGTCGTCGCCGGCAAATGGTTTGCGTGCCGTCGCGCATCATATTAGCGATATGATTTACGAAAAATTACTCGGTAAAAAAGGCGTGTTCAGCGGTCAAATTGCTTACATTACCACCACCCGCCAAGGCACGCAGAGCAATCACAAATTGATTGTCGCTGATGCAGACGGTGCAAATGCCAAAGCGATTGCCACATCGATTGAACCGTTGATGTCGCCTGCGTGGTCGCCTGATGCCAAACGCATTGCGTATGTTTCGTTTGAACACAAAACAGCTTCCGTCATTACACAAACTTTAGCGACGGGACAACGTGAATCGGTTGCCGAATTTCCTGGCATTAATGGCGCACCGGCTTGGTCGCCTGATGGTTCAAAATTGGCTGTGACGTTATCAAAAGATGGCAATCCTGACATCTATATTTTGGATTTGGGTTCGCGCAACGTGTCAAAATTAACCAAAAATCGCGCCATTGATACCGAACCAGCATGGTCGCCAGATGGCAGAAATATCGTATTCACTTCTGATCGGGGTGGTAAACCGCAGTTGTATTCGATTCCCGCGCAAGGTGGTGAAGAAAAACGCATTACATTTAGTGGCAGTTATAATGCACGCGCCAGTTTTTCACCAGATGGAAAATACATTACGATGGTACATGCGGATGGCGGAAATTACCGTATTGGTGTGATGGATGTGAATTCAAAAGCCATTAGTGTTTTGACTTCGGGACCACTCGATGAATCACCCAGTTTCGCACCAAACGGCAGTATGATTTTGTATGCGTCACGAAAAGGCAATACGGGTTATTTATCTGCTGTTTCTATCGATGGTAAAATGCAGCAAAGGCTAGTTTTTGACAGCTCTGAAGTTCGCGAGCCAGCTTGGTCGCCTAAATAACAATTTTTAATCCCTCTTTTTTTTGGAAATGAAACATGAAATTAACTAAAACACTGGCGATAGTCGCCATGGTGAGTGCGTTAACCTTAGCGGGTTGTAGTTCTGACGACGAAAAAGATGCCAGTTTGCTCGACGGTAGTTTGAATGGTGCAAGCGGCATGAACGATGCGTCGGTAAGTGGTTTGGGCGATGGTTCTGGCATGAGTGGCGGACGTTTTGGTGCAAATGGTGGTAAATATGGCGCACGCGGTGCAAACGGTTTGCCACCAGAATTTAGTGATCCAAACAACCCACTTTCAAAACGCACGATTTATTTCATGCTCGATAGCAGTCAAGTTCAACAAGATTTTGTATCTGTGATTTCAGCACACGCACGTTATTTGTTAGCAAATCCCAGTCAACACGTTGTCTTAGAAGGCAATGGCGATGAACGCGGTTCACGCGAATACAACATTGCGCTGGGCGAACAACGTTCAAAAACGGTTGCAGGCATGTTGAAAGCACAAGGCGTTTCCGAAAGCCAACTCGGCATTGTCAGTTATGGCGAAGAAAAACCAGTTGCCATGGGGCATGATGAATCATCTTGGGAATTAAACCGTCGGGTTGAGCTTGCGTACTAAAATGAAAAAATTATCCGCGCTTTTACTTTTCTGTGTGAGCCATTTCGCGTTGGCGGATTCGCTTGCGCCGGTGATTGATAATTCGGCTTATCCAAACGGTGCGCCTGCGGCAATGCCTATTTCAGTCAGCGCACCGATGAATAGTACGTTTGAAATGATGACTCGTTTGGACGAAGCGCAAGTTGAAATTCAACAATTGAACGGCAAAATTGAAGAGCAAGCTAATTTGATTGCTGAAATGAAAAAGAAGCAATCGGCAATGTACGCGGATTTTGATGATCGTTTACAGCAAGTTGAAATGAAATTGGGTGGTGCGAAAACATCGACTGTAACTGAAACGCCCGCAGTGAAAGAACCTGAACCTGCTGAAGCGGCACCACCAAAACCTGTTGCACAACCACCTGTAGCGGCGGCTGGACAATTATCTACTGCCACGCCTCAGCCGTATCAACAGGCTTTTGATTTATTTCGTAACGGTCAAGTTGCTGAGGCGATTGCCCAATTCAATATGTTGTTAGTTAAAGAGCCAAATAGTCCGTTAGCGAATAACGCGCAATATTGGTTAGGCAAAGCGTACCGTGTAAATAAAGATATTGGGGCGGCAAAGAAGGCGTTTAACGTTGTTTTGGAAAAATATCCAACAAGTCAAAAAGTACCCGAAGCGTTGCTAGAATTAGGTTCGATTGAAATCGAGCAAAAAAATTCCAGCAAAGCAAAAGAGTATTTAATGCGCGTGATGACCGATTTTCCCACTTCAAAATTTTCGCCAATTGCCGCAAAAAAATTGCAGCAACTGAATGAAACGCCAAACTAATGTCAGTTGAATTACGCATTAGCGAAATTTTTTATTCGTTGCAAGGCGAATCCAACGCCGTCGGTTTGCCCACAGTTTTCGTACGTTTAACCGGTTGTCCGTTGCGCTGTAATTATTGCGACACCAGTTACGCATTTTCGGGTGGCGTGAAAATATCGCTTGTCGATATTCTTGCCGATGTTAAACAATATAATTGCAATTATGTTTGCGTGACAGGCGGCGAGCCACTCGCGCAACCCGCTTGTTTAGTATTATTGACGCAATTGGCAGACGCTGGTTTTAACGTTTCACTTGAAACCAGTGGCGCGTTAGATGTGTCGAAAGTGGATAGCCGAATTGTCAAAGTAATGGATTTAAAAACGCCGAGTTCGAGTGAGTGTGAGAAAAATCGTTACGAAAATATCGAATTTTTGACCGCTCAAGATCAAGTGAAATTTGTGATTGCGGACGACGACGATTACGATTGGTCGAAAAAAATTATGAACGATTACAACTTGTCGGCGCGTTGCCAAGTGTTATTTTCGCCCGTTGTGCCGCAACAAAATCCAACCGAATTGGCAGATAAAATTTTGGCTGACCGATTGCCGGTGCGTTTTCAAATTCAACTTCACAAATTTTTGTGGCAAGACGTGCAGGGGAAATAATTTTTATGTCAAAAAAAGCAGTCGTTTTACTTTCTGGTGGTTTGGATTCCGTGACCGTTTTGGCAATGGCGCAAGCGCAAGGTTACGAATGTTACGCGCTGAGTTTCGATTACGGTCAACGCAATAAAGCCGAATTACAAGCGGGTGAAAAAATTGCCGCTGATTATGGCGTAACGCGAAAAATCGTGAATTTAGGCTTGGGAACCATTGGCGGCAGTGCGTTGACGGATTCCGATATTGCCGTTCCGCAAACATTGGAAACGGGCATTCCGGTCACTTATGTTCCAGCCAGAAATACAGTTTTTTTATCGTTAGCATTAGGTTGGGCGGAAGTTTTACACGCGCAAGATATTTTTATTGGTGTGAATGCGGTGGATTATTCGGGTTATCCTGATTGTCGTCCGGAATTTATCGCGGCATTTGAAACGTTGGCGAATTTAGCAACAAAAGCCAGTGTGGAAGGCGAGCCGTTTAAAATTCACACGCCGCTGATTCATTTGAGCAAAGCGGAAATTATTGAACACGGGACACGTTTAAATGTGGATTATCGACAAACCGTTTCGTGTTACTCTGCTAACGAAAACGGCGAAGCGTGTGGAACGTGTGATGCGTGCCGATTACGCAAAGCGGGATTTTTAGCCGCTGGAATTGACGATTCGACCCGTTATGCACAAAACTAATTTTTATTTTTTAACTTAACCAAGAGGCAAAACCATGAGTAAAGAACTTTCCAGTACCACATTGATGTATTCGATTTTATCTGTCGAAGAAGGCGTAAACGTTCAAAAAGATTATCTTGAATCCGGCGAAATTCCAGAAGGCGAAGTCGAATATGAAGAAGAAATTTTGGGTGATTTAGAACAAGCGTTGATGGAACTTATCGATGTTTACAAAATTCGTTGCAAATCAGAACCTGAATTACCATCAATTGAAGATTTGCTCGGTGGCGATTCTGACGAAGATGAAGAGTAAAATATGATTATCCTGTACGGTTTAGCGACGTGTGGTTCCGTAAAAAAAGCCCGTGATTGGTTGAAATCGCACGGGTTAGAATACCGTTTTTATGAGTTGCGCCGTGAAGGTTTGTCGTTAGCGTTATTACAAGAATTTGCTGAACGACTTGCTGACTGGCAAATTTTGGTAAATCGTAAAAGTATGACGTGGAAAAATTTTTCACCCGAACAACGATTGCTTGCGGACGTACTTGATACCGCTTTGCCGCTAATTATGGAATATCCGACGTTAATTAAACGTCCGGTACTCGACGCGGGCGAGGCGATATTGATTGGTTTTGATGCCGATAATTACGAACGCACGTTGCTATGACTGACACGCTAGACCTTTTAAGAGATTTAATTCGGCGTGAATCTGTCACGCCGAACGACGCGGGTTGCCTTGATTTATTGGCGCATCGATTAACACCTTTAGGGTTTGTCGATGAGCGTTTAAATTTTGGCGACACGGAAAACATTTGGTTGCGTCGTGGAACGGAAAAACCGTTGTTTGTGTTTTTGGGACACACCGACGTTGTTCCTGTTGGTGCGTTGAATTCGTGGGAATCTCCGCCGTTTGAGCCGACCATTCGTGACGGTAATTTATACGGACGTGGCGCGGCAGATATGAAAGGCGGCATTGCGTGTTTTTTTACAGCAGTGGCGCGTTTTGTTGCGAAACACCCAAATCACGCTGGATCGATTGCCATTATGTTGACTAGCGATGAAGAAGGCGCAGCGACCAATGGCGTGGTGAAAGTCGTTGAAGTTTTAGAAAGTCGTGGCGATAAAATCGATTGGTGTTTAGTCGGTGAGCCGTCGAGCGATAAACAAATTGGCGATGTTATTCGAGTTGGGCGACGCGGTTCATTGTGTGCAAACTTAACGGTTCACGGCATTCAAGGTCACGTTGCTTATCCCGAATTAGCGGATAATCCAATTCATAAAATCACGCCCGCGTTAAACGATTTAATCAGCGAAGTTTGGGATAATGGCAACGAGTTTTTTCCTGCCACCAGTTTACAAATTTCAAATTTTAACAGCGGCGTGGGTGCAGAAAATACTATTCCCGCAAATGCGAATGTGCAGTTTAATCTGCGTTTCAGCACCGAATTAACGGCTGAAATTATTAAACAACGTACGGCGGAAATTTTGAATCGGCACGGTTTGAATTACGATATTGTGTGGCGTTTATCGGGAAATCCGTTTTTAACCTCAAACGGCGCGTTGATTGATGCGGCTCATGGCGCGATTAAAAAAGTCACCAACTTTGAAACGCTTGATGACACGGGCGGTGGCACGTCTGATGGACGTTTTATCGCCCCGACGGGCGCACAAGTGATTGAGCTGGGCGCGTTAAATATCAGCATTCACAAAGTAAATGAACACATTGGAGTGGCTGATTTAGAAATTTTGAGCCAAATTTACGAGCAAATGTTGATTGATTTGTTAGTTACAAAATAACAGGCACAAACCAAGGTTTGCACTCCAAAATTAAATTCATTTGGAGTACAAACCTTGGTTTGTAACAATTCCCACATTTTTAATAATCAGGTTTTATGCACTTACTCGAACTCGCACGACAAGCCATTCTCATCCCAGCGGGCATTCAAGATTCCGATATTGAAAAATTGATGAATCAACTTTTGAGTGCCGAAGTAGATGCAGCGGATATTTATTTTCAATCAAGTCATTCTGAATCATGGGTACTTGAAAGCGGTATTGTGAAAGAAGGTCATCACAGTATTGAGCAAGGTGCTGGCGTGCGAGCGGTTTCAGGTGAAAAAACAGGTTTTGCCTACAGCGACCGTTTAGAAATTCCCGTTTTGCTCGCCGCGATAAACAATGTCAAAGCGATTACGCGCCAAGCGCAACACGCGCAAGTGAATTTGAAAGCCATCCATACCAATGCACGAGTTTTATATCCGGCATTGAATCCGTTGAAATCGCTTAACGACCAACAAAAAATTGATTTTCTAAAACAACTCGATAGCCAAACTCGCGCGTTAGATTCACGCATTGAAGAAGTGATTATCAGTTTATCAGGCGTACACGAACACGTTTTAGTGGCGAATCAAGACGGACATTTATTAGCAGACGTTCGCCCATTGGTGCGTTTGAATGTCACGGTTATTATCGTCGAAAATGGTAAACGCGAACAAGGCAGCATGGGCGGTGGCGGACGCTGTGATTACGCCATGTTTTTTGAACAAGATACGGCGTTGCATTACGCGAAAGAAGCAGTGCGCCAAGCTCTTGTAAATTTAGAAGCGGATGAAGCTCCGGCTGGAAATATGACGGTGGTTTTGGGTTCGGGTTGGCCGGGAATTTTGTTGCACGAAGCCATTGGTCATGGATTAGAAGGCGATTTTAATCGCAAAGGCACCTCGGCATTTAGCGGACGAATCGGCGAACGGGTTGCGTCCTCATTATGCACGGTGGTGGACGACGGCACATTATACGGAAGACGCGGTTCATTGAGCATCGATGATGAAGGCACGCAAACTGAAAATACGGTGTTAATCGAAAACGGCATTTTAAAAGGTTATATGCAAGACCGATTAAACGCACGATTGATGGGCGTTTCACCAACCGGCAATGGTCGCCGCGAATCTTACGCTCATTTACCCATGCCACGCATGACTAATACTTACATGTTGGCGGGACAACATCACCCCGACGAGATTATTGCATCGGTGAAAAATGGGTTGTACGCGAAAAATTTTGCGGGCGGACAAGTCGATATTACGTCAGGAAAATTCGTATTTTCTGCCAGCGAAGCCTATTTAATCGAAAATGGCAAAATAACGCGCCCTGTCAAAGGTGCAACGTTAATTGGCAATGGCCCAGATGTTTTGACAAAAGTTTCAATGGTCGGTGACGATTTAGAACTTGATAGCGGTGTCGGAACATGTGGCAAAGATGGTCAAAGCGTGCCAGTCGGAGTCGGTCAACCTACTTTGAAAATTGACGGATTAACCGTCGGTGGAACACAGATTTAAAGACAGAAAAACTCATGAAATTTACCAAAATGCACGGTCTCGGCAATGATTTTGTCGTTGTCGATGCCATAAATCAACGTATTGCCATTACGCCGAAAAAAATTCGTTTTATGGCGAATCGACACATAGGAATTGGTTTTGACCAACTTTTAGTAGTCGAAAAAACCAATCAGCCCAATGTTGATTTTAAATATCGAATTTTTAATGCAGACGGCAGCGAAGTTGGGCAATGTGGCAACGGTGCTCGCTGTTTTGCCAGGTTTGTACGCGATAAAAAGTTAACCGACAAAGACGAAATTGTCGTCGAAACAAAATCAGGGCAGCTTGTTTTGAGTTTTACTGACAATAATTTAATTACCGTTAATATGGGTATTCCACGTCATTTACCCGCTGAAATTCCTGTCATTTCAGAACAAGAAGCGCGATTTTATACCGTGAATGTGAATGGCACAGAAAAGGCATTTGGCGCAGTTTCGATGGGAAATCCGCACGCTGTTTTGCAAGTAAACGATATTAAAACTGCCTCCGTTGAAACCATTGGCGCAGCTCTCGAAAGTCACACGATTTTTCCCGAACGCGCTAACATTGGTTTTATGCAGGTTTTAGATAAAAATGCGATTAAATTGCGTGTTTACGAACGTGGCGCGGGCGAAACTCAAGCCTGCGGAAGTGGCGCGTGTGCAGCGGTAGTAATTGGTATTGAGCAACATTTATTAAACAACGTCGTGCGAGTCGAGTTGCCAGGTGGTGAATTAACCATTCGTTGGGCAGGGCGTGGGGAACCTGTATTTATGACCGGTGCAGCGGTTTCTGTGTTTGAAGGATTTATTGCGCTATGAGTGAAAAAGTAGAAAAGTCAACGCGGGTTTCAAAACCGAAGGCTATTGTTGAGAAAATTGTTAAGCCTAAAGTCGTTAAAATTAAACCTGATAAAATAAACAGTATCAATGTTGAGCAAGTCGCCGAGTATTTACAAGCGCACCCCGATTTTTTTATCGAACACGTTCACTTGCTCGAACATCTCAGTATTCCACACGCCACAGGTGGCACCGTTTCGTTGATTTCAAAGCAACTTGAATTGTTTCGTTTTCGTTCGCAAGAAATGGAAAATAAACTGACTGAATTGATTCAAATTGCGCGTGATAACGACACTGCTTTAAGTCGAATGCACAAATTAAATTTGGCGTTGCTCGATGCGCTAACGTTAGAAGATGTTATAACAAATTTAAACATCGTGTTGTCAGACTATTTTTTAACTGATTTTGTCGCCATTCGTTTGATTCAAGCCGCGCCGCATCCAGATTTAGAGGGACTTTTTCTGGCACCCGATAGCAAAGATTTAAAACCGTTTGAAAATGAACTTCGTTCGGGCATTCCCAGTTGCGGAAAACCGACGTTGACGCAAGCCCGCGTTTTGTTTGGTTTTCAAGCCAATGAAGTCAAATCTTGCGCGATTGTACCGATGTTGTTTACAGATTTGGAAGGTTTATTTGTCATCGGAAGTCGTGACGAAAATCGTTTTCATGCCAGCATGGGGAATCTATTTTTAACGCAAATGAGTGAAGTTATTGCCACCTGTTTAATCACTTTATTACAACAATAAAAATAAAAAGTAGGCGTAAATTGATTCACGCCTACTTTTCTTTAATTTAATTTTTAAAAAAAAATCATGTCGTTACTTATTTCATATCTCAAACTGTGCTGGTTTAAAGGCGATCCCATCGACTTATTACCAAGTCGTGCTTTTTCGCGCACCTGCATTATTTTCTACTTAATTTCAGGCATTATTGTTGAAGGTTTAATTGCCGATATTGCGGATGGAACATTGGAAGTTTCATTGCGGGCGGTGATGGCGTTTTCAGCCGTGGCGACTTTTTTATTTTTCCATAAAAACATTCTGCTGTTTCAGCGCGTATTCACCGCCATTTTCATTTGTGAAAACTTCATTATGGTGTTGGCGATTTTGTGCGAAGTGTTAGATTTTGCGCTGGTTAGAATGCACTTTGAATATCGTGCTGAAGTTGGTGTGAGTTTGGCGGTGTTTTTGGTGAGCTGGTATTTAGCGATTGTCGCGTACATTTTACGCCGATTTTTTGCGTACAACTTGGGCAAAAGTTGGTCGTTAGCATTTTGCTATTTCATCTTAACTTATGGCATTCCAATGCTGTTCATGGATATTTAAATCATGCGTGTAGCCTTGTTTTCAAAATCACGTTTCAGCATTTTAGCGTTGTTTTTATTCATCAATTTAATCACATTTGCGATTTTGCGCGTGGCGTTATTGGCGAAACAATGGGCGGACATCGACACGCCGTTTTATCAGATTGCCTTCGCGTTTGTCATGGGTGCGCTTCACGATTTAGCGTTTTACAGCTATTTTTTGGTTCCGTTCACGCTTTATTTATGGGTGATTCCGAATCGTTGGTATCACAGTAAATGGCACAAATGGTTTGTATTTTCAGGTTTTTTACTGAACTTGTACGGCTTATTTTTTCTGATTCTTTCTGAATGGACATTCTGGGATGAATTTGGCGTGCGTTTCAATTTTATTGCGGTCGATTATTTAATTTACACGCACGAAGTTGTGCAAAATATCATCGAATCGTATCCGCTCGGTAAGTTGTTGGCGGGGATTTTAATTATTACGATTGGCTGTTTTTGGCTGGTGAAAAGTACGTTAGCCGTCACGTTTTATGCGACTGAAAATTTTAAACGTCGGACAAAAATTGCGGGCTGTTTGTGTTTATTACCGGTGATGAGTTATTTTGCGATTGGTCGCACCACCTATCAATTCTCGCCAAACACTTATTTAAACGAAGTTGCGGCAAATGGCGCGTACCAATTTTTCTCGGCGTTTCGCAATAACGAACTGGATTATCATCGCTTTTATCGTTTGGCAGATGACACGCAATTATCAGCAAAAATTAAAACGGAATTGAGCGCGAAAAATGACGGTTTGTACAATATCAAACACGAAATCAAAGGGCAGGGCGCAGAAAAACGTTTGAACATTATTTTGATTACGGTCGAAAGTTTGAGCGCGGATTATTTGACTAAATTCGGCAACATCCAAAAAATTACGCCGTTTATGGATAATTGGTTTAAAGAAGGCGCGTTATTTACTAACTTTTATGCGACCGGAACACGCACCATTCGTGGATTGGAAGCATTGACGCTATCAATTCCACCGACCGCCGGACAATCCATTGTGAAACGTCCCGACAATGGAAAATTATTTAATTTAGGTCACGTTTTACAAGAACGCGGTTACGACACAGCGTTTTTATATGGTGGGCGCGGCTATTTCGACAACATGAATGAATTTTATTCGGGCAACGGTTATCGCATCGTTGATGAAACTGAATTTACCAACGAGGAAATGACGTTTAAAAATGCGTGGGGCGTGTCGGACGACGTGATTTTTAATCGCACTATGAAAGAAGCAGATAACGATTTTGCCAAAAATAAACCATTTTTCTTTCAAATTATGACGACCACAAATCACCGTCCGTATTCGTATCCCGAAGGAAAAATCGATATTCCGTCAGGTCAAAGCCGTGAAGGTGCGGTGAAATATACCGATTACGCGATTCAAGAATTTATCAAAACGGCAAAAACAAAACCGTGGTTTAACGATACGATTTTCGTGATGGTCGCGGATCATTGTGCCGGCAGTGCGCGAAAAACCGAATTGCCGGTTGATAAATATCACATTCCATTGTTTATTTACGCGCCCAAACACGTTCCAGCGGTTGAAAATGCCACGCTTTCCAGTCAAATCGACGTTGCGCCAACGGTTTTGGGTTTGCTCAATTTGAATTATGAAAGCCAATTTTACGGGCAGGATATTTTTAAAATGTCGCCGAAAAATGGACGCGCTTTGGTGAGTAATTATCAGAAATTGGGCTTGTTTAAAGACAATAAATTGGTGTATTTATCGCCGCAACAAAAAGTTGATATGGTAGACGATCCGCTTGGTGAACATCATATTTTGAACCCCGAAACACAACCTAATTTAATCAATGACGTGATGAGCTATTATCAATCGGCGGATTATATTTGGACGCATCGATTGAGTCGCTATCCTTAAATTATGAAAGCACTTGCCGCAAAGCAACTTGCTGATTTTTTCACGCAGTTAGAAATTGAAAAGCGGGTGTCGCTTCACACGCTGACCAATTACCAACGTGATTTGCGCCATTTGACGGATTTTTGCGACAAACAAAAATTTGAACATTGGTCAGAATTGCAGCCGAACGATATTCGTCAACACGTTGCAAATCGCCATCGGCAAGGTTTGAGTAGCGCGAGTTTACAACGTGAATTGTCAGCGATGCGCGGTTTTTATCAGTATTTATTGAAAAATAATTGGGCAACTATCAATCCCGCGCATTACGTCAAAGCTCCCAAATCAATCCGTAAATTACCCAAAACGTTGGACGTTGACCAAGTCGGTGGTTTGTTAGACGCTGGCACGAATTCGGTTTTAGAAGTGCGTGATGTCGCGATGTTTGAGCTGTTTTATTCGTCAGGTTTACGGTTGAGTGAATTGGTGGATTTGAATTTGTCGGATTTAGATTTGAATGATAAATCGTTGCGCGTTCAATCTGGAAAAGGCGGCAAAGCACGCATTCTACCGATTGGCAGCAAAGCCATTTTGGCGATTCGAAACTGGTTAACACACCGCGTGGCGTGTTCCGAAAATGAACAAGCAGTTTTTTTATCTCAACGCGGCGGACGACTTTGCCAACGCAGCGTTCAATATCGTTTGGAACAATGGTGCATCAAAAAAGGCGTGGCTCAACACGTTAATCCTCACGCATTACGCCATTCGTTCGCCAGCCATTTATTACAATCCAGTCAAGATTTACGGGCTGTTCAAGAATTACTGGGACATACAAGCATTAGCACCACGCAAATTTACACGCATTTAGACTTTGAACATTTGGCGAAGGTTTACGATAACGCACATCCACGGGCGAAAAAAAAGCCAGTTTAGCCGCGCCAAAAACAGTAAAAATCTGCTACTATGCGCCTTGTTTTTAAAACACAATCACGCAAAATATATTTCCTTTAAAGGTTCAAATTATGGCGGCAAGCGAAAAAATAACAGACATAAAATCAAAAGGTACTTTTTGGATACTCGGCGTGTTAGCGTCGATTAGTGTTCTGGTGCTATTTGTGTTTAGTCAATGGTGGGGGCGAGAACCTCAACAATTTAACATTTTAGAATCGGCGATTTCACAGGCAAATCCTGATGCAGTCAAAGCTGAAATTGCGGTCGATGAACACGGTAGCGCAATCGAAGCACAGAGCTACGAATTATTAGCGGCTGATTTACCTTTAGGCTATACCTATACGGCGACTTTGGCGCATATTGCCGATACATTGTTGAATAAAAGTGGCGGCTATATTACCAACGACGTTGCACCGCCAGGCGTGTTGCTCGATAACATTACCAGTTGGGAATTTGGCGCGTTAGTGATGTTGCGTGATGCAACCACCGCGTTACGAAACCATTTTGCTCGTGATCAATCTCAATCAGAACAAGATCCCGATTTGGCAGTGGCTGAACCGTATTTTTATTATGAACCGAATTCGTGGGCATTACCGGCAACTGAAGCGGAATATGAAAAAGGAATTCAAGCATTGCACAAATACATGGGGCGTTTGCAAGATCCAAACGCAACCAAAAAAGCGCAGTTTTATTCACGCGCGGATAACTTGTGGCAATACACCGAAGTTGTAATTAAGCGTTTGGGCGATTTATCGACACGATTAAGCTCGAATGCGTCGAGTAGCAACTTTGCACCGGGTTTGACTAATTTAGAATTGGAAGAAGCGAGCGGCAAAACGGCGGCAAAAGTAACGTGGTTTGAAATCGATAACGTATTTTATGAAGCACGCGGCGCAAGTTGGGCGTTATTGCACATTTTGCGAGCGATTAAACACGATTTCCGTGATATTTTGCTCGATAAACGCGCGATGCGAACCGTCGATGTTATGATTCGGGAATTGGAAAATAGTTTAACGCCGACGTTAAGCCCGATGGTTTTAGACGGTAGCGGTTACGGTTTATTTGCCAACTATTCGTTATCAATGGCGAACTATATTGCTCGTGCAAACGCGGCAGCTCTCGATTTACGCGACATTATGAACAGAGGTTAAACAATGGAAGAACAAATCAATATTCATTTATCGCAAGCGCAAACTTGGAAACGAATTTTTTTCATGCTGCTTTTTGCCGTCATTGTGACGTTAGTACGCTGGCTAGCGTGGGCGGTAATTTTGTTACAGCTGGTTTTTGTCTTAATAACAGGCGAAAAAAATAGTAACACGTTGAATTTTGGGCGTAGTTTAGCGACGTATGCGTACCATATTTTGTTATTTTTAACCTTCAGCACCGAAACATTGCCGTTCCCATTTTCACCGTGGAACATGAAGGCAGAATTGAAATTTCCTGACGAAAAGTAACGCTTTCACGCATCAAAAATGCCTTAGGATTTTTTGAGTTCTAGGGCATTTTAATCAAACAATTATTTCAAATTGAGCGAGTAAAAACGCGATGACTTTCTCACGCATTCACATTCAATGTGCTTTGTTAACTAGCTTATTAAGTTTTTCATCGTTAGCAAATGCTGATTTTTTTGAGTGGACTAATACCGAAATTCAATATCTTCATGGCGACAGTTATCAAATGCCTGCCAATCCGCATGACGTTAGCCAATCTATCATCACCTTTACGCACGCAGATGGTTGGAAATTTGGGCATAATTTTATGTTTATGGACACGTCGATTACCGAAGATGGGCAACCTTCGCAAACGAACGTTTATGGCGAAGCGTACAGTCATTTCAGCGCAGGAAAAATACTTGGCAAAGATTTATCATTCCGCATTTTTAAAGATATTAACGCGACAATTGGCGTGAACGCGGGGGAAAATTTTGATAGTCCGAAAAGTGGTACGCGCATTGTTTTATATGGTTTTACCGTCGATTTTAATTTGCCAGGCTTTAAACTTTTCTCCGTTGATGTTCTCCGTCATCAAATTCTGGAGCCTTCCCTCACTGTACAAAACGCCTCGTGGCAATTTACACCCGTGTGGAGTTTGCCTTTTTCTATCGCCGATACGAAATGGAGCTTCGAAGGTTTTACCGATTTTATTGGTTTAAAAGGTGGAAATTATTACCGCAATATATTGGCTCAACCGCAATTAAGGCTAGACGTTGGGGATTTATGGGGTGAGAGTAATCATCTTTTTGTGGGCATCGAATACCAATATTTTCATAACAAATATGGCATCAAAGGGTTGAGCGAAAGTTTGCCTCAAGCTCTCATTTTATGGAAGTTTTGATTCAATCTTAAATGGTAGAACCAAAATGATTTTAAAAAATATTTCGCAACGCTCAACATTTGAACTGTTGTTGCAAATTATCGGCTTGGCTGTCATTTATTTTGTGACTGGAAAACTGGGAACGTTACTCGCTATTCCCCCCGGTTATGCCACCATCGTTTTCCCTGCGTCCGGTATTGCTTTAGCTGGAATTCTACTTTATGGAAATCACATTGGCTGGGGCATATTGCTAGGTTCATTTTTTCTTAACTATTCAACTTCTGTGGTGACGAGTGATTTTTCAGAAAGTTTAAATTCGATACTGATAACAGCAACAATTGCCGGTGGATCAACGCTGCAAGCCATTATTGGTGCCTATTTGATTCGGCGATTTGTGGGATTTCCTAACGAATTCGCCGACGAAAAAAATGTTTTATTATTTTTATTTTATGGCGGTATCGTCAGTGCATTAGTGAATTCGACCTTTTCAGTTTCACTACTTGTAGTGACAGGGCGAATTCCAATAGAAGATTTTTTTGTTAATGGGTTGACGTGGTGGGGCGGTGATACGTTAGGTATTATGATTTTTACGCCGCTGTTTTTGATTTGGATGTCGCGCTCTGATTCCGTTTTTCAGGGTAGACGATTGGTAATCACCTTGCCCATTTTAATAATGTTTTTTATGACGGTCGCGGCTGTTTTTTATGAAATTAAAAGCAGTAATGAGCGCATGGAAATTGGATTTGAAAAAAATACCGACGCGATGAATCTCGAATTAAACAATTCATTGACGACCAATTTAAATGTTTTAAAGTCGCTTAAAAGTTTTTATTCAGCATCCAAAACGATAAATTCAAAAGAATTTGCAACTTTCGTGACGCAATCGCTAGTCGATTTTAAAGGTGTGCAAGCATTGAGTTGGAATCGTCGCGTTTTAGCTTCTGAAAGAGACGTGTTTGAAAAAAGTATGCGATTAGAAGGTTATTCCAATTTCAAAATAACAGAGCGTGATGGCGATAAAAAATTGGTACGTTCTGGCAATCGTCCCGAATACTATCCCGTGACGATTATTGAGCCTTTCAAAGGTAATGAAAGTGCGGAGGGATACGACGTGCATTCGGATGATATTCGGCACGAAGCGATTGACCGAGCGGTGGACACCGATGCACTTACGCTAACGGCGAAAATTACTTTGGTTCAAGAGAAAGAAAAACAAAACGGTTTTCTCGCTTTTATTCCTGTTTATCGTGATGATTTGCCACACGAAACAGTGGAAGATCGGCGTAATGCTGTTTTAGGTGTTGTGGTCGCGGTATTTCGTGGTGGTGATATTATTAAAGCAGCACTTAGTCCTCATGATTTAGCGGGATTATCTTATCGATTAGTGGATATAACCACATCCACGGAAGAATTGATTTTTGCTAGCAATCAAAAAGAATTTGCTCCATTTATTCTAAAAAGGAAGGGGTTTTTGGGAGAACAGCAAACACTTATTTACAGCACTGTTATACCTGTTGGTGGACGACTTTGGCGGTTTGATGTGGTGCCGACATCTAGTTATTTTGTTCAAAATCGTTTTACAAACATTTGGTTAATTTTTTTAGGGGGGATGGCACTGACTATTCTCACGATTTTGGTGTCACTAGTTTCGGCGGCTCGCCGTCGTATACTTGACGATTTTTTGAATAAGGTGGTAGCGAACGAAGAGCTTGTCACGGCAAACGATAAAAAATGAAATTTTATCCCAATGAAAAACGAGGGATTCAAAACTTTGAATCCCTACTTATTCCGAAAAGATTTACTGAAAAACCGTTACGCCTTGTAGCTTTTGTGGTGGCGGTTCAATTGCATTATTTTGGCGCGAATCGACGTTTGAGCTTCTGCCCGTCGCTTCACCGGAAACTTGATCAAAAACTTGTTCTTCGATTTGCCTGAAAACATCTTGCCCTAAACTTTTTGACACTTGCGAAACTACTGCGCCACGATTAGGTGTTGCCTGAGTACCAGGCGATAAAACTTTCGTATCTTGCCCGTCACCTGTCGCGCTAAAACTTGCCGTGATTTCGTAGGTTTTAGTGTTAATCAAACTAAATTCCGCCACCAACGTCAAACTCAAAATAGAATTCATCATGCTGTCATTGACTTGATAAGTGCTATCGTTAAAGCTCATTTCGCTAACTCTACCAAACAAAACGTAATCCGCGTGCGGAAAATCGCCTTTTTTAATTCGGGCAATGATGTTGTAAACAGATTCATTTTTTTTAGTTGGCGCGGGTTTGGCTTGCGTCAATTTAAATTGGCGTGAGTTAATCAACGCGCCTTTAATATCGCCCGTAAATTTTTTCAATTCGCCGTATTCCACATACGAAAAATTGTGTTCGTGTTCGTGAAAATCGGTATTGCTGCTCGCATTTAATTTACTTTTAGAAGACGACGAAGATTTATGTTTTGCCACTGCAACAGAACCATAATCATCTTCAGCTACGCCAGCATAACCGCTAGAAGCCGCAGCGGAACTTGAGGACGCAGAAAGTTTTTCAGTATTGTGATAATCAACATCGTGAATATATTCTTGAATCGTTTCGGAATAAGCCAAATCTGTCACCGCAATGGATTTCGCCATCACAGGACTTACAAAAACTAATCCCGCAAAAAACGTCGCTAAAATTTTCATTGTGACGACCTAAAATAGGGGACGTTCAGAGGTTTTGCGGATTTCTTTTTCTTCCGTCCAAACAATTTCGCTCGAATCTAAATCCTCAAGCGTTAAATTCAGAATGTAATCGATGTTTTTAATGTCATCGGCGCGTTTCACAATTGAGGTGATTTCACCGTAAAGCGAGTATTTTGCCCCTTCGGCATTGCCCATTTTCACAGATTTTGACGCTTTATAACGCCCTGATTGTCCTTGTCTTTGTAATTCCGTTAAAGCGTGTGTTTCATCGGCTTTATCGCCCATAAATCGAACGGCTTGTGATTTTGAAAGTTGCGTTCTGATTTTTAACGCAATCGCACGAGTGTCAATGTGTTCGCTGGTTTTGTTTTTGATGTCAGAAATAGTAATGGTTGGTTTTTGTCTGCTGCCAGCAATCAATGGACTGGTTAAAAGCGACGTGGTCATCTTTTCTGCCATCATTTGAAAATCAGTTAAACCGATTTCGTTGGTCAATGATTCGACGGCTTTTGTATCGCCATAAGCGACATTACCAGAAGAAAAAGCGGGTTGATTTGATGCACAACCTGAAACACCGAGCGTTGCGGTTAATGCGATTGCCAAGCCTAAAACTTTTATGTGAGTTGCCATGATTTTTCCTAATTGTTATTTTTAAGTTCGAGTTTAAAATCTACTGCGTATTTTGACGTTGCAATGCCTTTAATTCGTTGCGATTGCGTGGGACTGAAATTTAACACTTTCCAGTTTTCTTCGCTGCCAACGTCCATGCCATTTTTATCGCGCCACTGAAAACGGTATTGGATTGCGTTGTAATTATTGTCGTTATTGGTAATTTCAGCTTCAACCACCAACAAATTATTAACAGAAATCATGCGTAAATCACTGACGTTAATGGCGGGTAACTCTGCCAGAAAAACCAATTTTGCCGCCATTGAATTAGGCGCAGGTGGCGAAAGTGGTTGCGTCGCACAACCTGCAAATAAAACGGGAATTAGTGCAAAAATGCAGCACGACTTCCAAAAAGCGTTTTTATTTTTCATGATAAATTTGCTCGAAAAGATAAAAAAACGAAGCGATTTCAACAAACCGCCTCGCATTAGATTTTATAAACTTGCTTGCAAGTTATAAATTGAGCTGCCAATTAAACGAATTGGAATCACGACGTGTTTACCCGAAACATTTACCGTAACTTCTTTCACGCCTTGCGACGTTTGAATTTTCACGGTTGATTGACCTTGTGGTAATTTCACTCGTGCAATCGTAATTTCAGCGGGTAATAAGCCCCAAGTGCGTTCATCGGCTTGTTCAGTCGCAATATTCACGGCATTCACGACTAAACCTGCTAATAGGTTTTGTTTATAAACCGCTGTTTGCGCTCCGCCTTTAACTGCTGCACGAATTGCTGCGCGAACCATAATCCAAGGCAGATTATCTTTCAATGAGCGACGCGATAAGTTTTCAATGCTTGTGATGGTGGTTAATGGCATTGTTGAATTATTTGGCAAGCTAATCGAAATCGCTTTATTGGTTGAAATCGGATTCGTTTCTAAAACAGGAAATGAAATTGGTACAATGCCCGCGTAAGGAATTGGTAACGGAATCATGATTGATTTTTTAAACGGTGCAACGCCTGTTTCAACGACAAATAACACATCACTTTCATTTGATTGCGCTATAAATGGAGAAGTTTGGACAGGTACAGGGGCAGAAATTGGCGCGACAGAGATTTGTTGCACTACTTTTTTCGATTTTTTACTCGATTTAGATTTTTTCGCAGACGATTTTGTTAAAGGCAATGCCGCTTTTTCTTGTTGAGAAATTACAGGTATTGCGGGTTTTGCCAAACGATTATCCATACCTGTTAAGCCTTCTTTTAAAACTTTCAAAGAGGGCTGTAGCTCAATAGCGGTAAGATAACTGGCGGTTGCTAAACTGGTTTCCCCCGCCGCTTCGTACAAAAATCCCGATAAATAATGACTAAACGCATTTTGGTAGCCATTTTTTAAACTGGTGACATCGGGGCTGTTAAGCGTAGCAATCGGATAGCCTTTTAAATCTTCCGATTTTGTTGTGTAGCCTTTTTCTTTGGCAGTATTTTCGGCTTCGTCAACGTCTTTTTCATGCAGCCTTTTAATCAAATTTTCGCGTTCCCACGTTTTTTTAATTTCAACCAATGCGTCTTCATTTTTCCCCGCCGCTAAATAAGCCAGCGCAAGGCGTGTTGAAAGCATGACTTTTTCATAATCTTCGCCATCGTAACGGCGTAATTTATCATTCACGACAACCGAACCAGCAGCTTGACCGATTTTTGCGCCGCTCATTTTTGCTTCACTTTCCCATTGTGCAATCATTTGATCGGCTTCTGTCCACGTTGCAATGGTTTCAGGATAGAGTTTTTTCAAACGTTGCAATTCACCTTTTTCCATAAAATAAAGCAAATCTTTGTCAGAACTTGTATTGGATTCATGCTCGCTAAGTGCTTGATCAACTTGACCCGTTGCAAGGCTTGAAACAAGCGTTTGAGTTTCTGAGTTGTAAGACTTAAACGTAGCACAACCATTCAAAGATAAAAATACGGCAAGTAGGACATAACTTCTTTTTTGTTTCATAAGTGTTACCTAAAAATTATTTTATAAGGAGGGCGATTATGTTCTTGCAAATGGGCAAACTCAAGCTAATTCAAGCTAAATTCTTGCGTAGCGTTCAAACTTTTTCTTGCCATAAAAATTGACCAATTCAACCGTGATATTGTCTTCAGATGCCGATTCTAAAAAGTCTTCAATCACTTCCAAAATATCGTAATCAACAAAATCCGTTTTCGACGCATCGATTATCACAGTGCTATTTGCTGTAATTTGCAAAATGAATTTACGAAGTAACGCCTTATTCAAAAACGACACATCTTTGTTAAATGAGATTAAATAGTTCGAGCCGTCTTTTGAGAGTGTAATCGCCGCTTGATAATTGGCTTTTATGACAAAAAACAAGCCAATCACCACGCCAATCACCATGCCTTTTAACAAATCTGTTATCAAAATTGCTGTAATCGTCATCACAAATGGTAAAAACTGACTCATGCCTTTTTTATAAAAACGCTTGAAAACGGCTGGATTTGCCAATTTATAACCCGTGTGCAACAAAATCGCCGACAAACATGCCAACGGAATCATGTTTAAAAATACAGCCAAAAACATCACGCTCAACAGCAACCACATTCCATGTAAAAAACACGAAATGTGTGTTCGTCCACCCGAGTTAATGTTTGCGGCACTTCGCACAATCACCGCCGTCATGGGCAATCCGCCCAACAAACCGCTAACGATATTGCCCACGCCTTGCGCTTTGAGTTCGCGATTCGTTGGCGAAATACGTTTGAGTGGATCCAGTTTATCGGTCGCTTCTAAACTCAATAACGTTTCCAAACTGGCAATAATGGCAATGGTCGCGGCGACAACGTAAGTTTGCGGATTCGTTAAATACTGAAAATCAGGAAAAATAAAATTATCAAAAAATTCTTTTGGGCTATTTGTAATAGGCAAAGTGACCAAATGTTTTGCGCTGACGGCAAATTCTGGCGCAAATTGCACCGCCCATTCATTAAAACCAACACCCCAAATGACGGCAATTAACGGCGCAGGAATAAATTTTAGAATTGGGTGACTTTTGAGCAATCCCCACAAAATTAAAATCGCTAACGCGACGCTACTAATCACGACAGAACCTAACGAAATGGCGTTGAACGCATCAAATAATTCTAAAAAACTTGATTCAGCGGTTTCCTGCATATAGCTTTCGTCGCCTTCAAAACTGGTGTCGTAACCCGTGGCGTGGGGAATTTGTTTGATGATTAAAATTAAGCCAATCGCGGCAAGCATTCCTTCAATGACCGCCGATGGAAAAAATGCGCCGATAATTCCAGCGCGTAAATAACCTAAAATAATTTGAAAGATACCCGCTAAAACAACCGCAACCAATAAACCTTGAAAACTTCCTAATGTTTCAATCGCCGTAAAAACAATGACGGTTAATCCCGCCGCTGGGCCCGAAACGCAAAGTTGCGAACCACTCAGCCAAGCCACTAAAAGTCCACCGACTAATCCCGAAATTAACCCTGAAAATAACGGCGCACCCGAAGCTAACGCGATTCCTAAACACAAAGGTAAAGCGACGAGAAAAACAACTAAAGATGCTGGCGCGTCATCTTTCAAATGCTGACTGTAATACTTAATATGTTTGTGAATCATGGTGATAAAGTTCCAAATTTTAAGAATTAAAAAAGGCGATTAAAAAATCGCCTTTCGTTTTGATTAAATCGCTTGTTTGATGCGTTCAAGTGCGGATTTTAGATTGTCCATGCTGGTCGCAATCGAAAGCCGAATATGTCCCGCCGTTCCAAACGCTGAACCTGGAACGAGTGCCACACCTGCTTTTTCGATGAGATAATCTGAAAACGCTAAATCGTCATCAATGCCATCTAAACGCGCTAATAATTTTTCAACGTTCGGGAAAACGTAAAACGTCCCGTCCGTTGGTACGCATTCCACGCCGTCAATCGTGTTCAATTCAGCTACCACGAAATCGTGACGTTTCTTGAATTCAACGCACATTTCAGCAATAAAACCTTGGTCGCCCGTTAACGCAGCGAGTGCGGCGTATTGTGAAATTGACGTTGGATTCGACGTGCTTTGTGATTGAATTGTACACATCGCTTCAATCAATTTTTCATTGCCCGCCGCATAACCAATGCGCCAGCCCGTCATCGAATAGGCTTTTGACACGCCATTCATTACAACCGTACGATCGTAAAATGCAGGATGCGCGTTCAAAATGTTCACAAACGTGCCTTGTTCCCACAAAATATGTTCGTACATATCATCAGTAGCGATAATGATATTTGGAAAATCTGCTAACACACCGCCCAATGCTTTCAATTCGTCCAACGAATACGCTACACCAGACGGATTTGACGGGCTATTGATAAAAATTAACCGCGTTTTTTCGGTAATCGTGGCGCGTAATTGTTCGGGCGACATTTTGAAATTTTGCGCTTGCGTGGTTTCAATAATGACGGGAATACCATCCGCCAACAAAACCATATCAGGATATGAAACCCAATACGGCGCAGGAATAATCACTTCATCGCCTGAATTTAAAAGGGCTTGCGTTAAATTGTACGAACTTTGTTTACCACCGCATGAAACTAAAATCTGTTTCGCGTTGTAGTCCAAACCGTTGTCGTTTTTGAATTTGTCGATAATGGCTTTTTTCAACGGCGCAATGCCATCAACAGCGGTGTATTTCGTGAAACCCTTGTTAATCGCTTCAATCGCGGCGTGTTTGATAAAATCAGGCGTGTCGAAATCGGGTTCGCCCGCACCCAAACCAATAATATCGTGACCTGCGGCTCGCATTTGAGCAGCTCTAGCGGTAATGGCTAAAGTTGGGGAAGGTTTTACTGCATTAACGCGATTAGAAAGTGTGATGCTCATATTTTTGAAATGTCGTTGTGGGCGCGAATTCATTCGCGCTTTTTAAAAGGTCAAAAGCAAGCGCGAATTTGTCGCGCCCACATTATGAAATACCGAATTTTCGGTCGATTAACGTAAGTTTTGTAACGCCGCGATGCGTTCTTCAAGCGGCGGATGCGTCATGAATAACCGCATCGTACCACCGCCGTTAATACCGAATGCTGCGAGTTGTCCGGGTAACGCTTCGGGTTCGTGCGAACGTTGCAAAGCCCGCAATGCGGAAATCATTTTTTCGCGTCCGGCTAAATTCGCGCCACCTGCGTCGGCTCTGAATTCGCGGTAACGTGAAAACCACATCGTCAACATTGAAGCTAAAATACCGAGGGCGATTTGTGCGACCATTTGCGTAACGTAATACGCCCAACCGTAGCCACTTTCTTCGTTTTTCAAAAGCACTTTATCGACAAAGTGACCGATAATTGTCGCGAAGAAATACACAAATGTGTTCACTACGCCTTGCATTAACGCCATCGTAATCATATCGCCATTCGCAACATGACTGATTTCATGCCCGACGACCGCTTCGACTTCGTCCGCGCTCATGCTCTGCAATAATCCCGTACTGACAGCGACTAACGCACTGTTTCTGTTTGCGCCGGTAGCAAAGGCATTCGCTTCTGCTGCTTCAAAAATTCCGACTTCAGGCATGTCAATTCCGGCTTGTTGCGCTTGACGCGCCACAATATCGAGCAACCATTTTTCAGTTTGGTTTTGCGGCGATTCAATAACTACCACGCCCATACCTCTTTTGGCTGACCATTTCGACATAAACAACGAAATCACTGAACCCGCTGAACCGATAATTGCGGACATCAATAGCAATTTTGGCAAATCTAAATCCACGCCGTTTGCCTGCAATGAACTGTGCAAACCCAACATGCTAAAAATAGTGCCAATCACCACCATTACTGCAATGTTGGTGACTAAAAATAGAAAGATACGTTTCATAAAATGACCCTCTCGATTAAATAACTTAAAGTGATAACTTAACGTTTTTGCTATAAAAAGCAAGTTTTGTCGCGCTAGATTTTTTCACAAAATACAAAATACACTGCACTTATTAAACAAAACCCCGACCATAAATAACTCTGTTTTAACGGTTGGTGTAGATTCGTTAGCGCAATAGCATTATTCCAATTCATTTTTGAGTAACGCATTAAATTCATGGGTTTTTTCCAGTAGCGCATTGTATTTTATTTCAACTTTATCCATGATTTCGCTTAAAAAACGGATTAAATCTTCGTCGTCTAATTGCTTGGCGAAGGACAAAATGTAATCTTCCAATTCACTCATCGTGTCGGCATCAACGACTTCTTCTAAAAATAATACTGATGTTGATGATTCGAGTGCATCGAATGCCTTTTCTCTGGAAGCAGTTTGTTTTAATTCTTTTTGCACTAAATCTACGGCTTGGATAATTTTTACCACGACGTGATGCACCATTTTCAATAGTGTCAATTTGTCGGTAAATAGATAGAGTGCTGCGGCGGCTTTTTGAATTTCTATCAGCGCGGCGTTTAGTTCTGTGGCTATAAAAGCTGGATTTTGCATGAAAAAGCACTCATTAACAATTTTAAAATTTGCCAATTATAGGGTAATTTTGAATTGTTCGACCAATCCTGTCACTCGTGCCACATTTGCTTGCACAGTTGCGGTAAAAATGGTTTCAGTTGTCACTAATTTAATACGTTTTTTCGCGCGAGTAATGGCGGTATAAAGCAATTCCTTGGTCAATATAGTTTGCATATTTTCTGGTAAACATACACAAACCTCTTCAAATTCTGAACCTTGGCTTTTGTGAATCGTCATCGCAAAAACGGTTTCGCAATGGGGTAATCGCGCGGGCGAATAACCTTGTTTCTTGCCATCTGGACGCGGAAAAAATACTTTTATATCACCGTGTTCATCGGGTAAACATAACCCAATATCGCCATTGTACAATTGCAACGCAGCGTTATTTTGCGTCACCATTACAGGTCGCCCGACGTACCACACGGTTGATAAATTGATTAGTTTTTGGTTGTGCAAGACTGTTTCTAAACGATAATTTAAATCTGAAACGCTATTTTTTCCTTCACGATGAGCGCATAAAATCTGAAAGCGATTGAAGGCAGCGTAAATTTCTGAGAACGTTTTGTTTGTTTTAATATCGTGAAAATAATCGTGGTGTTGTTCAACTAAATACGTCAAATAATCGTCGCCCAAATGTTCAATCACCGCATTTTTTTGCTGTGTCATGCCCCATGCTAATTTTGCGTCTTGTTGATTGATAGCGGCGGCGAACGCTTTAATTTCACCTTGAAAACGATAAGTTTTTTTAAGTTCAATCGTGTTTTGTGGCAAGGCTTGCGTTAAATCGGCTAACACCGTTCCGGACTCGACGGAGGCAAGTTGTTCCTTATCACCTAATAAAATTAACCGTGCATCTGGTTTTATGGCTTCGACGAGTTTGCTCATCATGGCTAAATCAATCATCGACGCTTCATCAATGACGATTAAATCGTAAGGTAATAAATTTTTTTTGTTATAACGAAAATAGGGCGAGGGGGGTTTTGCACCGAGTAAGCGGTGAATAGTTGTGACCGTTTCGGGTAAATTGTTTTTAATGAACTCGTCGCACTGTAACGACGTTTTGCTGTGTGTAATGGACTCTTGTAACCGCATGGCGGCTTTGCCGGTTGGCGCAGCGAGTGCAATATGTAAGGGTTTTTCGACGTGGAGTGCTTGTAATAATGCGAGAATTTTAACAACGGTGGTGGTTTTTCCAGTTCCAGGGCCGCCGGTGATAATCGTAAATGCTTGGTTAACAGCGCATTTTGCGGCTTCACGCTGGTCATCTTTTTTTGGTTCGATTGAAATTTCAAAAAAAGTATCAAGCAGTTTGTCTAAATTTGAAATGGGTAAATCGGTTTGTTGCATTGCCCGTAGTTTTGCAATTAGGCGTTGCTCGTAATCCCAATAGCGGCGTAAATAAAGATGATTATGTTCATCAATGTGAAGAGGACAGGCGGTGGCATTTTCGTTAGGAGAAGATGCTAAACCTGAAATCAGCAATAATCGCCGTTGTGGCTCAGTTAATTTTAGGCAAGTATTGCCTTGATATTGGGTAAAAGATAAGTGTGTGAGTAAGGTTTCTAAGGATTTTTTTTCATCATTTGAAAAATCTGTTAACGCACTGAAAAATTGTGCGAAAGCAACATCGAGACGAGAAAACAGTAAGGATTCAAGCATAAAAGGTGAGTGCGTTGAAAAAGTGATACCCATAAAAAAAGTCTTAATAGGATTAACTATTAAGACTTTTTACTTTGGTACCGAGGGCCGGAATCGAACCGGCACGGAGTTTCCCCCACCGGATTTTGAATCCGGCGCGTCTACCAGTTCCGCCACCCCGGCAAAGTAGGCAAATTATAACAATCTTTTTATAAAAAACCAGTTTTTTATAATTTTTTTTTGTTCTAAGTTAAAATATGCGCTCATACAATAACTTTCATTTTTGTTTTATAAGGAAAATTAAATGACTCAACAAGCCACTCTTTCTTTAATTGAAAACTACTACGCCGCATTTAACAACGGCGACATGGATACTTTTTTAAATTTACTGACCGACGATGTCATTCACGACATTAACCAAGGAAAACGAGATATAGGCAAAGAAGCGTTCACGCAATTTATGTCTTGTATGAATTTTAACTATAAAGAACAGCTTGTTGACATGATTATTATGGCATCCGCTGATGGTAAACGAGCAGCCGCCGAATTCGTCGTTGTTGGCGAGTATTTGAAAACCGACGAAGGATTGCCTGAAGCGAAAGGTCAAAAATATCGTTTGCCCGCCGGTGCATTTTTTGAAATCCGTGACAATCAAGTCGCTCGAATCACTAATTATTACAATCTTCAAGATTGGATTGCACAGGTTAGCGCGTAATTTTTTGTCAAAAAAACGGGCAGACTCTGCTCGTTTTTTCAAAAGGGCTTTACCACCGCTAAAATAATTATCGCCACCAAAAACAACACCGGAATTTCATTCATCCAACGATAAAAAACGTGGTCACGTTTATTTTGATTAGCACGAAAATCCTTCAGCCATTCCCAGCAAAAATAATGGTAAATCACCAAACCCAGCAACAACGCTAATTTGACGTGCAACCAACCTGCGTGCGAATACATCTGCCACGCGCCCGCGATTAACAGCCAAATTCCGAACACAAATGTCGCAAGCATCGACGGAGTCATAATGCCAAAAAATAATTTTCGCTCCATGATTTTGAACCGTTCGTCGCTCGCTGTATCGTCGCTCATCGCGTGATAAACGTACAATCGCGGCAAATAAAATAATCCCGCAAACCAACATACCATCGCAATTAAATGTAACGCTTTTAACCAGAGCATTATTTTTCCCTTAAAAAATTTTCAATCTGCGACTGCAATTCAGTCAATTCAAATAAGCCGATTTTTTGCCACACAATTTCGCCTTTCGGATTCAACAAAAACGTCGTTGGCGTAACACTGACATTACCAAATTCTTTCGCTAATTTCGCTTCAATATCCAACGTAATCGGGTAGGGCAGGACGCGGGATTTACTAAATTCAATAACGTGATTCGGCGGGTCGTAATACATCGACACGCCAATAATTTCCAAACCTTGCGCGTGATAACGTGAATACAAATCGAGCCAAAGCGGAATTTCTTTGAGGCAATTCTCACAATCGGTTGCCCAAAACGTCACAATCACAGGTTTACCGTGCAACTTTTCAAACGACATTTGTTCGCCGTTTAACGCGGTAAAAGTGGCATTTTTTACGGGGGTTTTAACACTAAAAAAAATGCCTGTAGCCAGTGCAATTAAAAGTGTGACAGCAATAAATAGTTTCATTGAGAAAATTCGAAAGTGCGACGCGATTATTCACGTCGCACTATTTGGAGGGAAATTACAATTGTGGCCCAGCTTGTGTGAAATCAAATTCGTTATTTGCGCGGGTGTATTTTTTGAAATTTGTGACAAACATGCCCGCTAATTTTTGCGCGGTTTCGTCAAAAGTCGCTTTGTCTTCCCACGCATTTCGTGGGTTCAATAAATTCGTTTCAACGCCAGCCAAGGTTGTTGGAATGCTCAAATTAAAATACGGCATTGTTTCAAAATCAGCATTATTGATGCTGCCATCCAAAATCGCATTCACACAAGCACGAGTGCCTTTGATGCTCATCCGTTTGCCCACGCCATAACCGCCGCCTGTCCAACCGGTATTCACTAAATACGCATTTACGCCGTGTTGCTCCATTTTTTTGCCGAGTAAGGTTGCGTAAACGGTTGGATGTAACGGTAAAAAGGCTTCACCAAAACACGCGGAAAACGTTGCTTGTGGTTCCGTCACGCCCCGTTCTGTACCCGCCACTTTCGCCGTGTAACCCGATAAGAAATAATACATTGCCTGTTCTTTTGATAATTTTGAAACCGGCGGCAAAATACCAAACGCATCGCACGTTAGAAAAATAATATTTTGCGGTTGTCCCGCACGCAAATCCGGTTCGTGATTTTCGATATGTTCAATTGGATAGGAAACGCGCGTGTTTTCTGTTTTAGAACTGTCGTGATAATTAACTTCGCCGTTATCGTCATAAACCACGTTTTCTAATAATGCGTGACGACGAATCGCTGCAAAAATTTCGGGTTCATTTTCTTGTGATAAACCGATACATTTTGCGTAACAACCGCCTTCAAAATTGAACACACCTTCATCATCCCAACCGTGTTCGTCGTCGCCGATTAACTTGCGTGACGCATCGGTTGAAAGCGTGGTTTTGCCTGTTCCCGATAATCCGAAAAATAACGCTACATCGCCGTCTTTGCCGACATTCGCGCTGCAGTGCATTGACAAAATACCTTCCAATGGTAGCCAATAATTCATCATGGTGAAAATGCCTTTTTTCATTTCGCCACCGTACCAAGTGCCGCCAATAATAGCGACATTCTTTTCGACATTGAAAATACAAAAAACTTCGGAATTTAAGCCGTGATTTTGCCATTTTTCATTGGTGAAATTGCTGGCGTTATAAACGCGAAAATTCGGCACAAAATCGGTTAATTCGTCACCTTCTGGGCGAATAAACATATTTTTTACAAAATGCGCTTGCCATGCAAATTCGGTAACAAAACGCACGGATTTACGGGTTTCGCCATCGCCACTGAAACCGTCAGTGACATAAATGTCTTTGTCCGACAAATAGGTAATCACATCAGCGTACAAATCGTCGAAAATTTCCGCTGAAACGGGTTTATTCACGCTGCCCCAAGCGATATTTTGGTTCGAGGGTTCTTGTTCTACAAAAAACTTATCTTTCGGCGATCGACCCGTGAATTTCCCTGTGTCGACAGTCATCGTGTCATTGCTCAACACTTGTCCTTCTTCGTTAGCGACTTCGTGATCAAACAGTTCGTCATAACTCAAATTATGATAAACCTGACCCACGTTGTGAAGTCCCAATTTTTCTGCACTTATTACATCCAAATTTTTCTGCACTGTGTCACTCATTGCTACGGCTCCTAAGATTTTATAATCGTTCTTTTCGACGGTTTTTAACCGGTTTCGTAAATGTAGCCTAAAAATTATTTTTAGACAAGGATTTGCGCGTTATTGGGTGATTTATCGCGGTTTGGCACGAGTGCTGTAATTATGTTATCTTTTCGCTCATCATTTGCCTTTCGACTAATTAAAAAACGCATGACTCCAGAACAATTTAATCTGTACGCCCAACAAGGTTATAACCATATTCCCGTTAGCCGCGAAATTCTCGCGGATGTTCACACGCCGTTAAGTGCATACTTAAAACTCGCCTCCGGTGCGTATTCTTATTTGTTTGAGTCCGTTCACGGCGGCGAACAATGGGGGCGTTATTCCATCATTGGTTTACCCTGTAAAACCGTCGTGAAAGTGTTTGGTTTGCACATCACAGTGACGTTTGAAAATGAAATTATTGAAAGTCTGACGCACGAAAATCCGTTGCACTGGATTGAAGAATTTAAAGCACGTTATCGCGTGCCAGATGTTAAAAAATTGCCGCGTTTTAACGGTGGTTTAGTCGGTTATTTTGGTTATGAAACGATTGGTTATATTGAGCCGCGCGTGTGCAAAATGGACAAACCGGACGCTGTGGCGACACCCGATATTCTGTTAATGGTGTCTGAAGAATTACTCGTTTTCGATAATTTATCGGGCAAAATGTTGTTGTTGACGCACGCCAATCCTGAAGAACCGAATGCGTACGAAAATGCTCAAAAACGGTTGCAAGACACGCAAAATAAATTGTACGAATCTCAAACTAAACCGGAACGTCACGCCAATCCCAAAACCGTTCACGAAAATGATTTTGTGTCCGGTTTTACCGAAAACGGTTTCAAAAAAGCCGTTGAAAAAGCGAAAGAATACATCACCGATGGCGATATTATGCAGGTCGTTTTGTCGCAACGTTTATCGATTCCGTTTACTGCCGCGCCGCTGAATTTATATCGGGCGTTGCGCTGTTTGAATCCGTCGCCGTATATGTTTTATTTAGATTTAGACGATTTTCATGTTGTCGGTTCGTCACCTGAAATTTTGGTGCGTCTGGAAGACGAAACTGTGACGGTTCGTCCGATTGCGGGAACGCGTCGTCGTGGAATTACGCCCGAACACGATTTAGAACTCGAACAAGAATTGCTCGCCGATCCGAAAGAAATCGCGGAACATTTGATGCTGATTGATTTGGGGCGCAACGATACGGGGCGCGTTTCTGAAATCGGCACCGTTCAATTGACTGACAAAATGATTGTTGAACGTTATTCGCACGTTATGCACATTGTGTCGAACGTCACGGGAACGTTGCAAAAAGGCAAAAATGCGTTCGATGTTTTGGCGGCAACGTTTCCCGCAGGAACAGTCAGCGGTGCGCCAAAAATTCGGGCAATGGAAATTATTGAGGAACTGGAACCCGTCAAACGTGGCGTGTATTCGGGCGCAGTCGGTTACATCGGTTGGACAGGAAATTTAGACACCGCGATTGCGATTAGAACCGCCGTGATTAAAGATGGACAATTACACATTCAAGCAGGCGCGGGGATTGTTTACGATTCCGTGCCACAAAGCGAATGGGATGAAACAATGAATAAAGCACGCGCCGTTTTTCGCGCCGTCGCCATGGCAGAAGCGGGTTTGGAAGGAGAGCAACTATGAAAGTCGTCATGGTCGATAATTACGATTCATTCACTTATAACTTGGTGCAATACTTGGGCGAATTGGGCGCAGAAGTCATCGTCGTTCGGAATGACCAAGTTTCGGTTGCCGATATTGCGGCGTTAAATCCCGACAAAATTGTCATTTCGCCAGGGCCTTGCACGCCAAAAGAAGCGGGTGTTTCAGTTGAAACGATTTTGCATTTTGCGGGAAAAATTCCGTTGTTAGGCGTATGTTTAGGGCATCAAAGTATCGGTTATGCGTTTGGTGGCAATGTCATTCACGCCAAACAAATTATGCACGGGAAAACGTCGTTGGTTTATCACGCTGACGCGGGCGTTTTCAAAGGCTTGAACAATCCATTTACCGCGACGCGCTACCACTCGTTGGTGATTGAACAAAGCAGTTTACCTGATTGTTTGGAAGTCACCGCATGGACACAAAATGAACAAGGCGAAATCGACGAAATCATGGGCGTGCGCCACAAAACACTGGATATTGAAGGCGTGCAATTTCATCCTGAATCGATTTTGACTGAACACGGACACGATTTGTTGCGGAATTTTTTGCAGCGTTAATTTTTCAAAATAACAAGAACGTCACATTGTTCGCGTAAATTTCACTTTTCTATTTTTTGGAGTGATTTATGAATATTTGTAATGTTTCTGATATTTTTTCGCTGGAGTTAGTGGCAAGCCACGCACATTGGAAAATGAAATTGGATATTGCTATTGCTAAAGAAGAATCACTAGACGCAGAACTTCTTAGTCGAGATGATTGCTGCGTTTTAGGTAAATGGTTACACGATGGCGGTAAACAATTTATTGATTTACAAAGTTATCGAAATTGTCTTGTAAAACATGCCATTTTTCATATTGAAGCGGGTAAAATCGCGGAGTGTATCAACGCCCAAAATTATGAATACGCATTACAGTTATTAGACAGCAGTACGTCTGACTTCAATCAGACATCTGAAGAGGTTGTTTCGTCTATTTGTTGTTTAGAAAATGATTTGAAAGAAGCTAAAAATTCAATTTGTCAAAGCTAAACGATTACATAATTTAAGGCGCGACACATGAAAAATTTTATCGAATGGCACGCCTTAATCACTGAATACGCCCTATCGTAATGGGATACTTTCTAAAAATTTTGGTTTCAGCCACACTATTGGTGGTTATTTCTGAAATTGCAAAACGCAGTTCTTTTTGGGCGGCGGCTCTCGCTTCTTTGCCACTTACGTCTTTACTGGCTTTTGTTTGGCTGTATTTGGATTCGGGCGAAACGGAGAAAGTCGCCCAACTTTCTTACGGTATTTTCTGGCTGGTGTTGCCGTCGCTGGTGTTATTTATCGTATTTCCGATGTTGCTTCGTAGCGGTTTGAACTTTTGGTTGAGTTTAATTACCGCTTGTTTTGTCACGGCTTGCGCGTATTTTGGCATGGTGAAATGTTTGGTGTGGTTTGATATACAAATTTAGTTTGCCATAAACCATTCGTTAATTTTTCAAATACACATCATAACGCAACAATTTCCCCGAAAAACTTTCGTTCGGTTTGCCGCCCAACGGTTCGGCATAATCGGGACTTTTCACCACCACGCGCTTCGCCGTTGCCGCAAAAGCCGCTTCAAAAAGTTCGAGTTTATCGACATCTTCACCGACTAATTCTTGCAAAATCGTCATGGATTTTTTACTCAATGCCGATTTTTTGCGTTTGGGCGGAAACATCGGATCCAAATAAATGCAATCAGGCGGCGTTTCTACTGTTTTTAAAATATGAATCGCGTTGCCGGTCATTAAAATCGGCGGCGAAAGTTGGCACTTTTGCACCCACGATTCACGCGCCAACCGTTCAAACGCATCGGTTAATAATTCCGCCATCATCGGTGAACGTTCGATGCAACGCAGGTTATAACCCATCCGAAACAAACACAAACTGTCTTGCGCCCACCCCGTCGTCGCATCGATAACGGTTTTTGTTTTACGTCCGATTGCTTGAGCAAAGGCACCTTCTTTTGGCGCGGGATAGGAACGTTGTTCACCATTTCGCGGTTCAATATCGACGCTCAAACCGCCTTTTTTCAACAATTCTTTGTCCAATAATTTCAAACAACCGTCGCGCCACGTTAAAAAAAACGCTTCGGAATTTTGATCCGTCGATTGTCGAAGTGGCACATTTAAACGTTTGGCGAGTTCCTCAAATTTTGAAACGTCGCCGCTGCCTTCAAAAAGTACGGCAAGTTTATTTTGATGCGACATTATTCAGTCGAAATGGATTGTTGTTCATTTTTCAACGCCGCATCCAACGTGTGCCACGCCAAAGTCGCGCATTTCACGCGAGCTGGATATTCACGAACACCGGCTAAAACCGCCAGTTTTCCAACGGCCTCGAAATTGATATTTTCTTCTTTTCCCGTGGTCATTTCGTGAAACGTTTTAAATAACGCTTCCGCTTCCGCTTCGGTTTTACCTTTCACAATTTCAGTCATCAACGAAACGGAAGCCGTCGAAATGGCGCAACCTGAACCTTGAAAACTCGCGTCGGTAATTAAGTCGCCGTCCATTTTCAAAAATAGCGTTAAACGGTCGCCGCATAATGGATTAAAACCTTCCACCATGCGGTCGTAATTTTCCATAACGTAGAAATTGCGTGGGTTGCGGTTGTGGTCAAATATGACTTCTTGGTATAAATCGCGTAAATCTTCAAACATTAGCCAAACATCTCAATTAAATTTTTAATTCCCAAAATCAACACATCGATTTCAGCTTTCGTATTGTACATCGCGAACGACGCGCGAGCGGTCGCAGGGACTTTGTAAAAATCCATCACCGGCATGGCACAATGATGACCAGCACGAATCGCAATTCCTAAACTATCCAACATCGTGCCAATATCGTGCGGGTGAATTTTGCCGAGTGTAAAAGACAAAATCGCGCCTTTTTCTTTCGCCTCACCGATGATTTTTAAGCCGTCGATTTTCAACGCTGCTTGCGTGGCGTAAGCTAATAATTCCGCTTCATACGCGGCAATTTTATCCATGCCAATCGTATTTAAATAATCAATCGCCGCACCCAGTCCAATAACTTCTGCAATACTTGGCGTTCCCGCTTCAAACTTGTGCGGCAAACCCGCGTAAGTGCTTTTTTCAAATGTCACAGTGCGAATCATATCGCCGCCACCTTGATACGGCGGCATCGCTTCGAGTAACGCTTGTTTGCCGTACAAAACGCCCACGCCCGTTGGTGCGTAGAGTTTGTGACCCGAAAAAACATAAAAATCACAATCCAATTTCTGCACATCAACGGGTGTGTGCGGAATGGCTTGTGCGCCATCGAGTAAAACCGGAATGTTTCGCGCGTGGGCGAGTTCAATAATTTTTTCGACAGGGTTAATCGTTCCGAGCGCGTTCGACATGTGAACGACAGAAACCAATTTCGTTTTTGAATTCAGCAACGCCTCAAATTCTGGCATCAACAATTCGCCCTGACTTGTCATCGGCGCAACTTTCAAAATCGCGCCTTTTTCTTCGCACAACATTTGCCACGGCACAATGTTCGAGTGATGTTCCATTGCGGTGATAATAATCTCGTCACCCGCGTGGATGTTGGCTTTACCGTAAGTTTGTGCGATTAAATTTATCGCATCCGTCGCGCCACGCACAAAAATAATTTCCTTTTCACTTGCCGCGTTGATAAAGGTTTTCACTTTTTCACGCGCCGCTTCAAACAAATCGGTCGAACGCACGCTTAACGTGTGAACGCCACGATGCACGTTGGCATAATCGTGGCTGTAAAGTTTGACGATGCTATCAATCACGGCTTGTGGCTTTTGGCAACTCGCGGCGTTGTCCAAATAAACGAGCGGTTTATTGCGGATTTTTTCGTTGAGAATCGGAAAATCAGCGCGGATTTTTTCAATCGGATAAGTCATTAACGTTCTGCTCCTTCAGGGAATCGCGCCAATAATAGGTTAAAAACAGATTCGCGCAAACTGGGAACGGTGATTTTATCAACCATTTCGTTGGCAAAGGCGAACGTCAGAATGTGTTTCGCAGTCGCTTCGTCGATGCCGCGTGATTGCAAATAGAAAATTGATTTTTCGTCTAACTGCCCAACCGTGACACCGTGGGCGCATTTCACGTCATCGGCATAAATTTCTAATTGCGGTTTCGTGTCGATTTCGGCTTCATTCGATAACAACAAATTACGGTTGTTCATTTTGGAATCGATTTTTTGCGCGTTTTCTGCGACGACAATTCGCCCTTGAAAAACGCCTTTTGCTTGGTCGGTCAAAATGCCTTTATAAAATTCGCGGCTGATGCCGTTTGGTTGTAAATGATTGATTCGCGTGAAATTATCTAAATGTTGTTTTTGCGAACCCAAATATAAACCGTTCAATTCACATTCCGCCGCCGTCGCCAAATCGCAGACAATATCACTTCGCGCTAACACACTTCCTAACGCAAAATTATGATGCGTGAAACGCGCGTTGTCGGCTTGTTGAACGTAAGTGCCGCCAAAATGATACGCCGTTTCGCTTTCTTGTTGCACTTTATAAAGCGTCAAATCCGCGTTTTCACCGACAAAAATTTCAGCCACCGAATTCGTCAAATAAGCATTATTTTCTGAACTACTAAACGTTTCAATCAGCGTCGCTTTCGCATTTTTTTCCAAAATGACAACGTGGCGCGTCGGCAAAATCGCTTCTTGCGTGGCGACGTGAATAATTTGCAACGGTTTATCCAAAACCTCGTTTTCGGCAATATGAATAAACAGCCCGTCGGTAAAATTCGCGGTATTGAAATCAATAAAACCGTGGGTTTGTGTAATCGCCTGATTGAATTTCGATTGCAACAAATCCGCGTGATTTTTAAGCGCGTCGTTGATTGAACAAACCGTAATGGATTTAGGTAAATTCGATAATCCTGCGTTGAAAAAACCGTCCACCAACACAAAATGAAAAGCTGTTCCACCTTTTGAACCTTCAAAAACGGGAGAATTCGCCATTGTTGCAAGCGGAAATTCTTTTTTGGCAATCGCCGAAACGTTGGTGTAACGCCAATCTTCCAAGCGGTTTGACGGAAAACCGGTTTGTTCAAATTGCGATTGGGCTTGTTGGCGAAAATCGTCTAACCATGAAATGCTCATGCTTGCTCCAACCAACCATAACCTTTTTCTTCGAGTTCCAACGCCAACTCCGCGCCACCTGATTTCACAATTTTGCCGTCCGCTAAAACGTGAACAAAATCGGGTTTGATGTAATCCAGCAAGCGTTGGTAATGCGTCACCATAATAAACGCGCGGTTTTCAGAACGTAGCGCGTTCACACCGTTCGCGACAATTCGCAACGCATCAATGTCTAAACCTGAATCGGTTTCGTCCAAAATACACAATTGCGGTTCGAGCATCGCCATTTGCAAAATTTCGTTACGTTTCTTTTCGCCGCCCGAAAAACCTTCGTTCACCGCGCGATATAAAAACTTTTCGTCCATATCGAGAGCTTTGGTTTTGGCTTTGACCAGCGTTAAAAAATCCATTGCATCGACTTCGCTCAAACCTTTGTGTTTGCGAACCGCGTTTAAGGCGGCTTTCAATAAATACACATTGGTTACTCCAGCGATTTCGACAGGATATTGAAACGCTAAAAATACGCCTTCACGAGCGCGGATTTCAGCAGGCATTTCGAGCAAATTTTTGTCGTTGTAAGTGATTGAACCGCCTGTGACTTCGTAACCTGATTTGCCAGATAAAACGTGCGAAAGCGTACTTTTTCCCGCCCCGTTTGGTCCCATGATGGCGTGAATTTCGCCAGCGTTGACCTCGAGGTTTAAGCCTTTGAGGATTTCTTTTGTTCCAACGTTGACGGTTAAGTCTTTGATTTTGAGCATTTGTGTTCCGAATAGTTTATATAAATTTTATGAAGTTATTAAAATGTGGATATATGAGAAAAAATCAAATAAATCGACGACGTTATAATGGCATTAAATGTTGCCGTCATCCCAAAAACTCTAAATTTTAAATCTTCAATATCTTGACTAACACCCCAAGCGTGTGAAAATCGTCCAATCAACAAAGAAATACAAAGGAAATGAATTAACAAAGCAGGTGCGCCAGTTGATTCCGTCATATAAATCAAAATTAAAGCAAGTGGCACATACTCAGCAAAATTAGAATGCACTCGAATTGCACGAAGTAATTGTTGATTTTCACCATCACCTAATGCAATTTTAAATTTACGGCGTAACCGCAACGTTAATATACTTAGTGTTACAAATCCTAATCCTAAAAGTGCAGCATAAAACGGTGTAATTAACATATTTTTTAACCTACCGAACCTTCCAAACTCAAGCCCAACAACGCTTGTGCTTCAACGGCAAATTCCATGGGCAATTCTTTGAAAACTTGCTTACAAAAACCATTCACAATCATCGACACCGCGTCTTCCGCAGACAAGCCGCGTTGTTGACAGAAAAATAATTGGTCTTCGCTGATTTTTGAAGTGGTGGCTTCGTGTTCGATTTGCGCCGATGAATTACGCACTTCAACATACGGAAACGTGTGTGCGCCGCATTTGTCGCCGACCAATAACGAATCACATTGCGTGTAATTGCGAGCGTTTTCGGCTTTGCTGGAAATTTTCACCAAGCCGCGATAAGTGTTTTGCGCTTTGCCAGCCGAAATACCTTTTGAAATGATAGTGCTTTTGGTGTTTTTGCCGACGTGAATCATCTTCGTACCCGTGTCGGCTTGTTGCAAATTGTTGGTAACGGCGACCGAATAAAATTCACCGACCGAATTATCGCCTTTCAAAATGCAACTTGGATATTTCCAAGTAATCGCTGAACCCGTTTCCACTTGCGTCCAAGACACTTTTGAATTATCGCCCTTGCAATACGCGCGTTTGGTGACGAAATTATAAATGCCGCCTTTGCCGTCTTTGTCGCCGGGATACCAGTTTTGCACGGTCGAGTATTTTATTTGCGCGTCTTTTAAAATCACTAATTCTACAACCGCCGCGTGGAGTTGGTTTTCGTCACGTTGCGGCGCACTGCACCCTTCGAGATATGAAACATAACTGCCTTCGTCAGCAATAATTAACGTGCGTTCAAATTGTCCCGTGTTGCTGGCGTTAATCCGAAAATATGTCGAAAGTTCCATTGGGCAACGCACGCCTTTTGGAATGTAGACAAACGAGCCGTCCGTAAAAACAGCGGAATTTAATGCGGCAAAAAAGTTGTCGCCAACTGAAACAACGGAACTTAAATACGCTTTAACAAGTTCAGGATGTTCGCGAATCGCTTCCGAAATAGGGCAAAAAATTACACCCACATCGTGCAATTTTCCTTTGAAGGTCGTCGCCACAGAAACGCTGTCAAAAACGGCATCGACCGCAATTCCGGCTAATTGTTCTTGTTCCGCTAGTGGAATGCCTAATTTTTTGTAGGCTTCCAAAATTTCGGGATCAATTTCGTCCAAACTTGTTGGCGCGTTGGCTTTGGATTTTGGCGCGGAATAATAGCTAATCGCTTGATAATCAATCGGTTCGATTTTCAATTGCGCCCAATCGGGTGACGGCATCGTTTGCCAATGACGAAAGGCTTTTAAACGATATTCCAACATGAATTCGGGTTCGTTTTTCACTTTCGATAATTGAGCAATCACGTCTTCGTTTAGTCCCGCTGCAAACGTGTCAGCTTCAATTTCGGTGACAAAACCTTGTTTATATTCTTGATTTAAAAGGCTGTTAATTTCGTCGTTATTTGCAGACATGGATTTTATTTCTCGGAAAGTGGATTCGATTTGGGTCACATTTTAGAGTGATTTAATTCTTGAGTAAAGAAGTTGGTTTTTAGGAATGCTCAGATTCAACAATTTCGACGCGCGGCGTGATACCGCAAACGAGTGTGTAGGGAATGGTATTTGAACAAATGGCGATTTCTTCGACGGGTAAATTTTCGCCCCACAACGTCACCGAATCACCCGCTTTGGCGGTGGAAGTTAATCCCAAATCAACGGTAATCATATCCATTGAAACGCGCCCAACCAGCGGCACTCGTTCGCCGTTGACCAAAACGGGCGTGCCATTTTGGGCGTAACGCGGATAACCGTCACCGTAACCAATCGCGACTACGCCTAATTTTGTGTCGTGCGAACTTGTCCATGTGTCGCCATAACCCACCGTTTCACCCGCAGCCACATCACGCACCGCAATCAACCGTGAATGCAAACTCATCAAGGGTTGCAAACCTACAAATTCGCCAGTCGAATCGGCAAAAGGCGAAATGCCAAACAACATCACGCCCGCGCGAACCCAATCCGTGAGCGAATCTTTCCACGCTAAAATCCCCGCCGAATTTGCCATACTTTTTTCGCCGTCGTAATTCGCCGTCCATTGATTGAACAATGCAATTTGTTGCGCCGTTTTCGAGTCATTTTTATCGTCAGCATTGGCAAAATGCGTCATGAAATTAAACGGTTTTTTAACAACTTCACACGCGCTTAATTGCTTGTAAACGTCTGAAATTTCGTGTGCTTTGAAACCTAAACGGTTCATGCCTGTGTCGAGTTTTACCCAAACGCCCAGCCGCTTTGCGTTCGATGTGTTTTTTAAAATTTCCAACTGATGCGGGGAATGGAGCGAGGCTTCTAAATCGTAATGCAGTAAATCGTGTAATTCGTCGTGTTCGGTAAAACCTTCCAACACCACAATGCGTTGTTGCAAACCAGCTTTTCGTAATCGTACGCCTTCTTGAACTCGCGCCACCGCAAAACCATCTACCAAACCGTCCAAAGCGTGCGCGATTCGCAATAAACCGTGTCCGTAAGCATTGGCTTTAATGACCGCCATAATTTTAGAATTGGGCGCAGCCAAACGCACTTGCTGCACGTTATGAGCCAGCGCGTTGATGTTGATAACGGCGTAAGCGGTGCGAATCATGAAATTATTTCAATGCGTCGGTGACGTGCGGTTCAATCAATTGATACAACAACTGGTGCATTCTGGGACTGGCAGCAATGACATTTCCCGATTCTAAATAACCATCGTTAAATGAAAAATCCGTTGCTACGCCGCCAGCTTCTTTGACCAACAAAATTCCTGCCGCCATGTCCCATTCTTTCAAGCCAATTTCCCAAAAACCATCCAAACGACCAGCGGCTAAATACGCCAAATCCAATGCTGCTGAACCCGCCCGCCGAATGCCCGCCGAATCAATCGTCACAGCGCGGAACATTTCCAAATACGCATCCAAATGTTGCGGTTCTTTGAACGGAAAACCCGTGCCGATTAACGCGCCTGTCATAGTTGTTGAAGCGGTTGTGCGAATGCGACGATTGTTCAACATCGCGCCACCGCCCCGTTTTGCGGTGAATAATTCGTCGCGCAACGGATCATAAACCACGCCGACTTCTAAACGTCCTTTCACTTTCAACGCAATGGAAACGGCGTATTGCGGGAAACCATGAATGAAATTTGTGGTGCCGTCGAGCGGATCGATAATCCACTGATATTCATTGCCTTCGTGTTCGCCACTTTCTTCAGCGAGAATGCTGTGTTCGGGATAAGCGGCTTTGAGGATGGAAATAATTTCGCGTTCGGCGAGGCGATCCACTTCGGTGGCAAAATCATTTTTGCCTTTACGTTCGACTTCTAAATGAGCGGCTTTATCGACCGAACGAAGAATAATGTCACCGGCACTACGCGCTGCACGAACAGCGATATTAAGCATGGGTTGTTGCATAGAATTTACGTTTTTAAATGAGCGGATTATAAAATCATAGAATAACAAATCTTTTGCTAAACTTAGTGCTTTTTTAACCAAATGGACATTTGCTTTGCTCTCTCACATTAAAATTGTATTAGTTGAAACCTCGCATCCTGGAAATATCGGGGCGGTAGCGCGGGCAATGAAAAACATGACCATGACGAATTTGTGTTTGGTTTCGCCCAAGTTTTTTCCTCATGCCGATGCCACAGCGCGAGCAGCGGGCGCAGACGATATTTTAGCGAAAGCGCAACTTTTTGAAACCTTGGAAGAAGCGATTGCCGATTGCACGTTGGTCATTGGCGCAAGCGCACGCAGTCGCACCATTAGTTTGTCAGAAGTTACGCCGCGTGAATGCGCCGAAAAAGTCATTAACGAATCCGCGCATGAAAAAATAGCGATTGTGTTTGGGCGTGAAAATTCGGGTTTGAAAAACGAAGAATTGGATTTATGCCGCTATTTATTACACATTCCGTGCAACGAAAATTACAGTTCGCTCAATATCGCAGCGGCGGTGCAAGTCGTGTGTTACGAATTATTTATTGCCGCACAAAATGGCGACGTGGCGCGTAAAGCCGTGGGCGACGAAAACGAGCAAGAATTGGCGACCAATCATCAAATGGAATTATTTTATAACCACCTCGCCGAAGCCTTGAGCGACATCGGTTTTATGCACCCCGAAAAAGAAGAATCGTTGATGCGGCGGTTGCGTCGGCTGTATAACCGCGCCGAATTACGCAGCAAAGAAGTCGATATTTTGCGCGGCATTTTGCGATTGTCACAAGGTCATAAAGGCGCGTTGAAACGTGACTAAAATTTTACAAAGCCCACTTTTACAACGTTACGAGGAACACGTCGCGAATCATGTGATTGATTTCGATGCCGCGCAGTGGAAAACGTTACAAGCATTTCAAACGCTGCTCGATGAATTGCACGCTGACGATGGTAAATCCGCGCCGGTCAAATTTTGGCAACGAAAAACGATGGCGAAAACGATTCAAGGATTGTATTTATTTGGTGATGTCGGACGTGGCAAATCGATGTTGATGGCGTGGTTTTATGAAGCGTGCGAATTGCCGAAAAAACGGCGCGTGCATTTTCACGTTTTCATGCAGGAAGTCCATTTGTTTATTCACCAAAATCCTAATCAAAATGCGCTGACTTTGTTGGCAAAAAAAGTGCGGAAAACCACGCAATTACTGTGTTTAGATGAATTTTTTATTAACGATATTGCCGACGTGATGTTGCTCAGTCGTTTGTTTGACGGGCTGTTTTCGCACGCCGTTAGTGTGGTGATTACGTCAAATTATCATCCTGATAAACTCTATCCGAATGGCTTGCAACGCGCGTCATTGTTGCCGTTTATTGATTTATTGCATGCCAAAACAACGTTAATTGAATTGTGTGGCGAACTCGATTACCGTTTGACGCAATCTGCTGATTCGGCAACCCGTTATTTTTTTCCGTTAAATTCACAAACCGAAAACGCCATTTCACAATGCAACACGAAAGCCGTATTTTCGTTCGCGGCATTATGCGGTGAACCGAAAGGCGCACGCGATTATTTAACCTTGGCAGCGCAATACGATTCGCTCGTTTTAACGCACATTCCACAATTCACGCCCGAAAAAAATAATGAAGCACGGCGATTTATCACTTTGATTGACGTACTGTACGACTATAAAGTAACGTTAATTTGCAGCGCGGAAGTTGCGATTGACGACCTTTATTGCAAAGGTAAAAACAAATACGATTTTGAGCGCACGCGGTCGCGCCTCATCGAAATGCAATCCACTCAGTATTCCTCTCACATTTAACCTAAGGTTCCACCATGAAATCATTAAAAATCACGGCTGTATTTTTATTATTTGCCGTCGCGCCACTTGTTCACGCTGAAAATTGGGGTGACGTGTTGAAATCGGTCAGCAAAGAAGGCAGTCAAACGTTAGAAAACAGCGCGGACGCTGTCAATCAAGCGCAACAATTACTCGAAAGTGGCAAAACATTCAAAGCCGGTGAATTGACAAATTTATTGGTGCAGCGCATTGGCGTAACACCAGAACAAGCCACAGGTGGCGCGGGTGCGTTGTTACAAATTGCTAAAACGCGCATGAATCCAGAAGCCTTTGCGAAATTATCAGAACAAGTTCCCGACGTTTCACAACTGATTTCTGCTGTTCCTGCACTGCAAAAAGGCGGTTCAGGTTTAGGCGGATTAGCAGGAAAATTAGCGGGTTTATCGGGTGATTCATCCATCGGAACGGCGTTGACAGCGGTGTCACTTTTTCAACAACTCGGCATGAAACCCGAAACCATGCAACGCTTCGTTCCGGTCGTTATCGAATATGTGAAAGGTAATACCGGCACAGCGATTGCCGAAGGTTTAGGTGTTGCATTATCAGCACCAAACAAGTGATTATAAAGGCAATCAACACTATCCGAAGTGTAATGCGTGTGTGATAATGAACGTAGTAAACCTCGCTTTTCAATGCACCATCTAAGGACAATAAAATGGACGAAAATAAGAAAAAAGCCCTCGCCGCCGCGTTAATGCAAATCGAAAAACAATTCGGCAAAGGTTCAGTGATGCGAATGGGGGATGTGGACACGGCAAAAGATATTGAAGTCGTGTCAACAGGTTCGTTGAGTTTGGATATTGCCTTAGGTGTAGGCGGTTTGCCACGCGGTCGAATTGTTGAAATTTACGGTCCTGAATCATCGGGCAAAACCACGTTGACGCTACAAGTGATTGCCGAAATGCAGAAATTAGGCGGCACGGCGGCGTTTGTGGATGCCGAACACGCTTTAGATATTAACTACGCGGGTAAATTGGGCGTGAATATCGCGGATTTGTTGATGTCGCAACCCGACACGGGCGAACAAGCGTTAGAAATTGTCGATATGTTAGTGCGTTCAAATGCGGTGGATATTGTGGTGGTGGATTCGGTTGCCGCGTTAACGCCACGCGCTGAAATTGAAGGCGATATGGGCGATTCGCACATGGGTTTGCAAGCGCGTTTGATGTCGCAAGCCTTACGCAAATTGACCGCCAACATTCAACGCTCCAATACGTTGGTGATTTTCATCAATCAAATTCGCATGAAAATTGGCGTGATGTTTGGTTCGCCTGAAACCACCACGGGCGGGAATGCGTTGAAATTTTATGCGTCGGTGCGGTTGGATATTCGCCGTATCGGTGCGGTGAAAAAAGGTGACGATATTATCGGCAACGAAACCCGCGTCAAAGTCGTAAAAAACAAAGTCGCGCCGCCGTTTAAACAAGCTGAATTTGAAATTTTGTACGGCGAAGGCATTTCATTTGTCGGTGAATTGGTGGATTTGGGCGTAAATTACGGTTTCGTACAAAAAGCAGGTTCGTGGTACAGCTACGGCACGGAGAAAATCGGGCAAGGAAAAGACAATGCTAAACTTTTCTTCAAAGAAAATCCCGCGAAAGCCAAAGAACTTGAAACCAAAATCCGTGATGAAGCCTTCAAAAAACCGTTGCTTGCCGTTAAAGAATTTGAACCGACCGAAGACGAAACGGACGTTGGCGCACCGCTGTAAAAATCCGCTGTGAATTCCATTGCTCATGACATCAAAAACCAGTGTTTGCGGCTATTGACTCGTCGTGAGCATTCGCAAAAAGAATTACTCACTAAATTGATGCAAAAAGGCTTTGAACGCGCCGACATTCAACCCGTTATCGACGAATTGGCACAACAAAATTGGCAAAGTGACGACCGTTTTGCCGAATGTTACGCGCGGTATCGATTACAAAAAGGATTCGGCGCGGTCGCCATTCGCTACGAACTAAGTCAAAAAGGCATAGATGTTGCTGTCAATACATTAAATGACGCGATGTTGACCGTCGCAGACGATTGGTTGGATTTATTGACGCACGTTTATAGCAAAAAATACGGCGAAATCGCCCCAATTACCCATCACGAATGGTCAAAACGCAGTCGATTTTTATTACAACGCGGTTTTTCGAGTTCGCAAATTACGCAATTCGCCAAATTGTACGTTTTACTCATTCCTACAAAATTTTAATCACAAACACACAAAATCATCATGAAAACTATGACTAGCGCAGAAGTACGCTCTGCTTTTTTAGACTTTTTTAAACAACACGGACATTCTGTTGAGGCTTCCAGTTCGTTAATTCCGAGCAACGACCCGACGTTACTTTTTGTGAATGCGGGCATGGTGCAATTTAAAGATTTGTTTTTAGGGCGTGAACAACGCGAATTTACACGCGCGGCAACCAGTCAACGCTGTGTTCGTGCGGGTGGCAAACATAACGATTTAGAAAACGTCGGTTACACGGCGCGGCATCATACGTTTTTTGAAATGCTCGGCAATTTTAGTTTTGGCGATTATTTCAAAAAAGAAGCGATTCATTTTGCCTGGGAATTTTTGGTTAACGTACTGGAAATCCCCAAAGAAAAATTGTGGGTCACGGTTTTTGACGAAGACGACGAAGCGGCAAACATTTGGATTAACGAAATCGGTGTTTCGCCTGAGCGTTTGTCACGCATTGGCGCGAAAGATAATTTTTGGTCGATGGGCGATACGGGACCTTGCGGGCCTTGCAGCGAAATTTTTTATGATCACGGCGACGACATTTTCGGCAGTCCTCCAGGCACGCCCGACGAAGACGGCGACCGTTATATTGAAATCTGGAATTTGGTGTTTATGCAATACGACCGCGCTGCCGATGGCACGTTGACACCGTTGCCCAAACCGTCGGTCGATACGGGCATGGGTTTAGAGCGAATTTCCGCCGTGATGCAACACGTTCACAATAATTACGACATTGATTTGTTTCAAAATTTGCTCAAAGCCGCCGCGACTTTGGCGAACATGACGGACTTAACGAACAGTTCGTTGCGCGTGATTGCGGATCACATTCGCTCGTGTGCGTTTATGATTGTCGATGGCGTGATGCCGTCAAACGAAGGGCGCGGTTATGTGTTGCGGCGCATTATTCGTCGCGCGATTCGTCACGGTTATCGGTTGGGCGTGAGCGACATTTTCTTTTACAAATTGGTCGCGCCACTCGCCCAAGAAATGGGCGATGCGTTCCCCGAATTACGCGCCGCGCAAGTCCAAGTTGAAACCATTTTAGAACGTGAAGAAAAACGTTTTGCCGAAACACTGGGGCAGGGCATGAAAATTTTGGAAGCGTGTGTTGCCAAAATGGAAGGCACTGTTATTGAAGGCGAAACGGCTTTCCAACTTTATGATACTTACGGTTTCCCTGTGGATTTAACGGCGGATTTTGCGCGTGAACATAATTTAACGGTGGATTACGCAGGTTTTGAAACCGCAATGGAAGCGCAACGTGATAGAGCGCGTTCTGCCAGCCATTTCGGCACCGATTCACACAAAAATATCGAACTCGATTCACAAACGGATTTTACCGGTTATGAAAATTTATATGATGCGGCGCAAGTCGTGGCGTTATTCAAAGGCGGCGAAGCAGTTGAACTCTTAAACGCTGGCGACGAAGGCGTAATCGTTTTAGACAAAACACCGTTTTATGCCGAATCAGGCGGTCAAATT
>SERZ01000029.1_pt1 | contig 74462 bp, 68 predicted proteins | sample 3171461 | NCBI WGS metagenome assembly SERZ01 (sample SAMN06051861, study PRJNA518727) | freshwater metagenome | biome: subpolar coniferous forest; feature: holomictic lake; material: water; isolation source: holomictic Lake 227, 6 m depth | place: Canada: near Kenora, Ontario | collected... | reverse complement strand
ACCTGCCGCCCAGCCGCCCCGGCCCCGAGACCGGCGGCCTGCTGCCGGTGCCGAGCGAACGCCTCGCCGCCTATGGCCGGCTGGTCTGGACGCGCATCGAACGCCGCAAGCCCCGCGACGTCCACAGCCCCGGCATCGCCACCATCACCTTTGCCCTCGCCGCCGACGGCACCCTGCTCTCGGCCAGCCTCGGCGCCAGCAGCAGCGTCGCCAGCCTCGACCGCGCGGCCCTGGCCGCAGTCGCCGCCGCCGCCCCCTTTCCCGCCGCCCCGGCCGGCGCCACCCCGGCCCAACTGATCTTCACCATCCCGTTCCAGTTCCGCTGACCCGGCGAGCCACCCTGGCGGTAGCCGCGCCGGGCATGCCGGTTCAATCCTCGCACTCCCGCGCCCCGGCGATGCCGGCGAGGCGAGGCGCGGGGTCGTGGCCGGCGGCGTGCAGCGCCCATTGGGCCTGGCGGTGAACGGCGCGCGCGGCGCCGGCTTCCTCGCTCAGGCCCAGCCGTTCGTGTCGACGGGCGCTCTCCAGGGCATAGGGCATGGCGGCCTTCAGCGCCGCGATCAATTCGGCGAGCAGGGCGGCGGTCGGGTCGGTCATTGGCTCTCCCTTGACCGTTTTTTCGGCCCGGGCGCGCCGCTTGTCAACCACCGGTCAGCGCGGCGTCAGTTCCGCCTTGCTCAGCCCGAGATCGAAGAGATCATGACCGTCGAAGCGGCCGCACAACTCCTGGCGGGCATCCTCGTTGGTGATGAACTCCTGCATGGTGCTGTCGCTGAGGACGTCGTCACCCTTCAGAAAGATCGGCTGGCTTGCCTTGCAGAACGCCTCAGGGCCGCCACCGCAGGATGACAGACCCAGGGCCGCAAGGACCAGGAGGGGCAGTTTGAAGGCCATGACACTCTCTCAAAAACGCCGGGCCGCCGAAGCCCGAGCCGCACGTCACGTCAGGGTTAACAGAATAATAACTCTGCTCAAAGATAGCCCCATCCGGCCCGACTCGCAACGGCAAGATCCCGGCATCAGGCCCGACGCCACCGCTCGCCCCGGCCGCGGCGCCAGTTGCGGAAAACCGGCCGTCGTTTTCCTCACCCCACGAGGAACCGGAGTTGCTACCCTGATCGCGTTCTGGAACCGGTCCAGAATGACGAGGAAGAGGGAGATTGAGATGGGCAGTCTGATGCGCTGGTTTTTTCTCGGCTGGTTCGCGCTCAGCGTCACCGCCTTCGCCCCCGCGATGGCCGGGCAACCGGTCGGCGACGCCGCGCTGCGAACGGTCGCGACCGCACCCGACGCCCCGGCCGCCGTCCCGGCCGAAGCGAAGCCGGATGCCTCGGAGGGGGTGGCCGCCTGGGTGGTCAGCCAGGGCAAGACCGTCACCTACCGCGTCGCCGCCTCGATCGACGCTCTCGTCGTCGGCTACCTTTATACCGGCACCCTGCTTGGCGGCGGCGGCATCGCGCTGTTCAATGCCGTGGTCTCCAGCGTGCTCTACGACACCCACGAGATCGCCTGGAACACCCTGGGTCCCGACCCGCAGAGCGATCCCACCGGCATCGCCCTGACCAAGACCATCAGCTACCGCATGGTCAGCATCGCCAACGTCCTGGCCACCGGCCTGCTCTTTACCGGCAATTTCTGGCTCTCCAGCGGCCTTGCGCTGGGCAACGCCGTGATCGACAGCAGCATCTACTTCTTCCACGAACTGGCCTGGAACTACTGGGGGCCGACGATCCGCAAGGAGACCCCCGCAGCGGCGACCGCAACCGCCGACGCCAACCGGACCTGACGGCCCGCCCCGCGCAGGCTATTGAAACAGGTCCCACTTGTTTTTCTGGCGGTTGTAATTGAGCTTGTAGGTGTGATCGAGATCCAGCTGATACTTGACGGGGTGCCGCTTGTCGGTGCGGATCTCGAAGTTGAAGCTGACACATCCGGTGCATTTCACCCGGGTCTTGTGGTGAGAATTGAGACTCCAGAGCGACCAACTCGTGGTTGTCCCGTCTCTCATCACGCCCTGGGTGAAAAACTTAAGTGGAATCTGGGCCTTGTTTTCAAAACTCACACCACCGGCCCAGGCGTTCGATGCGCCAAGAATCAGCGTGGCGACCAGAGCCGCCAGGACAAGGTTTGAACCGCGCATGATGCCCCTTTCCTGCGATAATTGCTTGCCGCACGTCAATGGCAGACGATTTGCCTTTGGTCAATCGTCCAGCGGGCCGCCGGAGGGCACAAATATCGAGAGCCGCTCATGAGGCCGCCTTCCACCAGCGATCCCGACCATCGTTGACCGACCTCCCCGCGGCCGATGGTGAGGTCTCGCCCATCCGGCGACTGCCAAACGGGGTTTTGCCGTCACCGCTGGTCCTGCTTTCGTCGGGAGTCTGAAGTGCCGCCAGCGCCAGCATGGTGTAGCCGGTCAGCGGCATGCTCTTCAGCGCATCCATCGGGTTCTTGCCCGAAGCGACGTTGCGGATCATCTGGGTCAGGCCGGCGCCACCGCCGGCGCTGCGGTCGGCGCTGACAATCTCGCCCGAGGAGTCGCCGAACTTCTTGGCGAAACGGTCGTAGACCTGGGCCAGGGTCTTGGGCTGACCGGTCTGGCGGTCGTAAAATACCGGAGTGTTGCTCGCCGCCGCTTCAGGCACAACGTCGCGGGCGGCCTTGAGCGGATTGGCGCGCATCGCCTCCAGAAACTTGCCGGCGCCGCTGGCGCCGAGGAAATGAGCGAGATAAAGCTCGGTCGAGCCGACCGTGCCGCCGAGTCTCGACTCCAGCGCCGTCTTGTTGTCCTTGGTCAGTTCCGCGGCCAGCACCGCGGAAATTTTGGGGTCTTTGCGCAGATCCAGAATCTGTTTACGGGTCGCCGGATCCGCGACGGTGAAGCCGCCATCGGTCCGGCGCTGGATGGCGTCGGCATACTGGCCAAGGCCATGCTCCGCGCCATGGGCCTTCATCGCCGACAGCCAGGTGCTGTCGATGAACTGATAAAGCCCGGTGGCGCTGCTGGTGGTGGCCTTGAGATCGGGCTGGAAACTGCTTTCGACGGCAGCTTTTTCCATCAGGTAGGCAAAATCGACCCCGGTTTCGCGGCTGGCCTGAAAGATCGCCTGCTCGACGCCCGATCGGCCGGAAGGCAGCGCCGCGCCTGCGCTCAGGCTGCTGCTCGCGCCGTCGATGGCCATGGAAATGCTCATGCTTGCCCTCCCGGGTTAACGCTGCTCCGCCGATCACTAGCAAAGATGATGCCAGACTCGCCCCGGCCGGCGCCGCGGGCTCACGAAAGACTATTTCAAAAAATATTGGTAGGAATCCCTCTGATCATTCAGTATAATCGGGATTATATTTTAATATTGTTTCTTCGATCGAAGTTCACGGCGGCGGCGCCAACAAAGCCCCGAGGGTGCGAAGCAAAAATTTCTATTCCGTGATCACAACAGTGCCTTGTCATGGTCGCGGGGCGCGCTGATTGTCCCGAATTGACCTGGAGACCGGCCCATGAAAAGCAGGTCAGCATCTGGACCAACGGCGGCCACCGGGGCCGAGTGGCTGTCGGCCACCGGAGCCGGCAACAGCGGCGACCGGGTCGAGCCGGCGGCACAAAGGCTGTGCCGGCGCCTCCTGAGCATCGTCGAGGAAAGCACCGACGAAATCTTTGTCGTTCATCCCGGCTCGTGGCGGTTTCAGCTGGCCAATCGCCATGCCCGCGAGGCGCTGGGCTATGGCAGCACCGAGTTCGAGCAGCTGACCCTGCCCGACCTCAACCCCGGCCTCGACGCTGCCCGGCTCGACGCCCTCTATCACAAGCTCTGCCAGGGCGATACGCCCGAAATCGAGATCGAGAGCATCCACCAGCGCAAGAACGGCTCGACCTACGGCGTCGGCCTGCGGCTGCATCTGCTGGAGGGCGAGCCACCGGCTCTGGTCGTGCTGGCCCGCGACATCACCGAATCGACCCGGGCCGAAGCCATCATCCAGCAGCAGGCGCTCTACGACCCGGTGACCACCCTGCCGAACCGCACCCTCTTTCACGACCGCCTGCGCCGGACCCTCGGCAGCCCCGGCGGCGAGGGCGAGGGCGAGGGCGGCGCGGTGCTGCTGGTCAGCATCGACAATCTGGCCTTCGTCAACGACGGCATCGGCCATGCCGCCGCCGATGATCTGGTGCGCGAGGTCGGGCAGCGTCTCTCGGACGCGGTGCGGGCGCGCGATACCGTGGCCCGGCTGGGCGACACCGAATTTGCCGTCCTCACCGTCCATCTCGAACAGCAGCAGGATGCGGCGGCCCTGGCCGAGCGCATCCTGGCCGCGCTGCGCCGGCCGATCACCCTCTCGGGCTATCAGGTGGTGGTGCCGACCGTGATCGGCATCTCCACCTTTCCCCAGGACGGCGACAGCGTCGACACCCTGCTGCGCAACGCCGCCGCCGCGCTTCAGGGCGCGCGCGAGGACGCGGTGATCAACTACCGCTTCTTCACCAGCACCCTCAACGCCCTGGTCAAGAACCGGGTGGCCATCAACAGCGGCCTCTCGGGCGCCATGGAGCGCCGGGAGTTCAGCCTCGTCTACCAGCCCAAGGTCGATATCGCGAGCTGGCAGATTCTCGGCGTCGAGGCGCTGTTGCGCTGGCGCAACCTCGACCTCGGCCCGGTGCCGCCCGACGAGTTCGTGCCGGTGCTGGAGCGCACCGGCCTGATCTCCGAGGTTGGCGGCTGGGTGCTGGAAACCGCCTGCCGCCAGCGGCGCATTCTCAAGGAGGCCGGCTTCGAGAAGGTGCGGATGGCGATCAATCTCTCGGTCAAGCAGGTCCGGCGCGAGTTCATCGGCACCCTGGCCGCAGTGCTGGCCAATTCCGGCCTGACCCCGGCCGACATCGAGCTGGAGATCACCGAAAGCGTGATCGTCAAGGACGGTCAGGCCGCGGTCGGTCTGTTACGCGAGATCGCCGCGATGGGGGTTCACCTCTCTATGGATGATTTCGGCTGCGGCTATTCCTCTCTCAGCCATCTCCGGCGGCTGCCGCTGGAAACGATCAAGATCGACCGTTCGTTCGTGATGGACGTGGCCACCGATCCCGATGACGCCGAGATCGTGCGCGCGATCATCAGTATGGGCCACGCCCTGCGCCACCGGGTGGTCGCCGAGGGCGTCGAAACCGTGCAGCAACTCGCGGCGCTCCGGCGCATGGGTTGCGACGAGATCCAGGGCTACCTCTTCAGCCCGCCGGTCACCGGCGACGAGTTGCTGACCCTCCTCGCCAATGCCGAAGACTCGCCGCTCTGAGGGCGGCCTGACCCGAGCCGCCCGACCGCCCAGTCCGCCGCCTCGGCCACCACCGGGTTGGGATCGGACCCAAGCGCCGCCGCCACCGGCGCCAGTTCCGGCGCGCCGCTGTTGCCGATCGCGATCAGGACATTGCGCAGAAAGCGGTCGCGGCCGATCCGCTTGACCGGCGAGCCGGAAAAAAGCGCGCGAAAGCCGGTGTCGTCGAGGCGGGCGAGTTCGGCGAGGCGAGGCCGGGTCAGGTCGGCCCGGGGCAGCAGTGCCTGCTCCCGGCACGCCTGGGCGAACCGGTTCCAGGGGCAGACCGCCAGGCAATCGTCGCAGCCATAGATGCGGTTGCCGAGATGCGGCCGCAGCGCCAGCGGAATCGGCCCGGCGTGCTCGATGGTGAGATAGGAGACGCAGCGCCGGGCATCCAGCCGGTATGGCCCGGTGAAGGCCCGGGTCGGGCAGACCTCAAGACAACGCACACAGCGACCGCAACGGTCGACGGCCGGCGGGTCGGGCGGCAGGTCGAGCGTGGTGTAGATCTCGCCGAGAAACAGCCATGAGCCGAAGTCGCGTGAAACCAGATTGGTGTGCCGGCCCTGCCAGCCCAGCCCGGCCAGCGCCGCCAACGGCTTTTCGAGCACCGGCGCGGTATCGACGAAAACCTTGACCTCATGGCGGAACTGCCGGTGCAGCCACCCCGCCAGCCGCTTCAGCCGCTTCTTGACGACATCGTGATAGTCGCGCCCGCGGGCATAGACCGAGATCGCGCCCCGGTCGGCGGCGATCGGCCCGTCCGGTCCCGGCCCGTAATTCATCCCGAGGGCAATCACCGTGCGCGCGTCCGGCCAGAGCCCGCGGGGATCGCGCCGCCGCGCCGCCGATTCCGCCAGCCATGCCATCTCGCCATGGTAACCCGCGGCAAGAAACCCGGCGAGAGCGTCCTTCACCCCATCACCCAGCGCCGCCGGCGCAAAGCCGACGGCGTCGAACCCGAGCGCCAGCGCCTCGGCCCGGATCGCCGCCCTCACCCCCGCCCCCGGTAGGGCGCGACCTCCTGGGGCGGCAGCCACAGGCCCTCGGGGGGCGGGCCGGACTGCCAGAAGACGTCGATCGGCATGCCGCCGCGGGGATACCAGTAACCGCCGATGCGCAGCCAGACCGGCGCAAGTTCGGCCCGCAGCCGCAGGGCGATCTCGAGGGTGCAGGCCTCGTGAAAGGCGCCGTGGTTGCGAAAGGCGCCAAGATAGAGTTTCAGCGACTTGCTCTCGACCAGCCACGCCGCCGGCACGTAGTCGATCACGAGATGGGCGAAATCGGGCTGGCCGGTGATCGGGCAGAGCGAGGTGAACTCGGGGGCGGTGAAACGCACGAGATAGCGCTGGTCGGGGTGAGGATTGGCCACCCGCTCCAGCACGGCCTCGCCCGGACTGGCGGGTAGCGCCGCCCGGGCGCCGAGCTGGGTCAGGCCCTGATAGCGCGGATCGGTCATTGGTCATCCTCCGGGGCGTCGGCCACGGCGCCCGAAAGCGGCTCGATGTCTCCCAGCGCCTCCTCGGCGGCGAAGGCGGCGATGAAGGCCGGAAGGCTGCCAGCCTCGATTGCGGCGCGCAGACCGCGCATCAGCGCCTGGAAGTGCTGGAGATTGTGCCAGGTCAGCAGCATCGGCCCCAGCATCTCCTGGGCCCGGAACAGATGATGGAGATAGGCGCGGGAATAGCCGCGGCAGGCCGGACAGGCGCAGCCGGCCTCGAGCGGCCGCGGGTCGGCGCCATGGCGGGCGTTGCGGATGTTGATCGTGCCGCGCCGGGTGAAGCCCTGGCCGGTGCGGCCCGAGCGGGTCGGCATCACGCAATCAAACATGTCGATACCCCGGGCCACCGCCTCGACGATGTCCGAGGGCCGCCCGACCCCCATCAGATAGCGCGGCCGGTCCTGGGGCAGCAGCGGCACCGTGGTATCGAGAGTGGCCAGCATCAACGCCTGCCCCTCGCCGACGGCAAGACCGCCGATCGCGTAGCCGTCGAAACCCAGCCCGGCCAGCGCCGCCGCCGACTCCGCGCGAAGGTCCGGGTAGATGCTGCCCTGGACGATACCGAACAGGCCGTAGCCCGGCCGCGCGATGAACACATCGCGGCAGCGCCCGGCCCAGCGCATCGACAGCCGCATCGACTGCGCCGCCTGGGCCTCGGTCGCCGGCCAGGGCGTGCACTCGTCGAAGCACATCGTGATGTCGGCGTCGAGCTGGCGCTGAATCTCGATCGAGCGCTCGGGTGTCAGCTGATGGACGCTGCCGTCGAGGTGGGAGCGGAAGGTCACGCCGGCTTCGCCGAGGGTGCGCAGGCCCGCCAGCGACATCACCTGAAAACCGCCGGAATCGGTGAGGATTGGCCCGGGCCAGTTCATGAAGCGGTGCAGACCGCCAAGGTCGGCCACCCGTCCGGCCCCCGGCCGCAGCATCAGATGATAGGTATTGCCGAGAATGATCTCGGCACCGGTGCCGGCGACCTGCTCGGGCAGCATGCCCTTGACCGTCGCCGCGGTGCCCACCGGCATGAAGGCCGGGGTGTTGATCTCGCCGTGGGCGGTGGCGAGCACGCCCCGGCGCGCGGCGCCATCGCGGCCGAGCAGGCGAAAGCCGGTCATGACGGCGGCCGTTCGAGGAGGCAGGCATCGCCGTAGGAATAGAAGCGGTAGCCGGCCTCGATGGCATGGCGGTAGGCGGCGTGCATGGGCGCCGTCCCGGCAAACGCGCAGACCAGCATAAAGAGGGTCGAGCGCGGCAGATGGAAGTTGGTCAACAGCATATCGACGATCCGGAACCGGTAGCCGGGGGTGATAAAAATCGAGGTCGCGCCGGAGAACGGCCGGAACCCGCCCTCGGAGCCGGCCACGGACTCCAGAAGGCGCAGCGACGTTGTACCCACCGCGACCACCCGGCCGCCAGCCTTCCGTGTCGCCATCACCGCTGCCACCGTCTCCTCGCCGAGTTCGCCGGCCTCGGCGTGCATGATGTGTTCAGCGACGTCATCGACTTTGACCGGCCGGAAGGTGCCGGCGCCGACATGCAGCGTCACCGCAGCGGTGGCGACACCGCGCGCCGCCAGCGCCGCCATCAGGGCCGGAGTGAAATGCAGGCCGGCGGTCGGCGCCGCCACCGCGCCGTCCCGAGCGGCGAACAGGGTCTGGTAGTCTTCGGCATCGCCGGCCTCGGGGCCAGCGGGACGGCGGATATAAGGCGGCAACGGCAGCCGGCCGTGAGCCCGGAGCCCGGCCAGCAGGTCCCGGTCGGTGGCATTGAAGTCGAGTTCGATCTCGCCGCTTTCCCGCTTGGCCACCACGCCGGCCTCAAAACCGGGGGCAAAGACAATGACCTGCCCCGGCCGCAGCCGCTTGCCCGGACGGGCAAAAGCCAGCCAGCGGCCCGGCGACTGGCGCATGTGCAGCGTCACCTCGACCAGCACCGCACCGCGATGGCCGGTCAGCCGGGCCGGAATCACCCGGGTATCGTTGAAAACCAGGAGATCGCCCGGCCGCAGCAAAGCCGGAAGCTCGAAGATGTGCCGGTCGTCAAAGCCCTGACCATCGGGGATCAGGAGACGGGCATGGTCGCGCGGTCGCATCGGATGGGCGGCGATCCGGGAGGGCGGCAAAAGAAAGTCGAAATCGGCGGTCTTCATGCCCCACCCTACCGCCCCGGGGCCGCGGCGACGGCGCCTGAGGAATGACTATAGAGCATTTCTGGAATGCATTTTTCGCATCTCTGGAATTTGGCGAAGGATTTAATATACTCACTGAGCTTACTTAACCAGACGCTTTATAGGGGAAAGGGCTGCCGCGGGTCGTTCCGCGGGTCTCGCCCCTGAGACAGCGGCCAATTGCATTTTGCGAAAGGCGCTGCTTTCATACGACAGTACGGACTTTCAATTGGTTAGATGGAAGACTCAGCACCCGATCGCCCGCCCCCCGGACCCGTCGGGACATTTCATTTCGTTGCAAGAGTCATCAATGAACCCTATGAGCGCAGGATCCAGCCGTATTCCGCGAAAAGCGGGCTGTATTGTTATCATGCGAATGAATAACCTTCGCCCCACCGCGCTTTTCGCAAATTTCATTGCAAACTGACAATGAGGACCGTAGCATTACTCTATCTCATTGATTTTATTATGATTCTATTATGGTTTTCTGACCCGTCTCCGCTCGCCCTGCCCGCGGCGGTCGCCGGTTTACCCCACCTGACGCCTTCGCTTACCCCCCGCAACAGCCGGTTTCAGAACAAACTTCCATCAAATCCGAGATAATTTTGTAATCAGTGTTCATATCAAGCGCACCAATGACCGCAATAGCCGGGCATATCCAGATAACATATTGACAATAGGCATTTTTATCCGACAGGCCCGGGTTCGTCGCCCCGGCCACGCCAGCCGAAAGGATTAAATTATTCGTCGTAGGCCGGTGACTTGCCAAACAAACGGTGACCTCCATATTCGTGCTCATGAGGCTGGCAGAAGTTGCTAAACAGTGTTGGCGGGACAGCAGGATTGGGGCACGGTCAAGAGACAGTCATCCGATTTATCGCCATGGTTTAGCGCTTGGTCCAGACACACAGATTTAGGCAATGATTAACGTCAAGGCGACTCATCAGCGACGGGCATAGTCGCATCAGCGACGGGCATAGTCGCTGGTCATGTCCGAACTAGAAGGTGCCAGGATGGAAAAAGTACTGCAGGCGCCGCTCTCGTGGCCGCGCGCCGTGAAGGAGCGAGTTGACGAGCAGGCTGCGGGATCGTTTGCGGTCCGGCTGCCGCCGCAGATGGTCCCTGCGCCCGAACTTGTCGCGGACCAGCCGATGGCGTTCTCCGATACCACGATCGGCTATCTCGTCCGGGACGTCCACCGGTCGCTCGCCCGCGCCCTGCAGTCCCGGATCGCCACCCACGGCGTCAGCATGGGACAGTGGTTTTTCCTGCGCGCCCTTTGGGACGAGGATGGTCTGACCCAGCGCGAACTCAGCCAGCGGGTCGGCATGATGGAGCCGACCACCGTCACCGCCCTCAACGGCATGGAACGGCGCGGCCTGGTCGAGCGGGTGCGCAACACCCATGACCGCCGCAAGGTCAACATCTACCTCACGCCCAAGGGCCGGGCGCTGCGCGATGTCCTGCTGCCGTGCTCCCTTGAGGTCAACCGCGAGGCCACTCACGGGGTGGCCAAGGCCGAGTTGGCGGTGGCGATGGATGTGCTGCGGCGCATGGCCAGCAATCTCAACGGCTCGCAGTTCGACGACGATCTCGGCGACGACCCGGCCGAGGTCGCCCTCACCTGACAAGACCTGAGCTGATGACGAAAACGGGGCGGCCGGCTGGAACCGGCCGCCCCGTTTTCTGTTCGCCCCCCATCCCCGGGGTCAGGGCTGGCCTTCGGTAAGCAGATGGCGCTCGGGAGCGCCGACCGGCAGCTTGTGGGCGACCCCCATGTGACATTCGATGCAGCCGACCCGGCGCTCGGCGGCCAGCTGATGCTGGCGTGCGGCCAGCCCCTCCTGCTGCTTGAGACTCATGAAGCTGTAGTCGTGGCAATTGCGGCACTCGCGGGAGTTCGAGTCCCTCATCCGCTGCCAGACCTCGACCGCCATCGAGAGGCGCTTGGCCTCGTACTTCTCGCGGGTATCGATCGCCCCCGCCATGTGCTGAAACAACTCGCGGGTCACGAAAATCTTGGTTGCCACCTTGTGCACCCAGTCGCGCGGCACATGACAGTCGTAACACTGCGCCCGCGCCCCGGAAATATTGCTGTAGTGCGCGGTCTTCTGAACCTCGGGCAGCGTGAAGGCGGCGTGCTCGTGACAGGAGACGCAGAAGGTCTCGGTGTTCGAAAGCTCGATCGCCCAGTGGAAGCCGCCCCAGCCGACGGCGCCAAGCGCAATGCCATAAAGGAGAATGGCGCCCAGGGAGTAGTACGCGGACGGGGTCACCACGAGACGCCAGACGCGCGCGAGAAGACCCCGACCCTTCATCGACGGATGCTCAGCCATTCCCCGCTCCCTGTCCCCTCATCCCCGGACTCCGTTGTCCCGGTCAACGCGCTCCGACTTTACAGGTCCGGCCTCCGAACGCAAAGCCCGAGTTGTCCGCTGGCGGCGCCGTAAACACGTCCGGCCGGCAAGGTCACCCGGGCCGTGGTCCCGACACCGACCGTGCTGTCCAGGCCGAGCGTGCCGCCATGCAGTTCGATCAGCTTCTTGGCCAGGGGCAGGCCAAGCCCGACCCCGCCCTGCTTGCGGGCATGCACCGGCTCGACCTGACCGAACGGCGTCATCACCTTGGGCAGATCCTGGGGAGCGATGCCGATGCCGGTATCGATGATCGAGATCGCGAGTCCGCCGTCGGCCAACCGCACCGCCATCACCTCGATCTTGCCGCCGGGATTGGTGAACTTGATGGCGTTGACCACCAGATTGACCAGCACCTGCTTGATCTTCAGCTCGTCGCAGCGTACCACCGGCACCGGATCGGGCAACCGCACCGCCAGCGCCAGTTGCTTGGAGTTGGCACGGTCGCGCACCAGCGCCACCACCGACTGCACCAGAACCCCGATCTCGGCATCGGACTCGGCCAGCACCTGACGCCCGGCCTCGACCACCGAGAGGTCCAGGAGGTCGTTGACGATGCCGAGCAGCAGCGTGCCGGCGTTGCGGATGTTGCTGACGTACTCGATCTGCTTGGGTGTCAGCTGGCCGAAGATGCCCAACCCCAGCGCCTCGGCGTAGCCGATCACCCCGTTCAGCGGCGTGCGCAGCTCGTGACTCATGTTGGCCAGAAAATCGGACTTGGCGCGGTTGGCGGCCTCGGCATGATAGAGCGCGGTCTCCAGTTGGGCCGCCACCGCCTTCTGCTCGGTGACGTCGCGCGCCACCGAATAGACCAGATTGTCCTTGGGAAACGCATTCCAGCTGAACCAGCGGTAATCGCCGTCCTTGCGCCGGAACCGGTTCTCGAAGGCCAGCATCGGCCGCTGCTCGGCCAGCGCCCGCAACTCCTCCAGAGTATCGTTGATGTCATCGGGATGAACGAAGTCGATCATCCGCGTCGACAGCAGTTCGGTCTCGCTGTAGCCGAGATTGGCCACCACCGCGGGATTGACCCGCCGGAAGTAGCCGTCGATGGTCGAGATGCTCAGCATGTCGATCGAGAGATCAAAGAGGCGGTCGCGCTCCTCCTCGGCATAGCGGCGCTCCGACATCTCGCGCTGAAGCTCGTCGTTGGTTTCCTTCAGCTTGCCGATCTGCTGCTGGATCACCACCGCCTGGGAGGCCAGTTGCCGGGTCTGGGAAATCTGCCGGAACGCGGCGTAGATCGTCATCAGCAGGAAGAGAAAGATCAGCGCCGCCCAGCCGACGGCGACGGCGAGAAAATGGCCGAGCGCGTCGTCCCGGCGCATCGAGACCTCGAGCACCAGCGGCCAGGGACTCATGGTCCGGTAGGCGACGATCCGCTCGGCCGGATCCACCGCCGAGGGGCCGTGAATGACATCCAGATTGGCCCGGGGCAGATACTCGCGGAACAGCGGCGTCTCGGTGACCGAACGGCCGATCAGGGTGAAATCGAACGGAAACACCGAGAGCACGGCGCCATCGCGGTGAATCAGCGCCTCCAGCTTGTGCGGCCCGGCATCGATCGAGGAAAACAGCTTGGCGATGTAGCGCAGATCGATCGAGGCCAGCACCACCGCCAGCAGATTGCCCTTGTCGTCACGCACCGGCCGCGAAATCGGCATCAACCACGAATTGTCGACCCGTGACCGAATCGGCTGGCCGATGAAAAGCTCGCCCTCGCCGGTGCTGCCCTCGCTCGCCGCCGGCTTGTGCACGGTGAAATAGGCCCGGTCCGAAACGTCGATGCCGACCGAGAGCCGCTCGGGGCGGGACTCGGCGACGATGCTCCCCTGCGGCCCGACCACCAGCAGCGCCCGGGTCGCCGGCAGATCGTGATCCATAGTGAAGAGGAAGTCGCTGAGATTCTTCTGGCTGACGCCACCGGCGCGGATGCGCTCGCCGATGGCGCGCATCACGCTTTCCAGGCTGGAAAACGCCAGTTTGATGTTCTGTTCCGAGGCGGCGATGTCACTCTCGACCCGGCGCTCGGCGTCCTTGATGTAGAGGTTATATTCGGAGGTTCCGGCAAACACCGACAGCAGAATCAGCGCAAGCGCCGCCGCCCCCACCGCCAGCGCGATGGAGCGGACAATCTGTTCACCCTGCTTGACCGCCGACTCGCTGCCATCGAGCACCGCCAGCATCGCCGCCGCCGGTGGACCGAGGATGCTGTCTTCGCGTCTTGACCGGATACCGCCCATGCCTCTCCTCTTCGCGACGGGCCGCCCCCCCCCGGAGACAATCCCGATTCAGGACAGGGGAATCAATCCAAATTCCCAGCCGGGCCAAATTCTAGGCCAGCCACCGGCCAAAAAAAAGGGTTGCCCGTGACCCTGGAGGCCGCGGGCAACCTTGAAATCAGAAAGACGCTTCGTTTCTAAGCTTTATCAGGGGCTTGACCACCCGGGCCTAGGCCGCGGCCGGTTCCGGCTTGGTCGCCGGCTTGACCAGGAAGATCAGCGCCGCGCCGACCAGCAGCGCCAGACCACCGGCGGTGAAGGCCAACGGGAACTGCTTCAGATCACCCATGTAACCGGCGAGCAGCGGTCCGGCGACACCACCCACGCCATAAGCGAGGAAGACCACCGGGTAGTTCTGGCCGACCCGCTTGGTGCCGAAGGTATCGGCGGTCAGGGTCGGGAAGAGAGCGAAGTTGCCGCCGAAGTTGAAGCCGATGATGCCGGCCGCGACCGCAAGCAGCAGCGGGTTGGCGACGATCATCGGGAAGACCAGGATCACCGCGCCCTGAGATGCGACATTCAGCAGGATCGACGCCTTGCGGCCGATCTTGTCGCTGATCGTGCCCCAGCCGATGCGGCCGAGCGAGTTGCAGATCGGGAAGACCACGAGCATGGCCATTTCCGCCGCTCCGGTCACCGCAGCCTTGAGAGCCGCCGGATCGGTAACCGACGGGAACGCGCCCGGAAGTTCCTGCTTGGCATAGTTGATGATCAGGCCGATGCAGGCGAGGCCGGCCGCGGAGCTGATGGTGAAGCAGACGAACACCAGATAGAACTGCGCCGTGCCCAGCATCTCGGCGACCGAGAAGTCGGCGGCGCCGCTGGAGGACGCGACACCGGCGGTGGCCACCGGCGGGGTATAGCCCTCGGGGAGCCAGCCATCGGGCGGGAACTTCATAAAGAGGCTGCCGAGCGCAACCACGCCGATGAAGACGACGCCATAGATCAGGAAGGTGCCGCCGATGTCGTAGGTGAGCAGGAGGTTGCCCCAGGTTCCGGCCATCTTGCCCCAGCAGATCGCGCCAAGACCGAAGCCGGCCACCGCAAGACCGGTGATCAGGCCCTTCATATCGGGGAACCAGCGGATGCAGACCGCGATCGGCACGACGTAACCGAGGCCGAGGCCGGTGCCGGTGAGAATACCGATCGCCAGCGTCACGGTGATCAGATCCTTGCCGCCGAGCACGCCGGCCATGATGTAGCCGAGACCGACCAGTGTGCCCGAAGCCAGCACGATCAGCCGCGGATGCATTTTGGTCAGCAGCTTGCCGGCATACAGCATCACCAGCGAAAACACGATCAGCTCAAGCGAAAACACCATCTGGGTCTGAGCATTGGTCCAGTTCGCCGGTGCCGGCAGAGACTTCAGTTTGGCTGCGAACACGCCCCAGGCATAAAGTGAACCAAGGCAGAATTGGATGAGAATAGCGCCGATCACAACGGACCAGCGATTCGGCGTCTGCGGTTGCGTCATCTCAGGAGTTCCTCCGATTTTTTGATTTTGCACTATTGGGTCATTGTCAGCCCAATGTACCTATCGACATCGCATGATAACAGGCTTTTATGCCGGGTGCGACATTTCGAGCCAATCATACCCCTCCCGGCCCAGCGGTTCAATCGCAACCCACGTAAGCACCGGCTTGCAACCACAAGAAATTATCGGTTTTTTCTATTATATTTCATAATGTTATTGCCATGTTTTCCGACCGGATTCTGAAAGCTGCGGTGAAGTTCCTGCTTCGTGCCGCCGGGGCGCCGGTGGCAGCCGGCCGGCCTGGGCCAGCCGGTCGTACGATCAACATTATCGTTTGTTATTAGCATGTTGTGGAGAATGAGACCGGCGAGACTCATCGGGTCGACTCGGAACGCCCGTGCCGCCACCCGGGCTACCACCTGCAACCCGGACTCCACCGCCATTATTTACGCAATGCACAATTATTCTGTTTGCAGCGCAGCATTTATTTCAACCCGGTCAAACAAAGCGCGAACGACGGCAAATGCGTCATCCTCGACCGGGCCGAGCGGCGCCTGCGCCAGCTTTGGCGTAACATCGGCTATTCATTTAAACTTGGTGAATGCGCCGCACCATTTTTCGCCTCTCCGAACCGCCAAGAGGGCAGCCCATCCGATGGCAGCGCACGCCGGTTATGCCGAGCTTCAGGTCACCAGCGCCTTCACCTTCCTCTACGGCGCCAGCCAGGCCGAGGAGCTGGCACTGACCGCGGCGGCCCTCGGCCTCGCCGCGCTCGCGATCACCGACCGCAACAGCCTCGCCGGGGTGGTGCGCGGCCACCTCGCGGCGAAAAAAGCCGGCATCCCGCTGGTGGTCGGCTGCCGGCTGGAGCTGGAGGATGGCCCGGGGCTGCTCGCCTACCCGACCGACCGCGCCGCCTATGGCCGGCTCTCGCGCCTGCTCACCCTGGGCAACCGCCGCGCCGCCAAGGGCCAGTGCCGGCTCGGCCGCGCCGATCTCGCCGGGCACGCCGAGGGCCTCCGCCTGATCGCCCTGCCCCCCGAGACTCTCGACCCGGCCGGGACCGGGGCCTTCGCCGCCGACCTTGAAGACTATCGCGCCCGCTTCGGCCCCGGGCTGTCGCTGGCCGCCAGCCATCGCTACCAGGGCGACGACGCCGGGCGGCTGGCCCGGCTGTCCGCTCTCGCCGCCGCCGCGCGGCTGCCGCTGGTGGCCACCAACGACGTGCTTTATCACGCGCCGTCGCGCCGGCCGCTCCAGGATGTGCTGACCTGCATCCGCGAGCGCTGCACCATCGACGGCGCCGGCTACCGCCTCGCCGCCAACGCCGAACGCCACCTCAAGCCGGCCGGGGAAATGGCCCGGCTGTTCCGCCACCATCCCGAGGCGGTGGCCCGCAGCCTGGAGATCGCCCGCGCCTGCCGCTTCTCCCTCGACGAGCTGCGCTACGAATACCCCGACGAGGCCACCGGCAGCGGCGAGAACGCCCAGCAGACCCTGGCCCGCCTGACAGCGACCGGCGCCGCCGGACGCTACCCCGGGGGCGTGCCGGCCAAGGTCCGGGCAGCGATTGCCCATGAACTGGCGCTGATCGATCAGCTCGGCTACGCCGGTTATTTTCTCACCGTTCACGATATCGTCCGTTTCGCCCGCACCCGCGGCATCCTGTGCCAGGGCCGGGGCTCGGCGGCCAATTCGGCGGTCTGCTACTGCCTCGGGATCACCGCCGTAGACCCCGCCCGCGCCGACCTGCTGTTCGAGCGTTTCATCTCGGCGGCCCGCAACGAGCCGCCCGACATCGACGTTGACTTCGAGCATGAGCGGCGCGAGGAAGTCATCCAGTACCTTTACGACAAATATGGCCGCGACCGCGCCGGCCTTGCCGCCACCGTGATCCGCTTTCGCGCCCGCTCGGCCCTCCGCGAGGTCGGCACCGCCATGGGCCTCTCGGCCGATACCGTGGCCCGGCTTTCCGCCGCAACCCGGATCGGCCACCGCTCCAGCATCGACGAGGAGCGCATCCGCGAGCAGGGGCTGGACCCGGCAGAGCCCCGGCTGGCGCAAACCCTGGCCCTGGCCGGCGACCTGATCGGCTTTCCGCGCCATCTTTCGCAGCACGTCGGCGGCTTCGTGATCACCCGGGGCGCCCTTCACGACCTCTGCCCGATCCAGAACGCCGCCATGGCCGGGCGCACCACCATCGAGTGGGACAAGGACGACATCGACGCCCTCGGCATCCTCAAGGTCGATATCCTGGCGCTCGGCATGCTGACCTGCATCCGCCGGGCCTTCGACCTGATCGCCGCCCATCACGGCCGCACGCTGACCCTGGCCACCGTGCCGGCCGAGGATGCGGCGGTGTACGACATGCTGTGCCGGGCCGACAGTCTCGGCGTCTTCCAGGTCGAGAGCCGGGCCCAGATGACCATGCTGCCCCGGCTGCGCCCCCGGACCTTCTATGATCTGGTGATCGAGGTGGCCATCGTGCGGCCGGGGCCGATCCAGGGCGACATGGTCCACCCCTATCTGCGCCGCCGCTCCGGGGCCGAGGCGGTCGAGTATCCCTCGGAGGAACTGCGGCAGGTGCTGGGCAAGACCCTCGGCGTACCCCTCTTCCAGGAGCAGGCGATGCGCATCGCCATCGTCGGCGCCGGGTTCACGCCCGGCGAGGCCGACCAGTTGCGCCGGGCCATGGCAACCTTCAAGAACGCCGGCACCGTCTCGGCCTTCCGCGATCAGATGGTCGGCGGCATGGTCGCGCGCGGCTATCAGCGCGCCTTCGCCGAGCGCTGCTTCCGCCAGATCGAGGGCTTTGGCACCTACGGCTTTCCCGAGAGCCACGCCGCCAGCTTCGCGCTGCTGGTCTATGTCTCCGCCTGGCTGAAGCGGCACTACCCCGCCGCCTTCACCTGCGCCCTCCTCAACAGCCAGCCGATGGGCTTTTACGCCCCGGCCCAGATCGTCGGCGACGCCCGGGAGCATGGCGTCGAGGTTCTCGCCCCCGACGTCAATTTTTCCGACTGGGACAACAGCCTGCAAGGCGGCGCGCTCCGGCTCGGCTTCCGTCAGATCAAGGGCTTCGGCGCGGCCGAGGCGGAACGGCTGGTGGCGGCGCGCGGCGCCGGCTATCGCGACGCCTTCGACCTCTGGCGCCGCAGCGCCCTCTCCGCCGCCGCCCTCGACACCCTGGCCGAGGCCGACGCCTTCCGCTCGCTCGGCCTCGATCGCCGGCAGGCCCTGTGGACACTGAGGGGGCTGGGGGCCGCGCCGCTGCCGCTCTTCGCCGGTCTCGATCGCCCCGCCGCCGCCGAAGAGGCGGTCACGCTGCCCGAAATGGCCCTGGGCGAGCATGTGGTCGAGGATTACGCCAGCCTCTCCTTGTCGCTGAAGTGCCACCCGCTGTCGCTGCTGCGCGAGCCGCTGAGCGCGCGCGGGCTGGTGCCGGCACGCCGGTTGGCCGAGGTCCGCTCGGGTCAGAAGCTGGCGGTCGCCGGGCTGGTCACGGTGCGCCAGCGACCGGGCACCGCCAAGGGCGTGATCTTCGTCACCCTTGAGGACGAGACCGCGGTGGCCAACCTGATCGTGACGCCGCCGGTGTTCGAAAGCTGCCGCAAGGCGCTGATCGGCGCCCGTCTGCTCGCGGCCTCGGGCCGGGTCGAGAATCGCGAGCGGGTGGTCCATCTGCTGGTCGACCGGCTCTGGGACCTGACGCCGCTGCTCGCCAGCCTCGCCGACCGCGGCGACCCCGGCCGCAACTTCCCCGACGGCCGCAACTTTCATTGACCGCACGGACGCCGGCCGGGCAGGACGTTTTGCCGCAGCCGATCATTCATGCCAACCCGGCGGAAATCACATGAGAATCACCGCTCATTCGCGGCCATTCTTGACCAGACAGTAATAAATCCGGTGTTGAATGCACGGGTCGGACCTTCTCGGGTCTGTGATGATGACTTGTAACCGGGACATCCGCCATGGCACTGGCTTTTCATCGGGCGACCACCGCTGCGCCTGAACCTGCTCTGCTCCACCTTTGGCACGAGGTTGGAGAGACGATCCACCGCTGGCACGACCGCGCCCTCTCGCGGCGCGAACTTGCCGGGCTCGACGACTCCATGCTCCAGGACATCGGCCTGACCCGCGCCGATGCCGAGGAGGAAGTGGACAAGCCGTTCTGGCGGGCGTGACGCCCATCGCGGCGCCGGGGGGGGGCGCCCTGGCGGCAGCCGTCGCCGTCTCCGGCCTGGAGGCGGCCCGCGCCGCGCTGGCGGCGGCGGCGCGGGACGGCTGCCCGGCGATCCTGATCGGCGATGGCGCCAGCGGCGGCGCCGGCTGGTTTCGCGCCCTGATCGCGGCTGCGCAGGCCGAGTACCCCGAGGTCGCGGTCACCGCCCTGCTCGACTGCCACGATCAGCCCGGGCTGGTGCTTTCGGGTCTGCGCGCCGGGCTCAGCGATTTCCGCTTCTGCGGCCCGGCCGGGATCGCGGAGCGGCTGGCGGCGCTGGCGGCGGCGGCGGGTGCCCGCCTCCACCGGGCCAACCCGGATACGGCCTCTCCCGCATAGCACAAAAAACCGCCCTGCCCGGCTCTGGCAGTGTTTGCATATCGGGGCGGCGATGGTCTAGAACTGCCGCTAAATCCACCAGCGCCGAAGGGGAATTGGCACTATGCAGCTCACTCCGCAGGTCAAGCAGATTCTCTCGAACTACGAGAGCGATAATGCCGGCACCAAGGGCAACCTCGCCCGTATCCTGATGGAAGGCCGCCTCGGTGGCACCGGCAAGCTGATCATCCTGCCCGTCGATCAGGGCTTTGAGCACGGCCCGGCCCGCAGCTTTGCCCCCAACGCTCCCGGCTACGACCCGCACTATCACCCGCAACTCGCCATCGATGCCGGACTCAGCGCCTATGCCGCGCCCCTGGGGATGCTGGAGGCGGCGGCCTCGGTCACCACCGGCCAGATGCCGACCATCCTCAAGATGAACTCGTCCAACAGCCTGTCGCGCTTCAAGGAAGGCGCCGATCAGGCCGTGACCGCTTCGGTCGATGATGCCCTGCGCCTCGGCTGCGCGGCGATCGGCTTCACGATCTATCCCGGCTCCGACGCTCAGTTCGACCAGATGGAAGAGTTCCGCGAACTGGCCGCCGAGGCCAAGTCGGTCGGTCTCGCGACGGTCCTGTGGTCCTACCCGCGCGGCGGGGCCGTGACCAAGGCCGGCGAACTGGCGGTTGACGTCGGCGCCTACGCCGCCCACATGGCCGCCCTGCTCGGCGCCCACATCATCAAGGTCAAGCTGCCCAGCGGCGATCTCGAGAACGCCGACGCCAAGAAGGTCTATGAGTCGAAGGCCATCCCGGTCGGCAGCCAGGCCGAGCGCGTCAGGCACGTCATCCAGTCGGCCTTCAGCGGCCGCCGCATCGTCGTCTTCTCCGGTGGCGCCGCCAAGGGCTCGGACAGCGTTTATCAGGATGCCCGCGACATCCGCGACGGCGGCGGCAACGGCTCGATCATCGGCCGCAACAGCTTCCAGCGCCCGCGCGCCGAGGCGCTGGCCCTGCTCGACAAGCTGGTGCGCATCTATAAGAACGAAGAGGCGTAAGCCTTCGCGCTTGCTTTTGCGGCGGCCTTCCCCAACCTGTTTGGGGAAGGCCGTTTTCGTTTCATGATCCAGGGTGAGCGTACGATGACCGAGCCCCCCGCCTGCCGTCTCTATCTCGTCACCCCACCCGAACTGGACCTCGGCGCCTTCGCGCCGCAACTGGCCGAAGCCCTCGATGCCGGCGACGTCGCCTGCGTACAGTTGCGCCTCAAGGCGCCGGGCGACGCCTACAAAACCGCCGAGACCGACATCATCCGCCGCGCCTGCGACGCGCTGCGGCCGCTCGCCCAGGCGCGCGGCGTCGCCTTCATCGTCAACGACCGCCCCGACATCGCCGCCGAAACCGGGTGCGATGGCGTCCATATCGGCCAGAAGGACGTCGGCTATGCCGAAGCCCGCCGGTTGGTCGGCAAGGACGCCATCCTGGGCGTCACCTGCCACGACAGCCGCCACCTGGCGATGGTCGCTGGCGAACAGGGCGCCGACTACGTTGCCTTCGGCGCCTTCTACCCGACCAACACCAAGCCGGTGCTCTATCAGCCGACTCCCGAAATCCTGGACTGGTGGAGCGGTCTGATGGAAATCCCCTCGGTGGCCATCGGTGGCATCACGGCGGAGAACTGCGCCCCGCTGGTCCGGGCCGGGGCCGACTTCATCGCTGTGGTCACCGCGGTCTGGAACCACCCGGATGGCCCGGGCGCGGGCGTGAAGGCGCTGAACCGGGCAATTGCCGAGGCGAGCGCCTGATCTTCAGTGAAGCAGCTTGATCAGCGCCGTCATGGCACCGATATTGACGGCAAGAATCCCGATCATCCAGCGCTGAAGGTCAGCCTTGGCCGAGTAAATGCTCGCCTCGACCTTTGCCAGCTTCACCTCAAGATCGTGGTAGGATTTAACAATTTCAGTCCGAAGCGATGATTCGGTCTTCGCCAGTTCAGTCCGCAGCGACGATTCGACTTTCGCCAGTTCAGTCAGCAGCGACGAGTCAACTTTCGCCAGCTCTGCCCGCAGCGACGAGTCAACCTTCGCCAGTTCAGTCAGCAGCGAGACTTCTGTTTTGGCCAGGTCAACCTTGGTGGCCTGCCGCTCGTCGATCAGCGCGGCCTGCTCTTCGGCCAGAGCCTCGGCCTGCTGGCGCGTGAACCCGGCCGCTTCCATGCGGCGGGAAAAAGCCAATGTATCGAAGGCCAGCGCGCCCATCAAACCCCTCCGGGTATCAGTATAGGCCATGGCGGGATGCGGAGTCGACTCCTGTGCACTGGTGCCCGCGGCGCGATCCGGGGTAAGTCTGGTGACATCCCGTCGCTTTTCCGGAGACCGCCCGCCATGACCGAAACCCTGACCGCCGTGATGCTCGAAGAGGTTGACGGCAAACCCAAGGCCGGATTCAAGACCCTCGAGGTCGCCGATCTGCCCGACCACGATGTACTGGTCGAGGTCGCCTACTCCACCGTCAATTACAAGGACGGGCTGGCGCTGACCGGCAGGGGCAAAATCGCCCGCACGCTGCCGATGGTCTGCGGCGTCGACCTCGCGGGCACGGTGGTGGAATCGCGCTCGGCGGCGTGGAAGCCCGGCGACCGGGTGGTGGTCAATGGCTGGAACCTCTCGGAAACCGAATGGGGCGGCTACATCCAGAAACAGCGGGTCAAGCCCGAGTGGCTGGTGCGGGTGCCGGACGCCTTCTCCCTGGCCGAGGCGATGGCCATCGGCACCGCCGGCTACACCGCGATGCTGGCGGTGCTGGCGCTGGAACACATGGGCGTCGCCCCGGCCGGCCGCGAGCTGCTGGTCACCGGCGCCGCCGGCGGCGTCGGCTCGATCGCGGTCTCGGTGCTGGCCAAGCTGGGCTATCGGGTCGTGGCCTCGACCGGGCGGCCGGAAACCCACGACTATCTCAAGAGCCTCGGCGCCCATGCGGTCATCGAGCGCGCCGCCCTGACCGACAAGGGCCTGCCCTTGCAGCGGGAGCGCTGGGGCGGCGCCGTCGACAGCGTCGGCGGCCAGACCCTGGCCACGGTCATCGCCCAGACCGCCCGCCACGGCGCGATCGCGGTCTGCGGTCTCGCCGGTGGCTCCGACCTGCCGACTTCGGTGTTCCCCTTCATTCTGCGCGGCGTGGCGCTGGTCGGCATCGATTCGGTACAGGCAACCCGGCTCCAGCGCGAGGAGGCGTGGCGCCGCCTGGCCCTCGACCTCGACAAGGCCAGGCTCGACGCCATGACCACCATCGAGCCGCTCTCGAAGGTGTTCGAGTTGGCCGAGGCCATCGTCCGAGGTCAGGTCCGGGGCCGCACCGTGATCGATGTCCGGACATAGGGGGAACGTCGTTTCTCTTGCGCCGGGCCGCCTGTTGTGTTCCCTTTCCGGGCACGTTTTCACCGAATACGGCGGACGAGCCATGAGCCCTGCGAAGCTTTTCATGCTGCGTTTCCTGATCCTCCTGGTCGCGATCGCCCTGCCGGCGGGGGGCATCGCGTTCTGGGCCGGCAAGCCCGCCAAATATGATTTGCCGACTCTCGAAGCCTGGGCTCCGGTCAAAGAGGCCGGGCCGAGCGCCCGCGCCCTGGCCGACGGCCTAACCCGGGTCGCCGGCCCGGCCCGGCCCCAGCCGCCCGAATGGTTCAACGCCGAGGATCAAAGCCTGCTGGCCAAGGCTGAAGCCGCCTGGCGAGGCGGCAAGCTCCAGGAGGGCCTCGGCCATCTGATGGTGCTGAGCAGCCGCCTCGACGATCAGGGCAAGACCATGGCCGATTTCCTGCCCCTGGTCGCGCCCGACATCGCCTCCTGGCTGCTTTCCAGCTATTTCGCGCCGCTGCTGCTGGGCGTGCTGCTGGTGTTCTTCGCCTTCCTGGTCTTCCTGCCCTGGCTGGTCCGGCGCCTGATCGATGCCCTCAAGGTGCTGATCGGCATCGCCATCGCGGTGGCGGCGATCGTCGGCGCCATCGGCCTCTGCCTGTCGCTGTCGTCCCACCACGCCCTGGTCTTCACCCTGATCGAGTATTTCGTGGCCGTGGTGGTGCTGACCCTCGTCGGCAATCTCTGGCTGGCGTTCAGGCGCGGTCGCGCGCCACGCCGGGTCATTCCCGCGGCCGAGCCGGCGCCTGCGGCGGTACCGCTGCGCCGCGAATCCCGGGTGGTGCAGCCGCTGGTGCCCCGGGGCCGCGCGAGCGAACTACCGCCGCCGGCACTGGCCGAACCGCCGGCTCCGGAACCGCTGCCCGCCGGCGCGCTGCGGGAGCGTGAAGCCGGCAACTGAGGCGCCGGCGCCCTTCACCAACAAAACAGGCCCCGTCACCGGGGCCTGTTTTGCGTTCAGACCAGCGCCCGGTCCCGCTCAGGCGTTCTGACTGGCGCTGTAGTGGCCGCCGGGACGAAAGCGCCTGAGGTACCCCGGCAGCACCGCCTCGATCGAGGTCGGAACAATCCCCAGGTCCCTGAGGCCCGGGCAGCCGGCCGCGACGACGTTGTCGCTCTTGAGAAGTTCGACCTGATCGCGGGTCAGCATCGGCTTCGGCAGGCGCTCGAAGACCCAGGCCTGTATTCCTGCCAGCCACCAGGGGATGGTCAGCAACATCCGGGGCCGGCGAATCTCCTGGAGCACCCGGACCATCAGCTCCTTAAAGCTGTAGATGTTCGGCCCGCCCAGCTCAAAGGTGCGGCCGCAGGTCGAGGCATCGGCGAGCGCCGCCATCGCGGCATCGGCAACGTCGCCGACATAGACCGGCTGGAAGCGGGTGCCGCCGCCGCCGATCAGGGGCAGGAAAGGCGAGATCACCGCCATGCTGGCAAAACGGTTGAAAAAACCATCCTCGGGGCCGAAGACGATGCTCGGCCGCAGGATCGTCGCCTCGGGAAAGGCCGCGAGCACCGCCTGCTCACCAAGTGCCTTACTGCGGGCGTAGGCGGAGCGGGAAGCCGGATCGGCCCCGATCGCCGACAGCTGGATCAGCCGCGCCGCCCCGGCCGCCTTGGCCGCACGCGCGATTCGCCCCGCCGCTTCGGCCTGAACCGCGGTAAAGCTCCAGCGGCCGGACTCGAACAGAATCCCGATCAGATTGATGACACTATCGGCCCCGGCCACCGCCGCCGCAACCTGCTCGTCGCTGGTGATATCGACCGCGATCGGCACCACCTGGCCGACTTCGCCGGCCGGCTTGAGAAACCCTGCCCGCCCCGGGTGCCGGCAGGCGATCCGGACCACCGCGCCGTCCAGCCTGACCAGCCGGCGCACCAGATGGCGCCCGAGAAAGCCGCTGCCGCCGAATACCGTGATGATTTTATTACGACCTGCCATCCTCAATCTCCCGTACCACGAATTGACACCGTTTGACGGGGAAGCCCCAGCGGACGACCATGATCGGCCCGCATCCCGACCCGCGGTGAGAACAATGGCCGGCTTCACCCGGCCGGCCCGTCAGCACTAACATACATAGTGCGGACCGACCCGCCGTCATCGCGGCCGTGGCCGTGAAGATGGAGGCCCCCTGTGAAAAGCCGTTGACAGCGCCCGGCCGGAGCTATAGGAACTCGGCCCACGCAAGACCCCACATGAGCCCAGGTGGCGGAATTGGTAGACGCGCAGGTTTCAGGTACCTGTGGCAGAAATGTCGTGGAAGTTCGAGTCTTCTCCTGGGCACCATCTCTGATCGTTGCGAACACCCCCGAGCCGGTCGCGGCCGGGGTTTATTTTTTTATCCGGCCGGCGCGGCCGCCATTGCCATCGGTCCGGCCGGCGAGGCCGGCGCCCAGCGGAGACGGAGCCCATGCCCATCGACCTTCATGATAGTGATCTGCCCGAGGGTCTGGCCTGGGGCGATTGTGTCGCCATCGACACCGAGACCATGGGGCTGAACCCCCATCGCGACCGCCTCTGCCTCGTCCAGCTTTCCGCCGGTGACGGCACCGCCCATATCGTGCAGTTCCGCGACGGCGACTATCGGGCGCCCACGCTGCGGCGCCTGCTGACCGATCCCGGAGTGACCAAGCTCTTTCACTTCGCCCGCTTCGACATCGCGACCGTCCATCGCCATTTGGGCATCGTGATCGGGCCGGTCTATTGCACCAAGGTCGCGGCCCGGCTGGTGCGCACCTTCACCGACCGCCATGGCCTCAAGGATCTGTGCAAGGAGCTGCTGGGCATCGAGCTTTCGAAGCAGCAGCAGACCTCGGACTGGGGCGCCGCCGAGTTGACCCCCGACCAGCTGAAATACGCCGCCTCGGATGTGCTTTATCTTCATGCCCTGCGCCACCGTCTCGACGAGTTGCTGGAGCGCGAAGGGCGCCGGCATCTCGCCGAAGGCTGCTTCCGCTTTCTGCCGACCCGGGCCCTGCTCGACCTCGGCGGCTGGGATGACCCCGATATTCTCCAGCACTGAGCGCCCGCGAGAAGGCCGGTTGTTCGCGGCGGCCGGCGGTGCTACCTTCCGCTCCGCTCGAACAGCGAAGCGGAGTCATGACCACCAGCCCCCCCACCCCCGCCGAGTCCGGCAGCGCCAGCGGTGCGCGCGTTCTCCGTCTCGAGGCCGAAGCCCTTCTCCGTCTCGCCGACACGCTTGGTGACCCCTTTGAACAGGCGGTGGCCTGTCTGGCCGGCGTTGGGGGCCGGGTGGTGGTCACCGGCATGGGCAAGAGCGGCCATATCGCTAAGAAGATCGCCGCCACCCTTGCCTCGACCGGCACGCCGGCCCAGTTCGTCCACCCGGGCGAGGCCAGTCACGGCGACCTCGGCATGATCGCCCGCAACGACGGCGTGGTCGCACTGTCCAACTCCGGCGAAACCAGCGAGTTGGCCGACATCATCGCCTATACCCGCCGCTTTGGCATTCCCCTGATCGCGATCAGCCGCAACGCCGCCTCGACCCTGGCCGAGCAGGCCGACATTCTGCTCCAGCTGCCCGCCGCGCCCGAAGCCTGTCCGCTCGGCCTCGCCCCCACCACCTCGACCACCATGATGCTGGCCCTCGGCGACGCCCTCGCGGTGGCGCTCTATGAGCGGCGCGGCTTCTCGGCCGCCGATTTCTATGTCTTCCATCCCGGCGGCCAGCTCGGGCGGCAGCTGCTGCGGGTCGCCGACATCATGCACCAGGGCGCCGAGCTGCCGGTGGTGCCGGCCGGGACCCCGATGGCCGAGGTGATCCTGGTCATGACCCAGGGCCGCTTCGGCTGCGTCGGCATCGTCGACAGCGGCGGACAGCTGGCCGGGATCATCACCGACGGCGACCTCCGCCGCCACATGAACCCCGAATTGCTCTCGGCGGCCGCGGAAACCGTGATGACCCGCCGGCCGAAAACCATCCGCCCCGGCGCCCTGGTCGCCGAAGCGATCGGCCAGATGAACACCCTCGCGATCACCACCCTCTTCGTCACCGAGGACGGCCAGCCGATCGGCATCATCCACATCCACGACTGCCTCAGAACGGGGGTGGCATGACCGCCTCGGACACGATCCGTCCGGCGACCGCCCGCCCGATTCCGGCGGCAGCTCCGCGCCCGGCTTCGGCGGGGTCGGCCAGGGAACCGGCAAAGGCGGAGCCGCGGGCGGCGCTGCCCGGCTGGATGCATCAGGGCCGCGGCCACGGCAAGCCCCGGATACCCAACGAGCACTATTCCCAGTTGGTGCGCCGGCTCAAGATCGCGCTGCCGCTGGCGGCTCTGGCCCTGATCGCCCTGGTCGCGGTCTGGCCCTATATGAGCACCAGCCAGACCGAGACCAGCAAAATCGACAAAAGCCAGACCACCATGGTCAACGCCCGCTATTTCAGCCGGGACAAGGCCGACCGCCCGTTTTCCGTCTCCGCCAAGAGCGCGGCCCTGGTCCCCGACTCGCCCTCTCTTGTGGATCTGATCCAGCCCGAAGGCGAGATGACCCAGACCAACGGCAGCTGGCTGACCGTCACCGCCGAGCGCGGCCGCTACAATCAGGACGACGGACGGCTGTTGATGCTGGACAATGTCCACCTCTTGCGCGATGACGGCTTTGAGTTCGTCACCGACGAGGCCGAGATCGACACCAAGTCCGGCAACGCCTGGGGCAACCACACCGTCACCGGTCAGGGTCCGAGCGGCGAAATCCATGCCGACGGTTTTGTGGCCACCGACCGCGGCAAGACCATCAGCTTTACCCATTCGTCGAGCGCCAGGGTCCTTTCCGGCCCCCCGCAGACCGGCAGCGGCAACGGACCTCCACCATGAGACCAGCGACCCAGGCACCCCGCGGCGCGCCCGCCGGCATCCGGCCCCTCTCCGCCCGGCCCGCCGGCATCCTGCTGTTCGGGGCTCTGCTGTGGCTGGGCGGGCTGACCGTGGCGGCTCCGGCCGGGGCCGCCGAGACCACCACCCTGCCCGGCACCAACGGCACGGCCAGGCAGCCGGTGGATATCCAGGCCGACAACGCCATCGAATGGCATCAGGACCAGAAAGCCTACGTCGCCCGCGGCCACGCCAGCGCCGTGCGCGGCACCAGCACGATCTATGCCGACGTCCTGACCGCCTTCTACCGCGAGACCAAGGAGAAGGGCGCCGAGGTCTTCCGCATCGCCGCCGAGGGCAACGTCCACATCGTCTCGCCCTCCCAGGAGATTTTCGGCGATCACGGCGTTTACGACACCGACCGGCAGGTCGGCATGCTCACCGGCCAGGGCCTGCGGCTGCTGACCCGGACCGATGTCGTCACCGCCCGCGACAGCCTGGAGTATTACGAGGCCACCAAGCTGGCCGTCGCCCGCGGCGACGCGATCGCGGTCCGGGGCGACAAGCGGCTGCGCGCCGACACCCTGATCGCCCAGTTCGCCCAAGCACCGGCCGCCGCCGCTGGCGCGGCCAAACCCGGCCCGGCCAAGCCCGGCGCTGCCAAGGCCGAGGGTCCGGCGACCTCGCTGGACCGGCTCGACGGGGTCGGCGGCGTCGTGATCACCACCGCCCAGGATGTCGCGCTCTGCGACCGCGTGCTCTATTCGGCGTCAACCGAGATCGCCGTGCTGAGGGGCAACGTCCGCATCACCCGCGGCACCGACCAGATCAACGGCGATGCCGCCGAAATGAACATGAAGACCCATGTCAACCGCGTGCTCGGCACCGGCCGGCGCGTCGAAGGACTGCTGATTCCGAAGGCCGACCCCTCAAAGAAGCCGGGCCGGGACAAGGCGCCCGACTGACCCCGCCCGCCGTTGCGCCCCCTCTTGCCTGAACGCTCCCGGAGCCCCGTCTCGCGCCATGGACCACAGCCTCCACACCGCCCCCGACCGCCACGCCAGCCCGGCCACGACCGCCGGTCTGGTCGCCCACAATCTCGGCAAGAGCTTCAAGCAGCGGCCGGTGGTGCGCGGGGTCAGCGTTGCGGTGCAGCGGGGGGAGGCGGTCGGCCTGCTCGGGCCGAACGGTGCCGGCAAGACCACCTGCTTTTATATGATCACCGGCCTGATCGGACCGGACTACGGCACGATCAGCCTCGACGGCAACGACATCACCGGCCTGCCGATGTACCGGCGGGCCCGGCTTGGCATTGGCTATCTGCCCCAGGAGGCCTCGATCTTCCGCGGCCTGTCGGTCGAAAACAATATCCGCGCCGTGCTCGAGGTGGTCGAACAGGATCACCACACCCGCGAAGCGATGCTCGACGAGTTGCTGGCGGAATTCTCGATCACCCACATCCGGCGGGCACCGGCACTGGCGCTCTCGGGCGGCGAGCGCCGCCGCGTCGAAATAGCGCGGGCACTGGCCACCCAGCCCCATTTCATTCTGCTCGACGAGCCGCTGGCCGGCATCGATCCCATTGCCGTCAATGAGATCCGCGAACTGATCCGCCACCTGCGGGATCGCGGCATCGGCGTCCTGATCACCGATCACAACGTCCGGGAAACCCTCGACATCGTAGATCGGGCATACATTATGCATGAAGGTGTGGTATTGATGGAGGGAGCCCCGGCCGACATCGTCGCCCACGAGGATGTCAGACGGGTATATCTGGGTGAGAGGTTCAGCCTTTAGGCGAACGTCGTCGGTTGGGATGCGACACAGGCGCTGAGACTCCACCCGGGCTGCCTTTGACGGATGACAATACCGGACCATGGCGCTTTCACAGCGACTAGACCTCAGACAGTCCCAAACCCTGGTGATGACGCCGCAGCTGCAGCAGGCGATCAAGCTGCTGCAACTGTCGAACCTGGAACTGTCCGACTTCATCGACCGCGAGATCGAGCAGAACCCGCTGCTGGAGCGCGCCGAGGAGAGCAGCGCCGAGGGCGGCGACAGCTTCGAGCCCGAGGCGCCCGAGCCCGCACCCGAGTCGGAGCGGCCGCTCCGCGACACCCTTGATTTCACCACTTCCGAGACCCTGCCCGGAGCCGGCGAAAGCCCGCTCGACACCGACTTCGAGAATGTCTGGACCAACGGCAGCGCCACCGACAACACGATGGGCGACGGCGAAACCCTTGGCCAGTGGTCGGGCAGCGGCGGCCGCTCGGGCTTCGATGAGAGCGACCTCAACCTCGAGCAGACCCTCGCAGGCGAGATCAGCCTGCGTGATCATCTGCTCAGCCAGCTGAACGTCGATCTCACCACCCCGGCCGAGCGGCTGATCGGCACCGCCCTGATCGATCTGCTCGACGAAACCGGCTACCTCACCGCCGATCTCGCCGATCTCGCCGAACAGCTCGGCTGCCCGCTGGCCGAGATCGAGCGGGTGCTGGCCCAGTTGCAGCGCTTTGATCCGCCGGGTATCTTCGCCCGTTCTCTCAAGGAATGCCTTGCCATCCAGCTGCGCGACCTCGACCGACTCGACCCGGCGATGGCGGCGTTGCTGGAGCACCTCGACCTGCTGGCGGCGCGCAACATGGCGGCGCTGATCAAGGTCTGTGGCGTCGACGCCGAAGACATCACCGACATGCTGGGGGAGATCCGCAAGCTCAACCCCAAGCCGGCCCTCGCCTTCGATCATGGGCTGGCGCAGCCGGTAACCCCCGACATCCTGATGCGCGCCCAGTCCGGCGGCGGCTGGATCGTCGAACTCAACCCCGACACCCTGCCCCGGCTGCTGGTCAACCAGCGCTATTTCACCAAGGTCAGCGTCGAGCTGCGCTCCAAGGCCGAGCGCGACTATCTGACCGAACGGCTCAACTCAGCCAACTGGCTGATGAAGTCGCTCCACCAGCGCGCCACGACCATTCTCAAGGTCGCCTCCGAGCTGGTACGCCAGCAGGACGCCTTCTTCCTCCACGGCGTCCAGCACCTCAAGCCCCTGATTCTCCGGGATATCGCCGAGGCGATCGGCATGCACGAATCGACCGTCAGCCGGGTCACCAGCAACAAGTTCATGGTCACGCCGCGCGGCATTTTCGAGCTGAAATATTTCTTCACGTCCTCGATTCAGGGCGCCGATGGCGGCGCCAACCACTCGGCCGAGGCGGTTCGCTTCCGAATCAAAGCGCTGGTCGACGAGGAAACCGCCGAGACCGTGCTCTCGGACGACCGGATCGTCGAAGTCCTGCGCGACGACGGCATTGACATTGCCCGGCGAACAGTAGCCAAATATCGCGAAGCCATGCGCATTCCGTCATCCGTGCAGCGGCGCCGTGAGAAGTCTCTTCGTTTCTGATCCGTCGGGTTTGACCCGCAGGGTTCTCCTCACGCCGCACCGGACGAACCGGCGCCGGGCCGATGCTTTTTTGCCCGTACCGGGGGTGCGACTTGAGCATTCCTTGACAACACACGACGCGCGCTACTATTTTTCAGGTCCGTTCCGAGAGCCGCGTCGTGTCACCCACTCTCGGCGGACCCATTAGTCCGGACAAAGTCAGACATGCACCTATCCGTCAAAGGCAAGCAGCTTGACGTCGGAGATGCCTTGCGCAGCCACGTTGCCGAAAACCTCAACGCCGTTGTTGGGAAATTTTTCGGCCGGCCGATCGAGGCGAACGTCGTCTTCTCCCGCGATGCCCATCTCTTCAAGGCCGACATCTCGGTTCATGTCGGGCGCGGCATCATGGTCCAGACCATCGGCGAGGCCGACGAGCCCTATCCGGCGTTCGACATGGCCTGCGACAAAATCGCCCAGCGCCTGCGCCGCTACAAGGAGCGGCTGAAAAATCATCACTCGAGCGTCGAAGACGCGCCCGAGCCGCTGCACGCCAAGAAGTACATCCTTCAGGCCGAGCCCGAGGATCATGACGGTCAGGCCGCCGCCGCCGTGGACGCGCTCCAGCCCGTCGTGATCGCCGAGATGACCACACCCATCGAAACCCTCACCACCGGCGAGGCGGTGATGCGCATGGAACTCGCCGATCTGTCGGCGATGATGTTCCGCAATCGCGCTCACGGCGGCCTCAACATGGTCTACCGCCGCACCGACGGTCACGTCGGCTGGGTAGATCCCAAAGGCAGCGGCAACACGAACGCCTGACTGCCATGCCGGACCGGTCAACCCATGTCGGCTCATCATGATTGAATTGATCACGCCCGCAAGCATCATCGCCAACCTCAGAGCCGGCAACAAAAAGCAGGCCCTGCAGGAGTTGGCGCGCAAGGCCGCCGAGTTGACCGGGCAGCACGAGCGGATGATCTTTGACGTCCTCCTCGAGCGGGAACGTCTCGGCACCACCGGCGTCGGCCAGGGCATCGCCATTCCCCACGGGAAACTGTCGAGCCTGAACCGCGTCTATGGCATCTTCGCCCGCCTGGAACGGGCGATCGATTTTGATGCCATCGACGAACAGCCGGTGGACCTGATGTTCCTGCTGCTCGCCCCCGAGCAGGCCGGCGCCGATCACCTCAAGGCCCTGGCCCGGGTGTCGCGTCTGCTGCGGGACAACTCGATCTGCGAAAAATTGCGCGGCTCAACCAGCGCCGACGCGATCTACGCCCTCCTGACCCAGACCGAGGCCAGCCACGCGGCCTGACCCGGCCGCACCGGCATGGCAGCATCCCGGTGCGGGTCAGCGGCGGGTCAGGAACAGCGCGAGTTCGGCATCGGCGCTGTCGCGGTGCCCGGCCATCAGGCGGAACACCACCGAAACCACGGTGTCGAGATAGTCGGTCCGCACACCGCTGCCGGCGACCAGTGTGTCGACCTCGCGGGCAAAGGCGGCATGCTCGGCGGTGTGCGCCTCGAGACCGGGATAACCGGTCTCGCGCATCAGCTGTTCCTCGTGGGCGAAGTGCAGGTGCAGGTAGCCGGTGAAGGCGCGAAGGTGCGCCAGCACGGCCCGTGGGTCCCGCTTCCTGGCCATGATCGCGTCGTAAAGCGTGTTGGCCAGGATCAGCAAATGCTTGTGCTCATCGTCGATCTGCTTGCAACCGACTTCGAGCGAGCCATTCCACTCCATCAGCATCGTTGGACATCCTCAAGCCTGAAACCCCGAGGTGTGCCCTCGTCGCCCCGCTCCCCCGTGGCATACCATGCGATGCCCTGTGCTGGCCATCACAGCATAAACTTGGCTTTTTAGACTAAAGTCTTCAAGAGCTGACCAGACCCTGACGGCAGAACGCCGGTCTCTTGGGGCTGTGATCCGCGCGCACCGAGGAGAATCCAGCCATGCTCGTAAAATCCGACCCCTGGCGCCTGCTGGCGCTGGTCGAAGAGGCGAAAGACGGCCGTGTCGCCGCCGCTCACCCGGTACCGTGCTGGACCGCGCCGCTGGTTGAGGCGCTGTGGGACAACATCCTCAACGACTGGCCGGTCGGGCCGTTTGTGCTGCTCGACGTTTCGGCCAGCCCGGAGCGGCCCTGGCGCGGCCGGCTCGGCCCCTATCCGGTCAACGCCGTCGCGCCACGCCGCCTGATGATCGAAGAGGGAGCGGGCAGGCTGGCCGCCCTGGCCTGGAGCCTGGCCGATGTCCCGACGCTGGCGCTCCATCAATGCCGCGCCGAGGAGGTTGCGCTCTGGACCCGCCAGACCCTGGTGCTCGATCTCGACCAGCGCCGGGTGCGCTTTGCCGGCACCGATTTCGCGCCCAACCGCCATCTGCCGGTCCATCTGCTGCCCGCGGCCGGTCCCTGCCTGCGCGCCATAGGCGCCATGGAGCTGCGCGCCGCCGAGCGGGAATGGGTCAACCTCACCGCCCGCCGCCTGCTCGAGACGCGCTGTCCGGTCTATGTCTTCCCCGACACCTCGACCCGGCTCGCCGAGCGGATGCTCACCAACTTCCGCCAGATCGGCAGCGCCGAACGCCGCGCCGCGCTCTGAAGCCGCCGCCCGGTCACCCCCGGCTGAACACCGCGACCAGTTCGACATGGGCCGACCACAAGAACTGGTCCACCGCCAGCGCCCCGGTCAACCGGTAGCCGCCGCCGGCCAGCAGGCGGGCGTCGCGGGCGAAGGTCGCGGGATTGCACGACACCGCCACCACCACCGGCACCGCCGAGGCCGCCAGTGCCGCCGCCTGAGCCGCGGCCCCGGCCCGGGGCGGATCGAACACCACCGCCGAAAACTGCGCCAGCTCCGGGGCCGACAGCGGCTCGCGGCCGAGATCCCGCCGCTCGGTGGTCAGGTCGCGCCGCGGCCCTGTCAGCGTGCCGCGGCCGGCCGCGGCCCGGCCCAGCGCCGCCAGGGCCGCGGCATTGCCATCCACGCCGTGAACCCGCCAGCCCGCCACCGCCAGGGGCAAGGAGAAGGTGCCGCAGCCGCAGAACAGATCTGCGACCGCACCGGCACCGGTACCGGCTCCGACTCCGGCCAGCACCGCCCCGATCAGCGCCGCCTCGCCGGCCCCGCTGGCCTGAAGGAAAGCGCCCGGCGGCGGTTCGACGGCGACGCCGCCGAACCACGCCCGGAGCGGCCGGCGCGCCGCCACCGGCTCCGACGGCGCCCGCGGCTCGGGCTGCCAGGACAGCCGGCCGAGATCGGCGGCCTCGGCCAGTTCGGCCAGGGCCAGCCGGGCCGGCAGATCGAGCCGGGGCGGCCCGATCAGCAGCAAATCGACGCCACCATCAAGCAGGGTGGCCACTGCTTCGGCGCTGCCGCCCTCGGGCAGCACGGCGCCGAGATGCCGGCGGACCTGCGGCAGCAGCGCCAGCAGCGCCGGCGCCAGCACCGGACACGCCTCAAGGTCGACCAGCCGGTGGCTGAGCCGCTCGCGGAAGCCGGCGCGCACCTCCCGGTCGCGCCGGCTGATGGTGAAGCTCGCCCGCCGCCGGTCGCCGGGCGGCGTTGCCGCCACCATCAGCGATTGGTCGTCGGCGGGACCAACTCCGGCCCTCGTCAGAGCGGCGCCGAGCTGTTCGCGCTTCCAGGCCAGATAACCGGGGCCGGCGAGATGCTGGAGCGTGCAGCCGCCGCAGCGGCCAAAATGCCGGCAGGCCGGCTCGGCCCGGCCCGCGCCGCGCTCGAGCCAGACCAGCACCTCGCCGCGCCGGCCCTCGGCCGAGGGCGGTCCCAGCCGCGCCCGCACCCGATCGCCGGGCGCGGTCAGGGGCAGAAACACCCGCCCGCCCGCCGTCTCGGCCAGACCATCGCCGCGGGCGCCGATGGCGCCGACGGTCAGCTCGACCTCGGGGCCCGATTTTTTCGGGGGGCATTGCCGGCCCATGACACGCTCTCCTGGTTGCCGACCGTCCGCCGCGGCGGTCATAATCCTGAAACAGGCCCGGAACCTGCCTCTTTTGCCGCACCAGCATTTTCCTTCATCCGGCCCGGCGGGAAGTGTTATAGCACGGAACCAGCCGGTGACTGCCGGCCTACCCCCTGCAGCGGACCCCGCCATGACCGATCCAAGCACCGATCTCTCGGCTGACGCCATGTTCGACAAGGCTCTCGACATCGCCGAGAAGCACCTGAAGCGGGCTATCGAGGACGGGGGCGCGCTCGGTCCCTACGTCGCGGTGGCAATGATCGAAGCCGCCGTGAACGCCGCGGTCGACGAGACCAGCCACGAAGACGTGGTCGACATGCTGCGGGATCTGGCCAATCAGGTCGAGGAAGACGCCGACGCCGAAGAAGACGATTGATCGCCGCGGGAGCCCCCGGCTCCCGCTCCCTCAACCGGTCAGTCCTGGTGCCAGCGCCGCAAGGTCCTGGCCCGGACGTAGGATGCGGTCGCGCGGGAAGCGTACGGTGACGATGGTCCCGACCTTGGCCGCGCTCTCGATTTCAAGATGCCCGCCGTGCATTTCGGCCATGGTCCGGCTTAGCGGTAAGCCAAGGCCCGTGCCATCGTGGGCGCGGGACAGCCTGCTGTCGAGTTGCCCGAAGGGCTGAAGCACCTCGGCCAGCTTTTCCGGGGCGATGCCGATCCCGGTATCGGCGACCGTGACGGAAAACAGGCCGCTGTCCTCCAACGCCGCCTGCACCGAGACCCGCCCGCCCGGCGCGGTGAATTTGAGCGCGTTGTCGAGAAGATTGCCGACGATCTGGCGGATGGCGCGCTCGTCGGCGTAGAGCAGCGGCAGATGCTCGGGAACGTCGATCACCAGCGTAAGGTTACCGACCTCGGCCCGCTCCTTGATCTCGACGACCGCGGCCAGTACCTCGGCGCGGGGATCGACGATGGTTTCGCTGATCTCGAAGTGGCCGGCTTCGGCGTTGGCCAGATCGATGATGTCGTTGATCAGCTTGAGAAGGTGGGCGCCGGCCTCGTTGATGCTGCGGGCGAAGCGCTGGTAGCGCTCGTCGCCCAGCGGCCCGAACACGCCGTCGCGCATCACCTCGGAAAAGCCGATGATCGCATTTAGCGGCGTGCGCAACTCGTGGCTGACGGTGGCCATGAACTGGGACTTGGCGGTGCTGGCCGCCTCGGCCCGTTCCTTGGCGGCCTGGAGTTCGACATCGGCGCGCTTGCGCTCGGTGATGTCCTCCTTGACCGCGACATAGTGGGTCACGGTGCCCTTGTCGTCGCGCACCGGCGCGATCGATGCCCGCTCCCAGATCAGCCGGCCATCCCGCCGTTTGTTGTGAAACTCACCATGCCAGACATCACCCGAAGCAATCGTCCGCCACATCGCCTCATAGTCGTCGCGCGAGGTATAGCCGGACTTGAGAATCCGTGAGCTGCGCCCGATCACCTCCCGGCCCTGATAGCCGGTAGCCCTGGTGAAGTGCGGATTGACGTATTCGATGAAACCCTCGGTATCGGTGATCACCACCGACAGCGGCGCCTGTTCGATCGCCCGGGTGAGCGTGCGCAGATTGGTCTCGACCTCCTTGCGGGCGGTGATGTCGCGGGCAAACACGGCAACGCCGATGGCCCTGCCGTCCGGCCCCAGCGCCGGAGCATAATGGGCGTCGAAGACCAGATCGCCCCAGCTCGACTCGAAGTGAACCGTGGTGCCGGTGGTCATCACCTTTTCGAGCATGCCCTGACGCAGGGCGCGCTCGCCTTCGGGCGCGAACGCGACCAGCGGCTGGCCGATAATCTCGTCCAGCGGCCGGCCGAACACCTTGGCGGTGCAATTGTTGGCCACCCGGATCGTACCGTCGGGATCGATCAGTTCGACCATGTCGTGGTCGGTGGCGTTGATGATCGACACCAGCGCCGCGTGGCTTTCCCTGAGGGCATGCTGGGCGGCATGGCGGTCGGAGACGTCGAGGGCGGTGCCGAACAGTCCCGAGACCGCGCCGGCGGCATCGAAGGAGACCCGGAGCGTGATCCTGAGCCAGCGGATCGCGCCATCGGGACGGATGATCCGGGCCTCGACGCTGCCGGACTCGGTCGACCCCTGGAGGGCCAGGGGCAGCGCCGCCACCGCCAGCCGGTCGTCCTCATGAATGCGCGCCAGAAGCGCGGTCCAGCCCGCGGCCGCCTCGGCAGGCGGGACGCCAAGAATACGGCAGAGTTCGACCGACCAGAAATGGCTGTCGGTGGACGCCTGCCACTCCCAATGGCCGAGATGGGCGACCCGCTCGGCCTCCTTCAGCCGTTCCTCGGCCTCGACCAGCGCCGTGATGTCGAGGGTGGTGCCGATCAGACGCAGCGCCTTGCCCGCCGGATCGCGCACCACTTCGGCCTCGGAATAGACATGACGGATGGTACCGTCGGGCCGGACCACCCGGTAGCGGATTTCGTAGGCCGTACGCTCCAGCATCACCGCCGCCCGCATCCGGACCACAGCGGTGCGGTCGTCGGGGTGAATGCTGCCGAGAAACTGCTCCTGGGAGGGTGAACACGGGCCGGGCCCAAGCCCGTAGATACGGAAATTCTCCTGCGACCAGAAGCCGGCGCCGGTCACGAGGTCGCGCTCCCAGTGGCCGAGATGGCCGATGCGCTCGGCATCCATCAGCCGGGCGTTGACCCGGTTCAGCTCGCGGGTCCGTTCCTCGACCCGCGCCTCCAGCTCGCGCCGGATGCGCCGGTGCCGCAGGGTGTTGAACAACCAGAGACCGGCCAGCAGGCCGCCGCCCGCCGCAATGCCCTGGACCTCATGCCAGTGCGAGGGGCGCCAGGGCACCAGCATCATCAGCAGGCCGAGCGCCAGACACGCCGCCGCCAGGGCGCGCAGCCGCTGTGCCGACCACCGTCCGCCGCCGCCCGAACCGGGAGCGGCCTCCGTCCTGATTGTGCCCGCCTGTTCGATTGCCGTTCCGCCCGCCAATCATACGAACCATAAGTGAATCAGCTACAGTCACCTTGTAGCGGAGGCTAAACCTGCCCGCAAGATGTTGATAGAAATTTGCCCCCGGCCCCCGCCGGCCACTTCGCCTTGACGAAGCCGGCCCGCTGTGAGAGCCTTCCTGGCATTGAGACTGGCTGCCGAGGCTCCCCTGTCGCGCCATACCGAGACCGAACTGAAACTTGCGGTCGCACCGGAGCATCTGGCTGCCGTTTCGGACGCGGCGGCGGTCGTTGGCCGGCGCACCGGCGAACCGGTCACCGTGTCCCTCGATTCCGCCTATTTCGACACCCCCGACCGGCTGCTCTCGGCGCGGCGGGCGGTGTTGCGGGTGCGTCTGACCCCAGACGGCTTCATCCAGACCCTCAAGTCCGGCGATGGCCTGACCCGCCACGAATGGGAATGGCCGGTGACCGGCCCCGGCCCCGTCCTGGCGGTGATCGTCGAGCCGGCGGCGCGGGCGGTGATCGACGGCCTCGACGGCGCCGCCCTGCGGCCGACCTTCCGCACCCGAGTCGAGCGCACGCTGCACCAGATCGACGGCGGCGCGATCGAACTGGCGGTCGACCGCGGCGAGATCATCGGACCCGATGCCGATGCCCGCGAGCCGATTTCCGAGGTCGAACTGGAGCTGAAAACGGGCGAGTCGGCCAGTCTCTACCGCCTCGCCCTGGCGCTGGCCGAAACGGTGCCGCTGCGGGTCGAACCGCGGACCAAGGCCGCGCGCGGCTTCGCCCTGGCCAACCGGGAGCCGCCACGCGCCTTCAAGGCGCAGCGGCAGCTCTTCGAGGACCGGACCACCGTCGATTCAGCGCTGGCGGCGATCCTCGGCGGCTGTTTCCATCAGTTCGCTCTCAACGAGCCCTGCCTGCTCGCCGGCGACGATCCCGAGGGCGTGCATCAGGCGCGGGTGGCGCTGCGCCGGCTGCGCTCGGCCCTCGGTCTCTTTCGCGACCTCATTCCGGCCGCCGACCGCGCGTGGCTTGCCGCCGAAACCAAGGCCCTGGCCGACACCCTCGGCCCGGCCCGCGACTGGGACGTCTTCCTGGCCGAGCTGCTGGCCCCGGTCAAGGCCGCCTTCGCCACCCATCCCGACCTTCATGCCGACCTCGCCGCCCTCGAAGCCGCCGCGCTGGCAGAGCGCCATCAGGCCTATCAGCGGGTGCGCGCGCTTTTCGCCTCGCCCGGACATACCCGGTTTCAGCTCCGCTTCGGCCTCTGGCTCGAAAGCCGGGGCTGGCGGGCGCAGGCGGTGACCCGGACCTCGGCCCAGCTGTTCCGGCCGCTGCGCGAGACCGCCGACGCCCTGCTCGACCGCCGCCACCGCAAGGCGCGCAAACTCGGCGGCAGCTTTGCCGAACTCGCCGACACCGAACGCCATCAGCTGCGCATTGCCATGAAGAAGCTGCGCTATGCCGCCGATTTCTTCCGCTCGCTCTATGACGCAAGGCCGGTCGACCGTTATCTGCAGCGGCTCGCGACCTTTCAGGACGCGCTCGGCCATCTCAACGATGTCGCCACCGCGGCCCGGCTGGTACCGGTACTGGAGAGCGGGGCCGCCGCCGCCCGGGCGGTCGGGGTCGTGATCGGCTGGCATGGCCGTGGCCTCGCCGCTCTCGAACCGCGTCTGGTTGCCGAGTGGCGGGACTTCCGCAGCGCCGGCGTTTTCTGGACCCGCCCCGCGCGCCACAAGCCGAGCCCCCCTCGCGAGGAGGCGCCGTCATGAACACGATCCTCGTGGCCAACGTCAAAGGCGGCTGCGGCAAGACCACCATCGCCACCCATCTCGCCGCCGCCTATGCCGTGGCCGGCCAGACCATCCTGCTCGCCGACGTCGACCGCCAGCGCTCTGCGCTCGGCTGGACCGAGCGCCGCCCCGAGAACGCGGCCCGGGTCGCGGGTGCCGACTGGTCGAAGGAGCTGGGCAAGACGCCCAAGGGCCTCGACCGGCTGGTGATCGACGCCCCTGCCGCCCTCAGGCGCGGCCAGATCGAGGAGTTGGTTGACCGCGCCGACGTCATCGTGCTGCCGGTCCAGCCCGGCGTCTTCGACGAGGGCGCGACCCGCCGCTTCCTCGACCGGCTGGAGGAGCTGAAAGCGGTGATCAAGGGCAGGAAGCCGGTGGCGGTGGTCGGCAACCGCCTGCGCCCGCGCACCCGGGCCAGCGACCGGCTCGACGGCTTCCTGGCCGAGACCGGCCATCGGCTGGCCACACGGCTGCGCGACAGCGCGCTCTATCCCGAATGCGCCCAGACCGGGCTCAGCCTCTTCGATCTGCCGGGCAAGCGGATCGCCGAGGTCCGCGTCGACTGGACACCGCTGCTCGCCTTCCTGGAGGGCAGCGGCCCCTGATCACGGTCAGGGGCCAAAAAGCCTGATATCGCACCGGCCATGGTTGCGGCGGCACCGGCCGCCTGCTCCGGGGTAAAGCCGGATTGCTGGCGCCTGCGTGCGAGCTTTAGGAGGCTGGAGGGCCAGCGGTCGGGGCACTCTCCTGGCCGGACTATCGGCGTACCGCCCCAGGCGCCGTCACGCCCGCAAGCCCGGATCAGGAGAATTGCCCAAACCCCATTGCGAAGCTCGCCTTGACGCGCGGGGGGCGATATAACGGGACGGTTTAACGGTCAGAGTCCCCCCCGGTGTCAGCGAAATTTCCAGACTGGAACAACTTGGCCGGCTTCGGCGAGAAGGTGCTCGATCAGGCCCTCGGCCATGTCGGCACCCTGGCCGGCCGGATGCTCGAGGGCAATATCCGCCTCGGCGTCACCGGTCTGCGCCGCGCCGGCAAGACGGTGTTCGTCACCTCCCTGATCGATAATCTGATCCGGGGGGGGCGGCTGCCCTTCATGGACGTGGTCGCGGGCAACCGCTTCCTCGCGGCCCGGCTGCGCTCCAGCCCCGACCGCAGTGCCCCGCGCTTCGCCTACGAAAAGTATCTCGCCAACCTGACCAGCGCACCGCCCCACTGGCCCGCCGCCACCACCGGCGTCGCCCAGCTGCGCATGGCGCTGCGCTTCGTGCCGGTGTCCTCGGTACGCCGTTCGATCCAGCCGATCTCGACCCTCAACCTCGACGTCATCGACTATCCCGGCGAATGGCTGATGGATCTGCCGATGCTCAACCAGTCCTTCGCCGACTGGTCATCGCTGACCCTGGAACTGATCGAGCACCAGCCGCGCCGGCAGATCGGCGCCCGCTGGTTGCACTGGCTGTCCACCGTATCCCCCGACCGCCGCGCCGACGAGAGCGCGGCCAAGGAGGGCGCCGCCCTCTATACCGATTACCTCCACGCCTGCCGGCGCTCCCAGGCCAACCTCAGTCTGGTCCAGCCCGGCCGTTTCCTGGAACCGGGGGAACTGGCGGGCGCGCCGGTGCTGACCTTCTGTCCGCTGCCGCTGCCCGCCACCGCCGCCGGCCGCGCCGGCTCGCTGTGGGAGCTGATGAGCGGGCGCTACGAGGATTACAAGACCAACGTCGTGCGTAAGTTCTTCCTGGAGCATTTCGCCCGCCTCGACCGCCAGATCGTGCTGGTTGACGTGCTCGGCATGCTCAATGCCGGCCCGGCCGCCCTCCACGACATGCGCATGGCGCTGACCGCCTGCCTCGAAGCCTTCCGCCACGGCCGCGGCGGCTGGCTGAGCCGGCTGACCGGCGGCCAGATCGACAAGGTCCTGTTCGCGGCGACCAAGGCCGACCACATCGCCGCCAGCCAGCATGGCAATCTCAAGAATCTGCTCGACATGCTGGTGTCGGAGGCGCGCAACGCCATCCGCTTCGAGGGCGCCACCGTCGAGACCATGGCGCTGGCCGCGGTCAAATGCACCGAGACCGTCACCACCGAACATCAGGGGCGCAAGCTGGCCTGCATCCAGGGCACGCCGCTGGGGCGCCAACGCCCGACCGTGCTGTTTCCCGGCAGCATTCCCGATGGCCCCGACCTCTTTCCCGAGGATGTCACCCAGCCCTACCGCTTCCTCGACTTCGAGCCACCGGCCGGAGTCGGGCGCGATGGCCGCGGCCTGCCCAACATCCGCCTCGATCAGGCGCTCAATTTCCTTCTGGGAGATCATCTGGCATGAGCGACCGGAGCCATCATCAGCCGCCGGCCTGGCAAGCGCCGGTCGAACTGGAGCCCGACCGGGAGGGCGCCGGCCCCGGCGAGGTGCCCCCCGAGGACGATCAGGATGATGCCGGAAGCGGCGACGAGCACGGCTTTGACGGCCTCTCGCTGCGCCAGTGGAGTTGGACCCTGCCGACCTTCCTCGGCGGCATCGCGGCCCTGATTCTGGTCACCCTGGCGTTCGACGCCTCCGATCTGCTGTCCCGCGCCTTTGCCGCCGGCGACGTCCTCGGCATCGCGGTCGCGGCGCTGGTGGCGCTGGTGGTCCTGACCGCGCTCAAGCTCGCGCTCGACGAACTGGTCGCGGTCCGGCGGCTGCGCCGTATCGACCGCTTCCGCATCGAAGCCGAGCGCCTCGTGGCGGGCGGCGGCCACGGTGCCGCCGGCAGCTTCGCCGAGCGGCTGTCGCGCTTCTACCGCGACCGCACCGATCTCGCGCCCGGCATCGAAGCCCTGCACGCCTCGGTCACCGATGCCCACAACGACCGGGAAATCATCACCCTGATCGACCGGCAGGTGCTGGCCCCGATCGACCAGTCGGCCTACAACGCGGTGCTGCGCGCCTCGCGCGATACCGCGCTGGCCACCGCCCTCAGCCCGTCGGCCGCCCTCGACGTCGTGATCGTGCTCTGGCGCAACCTCAAGCTGGTGCGCGAGGTCGCATCGGCCTACGGCGCCCGCCCCGGCCAGTTCGGCTCCTGGCGGCTGATGCGCCGGATGTTGGCCAATCTTGCCGTCGCCGGTGTCGCCGAAGGGCTCAGCCACGTCGCCGTCGATGCCCTCGGCGGCTCGATCGCCGCCGCGATCTCGACCAAGCTCGGCCAGGGCATGGTCAACGGCCTGCTCACCGCCCGCATCGGCGTCGCCAGCATGGTGCTGTGCCGCCCGATCGCCTTCAGCGCCGACAACCGTCCGACCCTCCGCCGCATCCGCAGCGAATTGCTGAGCGTGCCGAAGCAGATTCTCTGACCGCGCCGCTCAGTCGAGCATCGGCAGGCCGGTCTCGATCCGAACCAGGATCGCCAGCATCGGGCCGCCGATGTCGCGTCGGATCAGACCGCTGGCATTCTCGGCCGCGGTCAGCGCCTGCTGGAAGCTCGGGCGCCAGCGCTCGTCCCGATAGAGGGCCTTTTCGGCACGGGCGCGCTCGGCGATCAGGGGGGGGCGGCGGGGGCCGTCCTCGGCCGCGAGCTTGACCAGCTTGGCCATCAGCGCCTCGGCCCCCGGCCGGTCGTCCCGGACCAGCAAACGTTCGATCAGTTCGGCGTAAGCCTCACCCCGCAGATCCGCGTCCTGAAGCCCCTCGGCATAGCTGAGGGCCAGCGCCATCTCGCTCCGGCGGGCCAAGCGGCCCAGCACCGCCGCCACCGTCCACGACGCCTCCTCCTGCACCCCGCGCAGCCGGGCCAGCGCCTGGGAGGGGTCGCCGAGATCGGCCGCCGCCACCACCAGCTCCGGCGGCCAGACCACGGCATTGGTCTCCCGGGCGGCGGCGACCTGACGCTCGAGGGCGGTGGCAAACACCGTCGCCGCCTCGGCGCCGCGGCCGGTATCGTAGAGGGTCCGCGCGACCAGCCCGAGTTCGGCCACGCAGGTGCGGCCGGCGGCAAAGGCGCGCGCCTCCTCGGCCAGGGCCGCGGCCTGCGGCTTGTCACCGTGCCAGAGGACGATCTCGGCGATATCGGTGAGATTGTAGAGCCGGGTCGCACAATCGGGAATCTTGCGCGTGAGGTCCAGCGCCAGCGCCTCCTGCCCGGTCAGCGCCAGTGCCCGAGAGACATAGAGATCGCGGTCGGTGCTGCCGTTGGCCACGCCGCGGCGGACCGCCGAAAGGAAGGGGGCAATGATCTCCTTGGCCCGGCCCTGGTCCCCCATAAGGTGGGAGGCCACGGCCAACGACAGCCAGTCCCAGCGCGCGGCAACGATTGGTGTTTCCACCGCCGGCAGCATATTGCCGATCCGGAACAAAAAGCACTTCGAGGATTGCTGGTCGGTGCACACCATCGAGCGCAACCGGTTACGAAACTCGTAAAAGTCGAAGTCGCCGACGAACTGGTTGGTCACCAGTTGGACCGCGAGGTCGGTATCGGAAAAGCGGGTGATGATGTCGGCCAGCAGGCGGTCGGCCTCGCCGAGCAACCGCCCCTCCTCGGCCGCCTCATAGGTGGCGTTGGCCTTGCGGACCAGTTGCATGGCCTGAATGAACTGACGGTTGGCCTGGGCCGCAGCCTCATCGGCATGGGCGGCCGCGCCGCCGAAGGCCAGCCAGAGCGCGAGCAGCACCGGCAGCAGCCCGGCGCAGGCGCTATTTCTGAACGACACGGACATGGGAGACTACGCCCTGAACATAAGCGATCGCCTTGGCATGGCCGATCACCCGGTCAAGCTCATCCTGACTGTGCGCCACCCCGAGCAGGTAGACGATGTCGTTGACGACGTCGATGTTGTAATTGGTACTGTGGACATCCCGGTCGAGCAGCAGCGCCGTGCGCAGCTTGGCGGTAATCCACTTGTCGTGGGCGGTGTCGCCCATGGTCGAGCCGGTGTCGACCGCGATCTCGTTGATCACTTCCTTGACGCCGTCGGCCTGCCAGCACAGCTTCACCGCCTCCATCCGCTGCTCCGGGTTCGCGGCCCGCCCGGTCAGCAGCACCCGGCCCTGATCGATCGAGAGATTGATCCGGCTGAACATATCGAGGTCGCGCTTGAGCCACAAATCATTGATCAGGGCTTGAATCTTGAGGTCGGAAGCAGCGCCGCCGATGCCGCGGTCCTCGGTCGCCTTGACCGCCACCGTTCCGGCCAAGCTGACCACCGGCGCGACGCACCCGCCGCTCGAGAGGACGATCGAGAGCGCGACCACGCCCACCATCATCGTCCGGATCGTTCCTGCCGACACGCGCACCCTCCCAACAAGCCAGTGACCCCCAGGGGCCAAAAGGTGCTCAGGAGTCCGTCGGCGGCCCCCCTGTTTGCAACGGTTTTTCCCGGGCGTCGATCAATAACCTGGACTGTGATGCCGGAATGTGCCACTTCCTCGCCACCGGTTCAGGAACCCCAGCCATGCCCGTTCTCAACCGCATCGCCGCGTACCATGACGAAATGGTCGCCTGGCGCCGCCACCTTCATGCCCATCCGGAAACCGCGTTTGAGGAAGTCGCGACCGCCGACTTCGTCGCCGGGCGTCTGGCCGGTTTCGGCATCGAGGTCCATCGGGGATTGGCGGGAACCGGTGTGGTTGGCGTCCTTAGCGCCGGCACCGGCGCCGGCACCGTCGGTCTGCGCGCCGACATGGACGCGCTGCCGATGGATGAGCAGAACCGCTTCGAGCACGCCTCGCGCCACCCCGGCAAGATGCACGGCTGCGGCCACGACGGCCACACCGCGATGCTGCTCGGCGCCGCGCGCTATTTGGCCGAGACGCGCAATTTCGACGGCACCGTCCACCTGATCTTCCAGCCCGCCGAGGAGGGCGCGGCCGGCGGCAAGGTGATGATCGAGGACGGCCTCTTTGAGCGTTTTCCCTGCGACTCCGTGTTCGGCCTCCACAACTGGCCCCAGCTGCCCGTGGGCAGCTTCGGGGTGCGCGCCGGACCGATCATGGCCGCGGCCGACCATTTCGATATCACGGTCACCGGCAAGGGCGCCCACGGCGCCATGCCCCACCACGGCATCGACCCGGTGCTGGTCGCGGCCCACATCGTCACCGCGGCCCAGGCCCTGGTCAGCCGCGACACCGACCCCGTCGATACCGCGGTGGTCAGCTTCACGGTGATTCGCGGCGGTTCGGCCTTTAACGTCATCCCCGACGAGGTCGTGATGTCAGGCACCGTGCGCAGCTTCAAGCCCGCAACCCGGGACGCCCTCGAAGCCGGCCTCGCCCGGGTCGCCGAAAATGTTGCCGCCGCCTTTGGCGCCAGCGCCGCGGTCAATTACGAACGCTCCTACCCGGCGACGGTCAACAGCGCCGCCGAGGCCGACTTCGCGGCGCTGGTGGCGGCCCGGGTGGTCGGACCCGAGCGGGTGCTCCGCACCGTCGCGCCGTCGATGGGCGCCGAGGATTTCGCCTTCATGCTCCAGCGCCGGCCCGGCTGCTATGTCTGGCTCGGCCAGGGCGGCGGCCCCGATTCCTGCATGATCCACAACCCCCGCTACGACTTCAACGACGAGATACTGACCATCGGCGCCAGCTACTGGGCCCTGCTGGCCGAAGCGGCCCTGCCGCGGCGCCTCTAGCGGCGATCATAGATCATCGCCAGCCGAATCAAGAACTGTTGCAGGCGCCATTTCGTGTGGCGTGTTGGCATTTGCGCCATAATGCCGGACTTAGGAGCCGGCACAGTCCCGCCCATCCCATTCAGCGCCTGAACGAGATGGGCAGGGCCGTGCCAAATCAGGCCCCCCTGGAGGGCCTGGCCGCCCGTTTGTGCCGGTTCACCGGGTAACGGGCGGCGGCTCGATCCAGTCTGTGGACATCGCCGGATCAGCCTCTGGTTGCCTGTCCGCAGAGGTCTTGGCTGTCTCTTCGCCCGACGACTTCCTGTCCCTGGTTGTGTGCCTTGACGGGTGGTGCCGGTTCGGGTGCTTGCTCCGCTCCAAGGCTGCCAGGCGCACCGGGATTTCACGCAACAGATTGATCCCGTAGCAGGTATCTGTGCCGGACTCGGCGCACCTCAAAGTCCCCGGTGGGTGAGTGGCGGCAATGGACCCGGCAATCCGGTAGTAATGATTGGCGGCGTCGTAATGCCTGAGCCCCTGGGCTGCGGCACCCAGCCAAAACCAGGCAATGTCCTCGGAAACTCCAACCTTCAAAACATCTTCGGCGAGCGGCTGCCAATTCTTCTGTGAATATAGCTGAGCCGCGTGGCCACGCACCAGAGCCCAGGACACAATACAGTTAACCCCGCAATTCAATATCGCTTTGCCGTTCTTGAACGAGTCCATGACGGCGACGCGCTCTGCCTCGGTCCTGAACTCATACTGATTGGCACAACCCGCAAGTGCCAGCAGACCGATACCCAGACCCGCAATCCGAGGTGCTAAACGTCGCAAACTGCTCATTTCCACATTCCTTTTCCTAGAGCACGGGCTTTGCTTTCGACATCCAGGTACTCTTTTGGTCCATCCCGATCGACCCTTGCCGCTCCGTTCAGCAGTATGGTCTGGGCAAGGTCCTGGTCCTGGTTGTTCAGGCAGACATAGGTACTCATGGTTTTTGGCCGGCATCGAACTTCAAGCTTTTTCGCCTTGACATAATTGACGAACCCGGTCGCCCATGGCCCCGGTTCGGCTCGAACTCCGTAGAGGGCGACCTGAACCCGGCCGACCACCAGTTTTGAAGCGTCAATTACCTGCTCGACCGGACCGCTGACGAAGTGCTGCATTTGCCATTCGGGCCAGGGCACGACGCTTGTGCGCTCGACATAGCTCTCCCGGTTGCCCTGAAAGTCGACCTGCAACCAAGCTCGCCCGTCTTCCCCGGTGACAGCTCCCAATACCGGCAACTCCATGCTCTTAACCTTGCGAATCGGATCTGATCGCTGATCTGGCATACGAAAGAGCGGCACTTCAGCGTCGCCGACCACGACACGATCAAAATTTGGCTTGGTCAGAGCCGGGCGCGGGATCGAACGGTTGGAGTCAGGTGGCGAGCCAACCGGCAACCGGTCGGTCAGCGCAGATGACGGCTCAATCATAACGATTTGCGGCCCCTTCGCTCGCACACGGGCCAAGGCGGCAAAATGGCCGTTCGGATAAGTGTCGAGGTAGGCCTGATAGTCCGCGGCATTCGTACTGCCCCTGACGGCGTTCCAGAACTCGAACTCTGCGGCGCCAAGCCCATCCCCAGGCGCTGCTGCGGCAATGGCGGGCGCTGACGAGACTGCCTCCGCATGAAGAGGTGCGGGCGGCGGCGCCTTGAGATAAAATTCACCAAGCAGGGAGCCATATTCCCACGGCACCTGCTCGCGGTTTGTCGACTTCAGCACATCCTCCCGAACGCGTCGCAACATCATCGCGACTTCCAGGCCGGGGGTCTCGATATGCTTGAGCAGGGCCGTCGCGTACGGGCTGTTTCGCCCCTGACCATCCTCGGCAGTCGTCCCTTCCTTGGTCGCGTAGGAAATCAGGGTGCCTGCGGTCGCATCGATTCGCGTCAGGCCACGCCCGACCATCGACCGTTTCCCACCGAGCGTGCCGGCCAGCGTATTGGCCAATGGATTGTCCCGGCATGCGTCCAGAAAGACAAGATTGGTCCGCGGAGCCGACTCCAACTGCTGCAACACAACTCCGACGTCAACCGCCTCGAAGGTGATATCCCGTTCTCTGGAGAGCTTTGCGCCAACAGGGACCAGATAGTTTTGACCGCCAACTTGAAGTCAATGGCCGGCATAGTAGAACAGACCGATGGAAGCGCCCTCCAGGGCATTGCCAAAGCTTCTGATCGCCCGATCCATTCCTGCCTTATCCAGGTCGGTCCAGACCGCTGTCTCAAACCCCAGGCGCTTAAGCGCCTCTGATATTGCCATGGCATCATTGCGGGGATTGGGCAGCACCACCGTGTTTTGGTACGCCGAGTTGCCAATGACCAGCGCCACTCGCTTCTCCGCTAAGGCGGGCCGCGAGCTTGAGCTGATTACGATCAGCGCCAAACCGACAAAAAAGAAAAAGCGCGTCATGACAATCCTGTATGCCACGGTGTTCCCTTGCGAACCATGCTTTTTCGTCCAGCAGCGCCGCGACCCCCAACCCTATTCTCGAAACACACACTTGGGTATGGTAAGCGAAGGCGATCTGATTATCATTGAGCGTATATTGCTTGTCAACAGTTGCTACTATCATCCATTATGATTCGTATCGGCTGTCTAGGTACCGGTATGATAAAACTAAAGATAGCTATACCACATATTTTTCCGGCATTGATTCAACTATTATGGTCGCACTGCTATCTGGAGTAGATGCATGAACTCTCATTTGATACTTATGAAGCAACCGCTCACGGTACGGGAATTCACATCACCATGCTGGTGTCAGAAACGGAAACCTCGGGGGACTCGCCCATGACTAGAATGATCATTCTTCTGGTTCCACTCTTGATCATAGCGACAGCTTTTCCGTGTATTCCACAAGATAGCGGCGCAAAACAAAGAATTGATCCTATCTTGGTCTCCACCTGCCCAAAAATCAGTGAATTCCCCGATGATCTGTCGACCGCTTTAAAAATATCATCGGATGTATTGTCGCCGTGTAAAAAAAATGCAGAAAGTGGTGATATTAACGCCCAATCGATGATTGGACGGCTTTACCACAATGGCTGGGGTGTCGAGAAAGACTATCAGGCTGCATTTGCATGGTCATTGAAAGCGGCAGAGCAGGGAGATATTTATGCTCAGGAGCGCCTTGGCTTCATGTATTATAGCGCCCACGGAGTTGCAAAAAATTATGAGGAATCCGCAAGGTGGTTCCATATGGCCGCCGAAAAAGGGGATGCACTTTCACAGTTCTATCTGGGAGTTATCGCTAACCATAAGTGTCATCTGACTTGCGAGAGCTGTCTGATCGATTGGTCGCAGTGTGGCAACATGCTCGACTGGTTTCAAAAGGCCGCAGACCAGGGGTATGGGCCGGCGCAGAGCGCCCTTGCAAATAACTTGAGGTATAGCAAGGGGAATTATTCAGAGGCCGCCAAGTGGTTTCGCAAGGCCGCCACACAACAGGACGCCTATGCTGAGTTTCAGCTCGGATTGATGTATCAAGATGGTAAGGGGGTAGCAAAAGACAGTGTCGAAGCACGAAACTGGTTCAGACTTGCTCTTGAGCACTCCCGCGTTCGTGCTGAGCGCGGCGAGGGAGTCCCCCAGTTCGTCGTCGGATTGATTTACAAGAATGGCTATGGGGTGCCCAGAAACTACGTCACCGCATACCTGTGGCTGACCCTCGCCGCGTCGCAAGGAATCGGGAACGCCCAGGCGAACATCCGGGATCTGGAACGTCGAATGCCCGCCAACCTGATCACGGAGGCGCAGCGGCTGGCAAAAGGCTGGCAGCCCGGGGAGGGCCGTTCGGCGGAGGCCGGCCATGACCCCATAGGGGCGCGCCCTCATGTCGGCGCAGGGCTGATCATTTCGAACAGTGGCTTGGTCTTGACCGTGGCCGATATTGTAACGGAATGCGCTGTCATCTTCCTCCGAATCCAGGGCCATGATCATCCCGCCACGGTCGTCGCCACCGACATCCGCAATAATCTGGCATTGCTCAAGATCGATTTCCCATCCGAAACGCTCCCGGCGCTGCGCCTTGCAACAAAGGTCGGTGACCGCTCTTTCGTTTATACCCCCTCTGTTGCCGCCCCGGTGCCATCTGGTGATGCCGTCATTGCTGGAATCATCAGCGGACTTTCCGGGCTCGGCAATGACAGCCGCTTATTGCGTTTGTCGCATCCGTTTCAGACCGGGATGGCCGGGTCACCCGTCTTTGATCAGCTGGGGAACGTCATCGCTGTTGTTGCTGGACCAACAAAAAGTTCCGCAAAAGCATCCGCCAATGCGCCGGATGATCCGGGGGACACCTCGGCGGTCAAGTCCTCGGTCATTGGAAACTTTCTTGACGCCGCCGGAATTTCTTATCATCCAGCCCCCCCCGAATCCCCCGTGCCCCTGTCGGGTCTTCGTGACAAGGCAAAGGCTCTCACCGTTCATGTCGGGTGCCAGGAACGCGGACCGGCCCCGGAAAAACCTCCGGGCTGAGACTGCCGTCCCGGCCGGTTGTTTCACCGGGTCAATCAGACCATGGCGCGATAGAGCGCTTCGAGGTCACGGGTATAGCGTTCGGTGTCGAACAGCGGCGTGGTCAGGCGGTTGCCAGCCAGAACGGCGCGGACCCCGCCCAGCCGGACCGGATCCAGCGCGAGGCTGAGCGCGAGGGCCTCGTATTCGGCCGGCGACGCCGCGATCAGGCCGGGCAGACCGATCGCCGTCAGAAGACTGGCCGCGACCCGGCCGGGAAAGCCGGCACCGGCACAGGTGACCGCCGGCGCCCCGGCCCACAACGCGTCGCTGACCGTGGTGTGCCCGCCATAAGGCAGCGTATCGAGCACGAGGTCCGCCAACCGGTAGCGCGCCAGATGCCGGGCCAGCGGCAGATCACGGGCGAACACCAACCGGTCGGCACCGACCCCGGCGGCCACGGCCCGGTTGCGCAGCGCCAGTTCGACCCAGGGGTTGGAGGCGAACAGCCACAACACGCTGCCTGGCACCCGCAGCAGCAGCCGCATCCAAAGCGCGAAAAAGGCCGGAGTGAGCTTATAGGCGCTGTTGAAACAGCAGAAGACGAAGCCTTCATCGGGCAGGCCGCACTCGGCCCGGCCGGGCGGCGGCTCCGCGATCGGGCGCTGGCGGTCGTTGGGCTGGTAACACCCGGGCATGAGCGCGAGCCGTTCGCTGTAGAAGCGCTGATGGCCAGGCGGAATGACCACGGCATCGGCAATCAGCCAGTCGACGAAGCCGGCGCCGCTGGTGCCGGGATAACCGAGAAAGCTGACCTGCACCGGCGCCGGCCGAAAGGCCAGGATGCCGGCCCGGGTACCCTGGGTGTAGCCCTTGAGATCGACCAGGATGTCGATACCGTCGCTGCGGATCCGGGCGGCGGCGTCGCGGTCGGACAGCGCCCGCACCGGAACGAAGTGATCGACCGCCGCCAGCAGGCGCCGCCGCATCGGGCTGACGTCGTCCGGGCCGGAGGAATAGGCGAAGATTTCAAAGGCCGCGCGATCGTGGCGCTCGAACAGTTCGACGACCAGATAGGCGGTGGCGTGCTCATGATAGTCGGCCGAGAGGTAACCGACGCGGAGTCGCTCCCCCTCGACCCTGGCCTTCGCCGGCACCGGCGGCAGGCGGGCCGCCGCCGCGACCTCGCGCCAGCGGCTCCAGGCCCGGGCAACGGCCAACTGGTCGGCGGGCTCCGAGTCGATGGTGAGCAGGATGAAGGGCGGCACGTCGGCCGCCCCCCGGCGCACCAGCGAGAGCAGCCGCTGTTCCAAAGCCTCGATTCCGGTCCAGTCGCAGGTCTGGCGCAGCTGATAGATCAGCAGCGCCAGGATTTCGGCGTCATCAGGATCGATCCGGAGCGCCCGGCGGTAGGCCTCGACCGCCGCCTCAGCCTGACCCTGGGCCTGAAGGTTGAGGCCGAGCGCCTTCAGCGCCACGGTTCCGGCGGGATCACAGCGGGCGGACTCGCGAAAGGCCTGACCGGCGAGGTCGAGCCGGTTCAGCTTCTTGAGCGAGAGGCCGAAATTATAGAGCACGTCGGCCTGATCGGGCACCGCCTTCAACGACTGGACGAAGCACTTGACCGCCTCGTCCGGCTTGTTGAGGGCGTTGAGCGCGAGGCCGAGACCGCTCAGGCCCCGGGCATCGGCCGGCGCCTGGGCGAGCAGGCGCCGGAAGCCCTCGGCCGCCTCCAGGTGCCGCCCGGCGGCGAGGTCGGCGCGGGCTTCGGCGAGCAGGGCTTCGTCGTAGTCGGCGGTATGGCGCGTCATGACCGGTGGCTATCGTCGTAATCGGTCAAGGACAACGGGGAGCGAGGGTGACGACCGGCAGGCCGAACGCCATCAGCGGATTTTCCGGCGCCATCACCTCCCGGAGCGGCCGTCCCGACTGCAGCACCAGCACCAGCCCGGGCGGCGTCGCGGCGATGGCCCGGGCGAGGCTGTCAAAAAGAGGCGGATCGAAATCCAGCCGCCGGGCAACAAAGTCGAAATTGGCCACCGCTGCCCGCAGGGTTGGCGCCGTGCCGAGGGCGCGATCGAACAGCTCGAGTTCGACCGGCGACGAGGGCAGCGCCGTGGCACAGCCGATGGCGCGCAGCAATTCGCTGATCAGGCCGCGCCGGGTCGCCGCCTGGGGGCTGCCGATGTCGACAACGGCCAAACCGGCGATGCGCCGGCCAAGGTGCCGGAGAAACGTCCCGGGCTCGACCGCGGGATCGATCACCAGATTGACCGAGCGGCCAGCCGCGACATGGCCGATCACCGCGTCGCAGGCCTGCAACCAGCTGACAGCGCCGACGCCGAGGCGCGAACGGCAGGCGGCCAGCAGCTGATCCCAGGGCGGAGCGCGGCGATCGTTGCGCATGTCGATGATCAGAGATTCGGGAATGTCGATGCCGTCGGGCAGCGGGCAGGCGTCGCGCCGCACCGGAATCACGAGGCCGCTGCGAAAATCGGCATCCCGCCCGAGGGCATGGCGCAACTGGTCGAGGCAGGAGACATTGGCGAGATAATCCTTGCTGAGCACGACGATCTGCCGTTCGGCCTGATCCTGCGCCGCGAGCAGTTGGTGGGCCAGCCTGGCGCCGACCGCCGAGCGCTCGGTGTCGACCAGCTCTTCGCCGCCGCCGGCATGGAGCAGCGGCGTATCGGCACCGCCGGCAACCAGGACCGGCACCAGCTGGTTCTCGACCCAGTCGGCCTGATCGCGGCTGAAGCTGATGAAGAGATTTGAAATCGGCGCTCCGCTTGAGGTCCCTTGGGCCCGCGACGTGCCGCGGTAACCGAAACTGCCAAAACCCATCGCCATAAGCCAAATCCCCCACGAGCACAAGGCGGCCATTCTAACCCGGCCGCCGGGGAGGGTCCACTCCGTTCGCGACACGCCCCGGGACTGGTGCGCCGCCGCCGCCATGATCCGGGGCGATCCCGGCTAAGCACCCGTTTTCAGGGCGGGAATCCTTGACGGCAGCGCCGGCTTGACCTGATGATCGGCCGGTGCGACGATTGGGCGCGCCGGCCCCTGACGCCCAGAGAGCAACCAGGACGCTTGATGACAGAGACCTGCCGGCAACCCGGCCTCCACGACCACGCCCATTGCGTCAGCGATGCCCTGGCGCGCGCCGAGGCGGTCTGCGCCGCGCGCGGGGCGCGGCTGACCGCCCTGCGCCGCCGGGTGCTGGAGCTGGTCTGGCAGAGCCACCGGCCGCGCGGCGCATACGACATGCTCGACGACCTCGGCGAGGACGGCCGGGCGGCGGCGCCGCTCACGGTCTACCGGGCACTGGATTTCCTGGTCGGCCAGGGGCTGGTCCACCGCCTCGAATCGCTCAATGCCTACGTCGGCTGCGCCGGACCGCCGGCCGCCCATTGCGGCCAGTTCCTGGTTTGCGACGGCTGCGGCATCGCCCTTGAACTCAATGACCACGAGGTCGCGGCGGCAATCCTGAGCTGTGCCGGCGCCCACGGCTTTCGGGTCGTGCGGCCGACGGTGGAAATCCATGGGCTGTGCCCGACCTGTCAGGAGAAACCGGCGTGAGCGTCTCCCCCGACGGCTACGACGAGGCCCCGCCGCGACTGCCGGTCTCGGTGCTGACCGGCTTTCTCGGCAGCGGCAAGACCACCTTGCTGTCCCACCTGATCCGCCAGCCGGGGCTGGAGCGGCTGGCCTGCATCATCAACGAGTTCGGCGAGGTCGGGCTCGACCATCTGCTGGTCGAAGCGGTCTCGGGCGATACCGTGGTTCTCGACAGCGGCTGCATCTGCTGCACCGTGCGCTCGGACCTGATTGAGACCCTCTGTTCGCTGTTCATGCGCCGCCTTCGCGGCGAGATTCCCGAGTTCGACCGGGTGGTGATCGAAACCACCGGTCTGGCCGACCCGGCACCGGTGATCCACACCCTGATGAGCAACCCGCTGGTGGCGGCGCGCTACCGGCTCGACGGCGTGATCGCCACCGTCGATGCCGTCAACGGCGCGGTGCAGCTCGACCAGCATCCCGAAAGCGTCAAGCAGGCGGCGGTGGCCGACCGGCTGGTGGTGACCAAGAGCGATCTCGCCTCGCCCGCGGCCGGCGGCGCCCTGCTCGACCGGCTGCGCGCCCTCAATCCCGGCGCGACGATCACCATCGCCGTTCAGGGCCGGGTCGCACCGCAGACGCTCTTTGACGCCGGGCTCTACAATCCCGCAACCAAGAGCCTCGAGGTCGGCCGCTGGCTCAACGAGGCCGCCTATCAGGACGATCACCCGGACCCCGGCTGCGCGCCCGGCTGCGATCACGATCACCACGATCATCATCACGGCCCAGATCGTCACCACGCCGAGGATCGCCGCATCTCCTCCTTCTGCCTGATCCTGGATCAGCCGGTGCCGTGGCTGCGCCTGCTCGGCTTCGTTGACCAGCTGGTCGACGACTATGGCGACCGGTTGTTGCGGCTGAAGGGGCTGCTGAATGTTCTGGAAAGCCCGGTGCCGGTGGTGATTCACGGTGTCCAGCACCTGTTTCACCCGCCGGTCGCCCTTGATGACTGGCCCGACGCCGACCGCCGCAGCAAGCTGGTGCTGATCACCCGAGATCTCGACCGGACGGCGGTCGAAACCCTGTTGCAGACCCACTTGCAAACGCCGGCCGATGATGGCGCCGGCACAACCTTGGAGGCGTGACGGCAGATGAAGGGAGCACGGTCAATCCGGCTGGTCGGAGCGCTGCTGGCGGCCGCCCTCGCGCTCGCGCCGCTGTCGGACAGCGCGGCGGGCCAGAAGGCCGGGGCCTTTGGCGGCGGCGGCCGCTCGGCCTCGTCCTCGTCGCTGTGGCAAAACAAGAGCAGCCAGCCCCGCTCCAGCGGCACGCTCTGGGACCGCTCAACCCCCTATCGTGCCGCCGGGCCCTCGTCCGGCGCGCCGGCCGCGTCCTCGGGCGGCTACACCAAGCCGGGTGCCACAGCCCCGAGCGCGGCACAGGCCCCCTCTTCGTCTTCGTCTTCGTCTTCGTCTTCGTCTTCGTTCTCGCCGTCGCCATCGCATGCCCCGGGAGCGCCGGCCGCGTCCTCGGGCGGCTACACCAAGCCGGGTGCCGCAGCCCCGAGCGCGGCACAGGCCCCGGCGACCGCGCCGGTTCAGGCTCCGGCGCCCCGGCCGACGGCCAGCGCCTTTGATCGCGGCGCCGAACGCCAGCTGTCCTCCCAGTCCTACAACCGCTACCGGACCGAGCAAGACCGCTTCAAGGCCCCGGCCCAGGGCACGCTGACCAGCGCCAGCGATTATGCCCGTAATCCGCTCTACAGCAGCAGCGCCGGGCGCTACCGCAGCTATGATCACGCCTACGCCGAGCGCGACGGCTGGCGCGGCGCCCATCCCTGGGCGGCGCCGGCCTACGCCTACCATTCGGCGCCCTCGTTCGGGATGTGGGACGCGCTGTTCTGGTGGATGGTGCTCGACAAGATCACCGAACCCTCCCACGCCGCCGCCGCCTACCATAACGCCAACGATCCCGGCTTCCAGGCCTGGCGCGCCGAAGCCAACCGCATGGCCGCCGACAATGTCGAGTTGAAGGCCAAACTCGACACCATGGACGCCAAGCTGACCGCGATGCAGGGCCAGCCCCAGCGGCCGGGAACACTGCCCGATGGTGTGCCCGCCTCGGTGGCGCTGGCCCCGGCGGTGGTCGTGGCCGACCAGGGCGGCGGCACGGCGCTGGTGATGGGCACCGGCGGCACCGCCGGCAACTATTATCCCTTCTGCCAGGGCGCGGCCGCGATGCACGGGCTGAGGGGCAATCTTCAGGACTTCGCGGTCGAGTGCAAGGTCACCAACGGCTCGGTCGAGAACCTCGACGGTCTGGCCGCCGGCCGCTTTGACGCCATCATGGTCCAGTCCGACGTCTTCAGCGACTGGCTGAGCAAGCATCCCGGCCTCCGCCTCGATGCCCTCAAGGCGACGATCTATCAGGAATACGTCCAGATGCTGGCCAACAAGCGGGCCGGGGTCGAGCGCGTCGGCGATCTCGATCCCCGGCGCCACTGGCTGTATCTGGTCGGCTCGGGCGCCCAGAAGAGCTGGGACAGCTTTGCCGCCCTCGATCCGCGCTATGCCGAGTTCGAGCGCGCCGGCCGGCTGCGCCGGGTTCCGGGCGACCCCCAGGTGCTGGAGGCGGTGGCAGGCAACCCGGATGCCGTGATGATGTTCGTCGCCGGTCTCAACACCGGGATGCTGCGCAGCGCCAACGACCGCTACGGCGACCGCCTGACCATGGTGCTGGTCGACGACGGCCGCCTCGGCGGCGCCCTCGACCGCACCGGCCACCCGATCTACGCCGCGGCGAAGATTCCCGGCGGGCTCTATCCCAAGCTGCAGCGGAGCCGCTGGTTCGGCCTGGACTCCTCGGTGCCCAGCCTGACCGTGGGCGCGGTGTTCATCCTCTCGGAGCGCTGGGTCGCCAGTCACGGCGTCGCCGGCCTCTCCAAGGTCGAAGATGCCCTCTGGCGCACCATCCCCGAAATCGAACAAAAAATCGGCGTCGGGGGATGAGCCGGCTTTTCAAGGAGAGCATGTCATGAGTTTTCGTCTGATCAAGGATATGGTTGCGGCCAGGCTCGGCATGCGCACCGGGCCGGCGCCGCGCGGGCCGCTCGGGCTTGGCCTCGGGCGGGCGGTCGATTTCGAGGAGGCGCCGTTCATCCTGATCGAGGGCGCGATCCCGATCGTCCATCCCGGCGGCCAGTGTCTGGTCATTGGCCACGGCACCGTCGAGGCCGGCGGCGTCACCGCCCACCGCTACTATCTTTCGGCGCCCGGCGGCCGGCTGGCCGGCATGCTCCAGGTGGTCGAGCACGAGGAATGCCGCCTTTTCGCGCCGTTCGACGAGGTTTATCCGGCCAGCCCGGCCGAGTGGGGCTTCTGGCTCGCCGACGAGGACGGCTACATCGGCTATCCCAGCTTCGAGGCCAAGGGGCGGCTCTATCAGCGCCTCTGGACTCCGGGCCGCACCCGGGTAGCGCCGCTGGACCTCGAGGAAACCGTGGCCAGGGCCGATGGCGGCCGAAGCCGGGCCGAGCACAGCGCCATGCTCTATGGCCGTGCTGTGATCACCCCCGGCGGCGAGGTCACCGAGTATCTGCTGGTTTCAGCAGTCCGGGGCGAGGACGGCGTCGCCTGGGTCGATCTGATGGTGGGCATCGATCTGTTGCCGACGTCGATCACGGCGTTCTGAGCGGGGGGGCATGACGGCCGACGATAAAGATCAGGCCCTCGACCAACTGCTGGGGTTTCAGCAGGCGGCGGAGACCGCGGCCTCGATCGAGGACCTTGCGGCCCTGGCCTGTCGCGCGGCTGAGCGGCTGACCGGCGCCGCCGTGGCGCGCCTCTGCCTGGGCGGCGTGCTGCTGCCCCTGCCCTGCGAGCCGTTCGACGCCTGTTGCGCCTGCCCTTATCTTGGCGACGGCGGCGAGGCCTTCGGCGACCGTGCCCAGGTGGCGGTGGGCGGCTGCTGCGTCGGCGGTGCGGGCGGTTGGCGCTCGGTGCCGGTGTGCACCGGCAAGCGCCTTTTTGGCTTCCTGCTGCTTCAGACCGGCACCGGCGGCGCGGTGGTGGCGTCGGTGGCCGGCATTACCGCGGCGGAACTGGAAAAGCGGGAACTGATCCGCGCGCTCGCCACCGCCCGCCGCGAATTGCGCGGCCTGCGCGACGACCTCGCCCGCGGCGGCCCGATCCAGGGCGGCGGCGAAAGCTCGGTGCGCCTGCTGAAACGCGCGGTCGAACAGAGCCCGTCCTCGATCGCGATCACCACCGCCGACGGCCGCTTCGAATATGTCAATCCCGGCTTCGTCCGCACCACCGGCTACCGCCCCGAGGAGGTGATCGGACGCGAACCGAGCATGCTCAAGTCGGGCCTGACCCCGGCCGAGGATTATCGCGAGCTGTGGCGGGTGATCTCGTCGGGCGCGATCTGGCATGGCGAGTTTCACAATCGCCGCAAGGACGGCTCGCTCTATTGGGTCGCGGCCTCGATTTCCCCGGTACGCGATGAGGGCGGCGTCATCACCCATTTCGTCGCGGTCGAGGAGGACATCACCGAGATCATGGCCCTGCAACAGCGGGTCAGTCGCAGCGAGGAGCGCTATCGCAGCGCCAGCGAGGCCAGCCTCGACGGCCTCTTCATCCTGGAGGCGGTGCGCGACGGTGCCGGTTCGGTGACCGATTTCCGCTTTGCCGAGGTCAACAGCGCCGGTTCGGCGATGCTGGGGCGCAGCCGCGAAACCATCATCGGCCACCTGCTGGCCGAGGTGCTGCCTCACGCCCACGCCAAGGGCTTTTTTGAGAAATACCGGCGGGTGTTCCTCCATCGCGAGGTGCTCGACGAGCAGTTCGAGGTCGAGGAACCGCTGGCACTGCCGATGTGGATTCACCATACCGTGGTGCCGCTGGCCGACGGCATTGCCGTCACCAGCCGCAACGTCACCGAACTGAAGCGCTACGAGGCCGCGCTGATGGCCGCGCGCTCGGCCGCCGAGGACGCCAACGCCGCCAAGTCGATTTTCCTCGCCACCATGAGCCACGAGCTGCGTACGCCGCTGAATGCCATCCTCGGTTTTTCCGAACTGATCCGCGACGAGGCGTTCGGGCCGGTGGGCATGCCACGCTACGCCGAATATGCCGGCGACATCCACGCCAGCGGCCAGCACCTGCTCGACCTGATCACCTCGATTCTGGATATCTCCAAGATCGAGGCCGGAAAGCTGGACCTGGACCTGCGCCGCCTGGACCTCCGCCCGACCCTGGAACAGTGCCTGCACCTGTTTCATACCCGGGCCGAGGTTCAGGAGTTGACGCTGATCCGGGATTTCGCCCCGGAGTTGCCGGAGATCCGGGCCGACGAGCGGGCGGTGCGCCAGATGATGCTCAATCTGCTCTCGAACGCCGTCAAGTTCACGCCGCCGCGCGGCTCGGTGACGCTGCGGGTCGCCGCCGACGGCCCGGACTGGGTCGACATCACGGTGGCGGATACCGGGATCGGCATTCCCGAGGACCAGCTGGACCGGGTGATGCGGCCGTTCGAGCAACTCGACAACAGCTATACCCGCGGCGCCGGCGGCACCGGGCTGGGGTTGGCCCTGGTCAAGGCCCTCGCCGACCTCCACGGTGGCGCGGTGTCCCTGACCAGCGCGGTGCAGCGGGGCACCACGGTGTCGGTCCGCCTGCCGGTCGCGGGACCCGACGCAACTCAGCGCCGGTCGCGGCCCCCGGCCCTCGGCCACTCCGGTCTCTGATCCCCCGGAGACACCCGCGGGACGGGCCGCCCGACCGGACGAAGACGGCCCGGCCCGGCCGGCCCCCTCTCAGGTCAGGGCCAGCGCCTCGTCGACCAGCCGCGCCATCTCTTCGGGGTCGTGCATGATCAGGGTCAGCAGCACCCGTTCGGCGCGGGAGGGCTTGGCCCCGGCTTCCCAGCGCACCACGTCCTCGGTCGCGAGACCGAAGCAGCGGGCAAATTCGGCCTGGGTCATGCCGAGGCGGCGGCGCATCCGCGCCACCTGCTTGGGCCGGCACGAACTGCGGATGCAGCGGTCGCCATCCAGCGGCTCGCCGTCCTCGTCGACACTCCGGCTGCGCGTCGCCGGCCTGGCCGGGGTGCGGTCGCGCCCGGCCTCGTCAGACTCGGGCTCGCGACCGGCGCGGGCCGCAAGGGAGGTTCGCAGCCGGCGAATCCGCTCGGCGATCCGGCCGCCGCCGCGGCCAACAGGAATTCCGTCGTCCACCACGTCCTCGTCTTCTTCCCAGGATTCGAAACGTACGGCCGCGCGACCGCTGCGCCGGGGCGCCGGAGCCGGCCGCGGCGGCTCAGCGTACATCGGAGCCGGCGCGGCGGCAACCGGCGCCGGGGCGGCGGCAACCGGCGCGACTCCGGCCGGCGCCGTCACGGGCTCGACCGGAGGCGGCGGCGCGGCAACGGCCGGCGCCCGCTCCTGACTGTCCTCGGTACGACGCCTGACATACCGCCGATCGGCAAGGTCATCAAGGTCTTCCGGCAAGTAATAGGCATCAATATCTTCTTCGTTCGCGGCTCTCTGACGAGAAGACGAACGGGCCTGGCTCGATCCATTGTGCAACGGGGACACCACGGTAATCTTCGCCAGTCTGGTCAGGGCTCCGGAAACGCCATTCGCCATTGTCTTCGCCTTCCGTCATCCGTTTGCACACGCCGCGACTCGCACTCGGCGGACCTCGCACGGCCGGGCCGGAAACCGACACATACAGGGGCGTATGCGTGCTGGCGTGACCCTTAATTCCGCAATTGGGGAGTATACCTCAAATGGCGTGCTCTGCAACGGAGATACGCCAAATCTTCTATTAGGCCGCTTCAAAACGGTCAAGACGCCGCACCGGACGAGGTGTACGTGGGCCGGATCCGGGGCGCGGCGGCGCGCGAACCTTGTCGGAGCTGGCCAAAGGCGCTAAGAAGCCGGCGACGACACCCCGTTCCCCGCGGTCCGGGACCGGTGAGGCGGCCGACTCCGGACCGACTCCGGAGCGCCGCCGGGAAACCCTTTGCCGGCCCTGGCCCGAGACCTGGACGTCATGCTGCCTTTTTCCTTGCTGTCCCGCTATTTCGGACGCCAGTTCCTGTCATGGTTCTGCGTGCTGCTGGCCATTCTGCTGATGATCGTGCTGGTCATCGACACCGTCGAACTGCTGCGCCGCGCCGCCGGCAAGCCCGAGGTCACGGTCGGTCTGGTGCTGCGCATGGCGCTGTTCAAGTTGCCGGGCGTCGGCCAGCAGATGCTGCCCTTTGTCGTGCTGTTCAGCGCCATGTTCACCTGCTGGCGCTTCACCCGCAGCAACGAGCTGGTGGTGGCGCGGGCGGCCGGGGTTTCGGTCTGGCAGTTCATGGCCCCGTTGCTGATCTCGGGTTTCATGATCGGCGTCATCAAGGTCACGGTGATCAATCCGCTGAGTTCAACCCTGCTGGCCGAGTACAACCGGCTGGAGGATTTCCACCTCAAGCGCCATAGCAGCGTCTTTGATGTCACCCACGCCGGGCTTTGGGTCCGCCAGGGCACCGACGACGACAAATACATGATCCACGCCGGTTCGGTCGTGCCCGGCACCGGCGAATTGCGCCGGGTGATGGTCCTCCGCTTTGCCGACCACGACCGCTATGTCTCGCGCCTGGATTCACCGCTGGCGCATCTCGTGCCCGGGCGCTGGATCATTACCGATGGCGTGGTCCGGGAGCCGAACCGGCCGCTGCGTCCGGTTTCGGTGATGGAAATTCCGACCGAGCTGACCCTGGAGCGCATAGAGGAGAATTTCGCGCCCCCGGAAACCATCTCCTTCTGGTCGCTGCGGCGGTTCATCGAGATCATGGAATCGACCGGCTTTTCGGCAATCCGCCACCGGCTCCATTATCAGTCCCTTTTGTCCCAGCCCTTCCTTTATTGCGCCATGGTGCTGCTGGCCGCGAGCTTCTCCTTGCGCCAGACCCGGCGCGGCGGCGCCCTCTGGATGGTCTCGGGCGGACTGCTCACCGGCTTTACCCTCTTCATCGCCACCGACGTCGCCCTGACCCTCGGACTGTCCGAAACCATCCCGGTGGCGCTCGCCGCCTGGGCCCCGGCCTTCATCTCGCTGCTGCTCGGAATCACGGCGCTGCTCTATCAGGAAGACGGTTGACGGAACGGCTCGATTGCGGCGTTAATTCCGGTATACTTCCCCGGGGCGGCCCTGGGCGCGCCCGAGGACAACGGCTGTGGAGCGGAATTGACCCATGAGCATGATTGAGACCGTTCGCTCCCTGCTGGCCGGGGTCGTGATCGCCGCCGCGCTGACCGGCCTCGCGCCCGCCGATGTTCTGGCGCGAAGCCGCACCCCCTCGGCGGGCGACGGCGGTCACCCTCTTGAGCGCATCGCCGCCGTGGTCAACGACGATGCCATCTCGCTGACCGATACCGAGGCCCGGCTGCGCCTCGCCCTGCTCTCGTCCAACCTGCCCGACAACCCGGATGTCCGTCAGCGCCTGCTGCCCCAGGTGCTGCGCTCGCTGATCGAGGAGCGGCTGCAGATTCAGGAGACCAAGCGGCTCAACATCTCGGTCCCCGATCAGGAAGTGAACGCGGCGCTGGCAAAAATCGCCGAACAGAACCGGATGCAGCGCGGCGATTTCGAGCGGCTGCTGAAGTCGCACAATGTCCCGGTCAGCACCCTGATCAACCAGATCCGGGCCAGCCTCGGCTGGAACAAGCTGGTCCAACGCAAGCTGCGGCCGCAAGTTTTCGTCAGCGACGACGAGATCGACGCCTATCTCGAGCGTCTGCGCGCCAACAATGGCAAGCCCGAATACCTCACGGCCGAGATTTTCCTCTCCGTCGACACCCCGGCCCAGGACGAGGAGGTCCGGCGCACCGGCGATCATCTGGTCGACATGATGCGCCAGGGCGCGCCATTTTCCGCGGTGGCGCGACAGTTCTCCCAGGCCGCCGGCGCCAATACCGGCGGCGATCTCGGCTGGGTCCAGATCGGCCAGCTGTCCGACGAGCTGAACAAGGCGCTGGTGCAGTTGCGTCCCGGTCAGGTCAGCCCGCCGGTGCGCAGCCCCACCGGCTATCACATCCTGATGGTGCGCGATCAGCGCACCGTCAACAGCGGCGATCCCAACGAAACCGATGTCCATCTGATGCAGATGGTGTTCCCGATCAACGGCGGTGACAAGGCCACCCCGATGGCCCGCGCCCAGGACGTCGGCCGCCGCGTCCATAGCTGCGAGGCTTTCGCCAAGGAAATTAAAGCCAGCCGCTCGGGTGCCGACATGGGCACGGTCAAAGCCGGCGGCCTGCCCCCCGACATCGCGCAACTGGTTTCGGCGCTGCCGATCGGCCAGGTCAGCCAGCCCTTCGGTAACGACCGCCAGTTGGTCGTGCTCATGGTCTGCGAGCGCAAGACCGCCGCCGCCGCCGCCGCCCCTGGCCGCGACGTCATCCAGGCCAGTCTCGGCAACGAGCGTATCGAGCAGTTGCAGCGGCGCTACCTTTATGATCTCCGGCGCTCGGCCTACGTGGACGTCCGGATGTGAGCCACGCGGCGGTTCTCGCCCTGACCATGGGCGAACCCGCCGGCATCGGCGGCGAACTCACCCTCATGGCGTGGATGGCCCGGCACGCGTGCGGCGTGCCGCCGTTCCTGGTCATCGACGATCCGAGTCGGCTGCGCGCGCTGGCGCACCGGCTCGGCCTCCCGGTCCCGGTCACCGCCGTCGACAGCGCCCGGGCCGCGGCCCTGACCTTCGGGACCGCGCTGCCGGTGCTGCCGATTCCGGTGCCCCTGCCAGTGGAACCCGGCCAGCCCGATCCCCGCAACGGTCACGCCGTGCTGGCCAGCATCGACCGCGCCGTCGCCCTGACCCTGGCCGGTGCCGCCGCCGCGGTGGTGACCAACCCGATTCACAAGGGCGTGCTCTATCGGGCCGGCTTCCGCCATCCCGGCCACACCGAATATCTCGGCGCTCTGGTCGGGGTCGCGGCGCCGGTGATGATGCTCGAGGGCGGCGGCCTCCGCGTCGTGCCGGTGACCTGCCATCTTTCGATCCGCCGGGCCCTGGCCGCGCTGACCACCGAGGGCATTGTCCTCGCCGGCCGGGTCACGGCGCTGGCGCTGGCGCGGGATTTCGGACTCGCGGCGCCCCGGCTGGCCGTGGCCGGGCTCAATCCCCATGCCGGCGAGGACGGCGCCCTGGGCAGCGAGGAGGCGGCGGTCATCGCCCCGGCGCTCGCCATCCTGGCCGCCGAGGGACTTCGGGTCAGCGGCCCCCACGCCGCCGACACCCTCTTTCATGAGCGGGCACGGCTGCGCTACGACGCCGCCCTGTGCATGCTGCACGATCAGGCGCTGATTCCCCTGAAAACCCTGGCCTTCGACAGTGGCGTCAACATCACGCTCGGCCTGCCGATCATCCGGACCTCGCCGGATCACGGCACCGCCTTCGATCTTGCCGGCAGCGGCAGCGCCCGCCCCGACAGCCTGATCGCCGCCCTGAAGACCGCGGCCCGGCTGGCCGCGACCCGTGCCGGCGCGATGCCGCCGTCATGACCGCGACACCGCTGCGCGAGATCATCGCCCGCTTCGAACTCGGTGCGCGGAAATCGCTGGGCCAGCACTTCCTGCTCGATCTCAACCTCACCGCCCGCATCGCCCGCGCCGCGGGCGATCTCGCCGGCGTCGCGGTGATCGAGGTCGGACCCGGACCGGGCGGCCTGACCCGCGCCTTGCTCGACAGCCCGGCCCGCACCGTGGTGGCCATCGAGCGCGACCGCCGCTGCGTCTCCGCGCTGGCCGCGTTGCAGGAGAGCGCCGGCGGCCGTCTGCAGGTGATCGAGGGCGACGCCCTGGCTCTCGACGTCACCACGCTGGCCGCAGCACCGCGCGCCATCGTGGCCAACCTGCCCTATAATATCTCGACGGCGCTGCTGCTGGGCTGGCTGGCCCGGATCGACGCCTTTGAAAGCCTGACCCTGATGTTCCAGAAGGAGGTTGCCGACCGGCTGGCCGCCCGGCCGGGCACCAAGGCATACGGTCGCCTGTCAGTAGTCTGTCAATGGCGCGCCGAGGTCAGGCCGCTGTTCAACCTGCCCGCCCGCGCCTTCACGCCGCCGCCGAAAGTCGACTCGACCGTGGTCCGCCTGACACCGCGCTCAAACCCCGAGCCGGCGCCCTGGCCGGCGTTCGAACGGGTCACCGCCGCCGCCTTCGGTCAGCGGCGCAAGATGCTGCGCGCCAGCCTGCGCACTCTTGGCTGCGCCGAGCGACTGCTGGAGGTCACCGGCCTCGAGCCCACCGCCCGGGCCGAGGAGATCGATGTCGCCGGATTCGCCGCCCTCGCCCGGGCCCTGGCTCTGACCGAAGCCGGGCCGGCGCGCGGCTGATTCTTTTCGCGCCGGTTTCGCGGACGTGGTAATCACGTCGCTGTCTGTGATGGCACGGGAAAGGGACAGTGGCATGGCCCGATATCTGGTTACCGGCGGATGCGGTTTCATCGGGTCGCATCTGGTCGAGCGGCTGCTGGCCGACGGCCACGAGGTCACCGTGCTCGACGACCTGTCCACCGGCAAATCGGACCATCTGGCCGAAGCGGCGGCGCTGATCTTTGGCGATGTCGCCGACCCCCAGGCGGTCGCCGATGCCATGGCGGGCCAGGACGGCTGCTTCCACCTCGCGGCGATCGCCTCGGTCGAGCGTTCGCGTGACGACTGGGCGCGCACCCATCAGGTCAATCTCGGCGGCACCATCAACGTCTTCGACGCCGCCCGCCGGGTCGCGGACGAGCCGGTTCCGGTGGTCTTCGCCTCCTCGGCAGCGATCTACGGCGACAATCCGGCGGTGCCGCTGGCCGAAGACGCCGAGCCCCGGCCGCTGACCGCCTATTGCGTCGACAAACTGGCCGGCGAGCATTACGCCCGGGTCGCCGACCGCATTCACGGCGTGCCGGTGACCGGCTTCCGCTTCTTCAATGTCTATGGCCCGCGCCAGCACCCGGCCTCGCCCTATTCGGGGGTGATCTCGCTGTTCGCCGCCCGCATCCGCCGCGGCGAACCGGTGACGGTGTTCGGCGACGGTGAACTGGTGCGCGATTTCGTCTATGTCGGCGACGTCATCCAGTACCTGACCGCCGCCATGGCCCAGCCGATGCCCGGCGCGCCGGTGTTCAACGTCTGCACCGGCACCGCGACCTCTCTCAATGATCTCGCGCGGCTGGTCGCCGAGTTGCTGGGCACGGATACCGGGCTGCAGTCGGCGCCGCCGCCGCCCGAGGGCGATATCCGGGTCTCGGTCGGCGATCCGCGCCGGCTGATGGCCGAATTCGGCTTCGCCTGCGACACCAGCCTCCGCGACGGGCTGCGCAAGACCCTGAAAGGGCTGGAGTAATCCCGTGCAGCGCGGCTGAACTGCAGCGCGGCCCCGGGTTTTAACCCCGCCCCACCGAGTCGACGACCCGACCGCGCACGCGCTTGTCCGGAGCCGCGATCAGGGCCGTGCTGCCGAGCGCACCGCCGATCAGGCACAAATCAGCCAGCGGCCGGGTCTGACTTTCCGAGGCGATCCAGAGCCGGCGGTCGGTGACTTCACCGAGCAGACGGATGCGGCCGGCGTCGGCGGCTTCGTTTCTCTGACTGCTGTCGATGAGTGGCTCGATCATGGGTCCGCGGCTCCCCGTCAACCATTTGACAGGCGCAGCATAACGCCGCTGAATCAACCGGTTCAAGGACTATAATAAGGCAAAGACTCATCAGAATTCCGTAACCGCCTTACGATATCAAGCACTTCACCACCCCCCTGCCCTGCCGACTCGCGAGTCGCGGCGCGATTTCGCGCCAAACGTGACGGGAATGACACAGCCGGCGGCGCCACCGGCTGTCAGCGGCGGCGGCTTCTGCTATAGTGGGCACCCGTTCTCCGGCCCGCGACCGCCCGATGTCCCGTTTCGATGCCCTTTTTTCCGACCACCTGGAAGCGCTCAGCACCCGCCGGCTGCTCCGCACGCTGCGACCGCTCGAGCCGGGTGCGCCGGGACGGCTGATCCGCGACGGCCGCAGCCTGCTCAATGTCTCCTCCAACGACTATCTCGGCCTGTCGCGCCACCCGGCGCTGATCGCGCGGGCGCGGCAATGGCTGGAGCGCTGGGGCGCCGGAGCCACGGCATCGAGACTGGTCTCGGGCAGCCTCGAGGCCTGCCACCGGCTCGAGTCCCGGCTGGCACGCTTCAAGGGCACCGAGGCGGCGCTGATCCTGGCCTCGGGCTGGCAGGCCAACGCCTCGGTGCTGCCAGCGCTGTTCGATGCCGGGATGCTGGGGGCCGAGCCGCTGGTCTTCACCGACCGGCTGATTCACGCCAGCCTGCATCAGGGCTGTCAGGCCGCTAGCGTGCGCCAGATCCGCTTTCGCCACAACGACCCCGGCCACCTCGAGAGCCTGCTGATCGCCCATGCCAACCGTCCGGGCCGGCGTTTTATCGTCACCGAAAGCGTCTTCAGCATGGATGGCGACCGCGCCGATCTCGCCGCCCTCGCCGGATTGGCCGAACGCCACGACGCCTTCCTTTATGTCGACGAGGCCCACGCCACCGGCGTGCTCGGCCCCGGCGGCGCCGGGCTTTCGGCGACGGTGGCGGGGCGGATCGACCTCGTGATGGGCACCTTCGGCAAGGCGCTCGGCGGTTTTGGCGCTTATGTCGCCGGTTCGCGGGTGCTGTGCGAATTGCTGGTCAACCGCTGCTCCGGTTTCGTCTATGCTACGGCCTTGCCTCCGGCGGTGCTGGGGGCGATCGATGCCGCCCTTGATCTGGTGCCCGCGATGGAAGCCGAGCGTAGCCACCTAGAGACCCAGGCCAACCGGCTGCGCGCCGCCTTGCAAGGTGCCGGCATCGCCACCGGGACCTCCAGCACCCAGATCGTGCCGGCGCTGATCGGCGACGAGGGAGCGGCCCTCGAGGCCAGCCACGCGCTGCTCGCGGCCGGGATTCTCGGCATCGCCATCAGGCCGCCCACGGTGCCGGCGGGCAGCGCCCGCATCCGCTTCGCCCTCAGCGCCGTGCACAGCGCAGCCGACATCGACACCCTGATCGCCGCCGCGATCCCGATTTTGCGCCCCGTCCCTCAAGGAGCCCTGACATGACCCAGATCCGACCGCGGCTGGTGCTGGTTCACGGCTGGGGCTTCGAGCCCGGCCTCTGGCAGGGCCTGCGCGGAACCCTGGCCGAATTCGAGACCGCGGCCATCGATCTCGGCTATTACGGCCCGCCGGTTGGCCCGGCCTTTCCCCCCGACCGGCCGGTGATCGCGGTCGGCCACTCGATGGGGGTACTGTGGCTGCTGAAAACCCGGCCGTTTCCCTGGCAGGCGCTGATCTCGATCAACGGCTTTCCCCGCTTCGTCGAGGACGAGGGCTATGAGCCGGCGGTGCGCCAGCGGGTGGTCGAGCGTATGATCCGCCGTCTCGCCGCCGACCCGGCCGGGGTGGTTGAGGAATTCCGCCACCGCTGCGGCGCCACCGGGCCGCTGCCCGACGGCCCGGTGCCCGAAGCCCTGCTCCAGGGCCTTGGCTGGCTGCGCGACTGGGACGCCCGCCAGGACGAGAGCGGCGCCAACCGCGAGCCGATCCTGGCCCTCTCGGGCGGCGCCGATCCGATTCTGCCCCAGGGCATGGACGAGCATTGCTTCGCCGGCTTCCCCGAGGTCCGGCGCGCCCGGCTCGAGACCGGCGGCCACCTGCTGCCGGTCTCGGACCCCGACTGGTGTGCCGGCCAGATCCGCACCTTCCTGGCGGAGATCCTGCAAAGCTCATGACCGCCGCTCCAACCGGCCGGGAACGCAAGGCCGCGGTCGCCGCCGCCTTCGGGGCCGCCGCTGCCAGCTACGACGCCAACGCCGACCTTCAGCAGCAGGTTGCCGGCCGTCTGGCCACCCGGATCACCGCCCTGCCGCTGCCGCCGGCGCCGCGGGTGCTGGAGATCGGCTGCGGCACCGGCTTTCTCAGCCGCGCCCTCGCGCCGCAGTTGCCCGGCGCCCGCTGGGTGATCAGCGATCTGGCTGAACCGATGGTCCGGGAGTGCCGGCGCGGCTTTGCCGGCGAGGCCGCCTTCCTGGTCATGGATGGCGAGCGGCCGTGTCTGGCCGGCGGCTTCGATCTCATCTGCGCCAGCCTCGCCCTCCAGTGGTTCACGGATCCCGGTGCCGCCCTCGCGGCCTGGGCCGGTCTGCTCCGTCCCGGCGGCCACCTCGCCTTCGCCACCCTGGCCGCCGGGACCTTCGCCACTTGGCGCGCGGCCCACCTCGCCCTCGGCCTTCGCGCCGGGGTCCCCGACTACCCAGACGCCGGGCGGCTGACCGGCCTGCTGCCCGGTGGCGGCAGCGGCGGCATCGAGATCGAGGCCGTACGCTGCCCCTACCCGGACGGCCGCAGCTTTCTGTCGACCCTGCGCCGGATCGGTGCCGATGTCCCGGCCGAGGGTCACCGGCCGTTGCCGCCGGGCCAGCTGCGCCGGGTGCTGCGCCGCTTCGAGCCGCCGGCCGGGCTGACCGAGACCTACCAGACGGCCTACGGATTGTTCCGCCGCGAGGACCGGCCATGAGCCGCCGTGGCGTCTTTGTCACCGGCACCGACACCGGCATCGGCAAGACCTTTGTCGCGGCCTGCCTCGTGCGCGCCTGGGGCGCCGGCTACTGGAAGCCGGTCCAGACCGGGCTGGCCGAGGAGCCGGGCGGCGACAGCGCCACCCTGGCCCGGCTGGTCGACAGACCGGGGTTCCGGCCGTACGCGCCCCGGTATCAGCTCGGGGCGCCGCTCTCGCCGGCCGCCGCCGCCGTCCTCGAGGGTGTACGCATCGCCCTGACAGACTTTGACATACCGGAGACAGACGGGGAGCCGCTGGTCGTCGAGGGCGCAGGCGGCGTGCTGGTGCCGCTGACCGACCGCGAGCTGATCGTCGACCTCATCGGCCGCCTCGGGCTGCCGGTGATCCTGGTCGCGCGCAGCACGCTCGGCACCATCAACCACACCCTGCTGAGCCTGGAGGCGCTGCGGGCGCGCCGTCTGCCGGTGGCCGGCGTGATTCTCAACGGCCCGCCCGACGCCGGCAATCGCGCCGCCATCGAGCGCTTCGGCGCCGTGCCGGTGATCGCCGTGTTGCCCCGGCTCACGGCGCCGCCCGGGGCCGCCGCCGTCGCCCGCCTTGCCGCCGACCGCATTCCGCCCCTGGACACCATTCTGCCATGACCCCCGACGCCCTGCTCGCCCTCGACCGCCGCCATCTCTGGCATCCGTTCACCCAGGCCCAGACCGCGCCGCCGCCGCTGGCGGTGAAACGTGGCTGCGGCGCCGTGCTCACCCTGGCCGACGGCCGCGAGATCGTCGATCTCATCTCCTCCTGGTGGGTGACGCTGCATGGTCACGCCGAACCCGCCATCGCCCACGCCATCGCCGAGCAGGCGGAGACGCTGGAGCAGGTGATCTTCGCCGATTTCAGCCACGAACCGGCGGTGCGGCTGGCCGCCCGCCTGGCCGGGCTGCTGCCCGACGGGCTGAGCCGGGTATTCTTTTCCGACGACGGCTCGACCGCGGTCGAGGTCGCGCTCAAGATCGCGCTGCAATCCTGGCGTAACCAGGGCCAGCCCGGGCGCACCCGGATTCTGGCCTTCGAGGGCGGCTACCACGGCGACACCTTCGGCGCCATGGCCGCCGGCCGGGGCTCGGGCTTTTACGAGCCGTTCCACGACCTGCTGTTTCCGGTCACCCTGCTGCCCTACCCCGAAACCTGGATCGGCGACGAATCGGTGGAGGCCAGGGAGGCCGCCAGCCTCGCCGTCCTCGACCGCTGGCTCGACGACCACGGCACCGAAACCGCGGCGCTGATCCTGGAGCCGCTGGTTCAGGGCGCGGGCGGCATGCGCATCTGCCGCCCCGAGTTCCTCCGCGCCCTGGCCTCCCGCCTCAAGGCCGCCGGGGTGCTGCTGATCTTCGACGAGGTGATGACCGGCTTCGGGCGCACCGGCACGCTCTTCGCCTGCCAGCGCGCCGGCGTCGTCCCCGATCTGATCTGCCTTTCCAAGGGGTTGACCGGCGGCTTCCTGCCGCTTTCCGCCACGGTCTGCCACGACCGGCTCTATGAGGCCTTTTTCGGTACCGGTTTCGACCGCGCCTTCGCCCACGGCCATTCCTTCACCGCCAACCCGCTGGGCTGCGCCGCCGCCCTGGCCTCGATGGACCTGCTCGAAACCCCCGAGTGCGCCGCCCGCCGCGCCCGGATCGAAAGCCGCCACCGCGACTGGCTGGGCGGACTCGAAGGCCACCCGCGCCTGACCCGCCCGCGCGGCTGGGGGACGATCGCCGCCATCACCCTCGCCACCGGGGACACCGGCTACACCGCCGCCATCGCCCCCCGGCTCAAGCGCGATTTTCTGGAGCAGGGCCTGCTGATCCGGCCGCTGGGGCCGGTGATCTACCTGTTGCCGCCCTACTGTATCAGCGACGAGCAACTGGAGCGGGGTTATGGCGCGATCGAGGCGGCGGCGGCAAGCCCAGGGATAGAAGCCGCAAGCCGCTGAGACCCGTCCCGCGGGTCCTACCCTCCAATGCCTCCGATGAGCCTTGCCCATGCCGGCCGCCGCCGACCCGCTCGCCACCTTCGCCGATCACGCCGCCGCCCGGCCCGGGGCGGTGCTGGTGATCGGCGGGCCGACGGCCTCGGGCAAGTCGGGGCTGGCGCTGGCGCTGGCCCGGCGCGCCGGCGGCGTCGTGATCAACGCCGACAGCATGCAGGTCTATCGTGACCTCTCGGTGCTGACCGCCCGTCCCGGTGCCGAAGCCCTGGCCACGGTGCCGCACCGGCTCTACGGCGTTCTTGGCGCCGGCGAGGTCTGCTCGGTGGCGCGCTGGCTCGGGCTGGCGCTGGCCGAGATCGCCACCGCCCACCGGACCGGGGCGCTGCCGGTGCTGGTCGGCGGCACCGGGCTTTATCTCGGAGCGCTGACCGGCGGCCTCTCGGCGCTGCCCGAGATTCCCCCCGCCATCCGCGCCCTGGCGCGGCAGCGGCTGGAGCGGGATGGCGCCGCCGCCCTCCATGCCGACCTCGGCCGGCGCGACCCGGCCACGGCCGCCCGCCTCCCCCCCGGCGACCGCCAGCGCATCGTCCGCGCCTGGGAGGTCCTGGAGGCGACCGGCCGGCCGCTGTCCAGCTGGCAGAACGAGAATCGCGGCGCGCCGCCACCGGGGCTGAGCCTGTCGACGATCGTGCTCGACCCGCCCCGCCCCGACCTCTACCGCTCGTGCGATCTGCGCTTCGACGCCATGATGGCCGCCGGCGCGCTCGCCGAGGTCCAAGCGCTGAATGCGCTCGGCCTCGAGCCCGACCGGCCGGCGCTCAAGGCGCTGGGAGTGCCCGAGTTGCGCCGGCATCTGGCGGGCGACCTCAGCCTCGACGCCGCGGCGGCGCTGGCCCGGCAATCGACCCGACGCTATGCCAAACGCCAGGTGACCTGGTTCCGCCATCAGGTGATCGGCCGGACCGAGCCCGTGCTGGTGATCGACCGGCTGTGGCGGGGCTGACCGCTCAGGCCCGGCCGTGGAGCCGACGGCGCATCTGACGGCCGAAGCGCACCGGCGACGGCACCATGCCCAGCAACTTGCCAAAACCGCCGATCTGCGCCGCCGACCGCCCGGCCTTGGCGATCGCCTTCAGCGAGCGGTCGAGAAAGCTCCAGGTCGCGGCATGGCCCTCCGACTCGTCGCCGAGCCAGTGCAGCAGGACAGCGCTGTAGATCGCAGCCAGCATCGCCCTTTTGGTGTAATAACTGAAGTCGGTGGCGCTGTCGCCCACGGTCTGCCAGATTTCGTCGACGGTCTCCGAGAGCAGCTTGGCCGCCTGCGGCGCGTGCGGGGGCAACGCCAGCCAGAGCAGCCAGCTGCGCACCGCCTCCCGGTGTCCCGACAGCACCTCCAGCCGCAGCCGCACCGCCAGGGCCACCCGGGCGGCGGCACCCAGCCGGGCGGTGTCTTCCTCGGCATAGCGCGCAACCATCCGGCGGTCGGCCCAGTCGGAGAACCAGAGCGCGAGATCGGCGATCCCGCCGGGACAGGCCCGCCGGGCCGCCTCGACACCGATCCCCGCCGTGTGGGCGGCCCCGCGCAGGGCATGGTCGGTCCAGCCGTCAAAAAGGACGTTGGGCAGCGTCGCCTCAAGCAGCGCGTCCCTGATTTCGATGGTGTCCATGGCAGGCGGTTCCCGTCAGACGTCGTCCTCGACGTCGCAATAGTCCGAAAAGCGGAAGTCGGCGGCCTCGCTGTCGAAGCACAGCAGCCTCAGATCATGGATGCGATCGATGTAAAGAATGCCGTCGAGATGGTCGATCTCGTGCTGAATCACCCGGGCATGAAAGCCTGAGGCCTCTCCGGCCAGCGGCGTGCCGTCGGGCGCGAGGCCGCGATAGGCGATGCGCTTGTAGCGCGGCACCAGACCGCGCAGCCCCGGCAGCGACAGGCAGCCTTCCCAGCCCAGCGCCAGCCCCTCGTCGAGCGGCCTGATCTCGGGGTTGATCAGCACGGTTTCGGGCACCGCCTCGGCATCGTCGCCGCGATCGCCCGGCACCCGGTAGACGATCACCCTGAGGCCAGCGAAGAGTTGCGGTGCCGCCAGCCCGACGCCCGGCGCATCGCGCATGGTTTCGCACATATCCGTGATCAGGCGCCCCAGCTCCTGGTCCTTGAGGTCGGACACCGGCAACGCCTCCCGGCGCAGCACCGATTGTCCCATGATGGCGATCTTCTGTATGG
>SERZ01000028.1_pt1 | contig 75795 bp, 68 predicted proteins | sample 3171461 | NCBI WGS metagenome assembly SERZ01 (sample SAMN06051861, study PRJNA518727) | freshwater metagenome | biome: subpolar coniferous forest; feature: holomictic lake; material: water; isolation source: holomictic Lake 227, 6 m depth | place: Canada: near Kenora, Ontario | collected... | reverse complement strand
CATTTTTCGAAAAGAATTTCCGAATCAAGAGATGGGAGCGCCACGAGCTGGCGACAAGGCGCAAGCGCCGCAACGCGGCCAGACGGCTTGTGTCGCCCCAGCTCTTTCGGAAAGGATTTTGAGAATTGCTCTATTCGCGCCGTTTCGCACGACGGAACCGTTCGCGGCGGGAGGGCGTCTCCGGCTGTGGAGGAGGAGCGGGCTGGGAAGACGCGCCTTCCCGCGCTTCCGCGCGCGGGGGCGCAGGGAAAGCCTTGACCCGGAGCGCGGCAGGCGTCCGGTATGCCCCGGTAATCCCGGAGAACCAGCCACCCCAGCGCAATGGGACGCCCAGCCGGGTGCGCAAGGTCTCGGCCAAAAAGAGGAGGAGCAGGAGGGGCAGTATCCAATGCCGCACGTCGCCATAGCGGGGCGGCCGGGGCGCGTTCCAGATCCCTGTCAATTCCAGCCGCTCCACGCCGCCGCTGGCCCGCGCAACCGCCGCCAACGCCGCCGGTTGCGCCGGGTCAAACGCCCATTCCGCCCCCGCGCCCGCCTGCAACGGGCCGAAGGGAAGCGCGGTTGCGCCGATCTGCACCGCGCCGCGCACCAGTTCGCCGGGCTCCAGCGCCGCGCTCACGCGGTAGCGCCCTGGCTCCATCCGTTCCCAGACGAGCGTCCGTTCTTCCCCCGGTTTCCCGCCATTGCCCGCGAGGACGGCCCGGGGCGCGTGCTGCGCGAGCGGCTTTTCCCACGAGGCGTCAAAGAGGAGATCGGCCACGAGCGTCCCGCCGTCCACCTCCGCCCGCACGGCCACGCCCGGGGATGTCGCCTCCCCCATGGCCCAGCGAACCAGCGTTTGCACGAAATCGCCGTATCCGGCCCAGGCCCGGACCTGCCCCGAAAAGTCGCCCCCGAGCGGAAACGTCACGGCGGCGGTCCGCCCCGCCCCGCGCTGCCAGAAGGCGACCAGCGGAGCCGCGTCTTCGTTGGCCGTCACGGCGGCGGCCGTCGCGCCGGGGCGCAGGTAGCTCAAGTTGAAGCCGTCCACGCTCCCGGGCCAGCGCAACGGGCGCGCGGCCAGTTCCGCCCAACCCGCCAGCGGCTTCAAGGGCGGCGGTTCCTCCACAAAGGCCGACCGGGCCACGGCCACCGTCTCCTGCTCAAAAAGCGAGGGGAGTTCGCCCGCGTCCGCCGCAAAAAAGATCCGGCCATCGCCGCGCACCGCCACGTCTTGCAAAAATTCCGCGCCGCTGTCGTGATCCGTCCCCATGCCGATGACGCTGACGGTCATCTGCTCCTTGCGCATCTGCGCGAGGATTTCCTTGTAAGCTCCCACTTCCTGGAGGGCGTCGTTGGCGTCGGCAAAAAGGATGACGTGGCGCTGGCCGGAGGGAGATTTTTTCAAGCGCGCATAGGCGTCCTTCAACGCCGTGTAGACATTGATGCCGCCGCCCGCGCTGGTGATCCGGCGAACAACCGACGACAGCTCCGCGCCGTCCTTGCCCACGAGGCAGAGCGGGACGATCTCGTGCGGCTCCGTATCCACCGCCACAACGGAGATCTGATCGCCCGGCCCGAGGAGTTCCACCGCCCGCGCCGCCCCGGCGGAGGCGAGCTGGATTTTCTGGGTTCCGTCCGGCATCTGCATCCCCATGCTGCCGGAGCGGTCGATCTCGACGACGAGCGCGGTGGCGAATTTGCGCTGCTCCTGCCGCAGCTCCATGGAGACGGGGAGCAGGTCGGCCAGCGGGGAGCCGAAGTAGCCGCCGCAGGCAAAGCTGGCTTTCCCCCCCGCCATGAGGAGCCCGCCCCCCTGGGCGCGGACAAAAAAATCGAGCGCGCCCAGGAACGCCTTCGGCAAACGGAACGCGGGGACGTTGTTGAGGACCACGGCGCGCGCCCCTTGCAAGCGCCCGGCGTCGAGGCGGCTCCAGTCCAGGACCGTCTCCACCTCCACCCCTTGCGCCCGGAGCGCCGCCGCCAGCGGGTCGTCCATGTAGGCGGTGACGAGCAGCACGCGCGGGCCGCCCGCGACTTCGACCCAGCGTTCCGCCGTATTGTTGCCGGGGTGCGCGTCCCGCTCGGGCGTAATGCGGACGCTGTAGCGGTGCCCGCCCGGCGCGGCCACGCGGTCCGTGAACCGGACGATACCCCGGCCTCCCCGCACTTCCACGCTGCCCTGGGTGAGTTGCTGGCCGTCGCGGGAAAGCGTGAACGGAACGGCCTCCGTGCCAGGGCCGCGCACGCGCAACTCGACCAGGAACGGCTCCAGCGGACGGACGCGCGCCGGTGCCGCGAGCGTCTCGACGCGGAAATCCCTGAGCGTCCCCTCGCTGGCCAGCCGGTAATCGAGGGGAACCCCCTGACGCTGGAGCCGCTCGGCGAGGTCCTCCACCGGCTCCGTGGCGTAGCCGTCGGTCAACGCGAGGAGGCGGGCCGCGCGGTCGCCCGGCATTTGGGAAAGCGCGTACTTCGCCGCCAGCGCCGTCCGGGTCGCCTCGGGGCTGCCGACCGATTCGCCCAGCTCGCGCAAGCACGCCTCGGTGGCGTAATCGACCCAAAAGAGCCGGTCATCCGGGCTCTTGGACCGCTCCAAAATCCGTTCCCACTCGGCCAGCCGCGGCCCCACGCTTTCGGCGGCGGAGGCCGAACGGTCGGCCAGCACCCAGACATCCAGGCCGCGCCCGCAGCGTTGCACCTGGGGCCGGGCGGCAAAGCAGATCAGCAAGACCAAACACACCACGCGCAACGGCGCGCGCAGCGCGCTCCAGCGCCACGCGGCCAGCGCCAGCACGGGGGAAAAAAGCAGCCATTCGGGAGCGGCCAGGTGCATCGTTAAGCAGCCCTCCTCTCCGTGAGGATCCAGTTGGCCGCCATGACGCCCCCGAGCAGGAGCACCCAAACGGGCGTGAGCGGGTCCTGCCGGGACTGGCGCTCCCGCTGCGCCTTCACCGCCGCGTCCAGGTGATCCACGGAAGCGGCGTCGCGGAAGTCGGATTCGCGCGGATCGGCGAAATGGGCCGCGCCCGTCAGCCGCGCCTTTTCCTCGCCCGCCTCGAAAAAGCCCGGTTCCACCGGGGCGCGCGCCGGATCGCCCGCCCGGGATCCGGCGATTTCGAGGGGCTGGTTGGTTTCAAAATTGCCGGTCTCGGGCCCCGGCGTGGCCGCCCGCACGGCCTCCACGAAGCGGTGCAGCAGGAGCACGAAAGCCGGGAGCCGCGCGGCGTTGGAACGCGCGAAGTCGAAGGCGACAAGCAGGTTCCCGCCGCGCCGGATGAGAAGCGGACGTTCTCCCTGCCACAGCAGCACGGCGTCCCCCGGCCAAAGCACGGGCGCGGGTCCGCCGCCGGAAACCAGCAACCCCGCCCAGGCCAGCCCGGCGGTAAGAGGATCTTTTTCCGCCACGATCTCGCCCGAGAGCAACGGGGCGGCGTCCGGCTTCCCGGTTGCGAAAAGAATGGCCGGGGGCGACGGCGCGGCGGGGCCAACGGGCGGGGCGCTCTGCGGATCAAAGAACCCGATGCGCAGGCCGGGGGAGCCCCCGCGTTCCAGGGCCGGTTCGGAACGGAAAAACGCTTCCAGCCAACCCTTCAGAGGCTCCACGTCCCCCGCCGCCTCCACCCGCAGGCGCTTCGGCTGGGGCCGCACGAGCGGGAGCGTGTCGTCGAGGGGAAAGGCGTCGCCGTCCAGGACCACGCGCACCGCCGGTTGCAGGAACGTCCCCCGAAGCGTCTCGGAGCCGCCGGGGGGCAGGAGGAGAGGGTGGTCTTCGCCCAGGCGCTGGCCGTCGCGGGCTTCCAGATGCCACGCGCGGCGTTGCGGCGCGGTCCCGAAGTTCCGCACCAGCGCCTCCCAGCCCTGTTCGTCCACGCGGACGCCGGAAAATCCCACGTTCTCCAACGGATGCCCCACGGCCAGCAGTTCGACACCGGGCGGCACCGCCACGGGGCGGTCGGTGACGAAAAGCAACACGCCCCTCCCCTTGAGGAGCCCCATGCCGGCGCGCAGCGCGGGCTGAAAATCGTGCGTGCCGAGCCGGGGCCGCCACTGGGCCAGCGCCGCGCTCAGGCCGTTCAGTTGTCCCCCGGCATAGAGCCGTTGCGCGGCCGGGTCCGTCTCCAAAAGCAGCCACTCCGTCTGCGCTGCCCCGCGCGCGAGCAACCGCAGCCGCTCCGGCAGCGTCTCGCGCAGCGGGCTCTCAAACGCCCGCATGGAAACCGAGCTGTCGAGCAGCACCAGGACCGTTTGCGCCGGGTCCCGGCGCAGGAGGAGGGGTTGCGCCAGCAGCCACGCGAGCAGGAGGACGGCGGCCAGTTGGAGCCAGAGGGGGAGCGATGAGCGCAGCCGATCCCAACGGCGGCCGTCCGCGCTGCGGGGGGCGAGCCGGTCGAGCAAAAAGAGCGTGCTCACGGAGAGCGGCCGCGCGCGCGTCTGCAAAAAATGGATGGCCAGCACCGCTGGAATCCCCATCAACGCCCACGCTCCCGCGGCTGGATTGGCAAGGGAGAGATCCATCTCAAGTCTTCCTCACCGGATAAAATAGCTCAGGTTTTCCAGCTCAATGGCGAGATCGACGTTGTTCACCACCACGCCGTCGGGCACTTGGAGAATCGTCGGCGCGAAATTGAGGATCGCCTGGATGCCGCACTCCACCAACTCGTTGCACACCTCCTGGGCCACCGTCGCGGGGACCGTTAATATGGCCAGCTTCACCAACTTCTCGCGCACGAACTCCCGCAGCGAAGCCATGGGCAGCACCGGGAGCCCCAGGGCGACATCCCGGGCGCGCTCGGGGTCCGCATCAAACGCGGCCACGATCTCAAACCCCTCCTTCTCGAACCCCCGGTAACGCACGAGCGCCGAGCCGAGATGGCCCGCGCCAATCAGGACCACCGGCTGCAACCGGGCCGTCCCGAGCGCCTCCATGAGCGTCTGTGTCAAATGGGAAACGCTGTAACCCAGCCCGCGCGTGCCGAGCTGCCCGAAGTACGCCAGATCCTTGCGAAGCTGCGTGGGCTTCACCCCGGCGGCCTTGGAGAGCGCGGCGGAGGAGACCGTTTCCACGGCGTTCGCCTTCAACCGTTGCAGGGCGCGGTAGTAGAGCGAGAGCCGGTAGACGGCTTTGCGGGGAATTTCCAGTTTCGGCATCCGGGGCAGACCTCCATCTTGTGAAAAGTGCGTTGAAAATAGCGTATCCCCTGCGCGGGTCAACTCTTTCAAGCAGCGGACTACAACCCGGCGATCACCCGGCGCAGCAGCTCCAGGAACTCCGGGTGCAGGCCGATCGGCTCCAGCAGCTCGAACGCCAATTCCGGGAACGCCGCCTTCGCCGCCGCCGCCTGGGCGGGGATATCCTGCTCCACGTGCGAGCCCCGGGCCAGGAAGAGGGGGAGGAGGCGGCACTTGCGAACGCGCGTTTGCATCACCTGGCGCGCCACGTCCATCAGGCAGGGCTGGGCGATCTCCATAAAGCAGAGATACACCGCCTCCGGCCCCAGTTCCGCGCGCAAATCGTCCGCCAGCTTGCGGAAGGGCGCAAGCCACTCCTCGTTCCGGCTCCCGTGGGGGATCAGGATCAAACAGGCGTCGTCGTGCATACGGAGCGCATCAAAAGGCCAAAACGCGCGGAATGCAATCCCGGTTTCCGGCAGCGTCCCCCGCAAATCCGCCTGAAATTGGGTAGTCATCCGATCTTATTCGTGAAATCTTTTGCCATGCCGACGCCGATGCCGCCTTCCGAATCGCCTCTGCCGAATCTCGCCCGCATCCGGGAAAAACTTGCCCGGCACACCCCCCGTTTTTTGCCGGAATCCGACGGGCTGGGGCACGCGGCAGTAGCGATCATCCTGCGGGAATACGGAGCGGGGCGGAAACAGGAGATCCTCATCATCCGGCGGGCCGAGGATCCGCGGGACCCGTGGAGCGGCCATCTCGGCTTCCCGGGCGGACGCCTGGAACCGGTGGATATTTCCCCGGAGCGGGCGGCCGTGCGCGAAACCAGCGAGGAAGTGGGCCTTTCCCTGGACGCCTGCGCGCGGCGCATCGGGGCGCTTTCGGAAATCCGGGCGCGTTCGCTCCAGCAACCGCTGCCGCTGAGCATTTTCCCGTTCGTTTACGAACTGGTGCACCCGGCCGTGGTGCAGCAGAACGAGGAAGTGGCCACCGCCTGCTGGGTGCCGCTCGGCTATTTTCTCAACCGAGCCAACCGCACCACCATGCCGCATCCGCGCGACCCCCGGCACATCCTCCCGTGCTACCCGCTGGGCGGCCGCGCCCTCTGGGGGATGAGCCTCGCCATGCTCGACGAGCTGCTGTTTTAGTGTGCTGCCCCGTCTCCGCGTCTTCTTCTACGCCCGCTTTTGCAGGCGCTTGAGCCGGCCCGACATCCCGGCCTTGGCGGCGGAGTTCATCCGGTCGATGAAGAGGATGCCGTTGAGGTGGTCCACCTCGTGTTGCAGGGCGCGAGCCAGGAAGCCTTCGGCTTCAAATTCGATCTCGCGGCCGTCAATTAAGACCCCCTTGGCCTTGAGCTTCACCGAGCGCGGAATATCGGCGCTGATGTCCGGGAAACTGAGGCAACCTTCCTGGCCCGGTTCCTTCTCCTTGCCCAGTTCCAGCACCGGGTTGAGCAGCGCCATCGGCATCCAGTCGTCTACGTTGACCTCCGTGCCGTTGATCCGCATCACACTGGGGCGGTCGTCCACGCCGGAAACGTCGATGACGGCCAATTGCAGGGCGGCCCCCACCTGCTGGGCGGCCAGCCCGACGCCGTTGGCCGCGTGCATCGTTTCAATCATCGCATCCGCCAATTGCCGAATCTCGTCGGTGATCGTTTCAATGCGCGCCCCTTTGGCCCGAAGGACGGGGGTTCCATATTTGACTATTTCCACAGTGTTATTTCCCTTTGATGGTTTCGGTGAAGGCCGGCAAGTTACCCGAAACTCCGCCTGCTTTCAAGCCGTCCAACACGCGGACGATGACGCCAAAGGGGGCCTGGGTGTCGGCCTTGAGCGCCAGGGGGCGCTTCGCCGCCGTGATCGCCCGGATTTTCTCCGCCAGTTCCTCCAGCGGCACCGCCTCCCCGTCGAGCGTCACGGCGCCCTCGGGCGAAACGGTCAGTTCCGCCAGGTTCGGGGCCTGCGCCCGGGGCTGCGTCGCGGAGGAGGAGGACTCGGGCAGCTTGATCGTCACCGCCGGTTGCGAACGCCGGAAGGTGGAGGTGACGATGACGAAAATGAGCAGGATGGCGAAGATGTCGATCAGCGAGACGATGATCACCGCGGGCATCCGCCGTTTGCGCTGGTAGAACTTCATGGGAGCGCCTCTCCCTCCCTGGCCGCCGCAGCCACGGCGGGACGCGCCCGGTTCTTGCGCGAGTAGCACTTGGCCAGCAATTCGCCGATGATGGCCTCCATCTCCACGCTGAGCGTCTCCACCTTTTTGGAAAAATAGGAGTAGGCGATCAGGCTCGGGATGGCGATGGAGAGGCCGGCGATGGTGGTGTTGAGCGCTTCCGCGATCCCCTTGGCGATCCCGCGCGGGTCGGTGATCGTTTCGCTGGCCCCCATGGTGCTGAAGACGGCGACGAGGCCCGAGACGGCCCCCAGGAGCCCGAGCAGCGGGGCGATGCCGACGATCACTTCCAGGATCACGAGTCCCGCTTCCATGCGGATCACTTCGTGCCGGGCGCGTGTCTGCACGGCCTCCATGTTTTCCATGCGCGGCCATTCCAGGTGGTTGACGGCCACGTCGGTGATCCGGGCCAGCGGCGAGGGATCGGCGCGCACCGTCTGCCCCAGCCGCTCCAGCGCGGGGCCGTTTTCGCCCGGTTGCAGCGCTTCGATGCGGTTCCAGAGCCACGACGGGATCACCGTTTCGCGCCGGAGCGCCCAGCCCCGCAGCATCATGGTGGCCACGGAGACGATGGAGCAAAGCAGCAGCAGATACATGAAGAACCCGCCGTGGGCGATGAACTGCAAAATGGAAAAGGCGATCATAAGTTAGTAACTGGTAAAGCTATACACAATCTCCGTGCGGCCGCCAGGAAGTTGAGACAGCCGCTCGGGGGGGATCGGGGGGATCCGGGCTTCTTGCACCGCGCGAACGGCCACCGCCGCGTTGGCGGGTTTGGCGGTGTTGGAGAGAATCTGCACGCCGGAGATGCGCCCCTGGGCGTCGAGCGTGAACTTCAGCCGCACCTCGCCCACGTCGAGCGTTTCTTTCTGGCGGTAAAATTCCCATCGCGCCCCGATGGCGTTGCCGACGGCTTTGCCATAGTTGCCAAGGGCGTCGATGCCGATCTCGCCCTCCGGTTCGGCCGCGGAAGCGAGCGTCAGCGCCGAGGGATCGTCCGGCGTGGGGGCCGCTTTCCCCGGGGAGGCCTGGGAATCATGGGCGGCGATGGCGACCGGGTGCTCCGGGGGACGCTCGGCTTTTTTGAGATTCTCCGGGTCGATCTGCGTCTGGATGGCCCCCGGCTGCGAGGGGGGCTGGACGGCGGCTATCGGCTCCGAAGGCATGGACGGCTCCGGCGGAGGTGCGGCTTCCAGCGTCACTTCCAACGGGGGTTCGGCGGGCGGCGGCTCCGGCACCGGTACAGCCGAAGCCCCCGGCATCAGCGCCAGGATCGCAAATAAACTGACGTGCATCGCCACCGAAAGCGCGGTTGCGAGCGCCACTTTGCCGGATTCGTTCATCGGGGAGGGAGGAGAGATGCTACGGGCACATTGGCTGGGACGCAAATGCGTTTTCCAGAGAAGCCTCACTTGGCACCAATGGAATTTCACCAGAGATCCCCATGCCTCGCAGACGGGGCTCCACGCGGCATAAAAATGGCGCCCTGCTCGGGGGCGTCACGCAACTGATGAATCCCGGCGTCCTAAAATCCAGCCATTTCAAAGATTTGGTATGAATCCAAAGTGCGCGCGACGGGTTTGCGCAACTCGGCGCTCAAAGCTGCACGACATGCAATCCCTCCAGGGCCGCAACACAACCTGCCGCTTCTTCCTTGCGAGGGGAGAAATGCTTCTATAAATTCCGCCCCTCGCCTCCCATGTATCTCAAGTCGCTCGAAATCCTCGGTTTTAAATCGTTCGCCGCCAAAACGGTGCTGACGTTTGACCAGGGCGTGACGGTGATCGTGGGCCCCAATGGTTGCGGGAAGTCGAACGTGCTCGATTCCGTGCGCTGGGTGCTGGGCGAGCAGTCCGCCAAGGCGCTGCGGGGCGGCGAGATGGCGGATGTCATTTTCTCGGGCACCGATTCCCGGCCCGCGCTCGGCATGGCCGAGGTTTCCATGACGTTTGCCGACTGCGAAAAAGACCTGGGTGTCGCCTGGAACGAAGTGACCATCACCCGGCGCGTCTACCGCGACGGCCAGGGCGAGTATTTCCTCAATAAAACGCCGTGCCGCCTGCGCGACATCCATCAACTCTTCATGGATACCGGCGTGGGCCGTAGCGCCTACTCCATCATGGAGCAGGGCAAGATCGACCAGATCCTCTCCTCCCGGCCCGAGGACCGTCGCGCCATTTTCGAGGAGGCCGCCGGGATCACCAAATTCAAGGCCCAGCGCCGCGAGGCCCTGCGCAAGCTGGAGGCGACGGAGGCGAACCTGCTCCGGCTCACCGACGTGATCCGCGAGGTCAAGCGCCAGATCGGCTCCCTCCAGCGGCAGGCCGCCAAGGCGCGCCGCTACCAGGCCATGCTCTCCGACCTGCGCGTGTTGGACACCCACAACAGCCAGCGGCTCTACCGGGAACTGGAAAACGAACGGTGCGAAGTGGCGGAAAAAAGCGCCCGGCTCCAGTCCAGCCAGGAAGAGCGTGACCAGAACGTGCAGGCCCAGGAGCGGACCGTGGCGGAGCGCCGCCGGGGGCTCGAAGCGCTCGAAGAACGGCTCACGCAAGCGCGCCAGGCCGTCAACGAACTTCACAACCGCATCACGCAGGGAGAAAGCCGCATCGGCTTCAACAACGAACGCCTCGCCGAATGCAAGGCGCTCGTGGAACGCTACGAAGGCGACATCGCCGCCTCCGACGAGCGGCTGACGGTTCAACAGGAGCAAATCGAGCAGGCCGACCATGAACTGGAAACCCTCCAGGAAACGCTGGCGGCCCAGGAAGCGCAGTTGCAGGAGCGGCAATCTTCGGCGGGCGACCTGACGGCCCAGCGCGTCGAGTTGGAGCGACAGCAGCAGGCTGCCTTCGCCCAGATCGCGCAAATGGAAACGCGGCTCGCCGAGCTGCGCACCGGGATCGCCGCGTGCGTCAACGCCCGCGACGGCGCGCAAGCCCGGCTCGCCATCATGGGCGAGGAAATCACGAGTCTCCGCAACGCCGGGGAAGCGCTCCAAATCCAGGAAAACGAAGCCACGACGCAGATCGAGCAAACGACCGCTTCCCTGCAAGCCCGCAAGGCCGAGGCCGCCGAAGCCGAAACGCTGGTGCGCAATGGGCAGGCGGAATTGTCCCTCCTGGATAAAGACCTCAACGCGGAAAACCGCCGCCTCGCGGAACGCGAATCCCGGCTCGACGTCCTGCGCCAGCTCAACGCCGACGGCGAAGGCTTCTCCGAAGGAACACAGGCCGTCTTGAAAGGGCTCGACAACCCCGGGTTTTACAAACCGGCGATCCTCGGCGCGCTGGCGCAATTCCTGGAAGTCCCTGGAGCGCACATCGTCCCCATCGAAGCCGCACTCGGCCAGAATTTACAGGCCATCGTGATGAAAGACACGCTGGTGGCCGAGGCCGTGGCAAAGACCCTTTCCGCCAAAAAGCTGGGCCGCGCTTCCCTCGCCCTGCGCCCGCTTTGGGCCTCCGCCCCCCATTCCGGCGCTCCCTCCACATTGCCGCCCGGCGCGCTTGGCTGGGCCATCGACAAGGTCAAATGCCAGGCCGACGTCGAACCGCTCGTCCGGCAACTGCTGGCCGGGGTTGTTATCGTCGAGAACCTCGAAACCGCGCTGCGGCTTGCCGCCGCCGGGCCCGTCGGCCAGTTGAGCCTCGACACCACGCTCCGCTGCCAGTTCGTCACCCTGGCGGGCGAGATCGTCACCCGGGAAGGGATCCTCTTTGGCGGCCAGAGCAAGGACGAGACCGGCTCCAGCGTCCTGCGGCGCAAGGCGCAAATCGCCGAACTGGAAACGGAAGCAGCGGACATCCGCAACGCGCTGGCCGAAATGACGCTCCGCCGCCACGCCGCCGCCGAGCGGCTTGAAACGGCCCAGCAGCGCCAGCAGGAGGCGCGGGACGAAGCCCAAACGCTTACACTCACCCTCCAACACCTGCGCGGCCGCATCGACACCCTTGGCCGCGAAGCCGAGGAAACCCAGCGCAAACTGGACAGTTACGGCGCGGAACGCGACGCCATCGAGCGCCGCCACGACGAAGCGGTCGAAAAACTCGCCCGGCTCGAAGAAGAGGCGCAAGCCGCCTCCGCCGAGATCAGCGCTCAGCAGGCGCGCCAGGGCGAATTGCAAAACAGCCTGGCCGGGTTGCGCGAAAATGAGTCGATGTTCACGAGCGAGCTCAACGAACTGCGCGTGCGCGCCGCCACGGAGCGCGAACGCTACCTTTCCCTGCAAAACCAGCGCCAGCCAATGCACACCCGCATGGCCGAGCTACGGGAGCTGATCGAGCAACGCCGCCGCGACATCGACGCCTACACCGCCAAAGCCGCGCAACTGGCCGAAGACTCCGAAAATATCCAGGCCGGGATCACGCAGGCCGAGGGCCGCCAGGGCGAGGCGGAAGCCCACGTGCAGCGCCTCCTGGCCGAGCGCTCCGAGACGGCCATCCAGGTGGAAGCGCTGGAAACCGCCCTGCGCCAAGTCCGGCTGGAGGTAAGCCAATCGCACGAAACACACACCCATCTCGAAGTCCGCGCCTCGCAACTTGCCCTGCGCATCGAAGCCCTCGCCGAGCGCGTGCTGCACCGCTACCAACTCGACATCCGGGAGTTCCAAAGCGACAGCTACACATTCTCCACCACCATCCGGGAGCTCAAAAAGAAACAAAAAACGGCCCCCGGCGACGACGAATCGGACGCGCCGGAAGCCGCCCCGGACACCACCGACGCGGATTCCGCGTCCATCCCAAGCAACGGCGACGGCCCGGACTGGGACTTCGTCGAACGCCTCATCAAGGAACTCGACGCGAAGCTGGAAGCCATGGGGCCCGTCAACGTGGAGGCCATCCAGGAATACGACGAACTCGAAGAGCGCTACCAATTCCTGGAAAAGCAAAACGCCGACCTGGAAAAGTCAAAGAGCGAACTGCTCGAAGTCATCTCCAAGATCAACCACACCACCAAAACCCTCTTTGCCGACACGTTCGAGCAGGTGCGCGTCAACTTCCAGGAGATGTTCCGCGAACTCTTCGGCGGCGGCAAAGCCAACCTCGTCCTGCTGGACGAGAGCGACCCGCTCGAAAGCGGCATCGACATCATCGCCAAGCCGCCCGGCAAACAGTTGACTTCCATCACGCTCCTTTCCGGCGGCGAGAAAACGATGACGGCGGTCGCGCTGCTCTTTTCCATCTACATGGTCAAGCCGTCGCCGTTCTGCATCCTGGACGAAATGGACGCGCCGCTGGACGAATCGAACATCAACCGGTTCATCAAAATCCTCGACCGTTTCGTCTCGCAGAGCCAGTTCGTCGTCATCTCCCACAACAAGCGGACCATCGCCAAGGCGGATATCATCTACGGCGTCACGATGGAAGAACACGGCGTCTCGAAGCTGGTGAGCGTCAAGTTCACCAAGCGCGAAGGCTCCCAGGAAAGCAACGACATCATGGGCACCGCCAACGCCAACCCCGTCCCGAGCGTCGCCGAGAGCTTCGGCAAAAGCGGCGATTTGCATAGCGAACGGTTGGAAGCCGCGGCGGACGAAGGGCTGCCCGCTTAAAGGAAAGAGGGAATGTTTGTGGGGAATGGGGGCAAGGAATGGTCAACGTTCAACTCTTGACACTTGACAGAATACTTCATTTTGCCCCCTCTACCCTCTCCGCCGCATGGCGCAGCCAGCAAGGCATTTTCCTCAATGAGTCGAGGCACATGGCAGCATCGGGCGGGCAACCTCGCGGCCGTATGCCTCCACCTCGGACAAGGCGCACCAGCCAGGCGGTTTTTCCTGGACCAGATCAGTTAGTTCAACCCAGCTTGCCTTACGTTTTTCAAAGGCAAATGACTGCGGTTCTTTTACCGCGCGCAACGTAATCTTTTCCGTGGATCCGTCGGCGAAGAGCACGGTGGCGCTGGACCAAACCTTGTCGTGCGGAAAGTCGGAGCGGACGGTCAGCACCAGTTTGTCAATCTCCACCAGCCGTCCGAAATCAACTTTCCACCAGAGATCAGCGCGTTGGTCCGGGCCCCAGGATTGGTAGGGCCAGCCGCCGTGGTGGCGGTTCTCCAGCGATCCGTCGATGGCATTGCGCGCAGCGAAAACCGGGTCTTCCCGGCATTCGCTGTTCGAGGTGGCGTGAGGAAAGAACGTCGATAGGCCGCGGACGTCATAAGGGTTGAGGGCGAGATTGCGATCGGCGGCGATCTCTGCGGCGGTAGCCGGTCGGGCGCTTAAAGCAGGCTTTCCACCCGCAAACGCATTGGGAGGATAAGCTTTGACCTCTTTAGGAGAGAGCGGCACAGGAAACTCAATCCGCCCCTCCGGGCTGTAAACAAGGGATTCAGGCAGTTGTGGGCTAAGTCCGAGCATCATGTAAGAAGGACCTGTGATTTCGATCCGATCCCCTTGCTGCAAGGGGCGCTCAAGTGCCACGCTGTTGCCTGCGGCGTCAATGACCTTGAGGCTCACCGGGGGTTGCGGTCCGTTTTGCGCTGTCAGCATGGCTTCGATTCCTGCGCGCTCCAACTCCTGCATCTGTCTGCGTTTCTGCAAATAGCAGTCGTAATTTGAAAACTCGACCGGAGTCCATGCGGCGGCTTCCGTGTACTCGCCGCAATAGGGAACGAGGAGGTCGATCCAACAGGCGATCTTGTCGAATTCTTCCCGGGAGAGTTTCACGTCATGATGGCCCTTTTCCAGCATCCCAAGAAGGGAACTTTTGGCGGACCCCGCGAAGTAAGGCGGGAGCATGGGCGGAATGGATTGGGCGCCGATCCAGTTCACAGAGGCGTTGGACTTCCCGTGATTTGTCAAATAGAGGTAAGCATCGCTCCAGTGGCGTTTTGATTGGTAATACAGAGTGGAGTCGCCCAGAAGACTGAACTTGTCGGCCGAGGCAACTGGCCCGGGCGTTTCGGCAGGCTCGGCCGCGGGGGCGGTGCTGCGATCCCTTTCATAGGTCGGAACTTGCGCAACCGGGGGACGCTCGTTGTGGCAACTGACACACTTCTGGTCGAGGATGGGCTGGATTTCCCGTGAAAAGCTAAAGGGTCGCGCAGGACCGTAGAAAGGCTTCAGGGATTCCGCCCCCGCCAACGTGGCTTGAGTGGTTTTGCGTGTGGCGAGAGCCGGAACGTTTTTGTTTTCATGGCAGCCGACACAGGAGGCATTCTCTCCTGGTTGAAGCGTTGACCAGCTACGCATCGTCTGCACCACGTGCCCATTTTTGTCCAGCGCCTGGAAATAGAGCGGCATACGGGCAGGGGCTCGGAAGAATGCCGAACCGTCTTCGTACACGGTGGCCTCGCCTAGGACAATTTTTGGGTCCCAACTGCCATTATTAATGGAAGGCGGGGTGCTGACCGTACCGGCACCGCCCGGCCCTCCATTGCTGTTGGAACCGACCCCTGCGGCACGGTAGTCAAGGGCCACCACCCGGAGGCGCGTGACGGTGCCTTTCTCCACGCCGGATAACGCCTTGCCCGCGTAGATATTTTGCATGGAATAGGTGCCAAGGTTCTGGCGGTAATCAACCATGCTGGCCCGATCGGGAGGGGGCTGCCGGGAAGCGAGGAGGACGGCCTGATTGCAGGAAATCAAAGGGTCGGCAGCCAGCATCTCTCTGCGCCCGTCTCTTGTCATGAAGTAAACCTTGAAGCGCAGTGTCTTGGCGTCATATCCCAATGGATGGTAGGTAACGAGGAACGTGTCCTCGCTCAGCGGATAGGGATATTGAAATAGTTCTCCCTTCTGTCCGTAGCAGTCGATCCGTTCCGCCACGGTTTTTCGCACGGGCGCGATCAATTGCACCCCGTCTGCCTCCTGCCGCCCTCTGGCAGGGTCGATCTCTGCCAGCTTGCCCACCTGCTTGCAGTGGTGGCCGCTGAGAATCCCCAGAACTTTCTGCGTGCCCGGGATTCCCCGTGCATGGAGAATCGAGGTCGGGAACCACGAATTATTGCCGTAAAACTCCGTCTGTCCCGTTCCATCGGGGTTCATCTGGAAAAGCGGCTGGGGATACATCTGGCCGCGATCGTTGTATTCCCAGCGCGTATAGATCACCCGACCGTCGTCGAGCACCGTGGGAAAGTTGTCGTGCACTTGATCAAAGGTGATGCGGCGCAGAAACTTCCCGTCCTTATTGCAGGTATAAAGATTGCTAACCTCCGTCCACCAGCAATCGACGGTTTGCACGCAGCGGGTGGAGTTAAACAGAATATCGCCGTTGGGCAGGTAGGTCCCCTCGTAGTCGGCGAACCCCAGGCCAAAGGTTAGTTGCCGGGTTTTGCCGCTCTCAACCTCCATTTCATAGAGGTGGTAGTCGTCTTGGCGGTCGGACTTTTTCCAGGCAAAGAGGATGCGCTTGCCATCGTAGGACACAGCCGGGTCGCGGATCACCCCCTGGTCGTCCTTGAGCAAGGTGCGCACCCGGGGACCAGCGCCATCCATCTCCAGGAGGCAAAGCGAGGAGCCCGGGATAAAATGCCGCTCGTGTTGGGCATCGCTTTGGCCTTCGGTGTAGGCGTAGTGGGAGCCACCAAGGTTGTAATGCTTGGTGAAGACGATCGACTGGGGCTTGACGCTAAGTGGCTTGAGACGCAACTCGCGCCGCCGCTGACAGGCTTTCTCGTAAAGATCCAACCACTGCGCGTCCTCGGGCGGCAGCGCCTTTGCGACCAGTCCATTTAGCTCCGACTGAAAGGCTTTCCCCTCGCTGCCCAGTTCCTCAACCACATGACGGATCATGGACCCCGTTATTTCCGCCGTCTTGCTCTTGTCGAACCATTGGCTGGCTCCGCCCCCCGCGTCTTGGAGCAGCCAGTCCCACTGCATCGGGAAATCGTTCTCCATCCTGTCCAAAATATCCTGCGCCGATCCGGTTCCAGACGCCAGAAGCGCCTCGCGCGAGGCCTGCATGGTCAGCCCCCATTGCGGCTTTTTCACATAACACGCGGAACCCGCCGTTTCAGCCGTAGCGTGCACTGGAGCACCAAGAGGCTTAGCGGCGGCGGGAGCGGCAAGAAGCGAACTGCTACAAAGGAACAGGAAGCCCAATCGTAAGATCTGCAATTGCTGGGGGGGCATAAATTGGGTGAAACTGTGTGGAATGAGGGGGGATGCGTTGCGCCAAGGCGGACCTATTTGACACTTCGATGTCGAGTCGCTTGAGGATCAGCTCACTCATGTCCAAAACAGGCTTGAAGGGCAAGAACGGAAAATTGGAACGGGGAACCCCGAACTGGCAGCCTGAAGGTGAAATGAAAAACAGACTTGAGCCAGGAGGCTCCCCATCGTGAAGAAGTTAAACCTAAAAACGGCAATGGATCGGGGCGATCTGCCACAATCTACTGGCCGCGAGTGACTCAGTATCTTGTGTCAGCTCATCCCCTCCCATTACCGTTTTTAGGTTTATCCGCATCTTCCGCCAGTTACTCGGGATTTTTTTCGCGGGCGGATTTTTGGCGGCGGTCAAGAGACACGGCGCGGAGCGAGCCGCCAAGGGCTTCGATTGCTGGACGCAGTTCCGCTATTGCCCCAAGGTAACTATTGGCCCAAGCAGAAACAGCGCCACAAACAGAACAAGAGAAGTCCGCGTCTTGCGCGTGTAATATTGGTGGAGAATCACTCCGAAGAAGCCAACGGTAACCAGAATGGATGCCGGGATAAGCTTCGAAGAAAAGCTCCCCATATGAAAGTCGAATCGCCAAACGGGCAGAAGAAGCTGGTGCCAGCGCCCCAATAATAGCATGTTCCAAATGATTTGGAGAATATAAGCAGTGAAGGCCCATTTAATGAACTGAGACCGCCTGCGAGTCAGAGAACAGAGCGCACTCAGGAACACAACCTGCCGCAGGCAGATCTCCATCTCCTGTAAGGTAACGCTCAAGGACTCACCCCATGGTTCATGGGCAATTACCATCGTTAAGGTTCCATCTGCTACACTCGGCAGCAACACCAGAAAAAATCCCAGAACAATCGCTTTGGCAGCCAGCAAATTGCCGACCCCGATTGGGCGGGTGAGCCAGAATGTCGTCGAAACTGAGGAAGGATGTTCCAGAAGAATTCCCGGCAAAATCAGGAAACCCGCCCAAAGGCTGCAGACGGCAACAGCGCCCATCGCGGTGAATGCCTCCCGCATAGGCATCTGGCCTGTGTTGGCCATCTCATCTAATTGCGGAGTGGACATCGCTAAAAAAGGCCAGAAACAGGCAAACAGCACACCAAGCAATCCAATCCAGAAGAGTAGCAACGAGCGGTTGCGGCGAAGGTCGGTCCAAATCAAATGAGAAATGAGGTTGAGCTGCATAGGTATTAGAGGTTTTGGTTTTTTGAGAGGCTGACAAAGATTTCTTTCAGGCTCATGGGCTTGGCCTCAATCTCTGAGGCCTGCGGATAAATGGCTCGAACCCGCTCGCCCAGCTCGGCCGAATACTGGCTTTCGACAAAGGAAAGCATGGGGAGATCCACCTGCAGATCAAGCCAGCTTGGCAAAGGAGATTGAGTGATGGCGGCATCCTCAATTCGGGCCACCACGCGTCTAAAACGCTGTTGAAGCTCGCTCAGTGATTCTTGAACAATCAACGTTCCCGTTTTCAGAATGCCGATCCGATCAACGATTCGATCGATCTCGGCAATATCATGGGTGGAGATGATGGTGCTGCAATTGCCATCCCCCGCACATGCAAGAATCGCTGAAACCAGTTCCTCACGAACCAGCGGGTCGAGTCCACCAAAGGGTTCATCGATCACCAGGAGGCGAGGCCTGTAGGCCAGCGAGGACACCAACGAGGCCTTCAGCCGGGAACCATGCGACAATTCCTTGAGCTTTCTTCCAAGCGGCAGCTCAAAATTGGCCACCATTTGGTTGCAAAGCTCCTGGTCCCATGACGGATAGAAAGGCTGGCAGAAGGCTAGAAAGTCTTCCACTCTCATCCACTCGGGCATTTCCTGATTTTCCGAGATATAGCCGATCTGCTGCAACTCGGCTCTCCCAATGCGCTGGAGGGGGGCGCCCAGAACGCAGCCAGAGCCCGAAGTCGGCTCGACAAGATTCATGAGCATTTTCAAAGTCGTTGTCTTGCCGGCTCCGTTGGGCCCGAGTAATGCGTAAATGCATCCCTCGGGCAACTGCAAGTTCAATCCTGCCACGGCGGTCTGCTTGCCGTAGCGTTTATGAAGTTGGTGGGTTTCGATGATCATGGTGTTGGTTGTTTAATTTTCTCCAGGCGCAATCGATGGCTTCGTGGATTTGTCCCAAGCCCGTTGAATAACGCATGGACTCCACTACCAAGCGCTCGGCCGCTGCATGGAGTGCTTGACGGCCAGCAGTGGAAGTCGCGCCTTGGTTGCGGGCCACGAGGGTGAAAAGACCCGGCCGGATCTCCAAAAGCCCCTCTTCGGTGAGAGTGGCGACGACCTTCTGTGCGGTATTGGGATTGATGCGCAACTCCTGGCTGAGTTGGCGCACGCTTGGAAAACGGTCGCCAGGCTTCAGGCGTCCGGAGACGATCGCTTTTTTTGCAGCATAGACGACCTGTTCGTAGATGGGGCGATCGGCTGAAAATGACAGGACGAAAGGAAGCATGTGTATGGTGTAACATAATACACGTTACACAAGGCAAGCCTTTTTTTACACTTCATCGTGGATTTGCATTCTGGGGGAGATAGAGCGGGGAAATGCGTTGTGCCAAGGCGGGCCAGCTTGACACTTGTATGTTCGCGGAGACGCGTCTTCCTCAGCCTCAGTATGTCTCCACCGGCGAGCGTTTCCCGTTCTCCGGGCTGCGCTCTTTGGCTTTCTCCTCGCCGAGGGTGTCCACGCGCAGTTGCCAGACCTCCGCATCGCGCCGCTGAAACTCCTCCACGCTGAACGGGTCCGGCGGAGCCAGCTTTGTCTTGAAATGGTGGACGTTCTCCAGTGCCCGGTCGAGGTCCGCCGAGGGGAGGTGGTCGAGCGTCCTCCAGGCGTCTTCCACGGAGGGGACGCGGTGGCAGATCATCGCCATGTCGTTGCCCGCTGTGATCGCCAGCCGGATCGTCTCTTCCAATCCGTAGTGGTTCAAGATCGCCCCCATATCGAGATCGTCGGTCATCACGAGGCCGCTGAAGTGGAACTCCTGGCGCAGCAGGTTCGTGATGATCGCGTGGGAGAGCGACGCCGGGGTACGGCCCGCTTCCAGCGCCGGGTAGTAGGCGTGGCAGATCATCATGGAATCGAGCTTGTCCGCGAAATGCCGGAAGACGGCGAGTTCGTCGGCATCGAGCTGTTCCCGCGTCCGGTCGATGTCTGGCAATTCGTGGTGGGCGTCGATCCTGGCGCACGTGTAGCCGGGGAAATGTTTGCCGCAACTGGCGATTTTCTCCGCACGGAGCCCCTCATTGAAGGCTCCGGCCAGCCGGATCACCTGCTCGACGTTCTTGCCGTAACAGCGCCCGCGCAGGGAGTTGTCGGCGTCGTCGTCAAAGGAGATGTCGAGCACGGGGCAGAGGTCGAGGTTGAACCCGAAAAGCCGTAAAAGCCGCCCGGTGATGTGGCCGTGGCGTTGAATGAGTGCCACGTCCCCCTTGTCCCGCAGTTGCTGGGCGTTGGGCGGTTCGCTGCCGATCTCGCGGAGCCGGGAAACGCGCCCTCCCTCCTGGTCGATGGTGATGACCGGCTCGGTGGAAGAAAGATCGCGCAAATCATCGATCAACTTGCGAAGTTGGGCGGGCGACTTCATGTTGCGCCCGAACAAAATGAAACCGCCCGGCTGCACCCGCCGGAAGATTGCCGCGCTCGCGCTGTCCAGCTCCGGGCCGGGAACCCCCGAGAGCAATAGTTGACCGATTTTCGTACGTTCCATAGCATTGAAACCCTAGATTTTTATGGCCCGCATTCAATTGAAATCCCGTCCGATTTTCCCCGTTTGCCTCGCCCTGTTCTGCCTCTGCCTCGCCACGGGGGCTCGCGCCGAGAAGGTGGAAGTCGGCATCGACGTTCTCAAGCAGCACGGCTTTTCCCTCCTCCAGGGCAAGCGGGTCGGCCTCGTCACCAACCACACGGGAATCGACTCCAATGGCGTGAAAACGCGCAAAATTCTGGCCAAAGCCCCGGGCGTCCGGCTCGTGGCCCTCTTCGCGCCGGAGCACGGCCTCGACGGCGTGGTGGGCGCGGGAAAATATGTCCCCGCCCGCAAGGACCCCCTCACCGGCCTGACGTGCTATTCCCTCTACGGCCCGACGAGGAAACCGACGCCCTCCATGTTGAAGGGGCTGGACGTCCTCGTCTATGATATGCAGGACATCGGAAGCCGCTCCTACACCTACATCTCCACCATGGTCAAGTGCATGGAGGCGGCGGGCGAAGCGGGGATCCCCTTCATCGTCCTGGACCGCCCCAACCCGCTCGGCGGGCTGCGCGTGGAAGGCCCGCCCATGGAGCCCCAGTGGATCTCGTTTGTCGGACAATTGCCCGTCCCCTACGTGCACGGCATGACCGCAGGGGAACTGGCGCAAATGGCCAACGCCAAGGGGTGGGTGCAGCCAAAGTGCGCCCTCACGGTGGTCAAAATGCACCACTGGGAGCGCGGCATGACGTGGAACCAGACGGGGCTCCCCTGGATCGCCACGTCTCCGAATATCCCCTACGCCAACTCCCCTCTCTATTACGTCGCCACCGGGCTGGCCGGGGAAGTGGAGGGGATCGAAACCGGCTGCGGAGGCCCCGCGCCCTTCCAGGTCGCGGCGTGCAAGTGGACCGACGCCCACAGCTTCACCTCCTACCTCCGCTCGTGCGACCTGCCCGGCGTGAGCTTCAGCGAATACGCGAAGAGCGGCTTCCAAGGGGCGCAACTCCGCATCGACACCAATGCCCAGGCCGACCTTTGCGCCATCGGCGTCTATATCCTGGCCGCCGCCCAGAAATCCGCTCCGCGGAGCCTCTTTGCCGGGTCGCCCAGCAAATACGACATTTTCTATAAATGCTACGGCAGCAATTCCATCCGAGGCGCCATCGAGCGGCGCGTGCCCCCCTCCCGCATCATCGCAAGCTGGGCTCCCGCCAACGCCCGTTTCGTGGACGAACGCAAGCCGTACCTGCTCTACCCGTAATTTCTGGCGCAGCCGCCCGGTCTGCGGTAAATTCGTTTCACCGCAGACCCTATGAAACTCGGATTTTACGGAGGCACCTTTGACCCCATCCACAACGGCCATCTCATCCTGGCCCGCGAAGCGGTGGAATCCCTCGGGCTGGACCGGCTTTATTTTATCCCCAACGCCCTCTCTCCCCACAAGGCGGCCACCATTCCCGCCCCGGCCGCGCTACGCGCCGAAATGCTCCGGGCGGCCATCGCCAACGAACCCCGCTTCGACATGGATGAACTGGAAGTGGACCGTTCCGGCGTCTCCTACACCATCGACACCCTGCTTGCCCTGCGGGAACGCTTCGGGCCAAAGGCCAAGTTTTTTTACCTGATCGGCGAGGACAACGTCGCCACCCTTTCCACCTGGCGGCGGGCGGACGAATTGCAGCGGCTGGCCACCTTTGTCGTCCTTTGCCGCAGCGCCCACGCCACGCCCCTCCCCTTCCTCACCCTGCACCGCCGGATCGATATTTCCGCCACGGAAATCCGCAAGCGCATTGCCAACGGCCAGTCCATCCGTTATCTGGTGCCGGACAAAGTCCACGACCTAATCATCCAGAACTCTCTCTACCGATGACCTCCGAAGCCATTGCCCGCCTCTGCGCCGCCTACGCCACCGAAAAAAAAGCCGAAGACGTCGTCGCGCTCGACCTGCGGGGCATCTCCACCTTCACCGACTTCTTTGTCATCTGCTCGGGATCTTCCGAACCGCAGCTCAAGGCCATCGCCGGGGAAATTTCCGACCGGCTTTGCACGGAGCACGGCGTGAAACCGAACGCCGTGGACGGCTACCCGACGAGCCAATGGATCGTCCTCGACTACGGCAGCGTCGTCATTCACGTCTTCCACGAGGTCAAACGCGAGCTTTACAGCCTGGAAGACCTCTGGGGCGACGCGCCGCGGCTGGAACTGGCGGAGACGGCAAAATAATCATCCAAAATCACGGCTCCATCGTCAGCCGCCGGACCACTTCCCCGGCTGCAGCGAAGCCGAACGCGCCGGTGACAAAACAGGCCGCGCCGTAGCCGCTGGCGCAGTCCATGCGCAGGTTTTCCCCGGCCTCCGCCGTGGCGCAGACCGTCCCGTCCCGTTGCGGAAACATCTGCGGTTCGCTGGAATAGACCGCCGGGACGCCAAAATCGCATCCCCCCTTGGCCCAGCCGTAGCCGCGCCGCAGTTCCCGGCGGACCTGCTTTAAAAGCGCGTCGCCCCCGGTGCTCCCGAGATCGCCACAACGGACCCGCGTCCCGTCGCGCCGTCCCCCGGCTCCCCCCGCCGTCACCACCCCGATGCCCCGTTCCCGCGCCTTGGCAATGAGGAGCGCCTTGATGGCGGCCCGGTCCACCGCGTCCACGATCCAGTCATACGGCTGGCCCGCGGGCGAAAGAAGCCGATCCGCCGAACTTTCCAGGAAAAACTCCCCCAGCGGTTCCACCGCGCAGCCGGGGTGAATGAGGCGAGCCCGCTCCGCCAGCACCTCCACCTTGGGAAGTCCCACCGTCCCCTCCCACGCCGGAAGCTGCCGGTTCGTGTTGGTGATGCAAACGTCGTCCATGTCGATGAGCGTCAGCCGCCCCACCCCGGAGCGGGCCAGCGCCTCCACCGTCCAGGAACCCACGCCCCCGACCCCGACCACGGCCACGTGGGCGCGCGCGAGCCGTTCCAGCGCGGCCCGTCCAAAAAGGCGGCCCAGGCCGCCAAAGCGTTCAGCATCAACATTCATCGGCTTATACAGAGAAAAAGTCCCAGAGATTGGCGCAGATTTCCCCCCCGGGCAAGGAGCAACCTCCTCTTCCAAAAAAACAGGAAAGATACGCTTGTGATTTTTTTCACATGCTCTAACTTTCTCAGAGAAAAAAATGATGGGCCGTGAAAAAAACCACGTCCAGCCGTTGAGGACGGCCCGATCCTGTTCCTTCTGACAAACAAGATTTGGCTTGCCCTTGACAACAAATGCGCAGCCGCCCGAGCCAAGATTCTACTATTTTCACTTCTAATAGCAGCTCCACAATGCCTTCCATGAAACCGGTTAAAATCACCAATACCGTCCTGCGCGACGGCCACCAGTCGCTGGCCGCGACGAGAATGAGCACCGAACAAATGATCCCGATTGCCCCCTTGCTGGACAAGATCGGGTTCTATTCGCTCGAAACCTGGGGAGGAGCCACCATCGACGCCTGCCTGCGCTTCCTGGGCGAAAATCCGTTCGACCGCCTCGACACGCTCAAAAAGCTCGCCCCGAAAACTCCGCACCAGATGCTTCTGCGCGGGCAGAACATCGTGCAGTACACCAGCTTCCCCGACGACGTGGTGGAAGCCTTCGTAGCCTGTGCCGCCAAACACGGCATGAACATTTTTCGGATCTTTGACGCCCTCAACGACACGCGCAACCTGGTCACCTGCATCAAGGCGGTCAAGAAGGCCGGGCAGCACGCGCAGGGGACCATCTGCTACACCATCAGCCCCGTCCACACGCTCGAAGCGTTCGTCAACCTCGGCATCGAGTTGGAGAAACTCGGCTGCGACTCCATCTGCATCAAGGACATGGCGGGCCTGATCTCCCCCTCCACCGCGGGCGCTCTCGTCAAGGCCCTCAAGGAGAAGGTCAAAATCCCGATCGTCATCCACACCCACAGCACCGTCGGCTACGGCCCCGCCGCCTACTATGCCGCCATCGAAAACGGCATCGACGCGGTCGATTGCTCCATGGTCCCCTTCGCCAACGGCACGGGCCAGCCGGACATCCTTCTCACGATGGCCATGCTTGACAACAGCGACCGCCGTCCCGACTACGACATGAGCGATTTCCCGCAGATCCGCGAGCACCTGGAGAAGGTCTACAAGGAACTCGGCGCCTTCACGAGCCCGAACAACGAAAAGACCGACGCCGACATCCTCCAATACCAGGTTCCCGGCGGCATGCTCTCCAACTTCCGCAACCAGCTCAAGGAGCAGGGTATGTCGGAGCGCCTCGACGACGTGCTCAAGGAAATCCCCTACGTCCGCGAATGCCTCGGGTGGATCCCGCTCGTCACGCCCACTTCGCAGATCGTCGGCACCCAGGCCATGCTGAACGTCAAGTTCGGCCGCTGGAAGATGTTCTCCCAGCCCGCCATGGACATCGCCCTCAACAAGTACGGCCGTCCTCCGGGTCCCATCGACCCCGAGGTGCTCAAGCTGGCCATCGAGAAAACCGGCCAGCAGCCCGTCCAAGGCCGTCCCGCCGACCTGCTTGAACCCCGCATGCCCAAGCTCAAAGCCGAGCTGAAAGCCAAGGGCTTTGAAGACAGCGACGAAAACGCCGTCCTCTACGCAATGTTCCCGCTGGAACTCGAAAAAGTCCTCAAGGGCGAGAAACCGGCTCCCATCGCCAAGCCCGCCGCCGCCCCCAGCGCCGCGGCTGCCGCAGCCGTGGGCCGCAAATACGTCCTCAACATCGACGGAGCACGCCACGAAGTCGTCGTAGAAGAAGCCAAATAACATGAGCCAAACCAAACCTCTCACCCTAGACGAGTTCCCCATTCCGTCCTATGAGGACTGGAAAGCGGAAGCCGTGGCCAGCCTCAAAGGCGCGCCATTCGAGAAAAAATTAATCACCCGCACCCTGGAAGGCATCGAGATCCAGCCGATCTACCGCAAGGAAGACCTGGAAAAAGTCTCCCACCTCGGCTCCCTGCCGGGCGAGGCCCCCTATGTGCGCGGCACCAAGACCACCAACAAATGGGAAATCTACGGCGACGGCGGCAAATGCACGCCGCCGATGATCGACCCCATCTTCCGGTTCGTGCGTGGCGTCCTGGAAAAACCGCTGGACGCCTCCTTGGACGAAATTGCCACCGCCGAGTCCGTCGGCGTCAACACCCTCATCTACCATAACGCGGGCGGCAACGCCGTGCAGGAACTCGCCTTCGGCCTCGCCACCGGCGTGGAATACCTGCGCCAGGGCGAAAAGCGCGGCGTCAGCATCGACGCCATGGCCCAAAAATTGACCTTCTCGTTCGCCATGGGGGCCGACTTTTTCATGGCCATCGCCAAGCTGCGCGCGGCCCGTCTCCTCTGGTCGAAGATCGTCGCGGCCTGCGGCGGCAACGCCGATTCGCAGAAAATGCGGATTTACGCCACCACATCCCGTTGGAACCAGAGCAAGCTTGACCCCTACGTCAACATGCTGCGCGACACCACGGAAGCCCTCTCCGCCGTCGCTGGCGGAGCCGACATCATTAACGTAAACCCGTTCGACGCCGTCGTGCGCGAACCGGACGAATTTTCCAAGCGCATCGCCCGCAACACGCAACTCATTCTCGCCGAAGAGTGCCACTTCGACCACGTCGTCGATCCCGGCGGCGGTTCCTACTACATCGAGACGCTCACCGCGCAACTCGCCGAGGCCGCGTGGACCCTCTTCCAACAGGTCGAGCAAGCGGGCGGCATGATCAAAGCCCTCGAAGCGGGCATCCCGCAGAAGCAGGTGAAAGCCGTGGCCGCCAAGAAAGCCGAACAGGTCGCCCAGCGCCGCCTCTCCTTGATCGGCGTCAACGTCTACGCCAACGCAACCGAGAAACCGCTCGAAGGCAAAGCCCCGAAATGCTGCTGCGCGGGTGAAGTCCACGTGCCCTCCAACATTGAAACGCTCGCTCCCGTGCGCGGAGCCGAACCGTTCGAGAACCTGCGCGCCGCCGTCAACGCCTCGGCCAAGAAGAAAATCTTCCTCGCCAACATGGGGCCGCTGCGCCAGCACAAAGCGCGCGCCGACTTCTCCACCGGCTTCTTCCAGGCCGGCGGATATGAAGTGCTCGAAAACCGCGGCTTCCAAACCGCCGACGAAGCGGCAGCCGCCGCCATCGCCTCCGGCGCTTCCGTCGCTGTCATCTGCTCGACCGACGACACCTATCCGGAAATCGTCCCGGCCCTGGCTCCCAAGCTCAAAGCGGCGGGCCTCCACGTCGTCCTGGCCGGGTATCCGACCGAACACATCGAAGCCTTCCAACAAGCGGGCGTCGGCGAGTTCATCCACATCCGCGCGAACTGTTTCCAGGTTCTGAGCGGCATCGCAACCAAACTTGGAATTTTCTAGCATGAGCAAGATACCTGATTTTAGCGCGCTCAACCTGACCGAGACCGCAGCCCCCGCCGCTCCGGACAAGTCCGCTCTCCAAAACGCCGTCTGGCGCACCGTGGAGCAGATCGACGTCAACTCCGTCTACACCGCCGACGACCTCGCCGGGAATAACCTCCTCGGCTACACGGCAGGCATCGCCCCCAACCTGCGCGGGCCGTATGCGACCATGTATGTCGCCCGGCCCTGGACCGTCCGGCAATACGCCGGGTTCTCCACCGCCGCGGAATCGAACGCCTTCTACCGGCGCAACCTCGCGGCCGGTCAGCGCGGCCTCTCCGTCGCGTTCGACCTGGCAACCCATCGCGGCTACGACAGCGACCACCCCCGCGTCGTCGGCGACGTGGGCAAGGCCGGTGTCGCCGTGGACAGCGTCCTCGACATGAAGGCGCTCTTCGACCGCATCCCGCTCGACAAAATCTCGGTTTCCATGACCATGAACGGGGCCGTTCTTCCCGTGCTCGCCTTCTACATCATCGCCGCCGAAGAACAGGGCGTGAAACAGGAGCAGCTCACCGGCACCATTCAGAACGACATTCTGAAGGAATACATGGTCCGCAACACCTACATCTATCCGCCGGAGCCCTCCATGCGGATCATCGCGGACATCTTCGAGTTCACCTCGAAGAACATGCCCAAATTCAACAGCATCTCCATCTCCGGCTACCACATGCAGGAAGCCGGGGCCACCGCCGACCTGGAAATGGCATACACCCTCGCCGACGGCCTGGAATACATCCGTACCGGCATCAAGGCGGGCATCGACATCGACGCCTTCGCACCGCGGTTGTCCTTCTTCTGGGCGCAAGGGAAGAACATGTTCATGGAAATCGCCAAGATGCGCGCCGCCCGCGTCATCTGGGCGAAGATCGTCAGCCAGTTCAACCCGAAGAACCCGAAATCCCTGGCCCTGCGCACCCACTCGCAGACCAGCGGCTGGAGCCTCACCGAGCAGGACCCGTTCAACAACGTCGTGCGCACCTGCGTCGAAGCCATGGCCGCCGCGTTTGGGCACACCCAATCACTGCACACCAACTCGCTCGACGAAGCCATCGCCCTGCCGACGGACTTCTCCGCCCGCATCGCCCGCAACACCCAGCTCTACCTCCAGGAAGAAACCGGGATTTGCCGCACCGTCGATCCGTGGGCCGGTTCGTATTACGTCGAAGCCCTCACCAAGGACCTCATGGAAAAAGCCTGGGCGCATATCCAGGAAGTCGAGGCTCTCGGCGGCATGACCAAGGCCATCAACGAAGGCCTCCCCAAGATGCGCATCGAGGAAGCCGCCGCGCGCCGCCAGGCGCAGATCGACAGCGGCCGCGAAACCATCGTCGGCGTCAACAAATACCGGCTGGAAAAAGAAACCGCCATCGAGACGCTCGAAGTGGACAACAGCGCCGTCCGGGACGCCCAGATCGCCCAGCTCCAGAAAATCCGTGCCGAGCGCAACCAGGCCGACGTGGATCACGCCCTGGACGCCCTCACCGACGCCGCCGCCACCGGCAGCGGCAACCTCCTCGACCTCGCCGTCAAAGCCGCCCGCGTGCGCGCCACCCTCGGCGAAATCTCCGACGCCCTGGAAAAAATCTACGGACGTCACCGCGCCGTCATCCGCTCCATCTCGGGCGTCTACGGCAAGGAATTCGGCGAATCTATGGAAGTCACCCGCGTTCGCAAACTCACCGACGCCTTCGCCGAAGCCGAAGGCCGCCGCCCGCGTATCATGATCGCCAAAATGGGCCAGGACGGTCACGACCGGGGCGCGAAAGTCGTCTCCACCGCCTATGCCGACCTCGGCTTTGACGTCGATATCGGGCCGCTCTTCCAGACGCCCGAGGAAACCGCCAAGCAAGCGGTTGAAAACGACGTCCACTGCGTAGGCGTCAGCTCGCTGGCCGCGGGTCACAAGACCCTCGTCCCGCAACTGATCGCCGAGTTGAAGAAACTCGGGCGCGAGGACATCCTCGTGGTCGTCGGCGGCGTCATCCCGCCGCAGGACTACGACTTCCTCTACAAGGCGGGCGCCGTCGCCATCTTCGGCCCCGGCACCGTCATCCCGACCGCTGCGGAGAAAATCCTCGAGGAACTCGCCAAGCGCTCCAAAGCGTAATCGAAAGCGCATGACCGCCGCAGCGCCCGCCCTTCATCCGCCGGCTTCCCACCGCGAGCCCGACCTTAGTATCGAGGCCCGCGCGAGGGAAATCGTCGAAGGCGTGCGCAGCGGCAGCCGGACGCACCTCGGCCGGGCCATCACCCTCATCGAGAGCAACGCGCCCAAGCACGCCGCGCTCGCCGATGAAGTGGTGCGCCAGGCGCTTCCCCACGCTGGGAGGTCCATCCGGGTCGGCATCACCGGCGTCCCCGGCGCGGGGAAGAGCACCTTCATCGAGGCGCTCGGCTGCATGCTCTGCCGCGAGGGAATACGAGTAGCCGTCCTGGCCGTGGACCCGAGCAGCACCCTTTCCCGAGGGTCCGTCCTGGGGGACAAGACCCGCATGGAAATGCTCTGCCGGGAAGAAAATTGCTTTATTCGTCCCTCGCCCTCCAGTGGAACCCTGGGGGGCGTCACCCGCAAGAGCCGGGAAACCATCCTCCTCTGCGAAGCGGCGGGCTACGAAGCCGTCCTTGTCGAAACCGTGGGAGTAGGCCAGAGCGAAACCACCGTCCGCTCCATGGTCGATTTCTTCCTCGTCCTCCTCATCGCGGGCGCGGGGGACGAATTGCAGGGAATCAAAAAAGGGATCATCGAACTCGCCGACACCATCCTCATCACCAAAGCCGACGGGAGCAACATCCCGCGCACCGAAGCGGCGCGCGTCGAGTTTGTCCGCGTCCTCCACTACCTCACCCCCCCCACCCCCGGCTGGAGCCCGAAAGTGCTGACCTGCTCCAGCCTCGAAAACAAAGGCATCCGCGCAGCCTGGGAAGTCGTCGAAGCCTTCCGCGACTTCACCCGGAGCAGCGGCTATTTCGCCGAAAACCGGAACCGCCAGACCCTCGACTGGATCGAAGACATGCTCAGCCAGCAACTCTGGGACGATTTTACCCGGAACCCCGGCACCCGCGCCCTGTGGCCCACCATCGAGCGCGACGTCCTGGGAGGGAATCTCTCCGCCGCCACCGCAGTCAAACAACTCTTTAACGCCTACACAACCCACCATGATTAACAAAATCGATCATCTCGGCATTGCCGTCCACTCCCTCGACGAAACGGTGAAATACTACGAAGAAGCCCTCGGGCTCAAATGCGAACACCGGGAAGAAGTCCCCTCGCAAAAAGTGCGCACCGCCTTCTTCAACGTCGGCGGCACCCATGTCGAGCTGCTCGAACCGATGAGCCCCGACAGCCCCATCGCCAAGTATCTCGAAAAGAACCCCAACGGCGGCATCCACCACGTCGCCTACGCCACCGACGACATCATGGGCCAGCTCGCCCAGGCCAAGAACGCCGGCGTGCGGCTCCTCAACGAAACCCCGGTCCCCGGGGCTCACGGCAAACAAGTCGCCTTCCTCCACCCCAAAAACACCTTCGGCGTGCTCACCGAGCTCTGCACCGAATAGCAACTGCGGCAACGCCCATAATCTGGAATCACCGCATTCTATGAATCTCACACGAAGGCGCGAACAGAAGAGCCGTCCTCTTCCTTCGTGCCTTCGTGCCTTCGTGCCTTCGTGTGAAAACAAGAAGTCGCGGAGGGATAGCCGAGTGCGGAGTTTCTATCGGAACGCCTTGGCAGACAGAGCGGATGAGGTGACCCCTCGCTTTGTTTCTTTGTCTCACGAAGAAATCCGCTTTGTTGGAAATCCCCACGCTGGTTTGCCTTGCCTTGCTTCTATTTCTTCACACGAAGGCACGAAGGCACGAAGGCACGAAGGTAAAGGCAGTTACTGTTCCCGCCTCTCTGCCCTCCCCACCCGCCTCGCGGCATGGGCCTTGGCGGCCTGTTTGCTGATAAGTAGCACCTTCACCGCGCAGGCCAAGCCTCCCACACGGGAAGATTTGGAGCCCGTTTTGCGCACCTTTCAGGACGGAGCCGCCGCCCGCGACTTCCCGAAGGTGAAATCCGCCATGGCAAGCGTCGCCTTCGCCACGATGCACAACATGGCGGTATCCTTCAAACAGCACTTTCCGCCCGCTTCGGCGAGCGACCCTTTCTGGGAGGCTTACGCCCATAACAGCCCCATCCCCTTTGAAAAACTCACCTTTCTCAGCATAAAGGAGAAAGACGGGAAAGCCTTTCTTCTCTACGCTTACGCCTACGCTTGGCCCTCAAGGCCGGACAAGACGCAAAAGGGCTTCCTTAAGGCCGACTTCATCCGCCAAAAAGACGCTTGGAAACTGCTGGGCGCGGGCTTGCAAGTCAATGACAGCCTCACGGCCAAATACGAAGCCGGGGACCGAAGCTTTCTCGACGACCCGCAGCTTGCGCAATTCGCCGACACGCCCGCCATGCCGCCCGAGGCGACCCCAGCCGACTACATCGGGCAGATCCAATGGTATAACCCCAAGGGGAAACTCGTCGTCACGGTCAACGGCATTCCCAACGAGTTGACCTCCATGAGCGGTTTCCAAATCATCGTGGGCGGGCTAAAAAAAGGGGAAAACAAAATCCTTTTCCATTACGACCCCGATGCTAAAACCGCCGGACAAATTGCGCACGGCCCCGAAAGCGACCTCCCCAAAGTGCGCCTCCACGTTTTCACCGGAGAAAAACTGACCCGGGACGCCGACCGCCAACTGCTGCTTTACCACTGGAGCGCGGACACCGCCGACCACGAAGAAACCGTCCGGCTGGACGATCAAACCCTGGCCGGTCTTCCCAAGCCGGAGATGGATTACTGAACCGCAAAAAACCGAAGAATATTGATCTCGTTTTACAACCAACCTCTAATCTAAGTTTACCATCAAACACACCATGGCCATCGAAAAACACCTCGTAGATGAGCTGAGAAAACGGCGCGAAGCCGCAATCAATCTCGGCGGCAAAGACAAAATCGAAAAACGCCACGCGAAGGGCCTCATGTCCGCGCGCGACCGTCTGGACAACCTTTTCGCCAAAGGCACCTTCCAGGAATTCGGTCAACACGCCACCCACCGCGCCACCCTCTTTGGCATGATCGACAAAGTCCTCCCCGCCGACGGCGTCGTCACCGGCGTGGGTGAAGTGGACGGCCGCCCCGTCGCCGCCTTCAGCCAGGACTTCACCACCGCGGGCGGATCGCTCGGCAACATGCACGCCGAGAAAATCTGCGACGCCATCGAATACGCCATCAAGAACGGCATGCCCGTCCTCTCCTTCAACGATTCGGGTGGCGCGCGCATCCAGGAGGGCATCAGCTCCCTCTCCGGCTACGGCAAAGTCTTCTTCAAGAACGTCGAAGCCTCCGGCGTCGTGCCGCAGATCACCATCATCGCCGGCCCGTGCGCGGGCGGCGCGGCCTATTCCCCGGCATTGACCGACTTCCAGATCATGGTCAACAAGCAGGCCAACATGTTCATCTGCGGGCCTGAAGTCATCAAGGCCGCCACCGGCGAAGTCGTCACCATGGACGAAGTCGGCAGCGCGGCGGCCAACGCCAGCGTCAGCGGCAACATCCACTTCGTCGCCAACGACGACGCCCACGCCATCGCGCTGGCCAAGAAGCTCCTCAGCTTCCTGCCGTCCAACAACATCATGGACCCGCCCCACCACCTCGGCGCGCCGCTGGACCTCACCAACGACCCCGGCATGGACGAACTCGTCCCGGCGGACGGTAAGCAGCCCCTCAACGTCCTCGACGTCATCAAGCGCCTCGTGGACGGCGGCGACTTCTTTGAAGTCCAGATGGACTGGGCCAAGAACCTCGTCATCGGCTTCGCCCGCATCCAGGGCATCGTCGTCGGCATCGTCGGCAACCAGCCCGCCTACAAGGCCGGGACGCTCGACATCGACGCCTCCGACAAGGGAGCGCGCTTCATCCGCTTTTGCAACATCTTCAACATCCCGCTCGTCACCCTCGTGGACACCGGCGGGTTCCTCCCCGGCAAAGCCCAGGAGCGCGGCGGCATCATCCGCCACGGCGCGAAGATGCTCTTCGCCTACGCCTCCACCACCGTGCCGAAGATCACCGTCATCATGCGCAAGTCCTACGGCGGCGCTTACATCGCCATGTGCTCCAAGGAACTGGGAGCGGACGCCGTCTTCGCCTGGCCGACCGCCGAAATCGCCGTCATGGGCGCCGAAGGAGCCGTCGGCATCCTGTATAAGGATGAAATCAAGAACGCCGCCGACCCCAAAGCCCGCCGGGCCGAACTGATCGCCGAATACCGCGCCCAGTTCGCCTCGCCCTACCAGGCCGCCGGCATGGGCAGCGTCACCGACGTCATCGAGCCCTCCGAAACGCGGGCCGTCGTCGCACGGGCCCTGCGCAACACGCTCAGCAAACGCGAGATCCGCCCGGCCAAAAAACACGGCAACATCCCGCTTTAAAGCGCTGGAAACTCCGGCCGGTTTCCGCCATATTGTTCTCTTTATGGCGGAACCGGCCCGCTTCCAACAGCCACGCCACCTATTTTTATGAGTCAAGCGACACCCACCAAGATTTCGGCCGAAAACGCCGCGCTGGTCGCCGTCATCACGGCCGCCATCCACGCTGCGATTGAAGCCCCCGCCAAAATTCTCTCCATCCGCCAAATCAACCCTGGCCAATCCCCCGAGGCAGCGCGCATGGCGTGGGCCCTCGAAGGCCGCCGCCACATCTTCGCCTCCCACAAACTTCGCTAATTCCCATGAAACGCTTACGCATTACCGTCGAAGGTAAAACCTACGAAGTCACCGTCGAACTGCCCAACGAAGCCGCCGGTTCGGCTCCCGTGGCCTCCGCCGCTGTCTCCGCTCCCGCTTCCTCCCCCGTCTCCGCAGCCTCCGCCCTCACCGCGGCGGGCCCCGGCGTCATCGTCAGCCCGCTGGGCGGCAACGTCGTCGGCATCAACGTCAAAGTCGGCCAGGAAGTCAAAGCGGGCGAGCAAGTCGCCACCCTGGAAGCGATGAAGATGAACACCTTCATCAACGCCCCGGCGGACGGCAAAGTCGCCGAAGTGCTTGTCACCGTCGGCACCGCCGTCCAGGAAGGCCAGGGCCTTATCCGCATCGAATAACCGATTCCCGTCAACCCACGCCTTTCGATCACCGAAAACCAACTCACCATCCATTCACATGACCGGGTTGATCGCCTTTCACCGAACCGCGACGATCATTCCGTCAACCCGGCACGGCAGGTAAATCCTCCGTGCCGGTTTTGTTTTTATGTCCAACCCACTGCCTAGACTCACAGCCGCCGAAGCGGCTTCTCTTATCAACAACGGCGACACCATCGCCTTCAGCGGGTTTACCCCCGCTGGCTCGCCCAAAGCCGTCCCCTTCGCCCTCGCCGAACGCGCCAAGGCAATCCACGCCGAGGGTAAACCGTTCAAAGTCGGCGTCGTCACCGGCGCCTCCACCGGCAAATCCCTCGACGGCGCGCTCGCCCAGGCCGACGCCATCTCCTTCCGCACGCCCTACCAAGCCAACGCGGACCTGCGCAAAAGCATCAACGCCGGGAAAACCCGCTACTTTGACATGCACCTCTCCGTCGTCGCGCAAAACCTGCGCTACGGCTTCCTGGGCAAAGTCCAGTGGGCCATCGTCGAAGCGTGCGACGTGACCCCGGAAGGCGAAATCGTCGTCACCTCCGGCGTCGGCATCGTCCCGACCGCCTGCCGCCTGGCCGACAAAATCATCATCGAACTCAACAGCAACCATCCGAAGGCGCTGCGCGGCTTCCACGACATCTACGAGCCGCTCGACCCGCCCCACCGGCGCGAAATCCCGGTCTACAAACCTTCGGACCGCATCGGCTCAGCAACCATCAAAGTCGATCCGTCGAAAATCGTCGGCATCGTGGAAACCAACCAGCCGGACGAAACCGGCGGCTTTGACGAGCCCTCCGAGGTCACCAAGCAAATCGGCCAGAACGTCGCCGACTTCCTCGCCTCCGAGATGAAAGCGGGGCGCATTCCCGCCGAATTCCTGCCCATCCAATCCGGCGTCGGCAACATTGCCAACGCCGTCCTGGGGGCCATGGGCGTCCACCCCGGCATCCCGGCATTTGAGATGTACACCGAAGTCATCCAGGACGCCGTCATCGGGCTGATCCGCAACGGCAAAGTCAAGTTTGCCAGCGGCTCCTCGCTCACGGTGAGCAACGAAATCCTGCAATCCATCTACGCCGACCTCGAGTTCTTCCGCTCGCACATCCTCCTGCGCCCGCAGGAAATCTCCAACAACCCGGAAGTCGTCCGGCGATTGGGGCTCATCACCATCAACACCGCCATCGAGGCCGACGTCTTCGGCAACATCAACAGCACCCACATCATGGGCAAGCAGCTCATGAACGGCATCGGCGGCTCCGGCGACTTCACCCGCAGCGCCTACCTGTCGATCTTCACCTGCCCGTCCATCGCCAAAGGCGGGGCCATCAGCGCCATCGTCCCCTTCGCCAGCCACCTGGACCACAGCGAGCACTCCGTCTCGGCCATCATCACCGAGCAGGGCATCGCCGACCTCCGGGGCAAGTGCCCGGAGGAACGCGCCCGCCTCATCATCGACAAGTGCGCGCACCCGGAATACAAGGCCCAGCTCAACGCCTACATCGACGCCTTCCCGTCCAGCCACACCCCGCAAGCCTTGAGCGCGGCGTTTGCCATGCACCAGCAGTTCCTCAAAACCGGAGACATGCGCGGCGTCGATTGGTCGCAGTTCCTCAAATAGGCAGCGAAACAATCCCAACAACAATCCAGGGCGCGGGAAATTCATCCCGCGCCCTTTTTCGTTGCACTTCCGCATTGAATCCGGGCGCACTCCCCGCGAAACTGCCATTTATGACCGATGAAATGATCCTTGTCGTGCGGCGTTCCCTTTTCGAAGAGCTTGGCGCTTTCCAGGGCTTGAACTTCAACGTGGAACACTACCTCCCGGCACTGCTGGCCCGCGAACACAACTTCTTTACCCCGCGCCCCGCCGCCGAGACGAACCCGGACCTCAAGCAGATCATCCCCTACGTCCTCCTCGTCCACAACGGGCGGGTGCTCCACTACGTGCGCGGCAAAAAGGCGGGCGAACAGCGCCTCGCCGCCAAAGGCTCCATCGGCATCGGCGGCCACATGAACGACGGCGACGAACATCTCTTCGCCCTCGACCGCGACGCCTACCTCGCCGGGGTCCAGCGCGAAGTCACCGAAGAAATCAACGTCCTGAGCCCTTACACCAACCACATTGTCGCCCTGCTCAATGACGACTCCAACGCCGTGGGCCAGGTCCACCTCGGCGTCGTCCACGTCTTTCACCTCGAAACCGACCAGGTTACCAAGCGCGAACAGATGATCACCCAACTCGACTTCCTCACCCGCGAGGAATTGCTTGCCCGGCGCGACCGCCTGGAGAGCTGGTCGCAAATCTGCGCCGACAACCTCGGCTGCCTTTTGGAGAAACTGTAAGCTTTTCTTTCCCGCGCGCACGGGCCTTCCGCAATCCGATACCTCTATCAGAAGCGAGCCCCCGCAACCAGGCACACCCATGGAGTTTGGAAGTCCAGCGTTCCCCCGGCCATATCGGCGGGTTTCCGTCGTCACGGTGCTCATCGCCCTGAACGTGGCGGTAACGCTTCTGCAATGGAGCATCGACTTCCTTTTCCCCGGGTGGCCGGAATCCGTCTTCGCCCTCAGCCGCGAGGGGGTTCTTTCCGACCACTACTACTGGCAATTTTTGACCTACATGTTCCTGCACGGCGGGAGCGTGGCGCAAGGCGGCCTCGGCATGGGGATTCTCCACCTGGCGGTCAACTGCCTCGGGCTCTACTTCGTCGGGCCGGAAGTGGAAACCGTTTGCGGGCCCAAGCACCTGCTGGGGGTTTACTTCCTGGGCGGGCTCTTCGGCGGGATCGTGCAACTGCTCCTCGGCCCCGCGGACATCCAGCTTTTGGGCGCATCCGCTGGCGTCTGCGCCGTGCTCCTCGCCTTCACCACCATGCTCCCCGAGCTGGAAATCACCGCGCTCATCTACTTTGTCATCCCCGTCCGGATGCGGGCCAAATGGCTTGGGCGGGCGGTCATCCTCAGCTCCGTTCTCTTCGCCGCCACCGGCTGGGGCGGCCAGATCGGCCACCTGGCCCACCTGGGCGGCGCGCTCACCGGCTGGTTCTACACCCGGCGGCTCGGCTTCGGCGGCCCCTTCTGGTTTCAACGCCTGTGGCGGGAGCGCCGCCGGCTGCGCGAACGGCAGGAACGGATGGGGCCCACCGAGTTCATCAGCCAGGAGATCGACCCGATCCTGGACAAAATCGCCCGGGAAGGCATCCAGAGCCTCACGCGCTCCGAACGCCACATCCTGGAGATGGGCCGCGAGAAAATCGCCAAAAAGACCAGCCCGCCGTCCTATCACTGAGCTGGGCTTAATTTCCCCAACCAAATCCTTTTCAGGCCCCGGCACCGGTGCTTTAATTTGGGGAAACCATGCAAAATTCGGACATCGGGATCATCGGGGGCAGCGGCCTGTATCAAATCGAAGGTCTCGCCAACCCCACCGAACTGCGCGTGGAAACCCCGTGGGGCGCCCCCAGTGACGTCATCGTCCGGGGCGAACTCAAAGGGCGGACCGTCTATTTCCTGCCCCGCCACGGCCGCGGCCACCGCATCCTGCCCAGCGAGATCAACCACCGGGCCAATATCTACGCGCTACGTTCCCTGGGGGTGCGCTGGCTCATTTCCGTCTCCGCCGTCGGCAGCCTGCAACCCCAGTATGCCCCGCGCCACATCGTCCTGCCGGACCAATTCTACGACCGCACCAGCCGGCGCGACACGCACACCTTCTTTGGCGGCGGCATCGTCGCCCACATCGCCTTTGCCCACCCGACCAGCGCCCCGTTGCGCACCTTGATCGCCCAGGCCGCCCGCGAAACCGGAATCACCTGCCACAACGGCGGCATCTACGTCAACATCGACGGCCCCGCCTTCTCCACCCGGGCGGAAAGTGAAACCAACCGGCGGCTCGGCTTCGATATCGTCGGCATGACCAACCTGGCCGAAGCCAAACTCGCGCGGGAAGCGGAAATCGCCTTCGCCACCCTTTCCCTCGTCACCGACTTCGACTGTTGGCGCGAGGAAGAGGAGCCGGTCACAGCGCAGACCGTCATGGGGCACGTCGCCCACAATGCCGCCACCGCAAAGGCCCTCCTCGCCCGGCTCATCCCCCAGATGCCCACCGTTGCCGATTGGCCCGAACATTTTGCCCTGGATAACGCCCTCGCCACGGACAAGGTAGTTTGGCCCCCGCAAACCGTCCAAAAACTGGGCATCCTTCTGGAACGTTTTTTGTAATTCTCAACCACCAACCCAATGATCCGTTCGTTTCTCGCATTTGCCGCCCTCTCCGCTCTCATGCCCCTCGGCGCTGAAGCCCAATACGCCGAATCCACCCCCGCCGCGAAAATGGAAACCCCCGCAGCACCTCACGCCGGTCCGCGTCTTTCCTACAGTTCCGTCCACACCGACGGCCCTTACATCGCCCTCACCTTCGACGACGGCCCCGGCAAAGCCACCACCCCGCGCCTGCTGGACATGCTGGCCAAGCGGAACATCAAAGTGACCTTCTTCGTCCTCGGCGAAAACGCGAAGGACAACCCCGAAATCCTGAAACGGGAAGTCGCCGAAGGCCACGAAATCGGCAACCACTCGTGGAACCACCCCGATCTTTCCAAGAAATCCGACGACGCCGTTCGCAGCCAGCTCCAGCAAACCCAGGACACCGTCTTCGAGATCACGGGCATCAAGCCGAAGATCCTGCGTCCACCTTACGGCGCTTTCACCGAACGCCAGAAAAAATGGGCGAACGAACAATTCGGCTTCAAAGTCATTCTCTGGGAAGTGGACCCGAACGACTGGAAGAAACCGGGCGCTTCCGTCATCGCCCACCGCATCCTGGAGGGGACGCGCCCCGGCGCCATCATCCTTTCCCATGACATCCACGCCCAAACCGTGGACGCCATGGCGGAGGTCCTCGACGGCTTGCTGGCCAAGGGATACAAATTTGTCACCGTCAGCGAGTTGATCGCCATGGACCACCCGGTGGCAAAGCCGAGCCCCGCCGCATCCGCCACCCCCGCGCCCGTTGCCTCCGTGGCGCACCCGGCGAAAAAGAAAGCGAACTAATACCTTGTAACAAGGAAAATGGCGCCAACCTACCGAAGCGGCGCGCGATAGCCGCCGCAACGCGCGGTAGCGCGAAGCGCGCCCCAAGCGGCACGCTTGTTTGCTCTTGCCATTCCTTGGCTATTCCCGGATTGTCGCCGGAGTTTTTCGGCATGACCCCTGTTTTCCTCTCCCGCCTCGCCAGCACCCTCGTCCTCTGGACGGTGGTGTTGTGGACCATCTTTTCCGGCTACGAAGTCGGCTTCTTCGCCATGCTCTCCGCCGTCGCGCTCGCCGGATTGTGGGAGTTTTACCGGATGCTCGACCACAAGGGGCTGCCTAACTTCAAAATCGTCGGCATGATCTGCGGCGCCGTCCTGCTGGGGGGCTCCTTCCACTATTACCGCTCCGTGGGGCCCTCCCAGTCCTACGACTGGGAAATGATTTCGCTCCTCGGCTTCCTGCTCACCGTCTTCACCCGGCAGATCTTCAAGGGATTGCGCGACGTGGAGCCGCTGCCCACCATGGCCTTTACCCTCTTCGGGCTCCTCTACGTCATCTGGATGTTCAACTTCATGAACAAAATCGTGTATATCCTGCCGCGCTCGGTGGATCATCACGTCACCGGCCAGTTCTACGTCCTCTACCTGATCGTCGTCACCAAATTCAGCGACATGGGGGCCTACCTCACCGGAAGCCTTATCGGGCGGCACAAAATGGTCCCCCTCATCAGCCCCAAGAAAACCTGGGAAGGCTTCGTGGGCGCAATGGCCTTTTCGCTATTGGGGAGTTACGGCATGTTTGGGCTCATGCCCCACCATCTGAGCCGTCTGAACTGGACCCATGCCACCCTCCTGGGCCTCCTGCTCGGCTTTGCCGCCATCGTGGGCGACCTGGCTGAATCCATTCTCAAGCGGAGCACCGACACCAAAGACTCCGGGAGCTTCCTTCCCGGCATCGGCGGCGCGCTCGACCTGATCGACAGCCTGCTCTTTACCGCGCCGCTATTATTCTTCTATCTTAGAGCCGTTATCAGAGTGGGATGAAAAACGTCGTTGTCTTAGGAGCCACCGGATCCATCGGCCAGAGCGCCGTCAAAGTCGCCCGCGACATTCCGCAGCGGATGCGGATCGTCGGGCTCTCCGCGCACCGCAACCTGGCCAAATTGAGCGAACTTGCCCGGGAGTTCCCCGAGGCCGCCCTATGCGTCACCGGCGAGGAGGTTCCCGCCGCTTTGGACCCGTGCCGCAAGATTCTACGTGGCGAGGGCGGGCTCGTGGAACTGGCCACGCTGCCGGAAGCGGACATGGTTCTCATCGCCATCGTCGGCACCGGCGGCCTGCGCCCGGCCCTGGCCGCCATTGAAGCGGGCAAGGACCTCGCCATCGCCAGCAAGGAAATTCTGGTGATGGCGGGCGAGATCGTCATGGAAGCCGCCCGGCGCAAGGGGGTCAACGTGCTCCCCGTGGACAGCGAGCACAACGCCATCTTCCAATGCCTGGAAGGGCGCGATCCCGCCCATGTGCGCCGCCTGCTTCTCACCGCCAGTGGCGGCCCCTTCCGCAAAAGCACCCCCGAGAGCCTGGAAAGCGTGACTCCCGCCCAGGCGCTCAAGCACCCCACCTGGTCCATGGGATCGAAAATCACCATCGACAGCGCCACCCTCTTCAACAAAGGGCTGGAAATGATCGAGGCTCGCTGGCTCTTCAACGTCGGCATCGAGCGCATCGACGTCGTCGTCCACCCGCAAAGCGTCGTCCATTCCATGGTCGAATTTATCGACAGCTCGATCCTCGCCCAGTTGAGCCGCTCGGACATGTGTTTCCCGATCCAATACGCCGTCACCTGGCCCGAGCGCGTCGCCAACAGCCTGCCCGCGCTCGATTTTACGACCCTTTCCCGGCTGGAATTTGAAGCCCCCCGCCCCGAAGTCTTCCCCGCCTTGGTCCTCGCCCGGCAGGCGGGCGCGGCCGGCGGCACCCTCCCCGCCGTCTTGAACGCCGCCAACGAAGTCGCCGTCGCCGCCTTCCTGGAGCGCCGCCTCTCCTTCCCCGGCATCTGGAAAACGGTCGCCGCCGTCATGGACGCCCACCGGACCGTTGCAACCCCGGCGCTCGATGCTATTCTCGAAGCTGACCACTGGGCGCGCGCGTGCGCGATGGAACGCATCGCCCAATCCGCCTAACTTTTTCTATGTCCACCTTGCTCTACCTGTTGAACTTTCTCTTCGTCCTGCTGGAAGTTGTCGTCCTCTTCAACGCCATCATCATCGCTCACGAGTGGGGCCACTTCCTCGCCGCCCGGTGGCGCGGCCTCAAAATCGAGGAATTCGGCGTCTGGTTTGGCAAACCGCTCTGGAAAAAGGAAATCAACGGCGTCCTCTATTCCCTCGGAACCATCCCCGCGGGCGGTTTTGTGAAACTGCCCCAGCTTGCCCCCATGGACATCATCGAGGGGGAAGCCGATGTGCCGCGCGAAACGCTTCCCTCCATCAGCGCGCTCGATAAAACGATTGTCGCCTTTGCCGGGCCGCTCTTCAGCTTCCTGCTCGCCGTTGTCCTCGCCTGCGGCGTCTACTGGGTTGGCAAACCCGTCTCCGAACAGGAGAAGACCACCACCATCGGGTATGTCGAGCCGGGCTCGCCCGCCGAAAAGGCCGGGCTTCAACCGGGCGACCGCATCCTCGCCGTGGATGGCCACAAAGTCCGCCGCTTCGTCGGCATGATCAACAGCGTCGTCTGGTTCGTAGTCCGCAGCGAGGGAGACAAGATTCCCTTCCAGATCGAACGGAACGGGCAGACTTTGACCCTGGAATCCGGCTGGACCAAGGAAACCCGCAAAGGCTGGCAGCGGTCGGGCCTGCGCGAAGTGCAAATTCTCCCGGCGCTCCCCACCCAAATCAAGAGCGTCGAACCCGGCTCCCCGGCCGCCGAAGCTGGGCTCCGCCCCGGGGACACCATCTCCTACGTCAACGGCCAGCGCATTTTCACCCCGGCCGTTCTTGCGTTAGCCATCGAGAAAGCCCCCACGGCACCCGTGCAACTGACCATCGAGCGCGGCGCCCAGAGGCTCAACTTCTCCATCCAGCCCCGCCCCCTTCCCTCGGAAGAAGGAGCGCAAAGGCCGCGCATCGGCATCGAGTGGGACCGCAAAATCACCCTGGCCCACCCCACGCCCACGCAACAAATCGTGGATAGCGCCACCTCCATCGTCAACATGATCGACGCCCTCATCTCGCCCAAGAGCGACGTCAAGGCGCAGCACTTCAGCGGTCCCGTCGGCATCGGGCGCATCTATTATGCCATGTTCCAGAGCGAGCACGGCTGGCGCATGGCCCTGGCCTTCAGCGTCTTCTTCAACGTCAACCTCGCCCTCCTCAACTTGCTCCCCTTCCCCGTCCTGGACGGCGGCCACATCGTCATCGCCATCATCGAGAGCATCCGCCGCAAGCCGGTGAATCTGCGGGTCCTGGAAACCGTCCAGAGCGCCTGCGCCCTGCTGCTCATCGGCTTCATCCTCTACGTCACCTTCTTCGACGTCCAGGATCTGCCCTGGCGGAAACTCGTCCACGAGAAAGAGGCCCCGGCGGCAACCGGGAAATAGAGCGTTTTTGGGTTATTTTGTCGCAATGATCTGAGAGCGCCGAGGGTTGATGCGGGGCTTTTTGAGCGCAGCGGCTGTATTTGTAAATACAGCCCAAGCGCAAAAAGACGCACAGCGACTCTCGCCGCCGAAGAGCATACGACAAAATAAACCGAAACCGCTCTAGCGTCCCGGCTTAAAACTTCCGGTTCCACGCCTCCGTGGCGTATTTCGCCTGCGCCAGCCGCTCCGCCTCGGCCTGTTCCTCCGGGCTGAACCCGCGCGAAATGACCGTGGGGGCAAGCGTCCGCGCCAGGCGCTCCGCAAATCCCGGCGGCAAGGCGACCCCCTGCACGCTCCCCTGGTGCAGCATCCCAAAGCGCGAGCGCCGTTGCGCCGCCCCGGCGATCTTGTGCCCCGCCGAGAGCAAATCGTATTGCGCCGGGTTTTCAAAACACGCTTGAGATACCTTCGGCGCGGCCTGGGGCGTCACCAGCGTCTCCACCCCCGCCTCCCGCATCGCCACGCCAAGCAGCTCGTGGATCACGCGGTAGGACTCCCCCGGAGCCACCCGCGCAAAGGCTTCCCCGCGCGGCACGATCAGCGAGTATGTCCAATCCTCCCCGTGTGGCACCACGCCCCCCCCCGTCCAGCGGCGCACCCATTCCCTGCCCGGGAACGCGGCCCGGACCGGCTCCCAGCGCTCGAAATACCCGAATGTCACCGCCGAACGCGCCCACCCGTACACGCGCAAAACCGGCCGGAGCGCGTGCAAAAGGAGCACCTCGTCCACCGCCATATTCACCGCCGCCCCCTGGGCGGGCCCGGTTTCCACCAAAAGTTCCAAATGCGTCAAAATCACCCCGCCATCCTGCCACGTTCCACAAAAATGCGAAGTCCCCTTTTTGCCCATTGGCATCCCGGCAAAGCAGTGTCATAATTGCCGCCTTATGTCCAAAGTCGCTCTCGGCAAAGGTCTCGGGGCCCTCATCCAGCCCCGCGTTGCCACCCCCCAGCCCGAACCCGGCGAGCGGGTGCAGAAAATTCCCACCAGCGAAATCATCGCCAGTCCCCTCCAGCCTCGCTCCGACTTCCGTGGGGAACGCCTCTTGGAACTGGTCGAGTCAATCCGCGAACACGGCATCATCCAGCCGCTCATCGTCCGCAAGCGCAACGACAAATACGAGCTCATCGCCGGGGAACGGCGTTGGCGCGCCGCCGAACAGCTCGGCCTCAAGGAAGCGCCCGTCATTGTCCGCGAAGCCGCCGACCAGGAAGTGCTCGAACTTGCGCTCATCGAAAACATCCAGCGCGAAGATTTGAACCCCATTGAAGAAGCCGTCGCCTACCAGCGGCTCTCCAAGGAATTCGGGCTCAAGCAGGAAGACATTGCCCAAAAAGTGGGCAAGAGCCGCGCCGCCATCGCCAACAGCATGCGCCTCCTGGAACTGGCCCCCAGCGTCCAGAGCTGGCTCACCCAGGGGAGGATCTCCGTTGGCCATGCCAAAGTCCTCCTCGGTGCCAAGACTCACGAGGAACAGACCCTCCTGGCCGATGCCATCCTGCGCGGCAACCTGACCGTCCGCGCCACGGAGAAAATCCTCGCCAGCCACCTTGCCCAGCGCGCCAACCCGCGCGCCTCCAGCCGGACCGCCGGGAGTGGCACAGGCGGCGGCCTCACCCCGGCCCTCCTCCATTTGCAGAACCGTCTCCAACAATATTTTTCCACCCATGTCGCCTTGAGCCACGGCGAAAAGCGCGGGAAAATCGAAATTGAGTATTATGGCAACGATGATCTGCAACGCCTCCTCGGGCTCCTCGGCCTGGCCAATGAGTAGACAAGTCCTGGCAGCCGCCCTGGCGCTCCTCCTCGCGTTCGGGACCGGCTGTAAACGCAGCGTTCCCAACGCCGAACCCGGCCAGGCGGGTGCGTATGTCCCCCCGTCCGGCCCGCCGCCCGCCGAAATCTGGAAAGAGTTTTCCGGCGAAAAAGCCCTGGCCCACGCCAAGGCGCAGTGCGACCTCGGCCCCCGGCCCTCCGGCTCGGCCGAACTGGAAAAAGCGCGCGCCCTCATTACCGCTGAGCTAACCCGCAATGGCTGGAACGTCGAGCGCCAGACCTTCGCCGATACCACCCCGCGCGGCCCCGTCACCTTCGTCAACTTGATCGCCCGGTATGGCGGCTCGCGGAAAACCCAGCAGTGGGTCGTCTGTTCCCATTACGACACCAAGATTTTCGACACCATCCGGTTCGTCGGAGCCAGCGACGGGGCCTCCAGCACCGGCGCCCTGATGGAACTCGCGCGCGTCCTTTCCCTCGACCCGGGCCTGGCCCGGCGCGTGGAACTCGTTTTCTTTGACGGCGAGGAAGCCGTCGTCCAATACCGGCAAACCAACGGCGTCCTCACCGACGGCCTCTACGGCAGCCGCCATTACGCCAAGGATCTGGCCGCTACCGGCCGCGCCAAGCAGCTCCGAGAGGGCGTCCTGTGGGACATGATCGGCAACAGCCGCCTCAATGTGACCCTCTCGCCCGACTCTCCCGCTCCCCTCATGCAGGAGATTTTCGCCGCGGCTGACGCCTTGGGCCTGCGTGGCATCTTCTCCCTCTCCGAGCGGACGATCCTGGACGACCACTCGCCCCTCAACGAAGCGGGCATCTCCACGATCGACCTGATCGGGTTTGACTATCCCTACTGGCACACCGCCGACGACACCTTCGACAAACTCAGCCCGCAGAGCCTCCAAAGCGTGGGGGCTGTCACCTTGCGCTGGCTGAAAACCGCGTCGGGGCAACCAGCCCCGAAATACGCTGGGCAGAACTCCGATTAGCCCAGGCGGTAGACGATCCGGGCTTTGTCCAAATCGTAGGGGGACATTTCGATTTTAACGCGGTCGCCCATGGTCAGGCGGATAAAGCGTTTGCGCATCCGGCCCGAAATGTGGGCGAGGACAACGTGTTTATTGGCCAGCTCGACCCGGAACATGGTTCCGGCAAGCACGGCGACGATTTTTCCGTCGGTTTCAATGGCAGTTTCAGCAGGCATGATTGGATTTGCGTCTCTAAAAGGGTTGCGTCTCTCTAAAGTCTTACGGGGCGTCCCCGCCTCCAGGCCGCTTCGGCTCGTAAAAAAACCGGAGAAAGCCATCCAACGTCCCGGCGTTGGCCAAAACTTCTTCCCCTTCCAGGCGGGTGGAACAGGAAGCCAAAAGGCGGAGTCTCCGCGAAAGAGACTCCGCCCCGTGGACAAAAGCAACGAAAGATTAGTACCGGCGGCTGTTGCCACCGCTGCGAGGACGCTCTTCGCGGGGACGGGCTTCGTTGACGGTCAACTTGCGGCCCTGGTATTCTTTCCCATGGAGGCCTTCGATGGCCGCCTGGCCTTCCGCCGAGGTGCCCATGGTGACAAAGGCGAAGCCGCGGGAACGGCCCGTGGCGCGGTCGGTCACAAGAGCCGCTTCGGTCACAGCGCCGAACTGCTCGAAGAGTTCCTGAAGATCGTTTTCAATGGTGTCGAAGGAGAGATTTCCTACGTATAATTTCATGATGATTTGGATTTATAAACGAATGCCAGCTACAGAGCCGTTCCCGAGAACCGGGTTTCAAATCACCAGATGAGGAGTCCCAACCTGCGATCTTCCGCGCTACGAAACATTAACAATCGAAGGAGTCCAATGTGGACCCCCGGAAGGGGAATGCAAGCTAAAGTTTTGGAATCTTGCGGCTGCGGGGATGCGCCATGGCGCGGAAAAGGGGAACCAACGGTTCGAGAAGGTCGAGGTCGCGCCCGGTGAGAGGGGCGGCGGCGCGGCGCTGGGGAGGGCTTCCGACGGCTTCGGCGTAGGCGTCCATCTGGGTTTGGATCAATCGCGCGAGGGCGTTGGCCTGGGCTGGCGAGAGGCGGGCGGATTGGGCTTCAAGGCGCAAAACGGTGCGCCGTCCGTCCGGGGAATACGGGCGTTCAGGGAACTCAGATTCGATCATGGGGTGCACTTCCTTGTGGTTTTACCGAGCGGAGTCCGGTTCCTTCCGGACGCTCGCGCAGTTTTTTACAACGATTTTTGGGCCCTGCGGTGCGCCAGCCCTGTTTTGGGGCGTTGGAGGCCGGAAGTGGGGCAATTTGGATCTTCTTGAAGATTGACACCCAGCGGACCGCTCCGATGGGCATCGATTTCTCCCCGCGCTTTCATTCCACGAAGCGTTTTGCGGTTAACCCCTCGCAGAATGGCTTCCTCCTGCTGCGAGAGCACCACGTAAGGGTTGATGAGTTTGACGAGCAAGAGTCCGATTTGCTCGTCCGATAAATGACGATGAACCACCTCCAGCACCCTTGGGGTGATGCGTGGACGGATGATCTCGTAGAGTTCCTGAATCATGGATCAGTGATGGACCGCGCAGGGATGATGCACGGGTGTGCGAAAAGAAGCACGCGGGATCGAGAAAGCAATCCCCCATGCAAAACCGCCATGCGCCGCTTTTTACGCCGCCTTTTTCTTGCGCGCGGGCCGTTTGCGCTGCTCAAAGGCCCGGCGGGCGAGCGCATCGAGATCCAGCCCGGCGGGGTTGCCGGCGTCGTCGAGGGTAAAGCCCATTTTGTCGGCGAGCGCTTCCAGGATGTAGCGCGTCATGGTGGTATCGCTGACTTTGGTGACAATGCCCAGGGCGGTGTAGATGTCCTTGTGCATCCAAAAGGAGGCCAAGGCTTTGTTGGGATCGCGTACGCCGGGCATAAGGCGGCTTCATACACCCGGGGCGGGCGAAGTTCAATGGCGGAATGCGGGATGGTTTTTGCGGGAATCGCTCTGGAATTTGCCGGAAGGCGCTTCTACTATAGCCGACTCCCATGCCGGAACCCCTTTCCATCCCTCGTATTGCCCAAGCCTTTGTATTGGGAGCCGGGCTCGGCACCCGCCTGAAGGCGCTCACCCGCGCCCGCCCCAAACCGCTCATCCCGGTGGCGGGGAAACCGCTCATCACCTACGCCTTCGACCACCTCATCCAAGCGGGCGTGGAGCGGCTCGTGGTGAACACGCACCATTGCGCGGAAGCCTATGCGCGGGCGTTCCCCGGCGGCGTTTACCGGCAAGCTGCCCTGACGTTCCGGCACGAACCGGAACTGCTGGAAACCGGCGGAGGCATCAAGAACGCCGAGGACCTCTTGGGCGGCGCGCCGTTCCTGGTCTACAACGGCGATATCCTGGCGACGCTCCCGCTCGCGCCCGCCCTTGCGCGCCACTTCGCGGCGGGCAACGAGGTGACGCTGGTTTTACGCAGCCATGGCGGCCCCCTGCAGGTGGCCTTCGACGCCGCCTCGGAGCGGATCGTGGACATCGGCAACCGGCTGGGACGCGCGCCGGGCACGCACCTTTTCACCGGCATCTACGTGGTCAGCCCCGCCTTCTTCCGGCGGCTGCGGCGGGAAAAACGCTCGGTCGTCCCGGCGTTCCTGGAAATGATCGGGCAGGAGGCGGCGCTGGGAGCCATAGTCATCGACGAAGGGGAATGGTGGGACCTCGGCACGCGGGAGCAATACCTGGCGGTCCACCAGCGCCTGCGGGAGCAATCGCCCACGGCCTGCTGGGTCGATCCCAGCGCGCGGGTCGATCCCGGCGCGCGGCTCACCGGGGCGACCTTCGTGGGCGCGGGCGCCCACGTGGGCGCGGGCGCGCAATTGCACGATTGCGTCCTGTGGGACGGCACGGGCATTGCTCCTCAAGCCCATCTCTCCCGCTGCATTGTGACCGAACCCCGGATCGTCCAAGGCCACCACGCCGACGCCGATTTCTAAAATCCCCCCCATGATCCCCGACGCCCTCCTCGACCAGACCGCCGCCCGTTTCCCCCGCTTCCTGCGCGACCGCATCCGCATCGAACCGCTCGAAAAAGGGGGGTCTGATCGGAAATACTACCGCATTGCGCTGTGCGGCGAGGGGTCCCTTATCCTTGTCAAATATGGCAGCCAGCGGGAAGAGAACCGCCATTATTGCGACATCGCCGCGTTTTTGAGCGCGCTGGGCGTGCGCGTTCCCGCTATTTATCACCACGACACCCAGGAAGGGCTGATCTGGATGGAAGACCTTGGCGGGGCCGATCTGTGGCAGTTCCGCGGCGAGCCGTGGGAAGTCCGGCGGCCGCTCTACCAGAGCGCCCTTGAGCAAATGGCCCGCTTGCACACGCGCGGGCACCGCGTCACCGGCCCCACTATCCCCCGCTTCGAGCTCGCCTTTGACACGGAACTCTACCGCTGGGAACAGCGTTATTTCTTTGAAAACTGCGCGGGAAGGTACTTCGGTATTCCGCCCGCCGTCCTGGATGCCGGGTGCGGCAGGGATGCCCTGGATGCCATCGCCGTGCGGCTCGCCGCGCTGCCGCGCGTGCTGGTGCACCGCGATTTCCAGTCGCAAAACATCATGATCCTGGAGAGCCAGGCCTGCCTCATCGACTTCCAGGGGATGCGGCCCGGCCTGGGGGCCTACGACCTCGCCTCGCTGCTCTACGACCCGTATGTGACGCTCTCCGCCGCTGAACGCGAGGAGTTGCTGGACGCCGCCGAGGGCCTCTATGCGCTGGCGGACGCGCCCGTGGGAGCCAGCTTCCGGGAAATCGTGGACCTTTGTGCGCTCCAGCGCCTGATGCAGGCGCTCGGGGCCTACGGGTTTTTGGGGCTCGTCAAAGCGCATCCGCATTTTCTCGCGCACATCCCCCCCGCCCTCGCCTCCTTGCGCGAGGTCGCCGAGCGCATTCCAGGCCTGGAGCAGTTCCAACGCTTGTTGGACCGCCTCGCCATTGTTGATTAGAACGCTGGCTCTGCCTTGGAAAGGCCGCCAAAACTTCTTGTCGGCTCCCCATCCCTTTGATTAGCGTTCGCGGAGGGGTGGGGATGCCTGCCCCTCCTTTTTTGCTTCACGCTATCCTTATGGGTAAATGGTTCCGGCGTGCCAAAACACGGCTGGCGGGGGTTCTCGAACTCCTCCTCAACGCGGCCGCGCAGGCCGCCCCCGCCCCGGCCATAAGGCAAAAAGGGGCGACGAGATTCCATGCAACTTCCAACGATGACCAATAAAAGCAGCACCATACACCCCGGAATCGAGGCGGCGCGGACGGTTCCCTCCCTCACGCAGCGGCAGCAATGGCTCGGGGGGCTGATTGTGGCGTTCGCGCTCGCGCTCCGCCTTCTTTGGCTGGGGATCAAGCCGCCGCACTTTGACGAGGGCGTCAACGGCTGGTTCGTGGACCAAATCACCAAGCAGGGCTATTTCGCCTACGACCCCACCAACTACCATGGGCCGTTCCATTTCTACGTCCTCTTCCTCGTACAGTCGCTCTTTGGCCGGAACATTGAGGCGCTGCGGATGCCTCTCATCCTCATCAACACGGCCAATGTCTGGCTCCTCCTGCAATTTCGCCGCTTCCTGCCCTGGCGGGCGTGCGTCTTCGCGGCGCTGGCGTTCGCCGTTTCGCCCGGCATGCTTTTCTATTCCCGCTATGCGATTCACGAATCGTGGGTGGTCTTTGGCATGACGCTGGGCCTCTGGGGCGCGGCCGAACTTTGGACGCGCGGCACGGCACGCGGCCTTTGGGCGGCGGCGGGCGGGATCTTGCTGATGCTCTTGAACAAGGAGACGCACCTCCTGCACTTCGCAGCGTTCGGGCTCGCCCTGGCGGCGCTCGCCGCGCTGGAACGGATTTTTCCCTCCGCCAATGAGGGGGTGCCCCCGCTCCCCGCGGCGCGCCAGTGGTCCTGGAAAACGCTCTTGGACACAACGGCGGGCTGCCTGTTCCTGCTGGCGTTTTTCTTTTCCGGAGGATTCCTCAATCCGGCTCCCCGTGGAGAGCTCATCGCGCATTTCTTCAGCGCCTTCGCCGCATGGTCCCACACCGGCCTGCACAGCGCGGACCACGCCAAGCCGTGGTATTACTGGCTCCAGCTTTTCGCCCGTTATGAATGGCCTGTGGTCGTCGGGCTCCTCTGGAGCCTTCGCGCTCTCTGGCCGGGGATGAACCGGCTCGCGCGCTTCCTGGCCATCTATGGCTGCGGCGCGCTGGCGGGATACAGTCTCGTGCCTTACAAAACGCCGTGGTGCGTGATCTCGGTGATCTGGCCGTTCCTGCTCCTCTTCGGCTGCGCGGTGGATTCCGGGATCGGCTTTTTGCAAAAGCGGGGAAGCCGCCCTCCCGTGGCGTGGCTGCCCGGCGCGGCGGCTTTGGCGCTCTGGGGGCTCTCCCTTGCCGCCGCGGTGAACCTGAACTACCGCCACCCAACGGAGCCGGGCGAAGCGGAACTCCCCGCCTGGGCCACGCAACGGCTTTCGCCCCGGTTGCAGACCGTCTGTTCTCTGCCAACCTATGTCTACGTGCAAACCACGAACGACTATTTCAAGCTCACGCGCCCGCTGAAGACGCTCCTTCTTCTGGACCGGCGCGCACGGCACATGCCGGTGCACATCCTCCTTTCCAGCTACCATCCGCTGCCGTGGGCGCTGGGCGAGCTGACGCATGTCGGCTATTACGACAAAGGTCTTCCGCCGCTGATGGACGGAGGGATCATCGTAGCCGAGGAGAACCGGACGGCGGAGGTGGAAGCGCTACTGAAAGAGGCATATTTTGTGGAGCCGTTCCAACTGCGCGACGCGATGGATGGCGGGAAATTGTATTTGAACGCCGCCCGTTTTGCCCCGGTGTTCCCCGGCCGCGCGCCCGAGTTCACACCCCGGGCCGGCGCGTCTCCGCTCCCCAGCCCGGCGCCATGAGAGCCACGATCGCAGGATTGACCGCCGTTTGCGCGGCGACAATGGCGGGGCTGCTCCTGGGCTTCGCCGGAGGGCTCGACACCTTGCGCGCATGGAGCGCGCTGGCGGCTGGCGGATTTGCGGGCTGGATGGCGTGGTGGTCCGTGGCGGATCTCCCCAAGGGGGAAGCGCCGAGGGGTTGGGCCGCGTGGGGAGTGGGCGTTGTTTTCGCGCTCTTTGCCTTGCGGGCCTTTTGCTGGCTGTTATTTGCGCAAGAGGGGGAACTCTTTTTTCTCTCGCCCAACAACCTCGGCGATCTCTCCTTGCACCTGACCTATATTCGCGCGTTTGCCCACGGCGCCCCCTTTTGGCCGGAGAACCCGATCTACGCGGGAACGCCGCTCCATTACCCCTTTGGCGTCGATCTGTGGAACGCCCTCCTCCTGCTTGCCGGGGCGGATTTGCAGCGCGGCCTCGTCTGGACGGGGCTGCTCGGATCGCTCGCGGCCGCCGTCGCGCTCTGGCGCTGGGGCGGCGCGTTCGCCATGGGGGGATTTCTGTTCAACGGCGGCATCGCCGGATTCGCTTTCCTTTCCACCCACAAGCTGGCCGATTACCAGGAGAAGCTCGATTGGAAAAACATTCCGCTCGCGCTGTTTGTCACGCAACGCGGCCTGCTCTATGCCGTCCCGGCCGGGTTGATCCTCCTCTGGAGTTGGCGCGCGCGCTTGCTTGAGGGGCGGCGCGGGTTGCCGTTCTGGATCGAGTGCCTCCTCTACGCCACGCTCCCCCTCTTCCACCTGCACACGTTTCTCTTTCTCTCGGCGCTGCTCGGCTGCTGGCTCTGCCTCCCGGCGGGAGGGGGAGTCCCCTCGCCCCGGGGCGCGATCTTCCGCCTCGGGCTCTGCGCGTTCCTCCCGGCCTCGGCGCTGGTCTGGCTGCTCACCGGCGGCGGCGTCAGCGGCGGGATGATCCACGTCACCGGCGGCTGGATGCAGGCCGACGACGGGGTGTTCCGCTGCGCTGTGGAGAACTTCGGGGCGCTGCCCCTGGCCGTGGGGGCATTGCTGGCGTGGCTGTGGCGGCGGCGCGGGGAGCCGGAAACGCGGGCGCTGGCGGTGGTGGCGCTCCCTTCGTTGCTGCTATTCGGCATCACCTGCTTTGTGGTCCTCGCCGAGTGGGCGTGGGATAATACCAAGCTGATGCTCTGGGCTTACCTGGCCGTGCTTCCGGCCCTCTGGGCGATGCTGCGGGAGCAGGCGCTCTGGCTGCGGGCCGCCGCGATCGGCCTCCTCTTTTTTTCCGGCGCGGTGTCGCTGCTGGGAGGGCTCGACGGCAGCCACACCGGCTACACGCTGGCGCGGGAGGAGGAGTTGGACCAACTGGAAGCCGCTCTCACCCCCTTCCCCATCACGGCCACGTTCGCCTGTATGCCGACGTACAACCATCCGCTCCTTCTGCTGGGCCACAAGGTGGTGGCCGGATACGAAGGCCACCTCTCCAGCCACGGCATCCCTTACCAAGCCCGCTTCGCGGCTCTGGAAAGCGTGCTGCGGGGCGAACCGGGCTGGGAATCGCGCGCGCGCACCCTTGGCGCGGACTATCTTTTCTGGGGACCACGGGAGCGGGAAAAATACGGCGGCGCGTCGCCCTGGCAATCGCCCGCCACCGCCGGAGCCCCCGTCGCGGCCGAGGGGCCATGGGGGCGCCTGTATGCCTTGACACCCCCGCATCCCGCGCAAAGATAAAGGGCGCCGTGCCCACCCGCTCCCCGCATTCCGCATGACCCCGCTGCTTTTCACGCTGCTCATCGCCCTCATTTCCGTGGCGGCCGGATTGCTCGGCGCGCTCGTGGGCGTGGGGGGCGGCGTGATCGTCGTGCCCGCTCTCACGCTGCTGATGGGCGTGGATATTCGCGCCGCCATCGCTGCCTCCATCATCGCCGTGATTGCGACCTCCAGCGGCGCGGCCTCCGGCTACGTGCGCCAGCGGCTCACCAATCTGCGGCTGGCCATGTTACTGGAAACGGCCACCGCGGCGGGCGCGCTCTGCGGCGCGTTTCTGGCGGCGTTGATCTCCGGGCGCTGGCTCTATCTGCTCTTTGGGCTGGTCCTCCTTTACACGGCATGGTCGATGTCCCGGAAGTCCCCGCACGCCGCCCGGACGTTCCCGGACGATCCGTGGGCCGACCGGCTCGGCCTGCACGCTTCGTATTTTGACAAAGCGCTCAACCGTCAGATTTCCTACCGCGTCTCGCGCACCCCCTGGGGCCTGGCGGTGAGCTACGTGGCGGGCGTGCTGAGCGGGCTCCTGGGCATCGGCGGCGGCGTGCTCAAGGTGCCGGTGATGAACCTGGCCATGGGCGTCCCGCTGAAAGTCTGCACGGCCACGAGCAATTTCATGATCGGCGTGACGGCGGCCACCGGGGCGGCTGTCTATTTCACGCGCGGCGACGTGCAGCCGTTTATCGCCGCGCCGGTCGCGGTGGGCGTGCTGCTGGGGGCGAAGCTCGGCTCCCGCCTGCTGGGCCATTTGCACAGCCACTGGATCCGCAACGCGTTTGTCGTGGCGCTCCTGGCAACCTCCCTCCAAATGCTTTTGAAAGCCATCCGATGAGCGCGCCCTCTTCCCCAACGCCCTCCGCGTTCCGTGTCGAGTTGATCATCAGCGAGCTGCTCCGCTGGGGGGTCGCCATGAGCCTCGTCTTGCTGACCGCCGGCACGATCCTCTGCTTTGTCCGCACCTGCGATTACGGGCAGGCGGGCGGCACGGCGGCCGATTTCCACCGGCTGCTGGCGCAACGTCACGCGCCTCCGGCGACGCTGCACGCGACCGTGCGGGGCATCCTGCGCCTTCAAGGCGAGGCGCTCCTTCTCTCCGGGCTCTTCCTCTTAATTGCAACGCCGGTGCTGCGCGTCGCCGTCTCCATCGTGGCGTTCGCCTGCGAGAAAGACCGGGCTTTCGTGTGCATCACCACGGTCGTCTTGCTGCTCCTCCTGCTTTCCTTTGCGCTCGGCAAGGCGGGTTGAGGGACACGCCCGATTTTCCGCTTGGCCTGCGCCTTGAACGGGGCAACATGGAGTGCTCCCATGAGTGCCTCTTCTCTTCCGCCGGGCCGCACCCGGTTTGAAACCGAACTGTCCGTCCGGCCCGATGACATCGACATGAACAGCCATGTCCACAACAGCCGCTACTTCGACTACGTGATGGCGGCCCGCTACGACCAGATGGCCCGCTGCTACGGCATGTCGATGGAGGAATTCCTCAAGGCGGGCTTTGGCTGGGTGGTCCGCACGGCCCATGTGGAATACAAGCGGCCGCTCACCATGGGCGACGCGGCGCTCGTCACCACCTGGGTCGATCAAATCCACCCCGACGGCGTGACCGTCGGGTTCGAGATCCGCAAAAAATCCAACGGCAAACTCGCCAGCGACGGTTCTTTTCACTACACAATGATCGACATCCACACCGGACGGGCGGCAAAAATCCCCGCCCCCATCGCCGCCAAATACGCCGTCTAGCCTTCCGGGATACCGCACGCCATGGAACTCCAGCCCATCCAGCACCTCAAAGATACGCAGAGCGAACCCGACCACCGGCAGATCCCCATCGACCGCGTGGGGGTGAAAAACCTGCGTTATCCGATCCAGATCCGCGACAAGGCCCGGGCCGTCCAAAGCACGGTTGCCCAGTTCACGCTGACCGTCGATCTCCCCCACCAATACAAAGGGACCCACATGAGCCGCTTTGTGGAGGCGCTCAACGAACACGGCCCGGTCATCCACATCGACAACGTGCGCGAGATCCTGGTGCGCCTGCGGCAAAAGTTGCATTCCCAGAAAGCCCATCTCGCCTTCGAGTTCCCGTTTTTCCTGGAGAAAAAAGCGCCCGTGACCCACGCCGTCGGCATGATGGACTACACCGTCCGCTTCGCCGCCACGGACGACGGGGAGACGTTCGACTTCGTCGCCACCGTCATCGTCCCCGTCACCACCCTCTGCCCGTGTTCCAAGGCGATCAGCGACTACGGCGCGCACAACCAGCGGGGCCAGGTGACCTATTCCGTCCGCTTCCACAAGCCGATCTGGATCGAAGACTTGATCCAACTCGTCGAAGGGTGCGCCAGTTGCGAGCTCTATTCCCTGCTCAAGCGGCCGGATGAAAAAGCCGTCACCGAGCGCGCCTACAGGAACCCGGTCTTTGTGGAAGACCTCGTGCGCAACGTCGCCGCCCATTCCGACCGGGAACCCAACATCCGCTGGTACCGCGTGGAAGCGGAGAACTTCGAGTCCATCCACAACCACAACGCCTACGCGGTGATCGAAAGGGCGCGGTAGGCCGCGCGGGATTTGCTTGCCTCGCGCAAAAGCCCCGGATATGACCTTGCCCCACGGTTTTTCCGCGGGCAGTTAGCTCAGTGGTAGAGCGGTAGTTTTACACACTATTGGTCGGGGGTTCGAATCCCTCACTGCCCACTCCCCCCTGGATTGACGCTGCCGCCCCCGTGCCTTATCAATAAAAGGATCTATGCCTGACTCACATGCGATGGCGGTCTTCAGCGACGTGCACTCCAACCTGGAAGCCCTGGAAGCGGTGCTTGCCGACATGGATGAGCTGCGGATTCGCCGCCGCGTTTGCCTGGGCGACATCGTCGGATACGGCGCGGACCCCGTCGCATGCCTGGAAAAAATCCGCTCCTTGAACTGCCCCGTCCTCCAGGGCAACCACGATGCCGCCGCCAGCGAGGAAACCGATTTTGAGGAAATGAACGCCTCCGCCGTCGCAGGCGTCGAATTTTCCCGCCAAAAACTGTCGCAAGAGCAACGCGACTGGCTGGGACATCTGCCGCTGACGCTTGCGCAGGACAGTTGCGAATTTGTCCACGGCTCCCTCGACGCTCCGGACGAATGGTGGTACGTGCTGAGCCCCGAAGACGCCTCCATCCACTTCGAGTCGCAAACACAGCCTCTTTGCTTCTGCGGGCATACCCATGACCCGATGGTCTGGCAGTCCAGCGGCCCGCACCAACTCTCCATCCGGCATGGCGAAGGGCGCATCCAGCTCCCGCAAACCGGCAAAATCCTCATCAATGTCGGCTCCGTGGGCCAACCCCGGGACCGCAACCCCGACGCCTGCTACGCCATCTTTCATCCCGAAGCCCATTGGGTGCAATTTCGCCGGGTTCCCTATGATCTTGCGAAAGCGAAACGGAAAATTGCCCGGGCCGGTCTGCCCCAGTACTCCGCCGAAAGGCTTTCGGAGGGAAGGTAACCTCTTCCCCCCGCGCCCAGGCGACGCCCAGGAAGGCCGCCGCGTACAGCTGTAAAGACGGGATCTGGAAGGGGAAATCCACCAGCGCGTGGAGCGCCATCGCCCCCAACGCCAGCCCACAGGCAAACCGAAGGCGCGGATCCTGCTCGGGATGCTCCCCCAACAGCCGCGCCATGCCGCCAAAAAGCAGCACCGCCCAAAAGCCCGCCCCGATCCAGCCCCATTCGATGACCGTCTGGAGATAATCCTGGTGGGCAAAACGCCAGACGCCGCGAATCGTATCGCCCAGGCGTTCCGTGTAGTGAGGGAAGGCGATTTCGAACGTTCCCGGCCCGAATCCGCACCCTTCGGCATCCCTCGCCATCTCCCAGCAAACGGAGGTGACAAGGTAGCGGGGGTTTTCCTCATCGTGGAGCTGGCCGTTCAACATGCCCCATTTTGCCCATGCATCCGCGGCCCCGGTCGATAGAGCCAACGCCGCCAATGCGCCGCAGACCGCGAGGGCGGCGGCAGCAGCCGAGAGCCATGAGGAGAGCCGGCGCCGCGCCGCGCACAGCTCGAACAGCGCAATCGCCACTGCCAGCAACGCGCTGAGAAGAGAGCCCGCGCGGGAAACATTGACCGCCGCCGCCCCCAGGCAGAGCAGGAATGCCGGGATCCACAGCGCCCGCCCGGCTTCCGCGCCCGGCCGGCACAACGCACGGCCCCCAAACGCGGCGCACAACGGCAGGACGGCATTGATAAACGCCCCGGCATTGCCGTGGTAATAAAAGGTGCCAAAAAACGGGCTCCCTGCCGGACCCGGCTGCCAGAAAATCATGGACGCCGCCGTTACCCGCTGGAGCAACCCCAGGAGCAGGATCGACGCGCCGTTCAAAGCCATCACGGCGAGCAGACGCCGCCGCCAGAGCCTGCCGCGCGCCGTGTCGCAGACACAGAGAAGGAAGCCCAGGAGGGCGGCCGCATGGGCCGTCGCAGCCAAGGCGCGGCTTCGGTCAATCGCCCCCGGAAGCCGCCACTCGGCCCCGCCCACAATCGCAAAGCATTGGGTCGCTGGATCGTAGCGGAAATGGGCGTTCCAGGCCATGAACGTGCCCAGGCCGAGCAAAGCCACCGCACAAACCAGGGGGACCACCGGGAGCACCGGCCCCTTTCTCCCGAAAGCGCAACCGGCCAGCCAAAGCAGAACGACCGCCGCCAGCAGATCGTCCAGCAGCGCCGCCGTCCACGGAAGCGTGCAACCGTAAGCCCACGGAGCATAAACCAAGCTGCCGAGCAACAAATAACGGCTGCTTTCCTTCAAGGTATGGCGCAGGGGATCCATGGCAGGAGCAAGGGGCGCCCATTGCATCGTTGGCCGGTGGAATCCGGGCCGTCAGACATGCGCCTACAGGATGGCTCGCACGGTCCTATGCCAGGAAAGGAAAGCCTCCGATAGACCCGGCGCCCCATTGCAACTAGGCTTGGCAGCGTTCTCCAAAGGCCGGTCCACCCGGCTGGAGGAAAACCGCCGAGGCTTGCCTTTCCAGGATTCACAGAGGGATTCCAGGGGGCCGGATCGGACGAAAATGAGACGCCGTTCCTGAGAGGTTTGACGGGGAGAACAGCCCGGCCAGCCAAGGGCGGCAGCTTGTTTGAAGGGGAAAACGCATCACATCATGGACGAAACATCCAGGCATTGGTTTTGTATCCGCAGCCGCCCGAAGCAGGAACACATCGCGGCGGCCTATCTCCGGCAATGGGAGGACGTCGAGGTTTTCTGCCCGCGCATCCGCTTCCGCCGCGCCACCCGCAGCGGCGCGGCGTGGGTGACGGAGGCGCTCTTTCCCGGCTACTTTTTCGCGCGGTTCGAGCCGCGCGCTTCGCTCTGCCTCGTCCGCTCCGGGCGGGGCGTCAGCGGCATCGTCCGTTTCGGCACAAAATACCCGCTCGTTGCCGAGGCGACGATTGCCCAATTGCGCGAAAGCGTGGGGCGCGAGGAGATGGAAACGGTTTCCCCTGTGCTGGAAATTGGCGATGGCGCGATGATCGCAGGCGGCGCGTTCCACGGCCTGCAATGCGTGGTCCATCGGCTGCTTCCCGCGCGGCAGCGCGTAGCCGTGCTGCTGGAGATGCTGGGGCAGACAATGCTCGTGGAATTAAACCTGCGCGACCTCCTGCCTCCGCGCAATCACCCCCTCGCCGCTTAACAATGGACTCCCTTCCTTTTGTGCGCATCCGCCCGGCCTCTGGCTGGAAACCGCTGGATCTGCGCCAGCTCTGGCAATACCGGGAACTGCTTTCCACGCTGGGCCGGCGCGACCTGACGCTGCGCTACCGGCAAACGGTTCTCGGCGCGTTCTGGGTCATTGCGCAACCGCTCATGGCGGCCGGCATTTTCTCGTTCGTTTTCGGCAAGGTGGCCAACATGCCCAGCGACGGCGTGCCTTACTTTCTCTTTGCCTACGCCGGGCTGCTCTGCTGGAACGCTTTTAGCAACACGCTCGCGAAGGTCAGCGCGTCGTTGGTGGGCAATTCCAACCTGATTTCGAAAGTTTATTTTCCGCGCCTGATCCTTCCGCTTTCCACGCTCTATTCCACGCTCATCGACTTTGCCGTGGCGTTCGCCATGATGCTGGTGCTCCTGGGCGCAAACCATGTTCCGATCGGGCCGCGTTTGCTGCTTTTGCCTGTGTGGATGGCGTTTCTCCTGATGCTCGCTCTCGGCACAGGCCTCTATGTATCGGCGCTGATGGTGAGCTACCGCGACGTGCAATACATTCTGCCGGTCTTTGTTCAATTGCTGCTCTATGCAAGCCCCGTGGCCTATGCGGTGGTGGCCGTGCCCGCGTCATTGCAACTGTTCTATCACTTGAATCCCCTCACCGGGCTGCTGGAGGCGTTTCGCTGGTCTCTGCTCGGATGCGGCACCCTCTCGCCCTGGGTGCTGGCCTACTCGGCTGGCATTTCCTGCGCGTGGCTGGTGCTCGGCGCGTTTGCGTTCAAGCGGATGGAGCGGCTCTTCTCGGATGTCATCTAAACTTATGAGACTGAATGCCTATGTCATGGCCGCCGACCCGGCGTGGATCGAAGCCAGCGTGCTTTCCTATTACGATCTCGTGCGGGAGATCGTGGTTTCCTACGATGAGGACGGATTGAGTTGGTCCGGCACGCCGCTGGATGTGGAGCAATGTCTCAGCCGGTTGCGGCGCATCGACTCCGGGGGAAAGTTGCGGTTCCACCCCGGCCGTTTTTCGCACCCCGGCCGCCATCCGATGGAAAACGATACCGCCCAGCGCCAGTGCGCCCTTGATCTCGCCGGACGCAATGCGGATTGGGTGCTGCAACTGGACACCGACGAGGTGATCGCCGATCCCGCGCAATTTATGGCCTGCCTGGCGGAAGCCGAGTGCCGCGGGTTCGCCGCCATGGATTATCCCGCACGCTGGCTTTACCGGGACATAGGGGGCGACCGCTACCTCGAACGCTGCTCCCGGTTCTGGCGCACCATCGCCGGATTTACCGGCTCGGTGGCCGTCCGCCCCGGTGTTCGGTTGCGCAACGCGCGCCAATGCGACATCCCGCTCTTCCGGGTGGACTTCCGGGAACGAAACACCGATCCGTGGCGCAGCCGGGACGTGCCGGTGCACCGCGCCATCAGCCCCATGCAGGGCATCTTTCACTATTCCTGGGTGCGCGAGGAGGAGGAACTTTTGCGCAAGACCGGCGCTTGGGGCCATTCGCAGGAAAACTGGGCTCCCGAAATCAGGTATTGGCAATGGGCGGGCAGGCATCCACGGCTTGCCACGCTGGCGACCCCTTTCATGCGCTTTCCCCGCCGAATGCGCATAGCGACCATCCCCAGGCCATTGTCCGCCCCCGCGCCAATGGACCCGATATCCCGCCGGTAAACACCATGGAAACAGCCATTACCGTGAGAGGTCTTTCAAAGGCCTTCACCATCCGCCACCAATCGGAGTGCCACACGACCCTGTACGAGGCGATTCTGCACTGGGCGCGCCATCCCTTCAGCCTTTCGGCCAAGGAAACGTTTTGGGCGCTTCGGGACATCTCCTTTGAACTCAAACGCGGCGAGGTCGTCGGCATTATCGGCCGCAATGGAGCGGGCAAAAGCACGCTGCTAAAGGTGCTAAGCCAGATTACCGAACCGACTCGGGGCGAGATCGATCTCCATGGGCGCGTGGGCAGCCTGCTGGAGGTTGGCACGGGGTTCCACCCCGAGTTGACGGGCCGCGAGAACATTTTCTTGAACGGCGCAATCCTCGGCATGAACCGGCGCGAGATCATCTCGCAGTTCGACGCGATTGTGGAGTTTGCCGGGATCGAAAAATTCCTGGACACGCCGGTGAAGCGCTATTCCAGCGGAATGTATGTGCGGCTGGCGTTCGCGGTGGCCGCCCATCTCAATCCCGAGATTCTGATTGTGGACGAGGTATTAGCCGTGGGCGACGCGGAGTTTCAAAAGAAGTGCCTGGGCAAAATGCAGGACGTCGCCCATAGCGGCCGCACGGTCATTTTCGTAAGCCACAATATGCAAGCCGTGTCGCTGCTGTGCACCAAGGGCATCCTGCTTTCGCAAGGCAAGCTTGTCTATTGCGGCGGCGTGGGGGAAGCCATCGACCGCTATGTAAGCAGTTGGACGACGGGCGGCGGCGAGCAGCCCGGCGATCTGCGGCGGCCGGGAAGCGGGGAGATGCGCTTTGTTTCCGTCCAGCTCGAAAAGGGGCTGTTCGACAGCGCAGAACCCAAGGCATTTCATTTCAGCATCGAGCGGCAGCGGCCCGGGAACGAGATTTTCTATCTCTCGGCCCACGTGGTCAACCAGCAGGGAATCGTCGTGGCCCAGGCCGATTCGCGCCTGGTGGACTATTGGCTGCCGCAGGGGAGGAAAGTCGAGGGGACGTTCCGCCTGCTTTCGCCGTGGCTCAAGCCGGGTTCTTACCGGCTCGATCTCTACATCTGCGCCGCGGCCATCGGCATCGTGGACGCGTGGGAAGGCGCGGCGACCATGCACATCTCCCCGTTGCTGCCCTACCCGCAACACGTCTCGGAAGAAGGCACCGCCCTCGGGTTGGTCTTCGCCGATTTCCAGTGGAAATCTCCCACGCCCCACGCCGATGCCTCTAAGCCTCCCCAACTTGCCCCGATCTCATAAAACAAACCGCCTCAGGAATCACTAAAACTCATGACCGCAACGGTTATTATTGTGACGTTAAACCGGCCTGATTGCTTGAGCCGCGCCCTGGAGGCGCTGCTGGCGCAGGAGCATCGGCCCGAGCAGGTGGTCGTGGTGGATTCGTCGCGCGACGATCGGACCCGCCGCGTCATGGAGCGATTTCCCGACGTTCTTTACCTCTCGGTTCCCGAGTTTTTTGGGCGCATGACCACGGCGCGCAACGCCGGGTTGTTCTATGCCAGGGGCGAAATCATCGCGTTCCTGGACGACGACGCTTACCCCCATCCCGGATGGCTCAAAAACCTCCTCGCGGCTTACGATTCCCCCAAGATCGGCGCGGTGGGAGGCCGCGCCCTCAATGGGCAACTGGATGAGGAACGGCGCGGACGGGACAATATTGGACGGTTGAAGCCCAACGGCTTCCTGACCGGCAACTTTGCCGCCGACCCCGGGCACATGATCGAGGTGGATCACCTCATCGGCTGCAATCTTTCGATACGCCGCGAAGCGCTGGCGCGCCTGGGCGGGTTTCGGGATGATTTCCGGGGGATTTCCGGCCTTTGCGAAGACACGGACATGTGCCTGCGTGTCAAAATGCTTGGCTACACACTGCGCTTTCAACCGGCCGCTTGCGTGGACCACGTCGGAGCGCCCCAGGCCATCGGCAAGCGCTTTGACAGCCGCTACCAATACTTTCACCGGCGCAACGGCCTGGTGCTGCTGGTGCGAAATTTCGGATGCTCCCCCATCGTGCTCCGGTTCCTCTTCGCCACAGGAGCGCAGATGGTGCGGGAATGTTTCCGGAACGTCGGCGGAGCCTTCGCGCGCCTGGCCGCCTCGGCGGCCGGGATGGCGGCAGGAATGGCCTATTCGCTCCTCGTGTTCCGCCCGAAAGGCATGGACCCCGTCCGCCGCGACCCGGCAGGGCAGGCCATCCGGGCAGCCCTGGAAACGCGCGCCGAGGCGCCTCCCTGCGCCTCCTCCATGCCTGCCCTCTTCAAAGACTAAATGAACATCGCCATCACTTCCTTCTACCTGCCGAGCGAAAGCAAGATCGGCGTGGGTTACATGGTCCACTATCTTGCCAACGCCCTGGTGGAGCGCGGCCACACGGTAACGGTCTTCAGCGCCTGCCGCGCCTGCGAAGATGCGCGGTATACGAGCGTTTGCGTTCCGTGCGGGCGGCGGCGGCGGACGTTCCGCTTTGCCTGGAACCTGCGCCACATCGACTTCACCCGCTTCGACGTGCTCAATGCCCATGGCGACGACTGGTTTCTTTGGGGACGCCCGCTCCCCCGCCATGTCCACACCTACCACGGCGCGTGCCTCGCGGAGATGCTCCACGCCACCTCGCTGCCGGTGCGGGCGCGCATGGGGGCGCTGGCGCTCTGCGAGCTCGGCTCCACCTTCCTCGCCGGGGAACGGGTGGCCGTCTCCGAAGCCACGCGCCGCTGGCTCCCGCGCATTGGATCGGTGATCCCCAACGGCATCGATCCCTCCCTCTTTACGCCGGGCTGCGAGCCGAAATCGGAACGCCCCAGCATTCTCTTTGTGGGCACACTCTTCGGGCGCAAGCGGGGGGCGTTTTTGATGGATCTCTTCCAACGCGAAATCCGCCCGGCCTTGCCGGATGCGGAATTATGGGCCGTCTGCGAGGACCGCGTGGAGGGATGCGGGGTGCGCGGGTTCGGCCGCGTGCCGACGGAGCGCCTGGTAGAGCTGTACCGCCGCGCCTGGGTCTTCTGCCTGCCGAGCACGTACGAAGGCTTCGGCGTCCCTTATCTGGAAGCGATGGCCTGCGGCACGCCGGTGGTGGCCACTCCGAACCCCGGCGCGTGCGAGGTGACGTGCGAAGGGAGGTGCGGTTGGATCGCCCCCGAGGCAGGCCTCGGTTTCGCCCTGCTGCGCGTGCTCAGTGAACCGGGCCTTCGCCAAAGCATGCGCGAGGCGGGGCTGCGGCGCGCGCGCGATTTCACCTGGGATGCCGTTTGCCGCCGCTATGAGCGTCTTTACCAACCGGACGCTTCCCCGGGCGAGGAGGTGCACTCGTGAATATCGCCCATTTTGCCAGCGCCTTTTACCCCAGCCTTGGCGGCGTGCAGGAGTTTGTCCGGCAGCTTGCGCTCCAGCAACGCCTGGACGGCGACGCACCGCTGCTTTTGACCAACCGCTGGCCCAAGACGCTCCCGGCCCAGGAGCTTTACGAGGGCGTTCCCCTGCGGCGCTTTGTCTTCCGGGTGCCGGAGCCGAACTGGCGGCAGTTCGCCGGGGCGGCCGTGTGGGCGCCGCCGACGCTGCTGCGCATCGTGCAGGTGTTGCGGGCGCACCACACCGAATTGATCCATATCCAATGCGTCAGCTCCAACGCCTACTACGCACTGCACGCCAGCCGCCTCTTGAAACTGCCGCTCGTGGCGACGCTGCACGGCGAACTGACGGTCGATGCGGGCGGCGTCTTCCAGCGTTCCGCTTTCGCGCGGCGGCTTCTGCGCGCGGTCCTGGAGCGCGCGGACGCCATCACCGCCTGTTCCAGCGCCACGCTGCACGATGCGGAGGCGTTTTACGGAAAACCGTTCGGCCCGCGCGGACAGGCGATCCACAACGGCGTGCGCCTGGAGGAATTTTGCGGCATCGCACCGCACCCCCACCCCCGCCCCTACCTGCTGGCCCTGGGCCGGCATGTCCGCCAAAAAGGGTTTGATGTGCTGCTGCGCTCCTTCCGTATCGCGGTGCACAACGGCTTGAGGGAGCACGATCTCTTGCTGGCCGGGGACGGGCAGGAACGGGACGCCCTGGGGCGGTTGGCGCAAGCGCTCGGCCTGGAGGGCCGCGTCCATTTCCTGGGGGGGACGGACCGCGCCACCACGGCGCGGCTTTTCGCCGGATGCGCCTTCTTTGTCCTCCCCTCCCGGCAGGAACCCCTCGGCATCGTGAATCTGGAAGCCATGGCCTCCGGCAAAGCGGTGCTTGCGACGCGGGTCGGCGGCGTGCCGGAAATCGTGGAGAACGGACGCACCGGCTTCCTGGTGGAACCCAACGACGCGGAGGCGCTCGCGCGCGGCATCCTGCGCCTGGCCGCAGCCCCCCATCTCTGCGCCCGCCTGGGGGCCGCGGGCAGGGAGGCCGCCGCGCGGCTGAACTGGCCCGCCATCGCCGCGTCCTACGCCTGCCTTTACCATTCAGTGCGCGGCTCCTTTGCGCCCCGCGCTTTGTAACCCTTTCCCTATGAAACACCCCGCTCTTTCCGAAATCCGCACCCAGTGGCAAAGCCTTCTTTTGCTGGCGCTCATTGCCTGGTTTTTGCTTGCCAGCGCCTACCACTCCGCGCTCGCGCCCAGCCCCGGCGTCACCGGCATCGATTTCCAGATTTACTACGAAGCCTCCAACCGCCTGGCGCGCGGGGAACCGCTGTATATCAACCACCCGGAGGGCTCCACTTACGTCTATTCGCCCGCGCTTGCGCTGCTGCTGCGCCCGTTGGCACGCCTGGATTACCCGTACGCATTGCGCGTCTGGTTTTTCATCAGCGCGCTCTGTCTCGGCGGCGGCGTGGCGCTCTACGCCCTCTCTGCCCGCTTCACCTGGCGCGACCTGAATCTTGCCGGCATCATCCTCATCATTGGGTGCCGCTTCTGGCCAACGACGATGAACTTCAGCCTCGGGCAGGTCAATTTCCTCATTCTGCTGCTCCTGTGCGGAGTCTTCCTGGCAGATAGCCTGGAGCGACCCAAGACCGCTGCGCTGCTCATCGCGTCCGCCGCTCTCCTCAAGACATGGATGCTCGGGCTGCTCGTTTATTTGATCCTGCGGCGCAAATGGAGGGAAGCCGCCCTGGGCGCCTGCCTCTACGCGCTGCTGCTGGCGGCCTGTTTCACCGCCACCGGCTGGCGGGAGTTGCCGCGTTTTTTTCAGATCACCGGCGGCTACGCCCATCAAAACACCGGCCAATTCGCCGGCATGCAATCCATCTCCGGCTTCGCCTATCTCCATTTCCAAAAAAATCCACTGGTCGATCCGATCGCGGCGAACCCGCTTCTTTTCTACGGATTCATCGGCGGCGGGTTCGTCTTGATCCTGGCGGGCTGCGCTCTGATTTGGAAACGCACGCCGCCGCGCTCCCTGTATGAAGCGCGGCTCCAGCTTGGGTTCGTTATGCTCTCGCTGCTCCTGGTGCTGCCGATGTGCCAGAGCGAATATTCCCTCTTCTGCCTGCCGCTTCTCTGGACGCTCATCGCCCCGCCGCCGGAGCGCCCCCGCTCTCCGCTGGTCATCGCCGGGAGTTTCCTGGTCTACCTCCTCTTCACGCGGGGATGGCCCGGCACCCGTTCGATCCCGGAGATCTACCGGCACGGCGCGGCCTCGCTCGTGGTCTCTGCCAACTTCTGCGCGGCATTCGCGCTCTGGCTGATCGCGCTGCTCGCGCTGCACACCCTGCGGCGCGCCGCCGTGCAAATGGCCCCCGCCGCGTCCTCGCCCGTTTCTGTCACATGAACCCGCCGACCCTCTGCATGATCCACGAAGGCGTGGGCAACCAAAGCGCCATCGCCAAGGTCGCCATGGACGGCGTCCGGCACGCCCTGCGCGCAGGCTGGCAAGTGAGCGTGGTGGCAAAGATCCTGGAGCCCTCGCTGCGGGCCGAGGTGGAGTGGCTGCCTCTCTTCGTGCCGCCCCGAGGGTTCCTGCTCAAGTGGCTCACGGCGGAACATTTCATCCGGGCGGCTCTGGGAACCCGCGCTTTTGACGTCATCCACGCGCACCAGCCGCAGGCCGCCGCGCTTTCCGACGTCTTCACCTGCCATTACCTGACGCGTTCGGTGCATGAGCGCAATGGCCTCCCGCCCTGGCGCGGCGGGCGTTCCGCACTCGCGCGGCTGCAACAGCTTGGCGCGCTCCCCGCCGAGGACCATTATTACCGGCGCTGGAACCCACGGACGCGCATGCTTTTTTGCAGCCAACTGCTGCGGGAGGAATTTCTCCGGTTCTATCCGCCGCCAGAGCGGCAGGAAGTCATGGACAACGCCTGCCCCGCGCCGGACATCCCCAGCGAAGCCGAGCGGCGCGCGGCCCGCGCCAAAATCGTTGGGCGCGATTGGGCGGGTCCCGTCCTTGGCTACCTGGGAGGGATCGACGAGCGGAAAGGCTACCGGCAACTCGTGCGGGCGTTGGAGCCGGAATCCGACATTTTCCTGCTCTTGGGCGGCCCATCCTCCGAGACTTTTCCCCCGGACCGGCTCCCCGGCCATTGCAAGCCGCTCGGGTGGATCACCAATCCGGCGGAATTTTTTGCCGCCTGCGACGTCTTGATCGTGCCGAGCCTCTTCGACCCTTGCGCTCTCGTCGCGCTCGAAGCCGTGGCGCGCGGCGTTCCCGTCATCGCCACCGGCGGCGTTGGCGCTCTCGCGGCGCTTCTGCAATACAGCGCAGGCGCGGTCTGGGAACCGGGCGCTCCGCTGGGGAATCTCGTGCGCGGCGTCGCCGCCCGGCGCGACGCTTTCCAGGCGGGCGCGCTCCGTATGGCCGACGCTCTGAGCGAAGCGCGCCAATCCGCCCGCTTGTTGGCCATTTACGAAACGGCCAGGTGCGAAAAGAGCCGCCGCCGCGTTGCCGCCGCTTCCTGATGTCATTCCATGCGCATCCTCTGCTCTATCAGTTATGCCAATAACCTGCCCCTCGCACCGGGCCGCTACGGCCCCCACGAAGTGGACGTGCTTGCGCGCACCTCGGATTGGGGCAAAGCCGGGCTCTCAAAATACGCCCACTATACGAATGAGGCGTTCCGGCTTCTGCGGCAGGCGCGCGGCTACGATGCCCTGGCTCTCTTCACGGTGAGCATGGAGGCGTTCCTTCTGGGCCGCATCAAGCGCCTCCTGCGCGGCGGTCCCCGGTTGGTTTGCGCCGATTTCCTGATCCCCCGCCCCAGGCGCTGGCTTGAGCCGCTCCGCAGTGGGTTGCAGGCTTTTGACGCGTTCATCTGCATCCGCAGAGGCGACGCCGCAACGCTGGAGCGCCGGTTTGGGATCTCCCCCGCGCGCTGCCTTTTCGCTCCCTTCCCGTGCGATCCCTCCGTGCAGGAATTGCCCGCCCGCGAGACGGGATATGTTTACGCCGCGGGCTGGGCGCACCGCGATTGGCCGACGCTCCTGCGCGCGCTGGAGGCCGTGGATGTCCCGGCCGTCCTGAGCGTGGGAGGGGATCTGCCACTTGCTCCCGCACTCCGCTCCCGGGTGCGCGTCCTCCCCCAGCAGAGCCCCGGTGCGGGACGCGCGCTGCTGGCCGATGCATCGCTGGTTGTTTTGCCGCTACGGGAAACCGAGTTGCCCAGCGGGCCGCTCGTGCTCTTGGACGCGATGGTCATGGGCAAGGCGGTGATTGTAACGGACGTGAACGGAAGCCGCGATTACGTAACCCACGGATGCACCGCCTGGGTTGTCCCGCCGGGCGACCCGCAAGCCCTGAAATCCGCCATCACCGAGCTGATGCAAAACCCAAAATTGCGCCGCCGCCTCGGCCAGGCCGCACGCCGGGATATCCTGAACCGCTGCACGACGGACGCTTTTTTAAAGCCTGTCCTCGCCGCATGCGTCCGGGCATGAGCCCCCTCCCCGGGGAATAACTGCGCACGCGGCACCGGCCCGAAAATCGAACCTAGCCCCGTATGCCCGTTGACAACGACATCCTGTTTGTGGCGATGGAGGATTGGGACGAAGTCTGGCGGCGCAACCAGCCCATCGCGGCAGAGTTTGCCCGGCGCGTCCCGAGCCGCAAGGTGCTCTACGAGGGGCTCCCCATCGACGTCTCCCATGGGTTGCGCAGGCTTTCGCTCCGTCCGCTTTGGCGCGCCCTTCGGAGTTCCCTTGGGCCCGTTTCGCCACGGGGGTTCTCCAACATTTATCTCTTCAACCCCGTGAAATGGCTCCCCTCCTCGCTTCCGCTGGGCCAGCGGTTCAACCGTTGGGTGGAACGCCGCCAGCTTCGGCGGCTCTCCCGGCGGCTGGGGCTGCGGCGGCCTATCCTCTGGCTCAACCCGCACTATGCGCTTCACCTGGTGGGGCGCATGGACGAATCGCTTGTGGTGTACGACATCGGCGACGACTGGTCGCAAATCAAACAAGCCGCCTGGGTGCAACGCCAGACCCTCGCCGAAGACGCGGAGCTCTGCCGGCGCGCCGATGTGCTCATCGTCGTTTCCGAACGGCTCCGGCAGTTGAAAAGCCCCTTCGCTCCTAATCTCCACGTCATCCCCAACGGCGTTTATCTCGAGCGGTATCGCGGGATCGCCGACGGCGCGCTGGCCCCGCATCCGGCGACCGCCGCGTGGCGGCACCCGGTGCTCGCCTACACCGGGACGATCCACGAGGAGCGCGTGGATTTGCCGCTGGTCGAACAGATTGCCGACGCCTTCCCGCAAGCGACCGTCGCCCTCATCGGCCCTTCCCTCCTTGATGCGCGCGCCGAGCGCCGCCTGAAAGCGCACCCAAACCTACTCCTCACCGGCCCGTTCCCTTTTGAGGAAATGCCCGGGATCATGCGCGCCTTCGACGTCTGCATCGTGCCGCACGTCGTCTCGGCGTTCACCGAGAGCCTCTGCCCCCTCAAGCTCTACGAGTATCTTGCCAGCGGCCTGCCCATCGCCGCCACGCCGGTGCCAGGGTTCCGCGATTTTCCCCAATGGGTTCGCCTCGGACGGAATGCGCGGGAGATGATCGCCGCGATCCGCGATGCGCTCGGCGAACCGCGTTCCCAGCGGAGAGATCGGGCATCCGCAGCGCGCAGCCACACGTGGGACGCCCGCATGGACGCCATCGAAGCCGCACTAGAAGAAGCCATACAAGCCAACCGCCGCCTATGCCAGGACCCGCTCTCATCACCGTCATCATCGTCAGCTACAACACCTCCGCCATCACGCTAAAGTGCCTGTGCCATCTCTACAACGGGACGCGGATCCCCCTGGAAGTCATCGTCGTGGACAACGCCTCGACCGACGGGAGCCCGCAGGCGATCCGCCAGGCGTTCCCGGAAGTGCGCGTGATCCGCAACGACCGGAACGTCGGGTTCAGCTCGGCCAACAACCAGGCAATGAGGATCGCCCATGGGGAATATTTTCTACTCCTCAACAGCGACGCCTACCTGCTCCCGGGAGCCCTTGAGAAATTGACGGCTTTTCTTCAAGCGCACCCACAAGCGGGCGTGGCGGGCCCCCGTTTGCTCAATGCCGACGGTTCCCTGCAGCCTTCCTGCCACCACTTCCCCTCGCCCAAGCGCGCCTGGATTGAAAATCTGTGGATCTCCACGCTGCTTCCCAATCACCCCGGCCTGGGGAACTACTGGAACTGGGCTCACGACCGGGAACGGTTCGTCGATTTTGTCAGCGGCGCTTGCATGTTGGTGCGCCGCGCAACCTACGAACAAATCGGCGGCTTCGACGAAATGTTTTTCATGTACGCGGAGGAAACCGACTGGCAACGCCGGATGCGCACCAAAGGCTGGCTGACGGGCTTCACGCCGGCTGGGGAGGCGATCCACCTGGGCGGCTCAAGCGGCGTCGCGTCCGGCATCCGCCGACGCGTATTTGAAAGCCTGGACCGCTACCAATACAAGCACCATGGATTCTCCGGGCTGATTTCCCTGCGGCTCGCCATGGCCGCAGGCAATCTTCTGCGCACGTGCGCATGGACGTTTGTTCTGTTGGTGAGGCCCGCGCGCCGAAGACAGGCGCTGGCAAAACTGAAACTGGCCGCCTGGCTGCTGCTGCGCCAAACCACGCACTGGCGCGGCGTCTTCTTCAAATAATGTTCCTCCTTGCCGCATTTCTCTACGCGACGCTCTTCTGGGTTTGCACCTGGAAGCGCCCCGCGCTCGCCCTGTTGTCCATCTTTGCTCTGGCTCCCTTCCAGAACGATCTCTCCATGGGCGGCGCTTTCCGGTTCTCCATCGCCGAAGTGAACCTTCTGCTAACCTTGCCCATCTTCATCGCACACGGTCGTCCGGCGCGTCTCGGCCCGCTCGCCTTTCCGGTGGCGGCGTATTTGGCTCTCTGCCTCTTTTCCTCCGCCTTGCACTGGCGCGATACGACGCTGGTTTCGCTGATCCAAATCGCCGTGTATCTCGTGATCGCCGTGATGGTCTTTCGTTCGCTGCCGCGCCGGGTGGAGGAATACCGCGGTTCGCTTTTCGCGCTTATCGCCGTCTGCTGTCTTCTCGCCGGGCTGGTGCTCGTGAAACAATCCGGCTACGTGCTCGGTCTTCACAAAAACGGCGCGGGCGGATCGCTCGCTAGCGGCCTGATCGTCTGCGCGGAACTCTGGTTCGCCGAACGGGACGCCCTCCGCAAGCAATGGCTGCTCGCCGCCATGATCCTGATTGCCTCCGGCCTCGTCTTCACGCTTTCGCGCGGAGCCTGGCTGACGGCCGTCACCGGCCTCGCCGTCATCCTCCTGCTTCGCAGGCAGTTTCACCTTCTGCTGCGGGCGGCGTTCGTCTTCGCCATCCTGGCGGCCGTCTGCTGGGGACGGCTCCCTTCCGAGGCGCGGACTTACGCCACGGCGTTCGAGCGCGGGAACTACAATATTCAAGCGCGCTACGAGGCGATGGATTACGCGCTGGACGAGTTTTGGAAAAACCCGTTCACCGGCGCTGGCGTGGGGCTTCGCAAGGAATACGACGCCACCAACGTCTTTTTGCTCACACTTGCCGAAACGGGCGTCCCCGGCCTCGTTGCGCTGGTCGCCATCCACCTTGCCTTCCTGCGAATGGCCTGGCGCAGCCGCCGCTATTTGACGCGTTCCACCCCCGAGGCGTCGCTGGTCGCGCTCGCCGCCGCGCTCATGATCGGCAAACTGATGCACGGCACGGTGGATCATTATTGGAGCCGGGGCGACCTGATGTTGACGTGGGCAGCCGCCGGCATGGCCATCCGGGCGTGCGCCGCCGGGCGAAGGCGCTCCAAACACCCCGCCGCCCCCGCTCACCGCGCGGCCATCCCCATGTCCAGCCATTCCATCACACCATGAAGATCGCCCTCACTTTTCCCGGATGCCACGGACGCGGCGGCGTCGAGCGCATTCTCCTGGAAACCGCCAACTATCTTGCCGGGCGCGGGCATGACGTCCACGTGTACGCGGCGGAGTTCGACGACGACGCCCTGCACCCGGGCGTCGTCCGCCACCCCGTTTCCGTTGCCGCGCGCCCTTCCCTGCTACGAATGTTCACCTATGCCCGCAACTGCCGCGCGGCGATGGGCAGCCTTGGCGAGGAAGCGCACGGCGCATTCGGCGTCCTGTCGCCGCCCGGAGGCGTCTTCAACGTCCAAAGCGTCCACCGGGCCTGGATCGAGGCGAGCCGGCGCGTGCGCGATTCCGCAGGGCGCCTGCGGCAGGCGTGCAACCCCCTCCATCCGTTTCTCCTGGCCATGGAACGCAAGCACTTCGGCGAACGCCGCTACCGGAAATTGATCGCCCCCAGCGAGCAAGTGCGGGCCGACTTGATGCGCTTTTACCAAGTGCCGGAGCGCGACATCGTCCTTGTTCCCAACGGATACTCTCCCGAAGGGTTCAACCCGGCGCGCAGCCGGACGCTCCGCCCGGAAATGCGCGGGAAGTTCGGATACACTCCCGGTGATTTCGTCGTCCTCTTCGCCGCGAACGAACTCGAACGGAAAGGGTTCTTCCCCCTCCTGCGGGCCATCGCTTCCCTCGGAAATCCCCGCATTCAACTCCTGGCCGTTACCGGGCGCGCGAACGTGCGCCCTTGCTTCGGCGCGATCCGGCGGCTCGGCCTGGAGGGACGCGTGCGAATCGTGGGAGCCCAAAACGACATCGCCCCCTATTACGCCGCGGCGGACGTGTTCGCATTGCCAACGCAATATGAAGCCTGGGGGCTCGTGATTGTGGAAGCCCTGGCTTGCGGAACGCCGGTCTTGACGAGCCGCCTGGCCGGAGCCGCCGTGGCGGTGCGCGAGGGAAGCACCGGCGCGCTGCTGGACGATCCGTGCGACGTGGCGGAGATCGCTGCAAAGCTGGACAGTCTCTCTCTCGCCGCGCAACCCGAACGGGCGGCCGTGGCCGCAACGGTGGAACGCTTCACCTGGGCCAACGTGCTTGAGCATTACGAGCGAGCGCTAAAATGTTCACTGGATGCAAACTAGTCTTTTGTTTCTCTGATAAATAATATTGTGTTTCTCACCCTGTATTCTTAAAACTGCGAGCCGCTTTTTCGGACGCTCGCGACGGCGGAAGGCGCGGCCTGTGGGGTGAAAATTTTTCCGCTATAACCCCTCTTCTTTTTCCAACGTGGCATGAACGGTGCGATGCAAAGCAGCCTGCCCGGCCCGCATATGGCCGGGTGCGTCCTGGAACCCCCCGGACGCCACATCCACCATTCGCATGAGCCCCTGTTTCAAAAAATCGATTCTCCCCGCACTCCTCTGTTGTTTTGCCATGGCCCTCCTCGCGCCTCCGTCGCGCGGCGATTGGCTGTGGGACATGCCCCCCAATACCGTGTGGCTTGATTCCGGCAAACGGAACAATGTCTTTTATGTGGGCGACACCGTGAGCTTCACCCCGAGCGCCGCGGGTGCCGCCACTTATGACGTGCGCGACTACTGGGGCAACGTGGTGGACCAGGGAACTGTCGGCGCAACGATCACCCCGAAAGTCACCCAGCCCGGCTGGTATAAACTCCATCTCCACGGCAGCGCGGTGCAGGCCCCCTGGGGCGACAGCGTCGGTGACGCCATCTTCACGATCCTGCGGCGCAACCCCAATTTTCCGACGCTCCCCACACCGGATGTTTCCGGCGGAGCCGATCCGCTCCTGGATCTGGTCATGCGCGGCGCGGCCGGCATCGGGCCGGAACGCCACAGTGTCCCGGACGTGACCGACCCCGCTGGGGCCATCGCCAAGATTGACGCCGAAATTGCCATCGAAAAACAGTGGTATGCGAACACGGACGCCGCACGGCCCCGCCCGCTCATGATCGCTTTCCCCAACGGGACCGCGCAGAACCTCGACGGCGTGAAGCAGATCGTCGCGCATTTCATGAACGACGTGAAGTATTGGGAACCGCGCAATGAGCCGAACGACATTCCCGGCGACCAGTTCGCCATCAACGAAATGCAACCGTTCTACGCCGCTGTGAAAAGCGTGGACCCGACCGCGAAGGTTCTCGGCCCCGGCGTGGTCAGCCTTTCGCTGTTGACGTGGATCGATCAATTCTTCCAAGGGGGAGGCGGCCAGTACATCGACGCCTTCTCCTTTCACGCCTACAACAACGTGAACGGCGATATCTGGCTGGCGCGCAAGTGCCTTGATGATCTGAACACGCTGCTGGCAAAGTACGGGCTGCAAGGGATCGAAAAATGGCAGACGGAACAAGGATACTTCGCCGCCTCCTACGGCGTTTATCAACCGCGCCTCAATGGCCGCTGGACGATGGACCAAATGATGACTTTTGAGCAATATGGCATCCCGAAGGAGCACAATAACTACTGGTACGACCGGAGCGGCGGCTTCTGGGACTTCCCGGCCTGGTGGTCCAACGAAGACGACAGCCTGAACCCGGGCGGGGTGCTGATGCGCGTCTGGTCGGAGGAACTCTATGGAACGAAGTTCGTGAAGGCGCTCGACTTCGGGACGCCCGGCAACCAGCTCTACATCGGCAGCCAGTTCGCCGGTTCCGGCAAGCAGGTCTATGCGCTGATGAGCGCCGGTTCCACTGACGGCAGCGTGGAAATCAACGCCTCGGGCGTCAGCTCCGTGCACGTCGTCTCCGCGTTCGGCGGCGAGCAGGATGTGGCGCTCGTCAACGGCAAGGTCACGCTCGCGGTCCCGGAAATCCCGGTCTATATCGAAACGGCGGCGGCGCTCACCGTGACGCCCATCAACTACGGGCCGAACCTGACGCAAACCGCCGGGGTCACAGCCAGCGCGAATTCTGCCGGCGGGCCTCCGCCCGTCGATCCCGCCAACGATCCCGCCCTGCTGATCAACGGCTATCTGGAAAGCTCCTACTACGGCACGAATGATGTCTGGCGTTGCAATACCCAAACTTTCCCGGTCTGGGTGGACATCAGCTTCCCCGCGCCAACAACCATGGATCACGTCATCATCTACGCGGCCCCACCGTGGAGCCTGCGCGGCTCGCTGCTCGATTACGATCTGCAATATCAGAATGCCGCGGGGCAATGGGTAACGCTGCAAACCGTCACGGAACCGGCCAAAACCTTCCAGTCCTACAGCCCCACCAACCGCACCAACGAAGACAGTTTTTATAGCGACCGCTGGATCTTCCAACACGCCTTCGCCCCCATCACCACGCAAAAACTGCGCGTCTACGTGCGCGATGTCACGTGCGGCGGCGAGCCCACGCAAGAAGCGCTCCTCACCGGCGGACAAGGCGGGGAACACCAGATGACGCTGCGCGAGATCGAGGTGTACAATAGTGGAACGACCGTCACAACGACGCCTCCGACCACCACTCCTCCACCCACCACCCCCCCGGCCCCAACGGTTGGCACCGGCACGGGTCTGAGAGGCGATTACTTCAGCGACCAGAATTTGACCACTCTCGCGCTCACGCGCACCGACGCCACCCTCAACTTCAATTGGGGCAACGGCTCGCCTGCCACCGCGATTCCTGCCGATCACTTCTCCGCCCGCTGGACGGGGCAGGTGCAACCGCAGTATTCGGAGACCTACACCTTCACCACCAATTCGGATGACGGCATCCGGGTCTGGGTCAACAGCCAGCAACTCGTCAACAACTGGACCGATCACGCGCCGACCGTCAACAGCGGCACCATCACCCTCGTTGCCGGGCAGAAATACGACCTGAAAGTGGAGTATTACGAAGCGACAGGCGGCGCGACGGCCAGCCTCACCTGGTCCAGCCCCAGCCAGGCGATGCAGGTCATCCCGCAAACGCAGCTCTACCCTTCCCCGGCCCCAACGGTGGGCACCGGCACGGGTCTGAGAGGCGATTACTTCAGCGACCAGAATTTGACCACTCTCGCGCTCACGCGCACCGACGCCACCCTCAACTTCAATTGGGGCAACGGCTCGCCTGCCACCGCGATTCCTGCCGATCACTTCTCCGCCCGCTGGACGGGGCAGGTGCAACCGCAGTATTCGGAGACCTACACCTTCACCACCAATTCGGATGACGGCATCCGGGTCTGGGTCAACAGCCAGCAACTCGTCAACAACTGGACCGATCACGCGCCGACCGTCAACAGCGGCACCATCACCCTCGTTGCCGGGCAGAAATACGACCTGA
>SERZ01000025.1_pt1 | contig 76892 bp, 73 predicted proteins | sample 3171461 | NCBI WGS metagenome assembly SERZ01 (sample SAMN06051861, study PRJNA518727) | freshwater metagenome | biome: subpolar coniferous forest; feature: holomictic lake; material: water; isolation source: holomictic Lake 227, 6 m depth | place: Canada: near Kenora, Ontario | collected... | reverse complement strand
GTGACCGGCCATCCAGCGATAGGAGTCTTCCATGCTTACACTCCACCACTTAGAACTTTCCCGCTCCCAGCGCATTCTCTGGCTCCTCGAGGAGTTGGAGTTGCCCTACAAGATCGTTGTTTACAAGCGCGACAAGAAGACCCGCCTGGCACCTGCTGAACTCAAAGCCATTCATCCTCTGGGCAAGTCCCCGGTCATCACCGATGGCAAGATTACCGTCGCCGAGTCCGGTGCCATCCTCGAACACATTGGAGAGAAGTACGGTGTTGACCTTGGGGGAGAGTTGTCCGGCTTGGAGCCCGCACGCGGCACCAAAGAGCATCGCCAGTGCCGCTTCTGGATGCACTACGCAGAAGGTTCCCTGATGAACTGGCTCGTCATGAAACTCGTATTCATGACCATCCCCACCCAGCCGATGCCATTCTTTGTCAAACCCATTGCAAGACAACTCTGCAACAAGGTACAGACCAAGCTGATTGATCCCAACGTCAACACAGCGATGGAGTTCATGGAATCCCACCTGAGCAAGCACAAGTGGTTTTCTGGCGACCACATTACCCTGGCAGACTTCCAGATGAGCTTTGCTGTGGAAGCCGTTCTGTCCCGAGTAGATGGTGCTGCGAAGTACCCCCATCTGATGGCCTACAAGCAACGCCTCAATGAGCGACCCGCCTACCAACGCGCGATCGCCAAGGGTGGGCCGGTAGTGATGTAAAAAACTTCAGATTCCAATCCACGACAATCGGGGCTCTACTCGAAAAATTCATGCAAACCAAGACCTTCTCCAACCTACCTGTCCTCTTCGCTATCGCTATCGCCGCCGGTGCCCTGGTTCCCGACTCAGCCTGCATCGCTGCAACACACCGCGCAGCCAAGCCCGTGCCCCACAAGAAGAGCACGCCCGCCGTCAACACTCCCGCGGCACTTGCTGCCGACTCGGCCTTGGCGGGCAACCCGCCGGCCCTGCCAGCCAAAGCATGGCTGCTGATGGATTTCGACTCCGGCGAAGTGCTCGCCTCGGCCAACGCTGACGAAGCATTGCCGCCCGCCTCACTTACCAAGATGATGACCAGCTACCTGGTCGAGCAGGCGCTGCGCTCTGGCAAGCTCAAGCAAACCGACCTGGTTTCGGTCAGTCAAAACGCATGGTGCCGAGGGACAAGCGCCGAGTCGTGCATGTACCTGCCACTGAACAGCCAGGCCACGGTGATCGACATCCTGCGCGGCATCATCATCCAGTCGGGCAATGACGCGTCCAAGGCGATTGCCGAGCACATGGCGGGCTCCGAAGAGGGTTTTGCCAAGCTGATGAATGCAGAAGCACAGCGCCTGGGTATGACGCACACGCACTTTGTCAACCCCACCGGCTTACCCGACCCGCAGCACAAGGCGTCTGCGCGTGACCTCGCCATCCTGGCGCGTGCCATCATCCGCGACAGCGTTGACTACTACCCCATCTACGCGGAACGCGACTTCAAATACAACGGTATCAAGCAAGGCAACCGCAATGCGCTGCTCTACACCGATCCCACCGTGGATGGCCTCAAGACCGGCCACACCGATGAGGCGGGTTTCTGCCTGGTCACTTCCTCCAAGCGCAACGAAATGCGCCTGATCACCGTCATCCTCAACACCAACAGCGCTCAGGCGCGTGCCGACGAAACGCGAACGCTGCTCGGCTGGGGCTTTGGCAGTTTCGAGAAAGTCACCCCGATTGAATCGACCGCCGTAGTCACCACGGCCAAGGTCAGCTTTGGCAAGGCAGACACCGTTGCAGCGGGTCTGGGCGCACCGTGGATGTTGACCGTGCCGCGCGGCCAGCAAGTGCAGACCTCGGTCGAACTCACACCGGGCCTGGAGGCGCCGGTGGCCAAGGGCGCTGTGATCGGCAAGCTAGTCGCAACCTCAAACGGCAAGCCCGTGGGCCAAGCCCCGCTCGTTGCGCAGGCCGAAGTGGAACGCGCGGGCTTGCTGCTGCGCATGTGGCAGCACATGGCCAGGTTGTTTGGAAAATAAACACTCGCAGGTCAACCCCGGCTGAGCCATTTCTGGAGAACATGCCATGTCAGACATTTCGGAATTCAATAAGTCAGCCAACGCAGGAACCGATAGGGAGCACGAAGTCCAACTCGGCTTGCTCGAAGCCTTATGCCAGGCAGTTCGCGAGGGGCGCGATGCTCAGAGCGTGGCGCTCAACCTGGCGCAACTTCGCAGCTACAGTGAAGCGCACTTTGCCTCAGAGGAACTGCTCATGCGCCTAAAGAGCTACGAAGACTACGCTGCGCACGTGGAAGATCATGAGCGCATGCTTGATGCACTTCGGGACATCGCCGATAACCACGCGCTTGGCAAGTCAGCGCTGGTCGCAGGCAATGTTGAGAACGTTCTGGAATTTATCCAGTGGCATATCGCCACCAGAGATCGCAAATTCGCAGACATGGTGCGCAGTTCAAAGTAAGCATGCCAGGCAGTCTGCAGTAGTGATGTAAAAAGCGTCAAAATACGACGACAGCCTTCAGACAAAATAACCCATGAACGATACGACCAACCGGCCCGACCTACCCGACCACCTGTCCACCGATGCACGCAGCCCGCACTTTGTGGCCGCCGTGTTCGAGCACGACGTGGGCATTCGCTTTAATGGCAACGAACGCACCGACGTAGCCGAGTACTGCATCAGTGAGGGCTGGATCAAGGTGCCTTCCGGCAAGACCCTGGACCGCAAAGGCAACCCCCTGCTGCTCAAGCTAAAGGGCAAGGTCGAAGCTTTTTATCGGTAAGAAAACTGACGGGGGTCAGGTCAACTCCCCTGAAAACAAGAACGGACCCCTCGGGGTCCGTTCTTCACATTGGCATTGCGCCGCAATTACTTCTTGGCAGCGGGCTTGGCAGCCTTCTTCGGTGCAGCCTTGGGAGCGGCAGGTGCAGCAGCAGGAGCAGCAGCGGGTGCCTTGAGTGCAGTACGCTGATCGCGCAGGGCATTGATCTCGCCTGCGATCTTGTTCTTCTTCTCTGTCAGCTTGGCAATGTTTGCGCTGAGCTTGGCGATGGTCTTTGCTGTCTTGGAGACAGGGGCCTTCTTCGCAGCAGCCTTAGGCTTGGCAGTCGGCTTGGCAGCCTTTGCGGGAGCCGCTACTTTCTTCGGGATTGCTGCAGCCTTGGGCGCAGTCTTCTTTTTTGCAGTTGCCATTGAATGAATCTCTTTCTTTGTAGTTCACTGACAAGAAAATTTGCCAGTGCTGTATTGTCGCAAGAAAACCCACTTGTTTTTGCACAATGATGAATCCGCAAGACTTGCCACTGCTACTGGCGCTCACCTGACCACCGAGGCAAGATGTACGAACAAAACCAAATCGAAATTCCGCAGTCCTTCATGGCGCTGTTTGTTGACCCTGGTCGGCAAAAACCAAATGCTTCGCGCGAAGTTCTGGCCGGGCGTTACGAACTGTGCGAGGACATGGCCAACATGCTCACGCAAACCGCTAGCGACATGCTCTTTAGCTTGGGCATTGCGCAAGGCGACGTGCTGGCGCAGTGCCTTCGAGGATTGACCGGGCCAGACGCCGTAGTCACAGAACCTGAGGCGGTTTGGGTTGTTCGCAGGTTGGCCGAACTATTGGACTGGCAGCCACTCAACCTGGGGTGACCTTGTATCAGCGATCAGCCCACTTTGATGCCAACAGCAAGATGACGCGTGCCGGGTTTTCAGCAGGACCGATCGGCTCGATGACGAACTTTGGCGCACAATGAAACCATGAATCACCTGGAAGCCTTTATTGGACGAGCCATTCGCACACTTGTGCGCCTCTGGCTGCTTGCCTTGGGTGCAGCCATGGTGCTTGTCATCATCTCGCTGGCCCTGTCCGCTGCACTGCTGTCGGTCGTGTGGTCGCTGATCAGGGGCCGCAGGCCCATGGCGTTCACCGTCTTCCATCAATTCCGCCAAGCGTCGCAGCCATTCAGGACCGGGCGGTGGCGTGCAGCAAGAGAGGGCAGCGCAACGGCTGCACCGGATGTGGTTGACGTTCAAGCACGGGAGATGCCCGGCACAATGCATAAATCATGAGCGCTTCTGTCTAAACTCGCGGCATGTTCCAGCATTGTCCGAAGTGCGGCCACAGCCCGATGCCAACCAACCAGAGTCTGCCCGCAGCCTGCCCCGTCTGTGGGGTCATACTGGCCAAAGTTGCCCTGGCCCAGAGAGATGCGGATGGGATGCCTGCGCAAGCATTGCCACACAGCAATCACGGTTCTCTGGTCGATGAACGCGATGCCGACGAAAAGACTCCAGCACCACTGGACCCCCTGGCGCTGTGGGCACGCGTTGTGCTCCTGGTCGGCTTCGGTGTGTGGGGATTGATGCTGATCTCAAAAGACTATCGCACCGGCGAGATCGGTGCCTCGTTCATTCACCTGCCACTGCTGATCTTTCATGAAGCCGGGCATGTGGTGTTCCGCGTGTTCGGACACTGGATGATGGTATTGGGCGGCAGCCTGGGCCAACTCATCATGCCCGCCATCCTTTGCGGTGCACTGCTTGTCAAGAACCGCGATCCCTATGGCGCCTCCATGGGTCTGTGGTTCCTGGGAGTGTCACTGCTCGACTTGGCACCCTATATGTTTGACGCGCTGCACCCACAACTCATGCTGCTTTCCGGCATGACGGGCGAGGAGGGCGGGCACGACTGGATATTTCTGTTCACATCGCTTGAACTACTGCCGAAGTCCCAGTTCATAGGTGGCGTTGTCCACAAATTGGGTGCCTTGGTGGTGCTGGCGGCGCTGGCGTGGGGTGCCGTGGTGCTTCGAATGCAGAGTGCGCAAGAACGCGATTGAGTGTGCAGTAACCCGAGCCCAAATCTGCTGCCCTATGATGCCCCCATGCACACCGATTTCACCCTCGATTCGCGCTACAAAAGCTACCCCGGCGCGGCTGCGCCCTGCCAAGCCAGTCAACTTGCGGCCAGGGGCTGGAACATCCTAGCCAACGACCTGGCGTTTCCGATAGCGGTAATCCACCGCAGCGCGTTGGAGCACAACCTGGCCTGGATGCAGGCGTACGCACGGCGCAAAGGCGTGGCCCTGGCGCCGCACGGCAAAACCACCATGTCGCCGCAACTGTTTCAGATGCAGCAAGCCGCTGGTGCCTGGGGCATCAGCTTTGCCACCCTGTACCAGGTGGGCATTGGCGTCGAAGCGGGCATGCGCCGCATCATCGTTGCCAACCAGGTTGTGGCCGATGCCGATCTGGACACCTTGGCCCACCTGCTTGCGCGCCACCCTGATTTGCGCGTCTGGTTTCTGGTGGACTCGCCCGACCAACTGGCCCTGATCGAAGACTGGTCGCAGCGTCGCCGCCATGCCGTGCCGCTCGATGTGCTGCTGGAAATTGGCATCCCTGGCCAGCGCACCGGCTGCCGCACCTTGGAGAGCGCTCTGGACCTCGCGCGCCGGCTCAACGCGTCTGCGGCAGTGCGACTCTGCGGCGTTGAATGCTATGAAGGCGGCGTTGCGCGTTGCGACTCCGACCATGATGTCCGCGAAGTCTCTGCGCTCGTGCGCCGGGTAACGCAAGTCGTCCATGCCTGCGATGCCGACAACCTGTTTGAAGATGCGCAAGTGCTGCTTAGCGCAGGCGGCTCGGCGGTGTTTGACCTGGTGCTGCCGCTGCTGCAAACACAAGACCTGCGCCGCACCGTGCAAGGCATCCTGCGCTCGGGCTGCTACATCACCCACGACCACGGAAACTACGCCCGCTTCTCCAAACTGGTGGAGCAGCGCGAAGGCTTGGCGTCCTCGCTGCAGGCCGCAATTGAAGTCTGGACCCTGGTGCAATCGGTGCCCGAGCCGGGCCTGGCCCTGCTTGCCGGCGGTCGGCGCGACCTCGCATTCGACATCGAAATGCCCCTGCCTCAACGTCTTGCCAAGCGCGGCGACCTGCAAGCCACTGCGGTTCCGCCAGGCTGGAAGATCAGCGCCCTCAATGACCAGCACGCCTACCTGCGCTTCGACCCCAACGGCCTCATCCCCCAGGTGGGCGACCGCGTTGCCCTGGGCATCTCGCACCCCTGCACCACCTTCGACAAGTGGCGCTGGATGCCCTTGGTAGACGCCAGCCTCAACGTCACCGGCGCGATTCGCACCCACTTTTAACCCGACATGAGCACTGCACGCATCGACAAGTGGCTCTGGGCCGCCCGCTTCTACAAGACGCGCTCGCTTGCCACGCAAGAAATTGACAAGGGGCATGTCCAGGTCAACCAAGCCAACGTCAAACCCGCCCGCGACGTGCGGGTTGGCGACACGATTACGGTTCTTCAGGGCAAGGTGCCACGCACCGTTGTGGTCAAGGGCATCAGTGAACAGCGAGGCCCGGCACCGGTTGCACAGCTGCTGTATGAGGAAACCGCGCAAAGCCTGGAAAAGCGCGCCTTGATCGCCGAGCGCAATCGCTTGAGCCCCGAGCCAGCACTTGCCATCGAGAACGGCCGCCCCACCAAGCGCGACCGGCGCAACCTGCAAAGCGACTGGAACGACCGCTGGAGCGCGTCGCTAGACTGAGTCGCGTTAGCGATCCCCGCTTTGCGCCGTTTTAGGCGCAGCCGTCTAATGTGTTGCACTGCAGCATCAAGGTGCTTGCAATCTGCCCAGGATGGCCTAAGATGCGATCCATGCTGCACTGCAACATAATCCAGTTGGATTGGGCAGACGCAAATCCTTTAACCGTTGGAGAAAATCATGATCAACAATTTGAACGCTGAACAATTCCTGGCTGCAAACAAGAACGCCGTGGCTGAAGCACAAGCCCTGGCCAGCACGGCCTTTGCCGGTTTTGAAAAACTGGTGGCCCTGAATATGGCCGTGACCAAGACCGCCCTGCTGCAAACCACGCCCGACTACCTGGCTGCCTTTAGCGCTGCCAACCCCACCGACGCACTGGCGGCACAAGCATCGCTGGTCAAGCCCCTGGTGGAACAAACTATCAGCTACGGCCGCTCGGTGTACGAGATTGCATCGCAAACCGCCGCTGAGTTGACCTCAGTCGCCGAAGAAAAGTTCGCCTTAGGCCAGGAAGCCCTGGCCGCAGCGGTTGATTCGATGGCCAAGAACGCACCGGCAGGCAGCGAGTCGGCCGTGGCAATGTTCAAGTCGGCCATGGCCGCCGGACAAAGCGCCATCGACACCGCCAAGTCTTCTGCCAAGAAGGCCGTTGAACTGGCCGAAAAGCAAGCCACCGCCGTGACCGAAACCGCGCTGAGCTCGGTGAAGACCACTTCGCGTAAGAAGTAATTTAACCCCCACGCTCCGCCGCTGCGCGGGTCGCTGCCCGCGCCACTCCCCCGTCATTGCGAGCGCAGCGTGGCAATCCATGACTGCCCGAATGCATGGACTGCCGCGCTGCGCTCGCAGTGACGAAGCCTCAGCTCGCTGCTCCAGGCAGGCGGCCCGGCTAAACTAAGCCATGAGTCTTGATTCGGTACGCAGTTTTTTTGCCGCAATCGGGGTCGTGGTTCCTATCATCGAGTTGGAAACGACCACCGAAACGGTGGCATTGGCCGCGCAGGCGCATGGTGTGGAGCCTGGGCGCATTGCCAAAACCCTGGCATTCAGGTTGGGCGATGGGCGGGTGGTGTTGTTGGTGGCGCGTGGCGACGCGCGCATTCACAACCAGAAGTTCAAGGCTGCGTTGGGCAAGGGCAAGATGCTGCCCGCGCACGAGGTAGAAGTGCTCACCGGCCATCCGGTGGGCGGTGTCTGCCCGTTCGGGCTGGCCAACGCGCTGCCAATTTATCTGGACCATTCCCTGCGCGACTTTGACGAGGTGCTGCCCGCCGCCGGTGCGGTGCACAGCGCCTTGCGCATCAGCCCGCAATTGCTGGCCGAAGTCACCCAAGGCGAATGGGTGGACGTGTGCCAGGTGGACACCCCGCAAGCGCAGTAGCAAGCGTTGAAATTGATCCTGAAACCGTTCGTGCTGAGCCAGTCGAAGCCCTTCGGCAAAATGGGCAAACTGGGGAGTTTGCCCATTTTGAACGTGACGAATCTTTGTTTCGAGTAGGATGCCAAACCATGTTGCGTTATCTCACTATTGCGGTTACTTCGTTTCAGCAAAACTGCTCGCTGCTTTGGTGCGACCAGACCATGAAGGCGGCGGTGATTGACCCCGGTGGCGATCTGGAAGAGGTGTTGGCCGAAGTCAAGCGCCTCGGGGTGACGCTGGAGCAGATCTGGATTACCCATGCCCACATCGACCACGCTGGAGCGGCAGCCGAGTTGGCAGAGCGCCTGAGTCTGCCCATCGTTGGGCCACACCCGGGCGACCAATTCTGGATTGACGGCCTGGAGCAGCAGGCCAAGATGTTTGGCGTGCCAACGGTGCGCGCCTTTACGCCCACGCGCTGGCTGGCTGACGGCGATACGGTGGAACTTGGCCACAGCACGCTGGCCGTGCGCCATTGCCCGGGGCATACGCCCGGGCATGTGGTGTTTTACTCCAAAGAGGCCAACCGGGCGTTTGTGGGCGACGTGCTGTTTTCTGGTTCCATCGGGCGCACCGATTTTCCGCAAGGCGACCACGCAACGCTGATTCACAGCATCCGCAGCAAGCTCTGGCCGATGGGCGACGCCACTGTGTTCATTCCCGGCCACGGCCCGGAGAGCACCTTCGGGCGCGAGCGGCGCACCAATCCCTTTGTGGCCGACCATTGAACACGTGGCGCGCTGACGCTTGGCTATTGCGTGCCAGCGCTGTGTTGGTGGGCTGGGCACTGGCCGCAGCCTGCGCGCTGGCTGCAGCCCCGCAGCCGGGGGCTCCGGCCCTGTTTCTGGAGGAAATGACCTCCACCGAGCTGCGCGCGCAAATTGCCAATGGAGTCACCACGGTACTGGTGCCCATTGGCGGCACCGAGCAAAACGGCCCGCACATGGTGCTGGGCAAGCACAACGTGCGCGTGCGCGCGCTGGCCGGCCAGATTGCCCGCGCCCTGGGCAACACGGTGGTGGCACCAGTGCTGGCCTATGTGCCTGAAGGTGCGGTGCAGCCGCCGCAGGCGCATATGCGCTTTGCGGGGACGGTCTCGATCCCCGACGCTGCTTTTGAAACCACGCTGGAAGGCATTGCGCGCAGCATGCGCCTGCACGGGCTGCGCGACATTGTCTTTTTGGGCGACCACGGCGGCTACCAGAAGAACGAAGTGCGCGTGGCCACGCGCCTGAACCGCGAGTGGGCGCGCGACGGCAGCGCCCACGTGTACGCCCTGACCGAGTATTACGAAGTCACGCAAACCGACTACGTGCAGTGGCTCAAGACGCAGGGCTTCACGCCCGAGCAGATTGGCACCCACGCCGGTCTGGCCGACACGGCACTGGCGCTGGCGGTGGACCCGGCCCTGGTGCGCGCCGACTTGCTCACCGGCCAAACCAAGTTCAGTCAGGCCGATGGCGTATATGGCGACCCGCGCAAAGCCACCGCCGAAGCCGGGCGCGCCGGGCTGCAAATGGTGGTGGAGCGCTCCGTCAAGGCGCTGCGCAGCGCCATGCGTAACCGTACCAACCCTTGACCCCATTCTGAAGACTATGCGTTTGAAACGACTCCTCTCCATTGCCGGTGCAACCTCGTTGGTGGCCGTGGGCGTACTGGCTACGCTGTCGGCAGAGCTGGGGGCAGCGCCTGCGGCGACTGACGCCAAAGCCACCACCATCACCACCGTAGCGGGCATGCCAGGCGTGTCTGACGCGCGCAATCTGTATGGCGACACAGGCCCAGGCCGCCTGAGCGCTGCCGTGAAAGACGACCTGGAGCGCATTTATGTGCCCAACTTGCGCGGCAACAACGTGTCGGTGATCGACCCGGCCACGCTCAAGGTGGTGGACCGCTTCAAGGTGGGCAAGAGCCCGCAGCACGTGGTGCCCTCGTGGGACCTGCGCACCCTGTGGGTTGCCAATAATGCCGAGCGCGGCAACGATGGCAGCCTTACACCCATCGATCCGCGCAGCGGCAAGCCCGGCAAAAACGTGCCCGTGGACGACCCCTACAACATGTATTTCAGCCCGGACGGTGCCTCGGCCATTGTGGTGGCCGAGGCCAAGCGCAGGCTTGATTTTCGCGACCCCAAGACACTGGCGCTGCAGTACGCGATAGCCGTGCCGCAGTGCGGCGGCATCAACCACGCCGATTTTTCGATTGACGGGCGCTACGCCCTCTTTACCTGCGAGTTTGACGGCAGTGTGGCCAAGATTGATCTGGTCGAGCGCAAGGTGCTGGGCTACCTCAAGCTCTCCATGCCGCGCGAGCGCTTTTCCGACAAGCCCGGCAAGACCGAACCACCGGCCACCGAGATTTGCACCGCCACCAAGGGCATGCCCCAGGACGTGCGCATTTCACCCGACGGGCGGCGTTTTTATGTGGCCGACATGCAGGCCGACGGCGTGCACATTGTCGATGGCGAAACCTTCAAGCAAATCGGCTTTGTGGCCACCGGCGTGGCCGCACATGGCCTGTACTCCAGCCGCGACGGCAAGCGGCTCTACGTGGCCAACCGGGGTTCGCACAAGATCCACGGCGGGCGCAACGGCCCGGGCAGCGTGACCGTGATCGACTTTGACAGCGACAAGGTGGTGGCCCAGTGGCCCATTCCCGGCGGCGGCAGCCCGGACATGGGCAACGTCAGCGCCGACGGCAAGTGGCTTTGGCTCTCGGGGCGCTTTGACGATGTGGTGTACCGCATCGACACCGCCAGCGGTGTCGTAACCAAGATTGCCGTGGGGGCCGAGCCGCATGGCCTGACCGTCTGGCCCCTGCCCGGACGCTACTCGCTCGGGCATACCGGCAACCTGCGTTAGCGCGCGACGCAGCCCGCGCCGCCACAGCCGCACTTTCCGGCGCGCAGCCGGTTCAATCCTCGCCAGCCGCCCCAGCGCACGCCGGGCGCTTGCTGCGCGCCAAGTTGACCAAAAAGCCACAGAATAATTGGCAAAAACAACAATAAACGCTAATATTGGTCCCCTTCAAAGGCTGACTATTGATGCTTCCATAAATCATGACCACGCTAAACGTCATTGCGAGCTTTTTGCTTCGGGACCGAAACTGCAAACGGACCATGAACCGTGGCTCCGTCACTGCGAGGAGCGAAGCGACGCGGCAGTCCATGCAGCCCGAAGTCATGGATTGCCGCGCTTCGCTCGCAATGACGGGAATAGGTGGTCGCAATGACGGGAATAGGTGTTCGCAATGACGCGAGGCGCGGGCATTGGCTTTAGCAGGAACATGTTCTGGAATGATCGATAATTTTTACGATATTGGCGGTGGATGTGGCAGGAGGGTCTATGGCGGCTAGCACTGCCCACAGAAAGATTGAGCGCGCGTTTTGTACGACGCGAGAGGTTGCAGAAATGCTGAACATCTCGGTCGGAACGGTGCAGTTGTGGGTGGAAAACGGCATGCTGCGTGCCTGGAAGACGCCCGGTGGGCATCGGCGCGTGGCGCGCGAATCGGTGGAAAAGCTGCTGCACACCAAGATGAACGAGGGCTCTGCGGCGGCCTCGCTGGCGTGGCAGGAGCAGGTGCGGCCCTTGCGCGTGCTGGTGGTGGAAGACGACGCCGCGCTCTTGCGGCTCTACGACACCACCATGTCCCTGTGGACCATGGCCCCCGAAGTGGCGGTGGTGGACAATGGAATTGACGCGCTCTTGATGATTGAGCGTGTCAACCCCGATTTACTGATTTTGGACTTGATGGTGCCCGGAATTGACGGTTTCAAAATGCTGGAAGTGCTGACAAAAAATCCGCGCTATGCCTCCATGGCAATTGCGGTGGTCAGCGGCATGGATGAAGACACCATCAAACGCCACGGCGGCGTGCCAGCGGGCATTGAGGTGTTGCCCAAGCCGGTGCCGTTTGCCCGGCTGTTCGAATTGGCCCACCAACTGGAGGCACGCAAGCGCAACAGCGCTGGCGTGGCGGTGCAATGAGTCTGGGCCTGGACGTCAAACTGATCGAAGGCATGGCCCAGGGCGTGATCCTGGTCAACCGCGAGGGCCAGGTCACCAACTTCAATCGCGCCGCCTTGCCTTGGGTGAAACACGTGATGGCGGCGGCGCAAAAGCTGCGTCTGCAGGTGGAGAAGGCGGTCAAGGGAACCCTGCGTTTGCCGGTCAAGCTCGACATTCTCAAGGTCACCGACCCGGCGCTGTGCAAACACGATGTCTATCTGTGCGAAGCCGATGCCAAGGGCTACGCGCTGTTTGTTGCGGCCGAAGAACTCCCCGCCAGCGCCCCGCGCCTGAGCCTGGCTGACGAAAACTTCTTCCAGTTCCTGTCGGCAGAAAACCGGCGCGAGATGACGCAACTGCACAACCAACTGGTGGGCGCGCGTGCAAGCAATTCACTGGACATTGATGCGCTGATTGTGCAGACCGACCGGCTCAGCCGCTTGCTGGTGGCGTTTGACCAACTCGCGCGCATTCATCAGCCCGACGCCTTCACGCGGGGCGAGCGCCTGTCGCTGGCACCCCTGGTAGAAGAGGTGCTGCGCGAAATGCCGCGCCAGAAGTGCGATTACTTCATCAGCTACCCCACGGGCGCAGCGGCGCAAATCCAGAGCCCGATCTATGGCGACGCGGCTTGGCTCAAATGCATGATCGAAACGCTGCTGGTGGGCGTGGGCGAGGGCGTGCCACCGCAAAGCGGCATTGAGCTGCGCATTCGCCAAAACGGTCGCTACTCGGTACTCAGCAGCCACTACACGCATGCGTCGGCCAAGGCGCAGGCCAGCGCCACCAAGACTGCCAGCGCAGCGGCCTCGATCCTGCACCTGGACACGGATATTGGCGCGCAGATTTGCCGACGCATCGCCGAAATGCATGGCGGGCAGCTCTCGATTTCCGAGCTTGAGTTGGACTCCGACGGCAAGGCACTGCGCGGAATTGAGTCCTTCACCGTGATCCTGCCCACCAGCGCTCCGGCGCAGGCAGGCAACCAGCTATCGTGCGAGATGTGTCTTGCTGCACGTCAGGCGGAGCGTTATGCCAGCGACCTGGCGTTCCTCACACCCAGCAAGCCCACGAGCGAAGTCTCGGAGACCGAGCACCAGATGCTCTCGCATATCCAGTTACCCCACAAAGACAGTTAGAAAGACTGCGCCTTAGACCTTGAAAGTCCCTATGAACAAGATATTGATTGTTGACGACCAACCAGAAATTCGCCGCCTCCTGACGATCACTTTGGGAAGCGATTACGAAATCATCGACGCCAGTGACGGCACCAGCGCGTTGGAGGCCGTTCGCGCGCAGCGGCCGCGGGCAGTGTTGCTCGACATCATGATGCCTGGCGAGATTGACGGCTTGCAGGTCCTCACCGCGATCAAGAGCGACCCCGCGCTCAAGTCCACGCTGGTGGCCATGATCACGGCGCGTGGTCAGGTGGCCGACTACCGGCTTGGGCAGGAGTTGGGTGCCGACGCCTACTTCATCAAACCTTTCAGTCCGCTCCAGTTGGTCACCTGGATGCGGGAGAAGCTTAAATGACAGCTTTGGAGCGTCAGTTAGCCGTCTATGCAGAAGACTTTCAGGAGTTGGTGGGGCGCCTCCACGACCTGGAAAGTCGCTACCTGAAGCTCAAGGAGGCGCACACCCAACTGGCCGAAGCCAGGGGCTTGCTGGGCAATCTGAATCCGTCTTCGCAGGAACTGTGTCTGGTGCTGGGGCGCCGTGGCGAGATTGTGGATGCCACCGAAAACGCGCAGGCGATGTTTGCGCTGGACAGCGGCCAGGTGACGAACATCCAGCAAATCGTCTCGCCGCTGCAGTTGCCCCATTTGCAGTCCCAGCTTGAGGCCATGGAGCGGGACCATGCAGTCCCTTTGGCTGAGCCCATGGACATCCTGCTCTATCCCAAGGGCGACTCGCAGCAGGGGCGGCTGTTTTCCACCAACTTCTTTTCGCTGCAGTTGGCAGGCACGGCGCGCATGCTGTTGATCTTGCGCGACCTGTCCGGCGACGCCGGAGCCGAGGTGGATGCCGAGCACATGGTGGCACTGGTCAAGAGCCTGCACCATGGTGCCATGGTGACTGACGTGGCCGGGCGCGTGCTGGCGGTGGATACGGCTTTCTCCAAGGTTACTGGCTACCGCAGCGCCGCACTGTGCGGCACGCTGCCCACCATGCTGCGCATCGTGGGCGAAGGCGACTATCTCCAGACGCCGGCGTTTTGGGAACAACTGCGCCACACCGAAGCCTGGCGCGGCGAGGTGGTAAACACCACCCAGGGTGGGCAGACGGTGCACCAATGGATGTCGATCACGGCGCTCAAGGACTTTGCCTCCAATACCGTGGCTTATCTGGCGGTGCTGATCAACCGCGAGGTGATCCTCAACGCCGAGCACGCGATGCTCGAGGCGTTCTACCACGACCCCCTCACCGGTTTGCCCAACATGGATTTGTTCCGCGAGCGCGTCAACCTGCGTATGCAGACAGCGCGTGAAGACGGGACCACCCTGATGCTGATGTCGATCAAGCTCAACAGCCAGCAGTGGATTCACGATAGCAACGCGCAAAGCGTGAGCGAGACGGTGTACAAGACCTTGAGCGAGCGCCTGCAGGAGGAGATCCGGGGTTGCGACGAAATCGCGCGCACCGGTTATGACCGCTACGTGGTGCTGCTGTGCGGCGCGCGCGCGCAGGAAGAACTGCCCGCGATTGCCGCGCGCATGCTCAGCGCCTTGGCCGCACCCATTCGGGTGCGACGCCAGACGCTGGTGGTGGGTGGCAGCATTGGCTGCGCCCAGTTTCCCCTGGACGGTGCCGACTTGTTCACGCTCTTGCACCATGCTGATATGGCCATGGGCATGGCACGCAAACTCGGCGGCAACCGCTATTGCCTGTACCGATCTGCCAGCGACGTGGCCGCTGAAACTCCACTGCCCGAACCGGTCCAATGGAGCGCCGACGAGATGGTCACCGTGCACCAAAGTTTGAGTTAGGAACCATGGCGCAAAGCGACTCTCATCGCACCTTTTCCGTCTCCGTCATCCTTTCCACCGCAGTCTTGCTGTGTGCGGGATGGCTGTTGGTGTTTCAGCAGATAGGCACCATTGAGCGCGTGCAGTTGGCCGACGCCAGGGCCGATGCCGCCAATCTGAGCAGGATCAACAGTCTGCATGCGGCCTCGGCGCTCAACCGAGTAGACCGGATGATGCAGTATTTCGCCGCCAATTACCGCAGCGATGCGGCCGCCTTCAACCCCTTGCGTGTCACCATGGAACAACTGGTGGGCGACGCGGCCATGGTGGCACAGTTTGGCCTGACGGATGCGCAAGGCGTCCTGCGCCAAAGCAGCCTGAATCTGGCCCGCGGGATGGACTTGTCGCAGCGCGAATATTTCAAGGCCCACCGTGGACGCGATGGCACACAGATGCTGGTGTCGGCACCGGTGCTCGATACGATTTCGGGCAAATGGGTGATTGAACTGAGCCGCCGCTTGAACCACCACGATGGCAGCTTTGACGGTGTGATGGTGGTCTGGATGCCGGTGGACTTTTTCACCAACCACTACGCTGCGCTGGAGTTGCCGCGTGACAGCGTGCAGTTGTTCGCGGGTCTGGATGGAGTGGTTTTTGCCCGGCTGCGCGGCACCGAGGTGGTGCTGGGGCAACTGCAGGCCACCCAGCCGCTGTTGGCGCAGGCGAGTAGCGGGCAATCCAGTGGTGCCGCCGTGTTTACGAGCAAGACCGACGGTGTTGAGCGCAGCTATAGCTTCCAGCGGGTGGCCGGCTATCCGCTGGTGGTCATGATCGGCCTGTCCACAGCCGGCATCACAGAGGCCGCCGCATTCAGCCGCAACGCCTTGATCGCTGAATCGGCACTGGTGAGCCTGCTGCTGGTAGCGGCAGCCGCGGGGCTGCTGCAGTACGCGCTGCGCCAGCGTGCCCAGTTGGGGGTGCGCACGCAGCTCTCGTTGGCGCTGCTGCGCAGCGAAGAGCGCTGGAAAACCGCGTTGCAGGGGTCCAACGCAGCGGTCTGGGACTGGGACGCTGCCAGCGATGCGATCTATGTGTTCACAGGTGGCAGCATGTTTGCGGCGCTGCCGTCTGAAGCGACGTACAAGATGCCGGTGTGGATGGAGATGATTCACCCGCAGGACCGCGCGCGCGTGCAGCAGGAGTTCATTCGCCACCTCAAACGCAAATCCGAGGTTTTCGAAACCGAGCTGCGCCACCAAAGCGGCAACGCCGACTACCGCTGGTATGCGCTGCGCGGGCTGGCCAGTTTTAACGAACGGGGCCGGGCGTTGCGGGTATCGGGCTACGCACGCGATATCACCGAACAGCGCTCTGCAAGCACCGAAGCGGCCGAGCGCGCCGCACAGCTTGATGCGGTGTTTTCCATGAGCACCGATGCGTTTGTCACCTTTGATGCCGAGCACCGCGTGAACCACGCCAATCCAGCCTTCTGCCAATTCACCGGGCTGCAGTTGCCTGCGGTGGTGGGACTGCTGGAGCCGCAGTTTGTGGCGATCATGAACACCCTAAGCGTTGCCACGCGGCCATTCCCGGAGATGGAGCGCCTGGCCCTGGTGGCTGCGCAAGCCGAGCGTTCAGAGCCGGTGCTGGTGGAGCTTGTGCGCCCGCGCCGCCGTGTGCTGAGCGTGAGCGTGAAGTTGGGCGGCTCCAAAGCGGCGTCGCAGGTGCTGTACCTGCGCGACATTACCGAGTCCATCCTGGCCGACGAAATGAAGTCGGATTTTCTGTCCACCGCTGCGCACGAATTACGCACTCCCATGACCAACGTCCTGGGCTTTGCCGAATTGCTGATCGGCAACGAGTTCACGACTGAGCAGCGCAGCGAGTTTCACGGCATCATCCATTCGGAGTCGGTGCGCGTGGCTGAAATACTCGACGAGTTGCTTGACCTGGCCCGCATCGAGGCGCGCCGGGGGCAGGATTTCAGCGTCCAGCGCGTCAACCTGAAGATGGTGGTGCAAGGGGCGGTGGATGCCTTCAACGTACCCAAGGGGCGCCAGCCTCCCGAAGTGAATCTGCCCGATCTGTATTGCAGGTCGGACCTGGGCAAGACCACCCAGATCTTCAACAACATCCTGTCCAATGCCTACAAGTATTCGCGCGATCAGGGCGGCAGTGTGGTGGTGAGCGCCGCGCCGATCTCGCCCGCCGACGTGGGCCACATGGTTGGCATCGTGATTGAAGACCAGGGCAAGGGCATGGCCGCGCACGAGTTGGAGCGCGTGTTCGAGCGCTTCTACCGGGCCGACAAATCCGGCACCATCAAGGGTACGGGCTTGGGCATGAGCATCGTCAAGGAACTCATGGACCTGCTGGGCGGGCGGGTTTCCATTGTCAGCACTGCCGGACGTGGCACCGCAGTCACGCTGCTGTTTCCGTCTGCCTGCGCTCTGGGCCACCATTGTTCCGACTGCGACCTCGACTCTGCCAACTGTCCCCAGGTCGAACCCTTCTAGCAGCAACAAACCGCGCCATGTGCCATCATGCGCGCAGACAACCGAAATTGATGGAGAAATATTGCCATGGCAGACCCCGCTGAGAGCGACGACGACGTGTATGTGACCCAGGTCATGCAGCACCATGACTCGCTGGAAACGCGCTACGAACGCCTGCGCCAGGCCTATGCCAACCTGATGGAGCACCACCAGGAACTCGATGAGCGTATCCGCAGCATGCACGACATCCACATCGTTACCGACGCGGTGGGCGTGATTTTGCAGACCAACCAGGCGGCGTCGCTCATTTCGTCCACGCACCGGCTGGTAGGTACATTGCTGGGCGATTGGGTGCGCGCTTCGCACCGCGAGGAATTCACCCGGCTGCTCGAGCGCGCCGTGCGCGACGGTGCAGATACCCTGGAAAAGTGGGAACTGCACCTGCGCCGCGACGCGCCCTATTCGCCCACGCTGGTGGCATCGGCGCAAATGATTGCGGTGGTGGACGAAGGCGCGGTCAGCGTGGTGCACTGGATCTTGCGCCCGGCCAACGCCGCGCTGGAGCAGATGAGCGAGCCACGTCGGCCGATGGTCGAGTTTGAGCGCGATTCGCAGTGCAGCTTTGTGACCGACGCCGCGGGCACCATCCTTGAAGTCAACACTGCCTTTACCCGGTCCACCGGGTTCAGCGCCGAAGACGCGGTGGGTAAAAATCCCCGCATCTTTGCCTCAGGCTTGCAGGACGCCGTGTTTTACAAAGACTTCTGGACCGAACTTCAGTCCTCGGGCAGTTGGCAGGGGTTGATGCTCAACCGGCGCAAGAACGGGCAAATCTTCCCGCTGTGGATGAAGGTCAGCGCCGGGCGCGACGAAGCGGGCCGCATCACCACCTACTTATCTATCTTTTACGACCTCGCGCGCGCCACGTCCACCGGCATCCAGGCAGTGTCGCGCCAGTCGCCACCCAACGTCTATCGCACCGAGCCGCCGCCGGACACTGCTGCCTGAGGCGCGCGGGCTTTAGTCGGCCTGCACCTGGACCAGGCAATCGTAAAAGGTCGGGCCCTGGCCGATGTCAGTCAGCGCCTGGCTGGTGAGTTGGTTGACGTTGGTTCCGTCCAGCCCAAACTTGCGCCACCACACGCCCAGGGCATTGACCACGCCGGGACGGGCGCGCGCGCAGACCTCGGCCTTGCAGCGGTAGCTGCCCCGGTCGTTGAACACGCGCACGGTGTCGCCACTTTGGATGCCGCGCGCCTGCGCGTCGTCGGGGTGTATTTCAACCAGCGGTTCGCCCTCGGTGGCGCGCAGACTGGCGACGTTGACAAAGGTGGAATTCAAAAAATTGCGCGCTGGCGGTGAAATCATGGCCAGCGGGTAGCGCGCCGAGTTGCCCCAGGCTTCGTGGTTGGGCAGGTAATTTGGCAGCGGGTCAAGCCCGCTTGTGGCCAGACTCGGGCTTGCGAGTTCGCAGCGGCCCGACGGCGTGGGAAATCCGCCCTGGGCAAACGGCGCTTGCGGCAGGTCGAGTGCGGCAAAGCCCTGGCGCAGCAGCAGGTCAAAGTCCACGGTGTCGCCGTAGGCGCTGCGGCACAGGGTCAGGTCGTCGTCGGCGAAGCAGGGGTCGGAAAAACCCATGCGCGCAGCGAGCTCGCGAAAGATCTGGGTGTTGGGCTTGCACTCGCCCAGCGGCGCAATGGCGGGCCGGTTGAGCAGCACGTCGGTGTGGCCGTAGCTCATGTGCACGTCCCAGTGCTCCAACTGCGTGGTGGCGGGGAGGATGTAGTCGGCGTAGTCGGCGGTGTCGGTCTGGAAGTGCTCCAGCACCACGGCGAACAAGTCGTCGCGCGCAAACCCGGCCACCACTTTGCCCGACTCGGGTGCCACCGATACTGGGTTGCTGTTGTAAACGATCAACGCCTCAACTGCCGGGCCAAACTGCGCCGACGTGGGGCGCAGCAGGTCGTCGCCGATGGTGCTCATGTTGAGGGTGCGTGGTGTGCGCCCACCCAGCAAGTCGGCTCGTTCCAGCACAGCGCGGTTGATTGGAAATGCGCCTGAGCTCGACAGCAGAACGCCGCCAGCGCGGTGCCGCCAGGCACCGGTGAGCGCGGGCAGGCAGGCCACGGCGCGCACCGCATTGCCGCCACCGTGCACCCGCTGCATGCCGTAGTTCAGGCGGATGGCGGCGGGTTCGCCACGTTGGAAACACGCGCCATAGTCGCGCGCCAGTGCGCGGATTTGCTCTACGGCAATGCCGCAGACGGCGGCGGCGCGTTCGGGCGGCCACTGCAGGGCGCGCGCGCGCAGGTCTTCCCAGCCCAGGGTGTAGCGCTGCAGGTAGTCGTGGTCGAGCCAGTCGTTCTGGATCAGCTCGTGCATCAGCGCGAGCGCCAGCGCGGCGTCGGTGCCGGGCAGCAGGGCAATGTGTTCGTGGCACTTTTCGGCGGTTTCGGTGCGGCGCGGGTCGATGCAGATCAGCTTGGCACCGGCGCGCTTGGCGGCCTGGGCGTGGCGCCAGAAGTGCAGGTTGCTGCCAATCGAGTTGCTGCCCCAGATCAGGATCAGCCGTGCCTCGCTAAAAAACTCGACCCGCATGCCGAGCTTGGCGCCGAGCGTGTGCACCAGAGCGGCCGCGCCAGCCGACGAGCAGATGGTGCGGTTCAGCAGCGATGCACCCAGGGTGTGAAAAAAGCGCGCCGCCATGCCCTCGCCCTGCACCAGGCCCATGGTGCCGGCGTAGCTGTAGGGAACGATGGCTTGGGCGGCCTCAGGCCCACGTGCGGCAATGGCGTGCAGGCGCGCTGCGATGTCGGCCAGCGCCGCGTCCCATGTGACGCGCTCGAACTGGCCCGACCCCTTGGGGCCGCTGCGCTTGTGCGGATACAGGATGCGCTCGGGGTGGTAGGTGCGCTCGGTATAGCGCGAGACCTTGGTGCACAGCACCCCGCCTGTGGCCGGGTGGGCCGGGTTGCCATGTACCTTGATGGCGATGCCATCCTGGACCGTGGTGACCAGGGAGCAGGTGTCGGGGCAGTCGTGGGGGCAGGCACCCAGCACTTCGTGCGGGGCGGGCGAGTTGCTCGCAATTTGAAAATCACTCATGGGTGCAATGTTACGCGTTGCGGCGTAATATGGCGGTATGAAACTGATCGACTCCATTGTTGCGGCCGCGCCCGCGATTGCGCGCATTCGGCGTGACCTGCACGCCCACCCCGAACTGTGCTTTCAGGAAGTGCGTACCGCCGACATGGTGGCCGCCAAGCTCGCCGAGTGGGGCATTGAGGTGCATCGCGGCTTGGGCACCACCGGCGTGGTGGGCGTGGTGCGCGCGGGCACTTCGCAGCGTGCGGTGGCGCTGCGCGCCGACATGGACGCCTTGCCAATGCAGGAGTTCAACACCTTTTCCCACGCCAGCGTGCACGCGGGCAAGATGCACGCCTGCGGGCACGACGGTCACACCGCCATGCTGCTGGCGGCGGCCCAGTATTTTTCGACCCGGCGCGACTTTGACGGCACCGTGGTGCTGATCTTCCAACCGGCCGAAGAAGGCGGCGGCGGCGCGCGCGAGATGATCAAGGACGGATTGTTTGAAAAATTTCCGGTGGAGGCAGTGTTTGGCATGCACAACTGGCCGGGCGCGGCGGTGGGCAGTTTTGCTGTCAGCGGCGGCCCGGTGATGGCGTCGAGCAACGAGTTCAAGATCACGCTGCGCGGGCGTGGTGGCCATGCCGCCTTGCCGCACAACGCGCTCGACCCGGTGCCGGTGGCGTGCCAACTGGTGCAGTCGTTCCAGACCATTATCAGTCGCAACAAAAAGCCGGTGGATGCAGGGGTGATTTCGGTCACCATGATCCACGCCGGCGAAGCCACCAACGTCATCCCCGACAGTTGCGAACTGCAGGGCACGGTGCGCACCTTTACGATTGAGCTGCTCGACCTGATTGAGCAGCGCATGCGCGACATCAGCCAGCACACGGCGGCGGCGTTTGGCATGGAGTGCACGTTTGAGTTTGATCGCAACTACCCGCCCACCATCAATTCGCATCCCGAAGCGGCCTTTGCACGGGGCGTGATGGAGGGCATTGTGGGCCAGGCGTTGGTGCAAGTGCAGGAGCCGACCATGGGTGCCGAGGACTTTTCCTACATGCTGCTGGCCAAGCCCGGGTGCTACTGCTTTATCGCCAACGGTGAAGGCGAGCACCGCGAGATGGGCCATGGCGGCGGGCCGTGCATGCTGCACAACCCGAGCTACGACTTCAACGATGAGCTCATCCCGCTGGGCGCAACCTATTGGGTACGATTGGCCGAAGCCTGGCTGGCTGCACCCCAGCCGCAGTAAGCCTCAGGCTTTTTGGGGTGCGGGGAAACGGTGTGCTGCGAGTTGCAGCAGGCCGTCAAAGATCAGGTTGTCCACCAGTTCAAACGGCACCGACATGCTGGGTGCCATCTTCCAGCCCGCGCCGCCCGTCATGATGCACAGCGGTGCGGCACCGCAGCGCTTGCGGATGTGTTGCACCATGCGTTCCACCGCGCCGGCAATGGCGTAGGTGCCGCCGCTGGTGAGCGCATCGCTGGTGTTGGTGGGAAACTCGCACACCTCGCCGGTGGGCACATGCAGCCCGGCGGTGCCGGACTCCAGGGCGCGCAGCATGATGCCGTGGCCGGGCAGAATCATGCCGCCCAGAAACTTGCCGTGGGCATCGACCGCTTCCACCGTCACAGCCGTGCCTACCATCACCACCACCATCGGGCGGGCTGGGCCCTGCGCGAGCATGCGGTGGTAGGCACCAATCATGGCCACCCAGCGGTCGGCACCCAGACGGGTGGGGTGGTCGTAGCCGTTGCGCAGCCCGGCCTCGGACTCGCTGGCAACCACCCATTGGGGCGCTACGTCCCACATTTCCATTTGCTCTTGCAGGCGCAGCTTGATGGCGTCGGTGGCCACCACGCAGCCCAAAATGTGCTTGGGGGCTTTGAGGGCGCTCCAGGCACCGTCGGCGAGTTTGTCGATGTTTTCCAGAAACTCGGCACCCTGCGCCAGCAGCACCGCGCCGGGGCGCGGACTGGCATAGTGCGCCCACTTCAGACGGGTGTTGCCGATATCCAGGGCGAGAAAGCTCATGGCGCGATTATCCCTGCCGCCAGGGCAGGCCGTGCATGCGCCAGCCGCCGCGCTTGCCGCGCTGGGCGTTGGGGTCGGCATCGCCCTCAAACCCTTCGAGGATGTTGTACGCCACCAAGCCCAATTCAGTGGCGCGCCGCGCCGCAGCCACGCTGCGCACGCCGCTGCGGCACAGCAGCAGGCACTTCTTGCCTTCGGGCACGGCCTGCTGCAGGGCCTGGTCAAAATCAGGGTTCATGGCCATGCCGGGCCACTGCTTCCAGGCCACGGCCACAGCGCCGGGGACAAAGCCCACCCATTCGCGTTCGGCGTCGGTGCGCACGTCCACCAGCACCGCCTCGCCTGCGGTCCACCAGACGTAGGCCTGTTGCGGGGTGACGTCGCCAGCGTAGCCCTGGGCGGGTTGCACGCCGGGGCTGGCCGCCCCGGTGCGGGCGGCAGAAAGGGTCGGCTCGGTGCGGGGCATGGTGGTGGGGCCGGGGTGCGGGTTGTCAGTGGGCGTATTCTCCACCAAACTACGGGCCTTGCGCTGCGTCAGTTGCAGCAAAGACTTTTGGTTTACAGTTGACGTTTACGTAAACGTCAAACGTGCGCACTGCGCACAGTGAGCAAGGACACGACACCATGACCGACCTGTCTGCTGAATTCAAGGCCCTGGCCAACTACCGCCCCACCCATAAGGTGCGTTTCGTCACGGCCGCCAGCCTGTTTGACGGCCACGATGCAGCCATCAACATCATGCGCCGCATTTTGCAGAGCATGGGCGCCGAGGTGATTCACCTGGGCCACAACCGCAGCGTCGATGAGGTGGTGACCGCCGCCCTGCAGGAAGACGCGCAGGGTATTGCCATCAGCTCGTACCAGGGTGGGCACGTCGAGTATTTCAAATACATGGTCGACCTGCTCAAGAGCCGGGGCGGTGCCCACATCCAGGTGTTTGGCGGCGGCGGCGGGGTGATTGTCCCCAGCGAAATTGCCGAGCTGCAAGCCTATGGCGTCTCACGCATCTACAGCCCCGAGGACGGGCAGCGCATGGGGCTGGCCGGCATGATTGGCGAGATGATGATGCGCTGCGACAAAGACCTCACGGCCTACGCGCCCACCAGCCTGGATGCCATTGCCGGCCACGCGCCGCAAGCCTGGCGCGCGCTGGCGCAGCTCATGACCGGTTTGGAGTCGCAAGGCGAGAAGCACCCGTTGAGCGCCGCCATCCGTGCGCAGGCGGCTACCAAGAAGATTCCAGTGCTGGGCATTACCGGCACGGGCGGGGCGGGTAAATCCTCGCTCACCGATGAAATCATCCGCCGCCTGCGGCTCGACCAGGGCGACCGCTTGCACATTGCCGTGATCAGCATCGATCCGTCGCGGCGCAAGACCGGCGGCGCGCTGTTGGGCGACCGCATCCGCATGAACGCAATTGGGCCGTGGGCCCCCACGCTTGCCGCTGCGCGTGCTGCGCTGCCCCCCGAGGGGGCGTCCGCCGCCTTGGGGCGGCCCGGCGGCGGTGCCGTGGACTCCGGCCAACGCGTATTCATGCGCAGCCTGGCCACGCGCGACTTTGGCTCCGAAATCAGCCAAGCCCTGCCCGATGTGGTGGCCGCTGCCAAGTGCGCTGGTTTTGATCTGGTGGTGGTCGAGACCTCGGGCATTGGCCAGGGCGACGCAGCCATCGTGCCGCTGGTGGATGTGCCGATGTACGTGATGACGCCCGAGTTTGGCGCGGCCAGCCAGTTGGAAAAGATCGACATGCTCGACTTTGCCGAGTTTGTGGTCATCAACAAGTTTGACCGCAAGGGCGCGCAGGACGCCTTGCGCGACGTGGCCAAGCAGGTGCAGCGCAACCGCGAAGCGTTTACCGTGCCGAGTGAGCAAATGCCGGTGTTTGGCACCATGGCGGCGCGTTTCAACGACGACGGCGTGACCGCCCTGTACCAGGCGCTGCTGCCACGTCTGCAGGAATTGGGATTGAGCCTGACCGAGGGGCTGCTACCCGTGGCCAAGGTGCGCTTTAGTTCCAACCAGACGCCAGTGGTGCCCGCTGCGCGCAGCCGCTACCTGGCCGAAATCAGCGACACGGTGCGCAGCTACAAGGTGCGCGCCAGGGCGCAGGCGCGGCTGGCACGCGAGGTGCAGCAGTTGCGCGAGTCTGGCCGCATGTTGCACGACGCCAACCCGACCAAGGTGCGCGCGGTGGAAGCCGTCAAAGCCCTGGCCGATGCGCGCGAGCAGCAACTTGGCACCGGTGAGCGCCACCTGCTGACGCAGTGGCCCGAAATGCAGAGCGCTTATGCTGGTGACGAGTACGTGGTGAAGATCCGCGACAAGGAAATCCGCACCGCGCTCACCACCAAGTCTTTAAGCGGCACCACCATCCGCAAGGTGGCGCTGCCCCAGTACGAGGACCACGGCGAAATTCTCAAGTGGCTGATGCTCGATAACGTGCCCGGCAGTTACCCCTATACCGCAGGCACCTTTGCCTTCAAGCGCGAAAACGAAGACCCCACGCGCATGTTTGCCGGCGAGGGCGATGCGTTTCGCACCAACCGGCGCTTCAAACTGCTCTCCAGCGGCATGGACGCCAAGCGTCTGTCCACGGCGTTTGACTCCGTCACCCTGTACGGCAACGACCCCGATCCGCGTCCCGATATCTACGGCAAGATCGGCAACTCGGGCGTGAGCATTGCCACGATTGACGACCTCAAGGTGCTCTACGGCGGCTTTGACCTGTGCAACCCGACCACCAGCGTGTCGATGACCATCAACGGCCCGGCACCGAGCATTCTGGCGATGTTCATGAACTCGGCTATCGACCAGAATCTGGAGAAGTTCCAGACCGACAACGGGCGCGAGCCGACCGCCACCGAGGCAGCCAAGATCCGCGAATGGGTGCTGGCCAATGTGCGCGGCACGGTGCAGGCCGACATCCTCAAGGAAGACCAGGGCCAGAACACCTGCCTGTTCTCGACCGAGTTTTCGCTCAAGGTGATGGGCGACATTGCCCAGTATTTTGTGCACCACAACGTGCGCAACTTCTACAGCGTCTCGATCAGCGGCTACCACATTGCCGAAGCCGGTGCCAACCCGATTTCGCAACTGGCCTTCACGCTCTCCAACGGCTTTACTTTTGTTGAGGCGTATCTGGCGCGCGGCATGCACATTGACGACTTTGCGCCCAACCTGAGCTTCTTCTTCAGTAACGGCATGGACCCCGAGTACACCGTGATGGGCCGCGTGGCGCGGCGCATCTGGGCGGTGGCGATGAAAGAGAAGTATGGTGCCAACGAGCGCAGCCAGAAGCTCAAATACCACATCCAGACCAGCGGACGCAGCCTGCACGCGCAGGAAATCCAGTTCAACGACATCCGCACCACGCTGCAGGCGCTGATTGCCATCTACGACAACTGCAACAGCCTGCACACCAATGCGTTTGACGAGGCCATCACCACCCCCACCGAAGAATCGGTGCGCCGCGCCATGGCGATCCAGCTCATCATCAACCGCGAGTGGGGCCTGGCCAAGAACGAGAACCCGAACCAGGGCGCTTTCATCTTCGAGGAACTGACCGAACTGGTGGAAGAAGCGGTGCTGTCGGAGTTCACTGCCATCGCCGAGCGCGGCGGCGTGCTCGGTGCCATGGAAACCGGCTACCAGCGCGGCAAGATCCAGGAAGAGAGCATGACCTACGAAATGCTCAAGCACACTGGCGAGTTGCCCATCATCGGCGTCAACACCTTCCGCAACCCGCACGGCGACCGCGTGCTCGACAAGCTCGAACTGGCACGCTCGACCGACGAAGAAAAGCAAAGCCAGCTCAAGCGTTTGCAAGATTTCCATACGCGCAACGCCCAGGCCGCCCCGGCCGCACTCAAGCGCTTGCAGCAGGCGGTGATTGCCAACCAGAACGTGTTTGAGGTGCTGATGGACGTGGTGCGCGTGTGCTCGCTAGGCCAGATCACCAACGCCCTGTTCGAGGTGGGCGGGCAGTACCGGCGCAATATGTAGGCACCGTTGCCCGGAATCCAGCCGGGTTCAACGTCCGGGTGCAGAGCGCTAGGTGCGCGTGAGCGCGCCGTTGACCGTGCTGCTTTCCATGAGCCCATAGCGCGCAATCAGCGCGGTGCGCTGGCGCGGGTCGAGGTTGATGCGGTTGGCATCGCGCCCGACCACTGCGAGCAATCGCTCATCCATCACGTAGCGCCACAGCGCCGGAATGTAGGTCAGCGTGAACATGCCAAAGTAACCGCTGGGCAGGCGTGGCAGGTTGTCGAAGTGGCGCAGCGACTGGTAGCGCCGCAGCGGGTGGGTGTGGTGGTCGGAATGGCGTTGCAGGTGAAACAGCGCCCAGTTGGAGAAGATGTGGTTGCTATTCCAGGAGTGGTGCGGCTGGCAGGGCTCGTACTTGCCCGGCGCGCGTTCGGCGCGCAGCAGGCCGTAATGCTCCACATAGTTGGCCAGGGTGAGCTGGAAATTGGCCCACAGCGACGCCACCAGCAAAAACGGCAGCACCTGAACACCCAGCCACAGCGCCAGTACCGACCACAGCACAAATGTCAAAAGTGCGGGCTGCAGAATTTCGTTGTGCAGCGACCAAAGCGGCTGCCCGTCGCGGCACAGTCGGTCAGTCTCCAGCGCCCAGGAGCGGCGCAGCGCACCGGGCATCTCGCGCAGCACAAAGCGGTAGATCGACTCGCCCATGCGCGACGAGGCCGGGTCCAGCGGTGTTGCCACGTCGCGGTGGTGGCCCCGGTTGTGCTCAATCTGAAAGTGCCCGTAACCCGTGGGTGCCAGGATGATTTTGGCCAGCCAGCGCTCCAGCGGCGTGTTCTTGTGACCCAATTCGTGGCCGAGGTTGATACAAAACCCGCCCACCGATCCGGTGATCATGACCATGGCCAGCACCGCGTGCGCTGGCAACTCGTAATGCATCACAAACCAGGCGCTGAAGATAAACGCCGTCCACAGGATGGGCACCAGCAAAAACGTGATCCAGCGGTAGAACCGGTCGGCTTCCAGTGCGGGCACGGCGCTCTCGGGCGGGTTGCTCAGGTCTTCGCCCAGAATCCAGTCAATCAGCGGCACCACCAGATGGAAGAACGCCACCGGAATCCACAGCGCCGCCGGGTTGCCGGTGGCCACCATCATGGCCGGGCCAATGCCCACCGAGCACGGCACCAGCAGCGACAGCAGCCAGGCGTAGCGCTTGCGGTCGCGGTAGGGCGCAGACGGCGGGGCGGCGGGGGCCAGGGTAGTGTCCATGCGTTATCAGGCGGCGTTGCCGCGCTGCTCCAGGGTGTGCTGTAGCCAGCGGCAAATCGGGCTTTGCGCCGAGGTGAATCCGGCGATGGCGCTGAAGTGGTTGGCTCCCGGCTGCTCCTGCAGCAGCGCCTGGTTGCCCTGGGCCAGCCAGCTTTGGTGCAGGAGCTGCGACTGGCGCGCAAATTCGCTGCTCTCGCTGCCACCCCAGGTCACCCACAACGGTGTGGCGCAGGGCCGCACCGTGAAGGCCGGTGAGTTGCGCCGGATGATGCCGTCGTCCAGGCCGATCATCGGCTGCAGGTAGCTGTAGCGCAGGGGTGCAATGTCGTACACCCCGCTGACCAGCAGCGTAGCGGCAAACGGGTCTTGCGCCAAGCCATAGTCGCGCTCCCACTCGGTTTGCAGGCACATGGCGCTCAAGTGCGCGCCCGCCGAATGCCCGCCTATACCAACGCGCGAGGGGTCGCCCCCGTGCTGGGCAATGTTGCGCAGCACCCAGGCGCTGGCGGCGCGGCACTGGCGTGTGATTTCATCGATGCTGACAAACGGACACAGCGCGTAATTGACCACGACGCTGGTAATGCCCAGCGGCTGCAGCCCCAAGGCGATGCCACTGAAATCCTTGCTGGAGAGGGCGCGCCAGTAGCCGCCATGCAGAAAAATAAAAACCGGGGCGTTTGGCGCAGCGGCTGGGAAGATGTCGAGCGTTTCTTCGCGGGTGGGGCCGTAGGGAACGTCGAGGATGCAGCGCAACTGGCTGCGGGCCTGCGCCGCCTGGGTGGCGAAATCGGCCAGCGGGTGCTCGTCGGGGCCCAACGCCAGCGAGGCGTTGTACTGCGCATCAATCTGCGCCTGGGTCTCAAAATTGCGGTACAGGGTGCGCATGGCGGCTCTCACAGGCAAGTGTCCGCGCACAGCGCAGACGATGCCGCCATGGTGCCACAAGCGCTCACCGCGCGCTACATCAGTTCAGATACGACTCAGCCACGTCCTCAAAATTTGACTTCCTGCGAGAGTTGTCTAATATATCGATGTTAGACAACATACCCAGGATATCGTCGTGAAAACAATTTCATCGGTCGAAGTTCAGAACCGGTTTGGTTCGATCGCCAACATTGTCAAGAGTGGTGAGCCGGTTGCCGTAACGCAATACGGCACTCCAACCATGATGATTCTTCCCTATGCGATGGCGTCTGAGGCGCTACGCGACTACAACGCCCGCAAACTGGCTCAGTTCATGGATTCCATGCCGCAAGCCAACCCGACTGCGCCTGAGCTTTCGGCGGAACAGATCAATGCGCTTGTCCATGAGCTTCGCCCGTAAACGAATCGTCTTTGATACCAGTTCGCTGATTCCCGCCTGCTTGTATCCAGAGCGTGAACCTGGGCAAATTTTTCGCCGAGCGGTCCTGGAGCACGATGTATTCGCCTCGCCCGCCACCTTCAATGAGTTGGTGGCGGTGCTGATGCGGGAAAAGTTCAATGCATGGCGACCGATAGAGCAGCGGTTATTGTGGGTCAGCATGTTTCGCGAGGCTGTCACCCAAGTGGCGCCTACAGTACAGATTGTTGAATGTCGAGACCCCAAAGACAACCAGTTCCTGGAACTGGCCGTATCCGCAAATGCGGATGTCCTGGTTTCAAGTGACCTTCATCTGCTCGAAATGAATCCATTTCGGGGAGTGGAAATCATCCGACTCACCGACTTCAAGAACGCGATTCTGGGCGGCGTCACGGGCTGATCTGCACGCCTCAGTCCATGCAGTCACGGATTGCTTCACTTCGTTCGCAATGACGGAGACGTTTCCTGGAGATCTCAGTTCAGATACGACTCAGCCACGTCCTCAAAGTCTTCGGCGTCGATGGCGGCGTCGTAGGCGGCACGGCTGGCCAGGGCTTCCTGGGTGTAGGGGATCAGGGGCTTGTCCAGCGGGCGCAGTTTGTGGCGGCGCAGGCGGCGCAGTTGCTGCGAGTTTTCCATGGTTTGCAGAACCAGTTCGGGTTCCATCATCAGGCTGAAGGGATTCATTGCCAGGGCTGCGGTGGTCATGGTGGTTCTCCGGTTGCTACATTGCGTCAGTCAACAGAGTCTGGCGCTTGGAGTAACTGTATCCACGGCTTGCAGTTTGTGGAGTCGGCAAACGGATGGAAAGCGCGTAGGAATTTGCCTTACAGCACGCGCACCTTGACGCTCTTGCCCTTGACCCGCGCGGCGTTGAGTTTGGCGCAGGCTTGCGCGGCCACGGCGCGTTGCACCGCCACAAAGGTGCAAAACTCGGTCACCTGGATCTTGCCAATCAGCTCGCGCGTGTAGGCCGGGCCGCCCTCGTCGCTGGTGAGGGCACCCAGCACGTCGCCGGGGCGGATTTTTTCCTTGCGCCCGCCCAGCAGTTGCAGCGTGGCCATGGGGGGCAGCAGCGGCGCGGCACTTTGCGCGGTAAGCGACTCCAGCGGATACCAGACGCTAGGCTGGTTCTGGTACTGCTCGATGCGCCCGACCGCGCCCATGTCGTGCAGGCTTGCGAGTGTGATGGCCAGGCCGTGCGCTGCGGCGCGCCCGGTGCGGCCAATGCGGTGCACGTGCACCTCGGGGTCGGGCGTGGTGTCCACGTTGATCACGGCTTCAAGCTGTTCGATGTCGAGCCCGCGCGACGCCACATCGGTGGCCACCAGCACCGAGCAACTGCGGTTGGCAAACTGTGCCAACACCTGGTCGCGTTCGCGCTGCTCCAACTCGCCGTACAGCGCCAGCGCGTGAAAGCCCTGCGCCTGCAGCAACTCCACCACTGCCTTGCACTGCTGCTTGGTATTGCAAAACGCCAGCGTGCTTACCGGCCGGAAGTGGCGCAGCAGCGCGCCCACGGTGGCGAGCCGGTTCTCGCGCGTGACTTCAAAAAAGCGTTGCTCGATCTGGCCCTGTTCAGCCTGTGCTGCCACCTCCACGCGCAGCGGCGCCTGCATGAACTGGCGAGCGAGCTTTTCGATGCCCTCGGGGTAGGTGGCCGAAAACAGCAGGGTCTGGCGCTGGGCGGGGCACTGCTGGGCCACCGTGGCGATGTCGTCAAAAAAGCCCATGTCGAGCATGCGGTCAGCCTCGTCCAGCACCAGGGTGTTGAGCCCCTGCAGCGACAGGTAGCCGCGCGCCAGGTGGTCCATCACGCGCCCGGGCGTGCCCACCACCACATGCGCGCCGTGCTCCAGCGAGGCGCGCTGGCCGCGCAGCGCCACGCCGCCGCACAAGGTGACGACCTTGATGTTTTCTTCAGAGCGCGCCAGGCGGCGGATGTGGGCCGTCACCTGGTCGGCCAGTTCACGCGTGGGGCACAGCACCAGCGCCTGCACCGCAAACCAGCGCGGGTTGAGCCGGGTCAAGAGGGCCAGGGCAAAGCTGGCGGTCTTGCCGCTGCCGGTCTGGGCCTGGGCAATCACGTCCTTGCCCGCAAGCGCGGGGGGCAGGCTGGCCGCCTGGATTGGCGTCATCTGCAGGTAGCCCAACTGCTGCAAGTTGGCCTGCATCGAAGCAGGCAGGGGCAGGCTGGCAAAGTGCAAGGGGCTGTGGGGGCTGGCGGGGGAGGCGTTGGGCATGGGGCATTATCGTTGCGCGGGCCTGGGGAGCACACCCCTAAAATGGCAGCACTTCCTGGCATGACACGGTGAGACCATGACGGCATTGCACATTGCTTCCCAATTTGACTCCGGCGCGATCGAGGTGGTCCGCCTGGACGACCCCGGCGACATTGCGCTGCGCATCCGCGCCGACAACGCCTCTGACGTGGCCCAGTGGTTTCACTTTGCGCTCTACGGTGCCAAGGATCAGGGCGTGGTGTTGAAGTTTCTCAATGCCGGTGCCAGCGCCTACCCCAAGGGCTGGGAAGGCTACCGGGTGCTGTGCAGCGCTGACCGCCAGCACTGGTTTCGCATCGATACCGAATTTGACGGCGAGATGATGACCGCCCACGTCACGCCCCAGACCCAGTGCCTCTACTTTGCCTACTTCGAGCCCTATTCCTATGAGCAGCATCTGGACTTGCTCGCCGGTGCGGCGGCTTCGCCCCATGTGGAACTGGAGCGGCTGGGCAACACGCTGCAAGGGCGCGACATGAATCTGCTGCGCATCACCGACGCGCAGGAAAGCGCTACGGATGAGCCCAAGAAGGCGGTCTGGCTGATCGCGCGCCAGCATCCCGGCGAGAGCATGGCGCAGTGGTTTGTCGAAGGCTTTCTGGAGCGGCTGCTCGACGCCGACGACTCGGTCAGCCGCGTGCTGCTGCAGCGCTGCGTGTTCTACGTGGTGCCCAACATGAACCCCGACGGCGCACTGCTGGGCAACCTGCGCACCAACGCCGCCGGTGCCAATCTCAACCGCGAATGGGCCGAGCCCAGCCCGGAGCGCTCGCCCGAGGTGTTGTGCGTGCGAGCACGCATGCTGCAAAGCGGGGTCGATTTGTTTCTGGACGCCCATGGCGACGAAGGTCTGCCGTACAACTTTGTGGTCGGCTCCGAAGGTTGCCCCGCGTATAACGAGCACATAGCGGGGCTGGAGTCGGCCTTCAAGAGCGTCTGGATGGCGGCCTGTCCTGACTTTCAGGATCAGTACCATTACGCCACCAAGGCACCGGGTCAAGCCAACCTGGGCATGGCCACCAACTGGGTGGCGCAACAGTTCGGCTGCCTGGCCTTCACCATCGAAATGCCGTTCAAGGACAACGCCAACCATCCCGATGCCATCACCGGTTGGAGCGGCGAGCGCTCCAAAAAACTCGGCGCCAGCGTGCTGCAGCCGATTCTGGCCACGCTTTAACCTAGATTCCGCAGTTGGACGCGCCCGAGTGGGCTGTCAGGCAGTGGCCTGGCAAGGCGCTTTCGACGACGCTGGCTTGTGCCAGCAAGGAGGAGCAACGCCGCCAGGGCGCTGCCTGGCTGCGCAATCGGGTGCGTAGCGCTCTCACCCAAAAGGTGCGTTGCTTCGTGGTCAAAATTGCTTGCAAACACGGGGCTCTCCTGCGCAAGTGAAGCGGTCAACTGCGGAATCTAGGTTTAACGCCAATCATCTTGAGGTGCCGGGTGCAGCAGCGCCACTTCAGTGGCTCGGCGGCTCGATCCAGTTCTCGGTGGTCAAACCGGGGTAACGGGCAAAGTCTTTTTCGTTGTTGGTCACCAGCGACACGTTGAGTGCGACGGCGTGCGTGATTGACGACATCACCACCTCACCCACATAGCACTGCGCGAAGCGCCGGGCAACTTCCTCTGGTTGATGTTTCATCACTTGGATGTACAAAGGGCGTTGTAGCCGCCTTGGAGGGCAAGGCTACAACGCCCAGTGGATTTCTACGCCCACAGGCGCAGCACGTCAGACCAGCAGCGCGTTGACGCGGCGTACGTAGGCGGCCGGGTCGGCGGGCAGGCCACCTTCGGCAAGCAGGGCCTGGTCAAACAGGATGTGGGCCAGGTCGTGGAAATGCACCGAGCCGTCGAGCTTTTTCACCAGCGGGTGTTCGGCGTTGACTTCGAGCACCGGCTTGACCTCGGGGGCGGCCTGGCCGGCCTGCTTGAGCATGCGTGCCAGTTGCGTGCTCATGCCGTGGTCTTGCACCACCAGGCACGCCGGGCTGTCCACCAGGCGGGTGGTCACGCGCACGTCTTCGGCCTTGTCCTTGAGCGCTTCCTTGAGCTTGGCCAGCAGCGGCTTGAAGGCTTCGGCGGCCTCTTCGGCGGCCTTCTTTTCGGTCTCGTCCTGCAGTTGGCCCAGGTCGACCGCACCCTTGGCCACGCTTTGCAGCGGCGTGCCGTCAAAGTCCTGCAGGAAGTTCAGCGCCCATTCGTCCACCCGGTCGGTCATCAGCAGCACCTCGATGCCCTTTTTCTTGAACACTTCGAGTTGCGGGCTGTTCTTGGCTGCGGCCAGGGTGTCGGCGGTAATGTAGTAGATGGCTTCCTGGCCTTCTTTCATGCGCGCCTTGTAGTCGGCAAAGCCTACGCTGGCAGTGTCGCTTTGGGTGGAGGCAAAGCGCACCAGTTTGGCCAGGCGCTCCTTGTTGCCAAAGTCCTCGCCCAGGCCTTCCTTGAGCACAGCACCAAACTCGGCGTAGAACTTGGTGAACTTGCCCGCCTGGGCCTTGTCTTCGTCGCTTACCACGTCGGTCACGCCATCGGCATTGGCCTGCGGCAACTGGTCGTTCTTGGCCAGGTCTTCGAGCATGGAGAGCACGCGCTTGGTACAGCCCTCGCGGATCGCCTTGACGTCGCGACTCTCCTGCAGCAACTCACGGCTGACGTTGAGTGGCAGGTCGCTGGAGTCCACCACCCCCTTGACAAAGCGCAGGTAGGTTGGCAACAGCGCTTCGGCGTCGTCCATGATGAACACGCGCTTGACGTACAGTTTGAGGCCACCCTTCTTGTCGCGGTTCCACAGGTCCATCGGCGCTTTGCTCGGGATGTAGAGCAGTTGCGTGTACTCGGTGCTGCCTTCAACCCGGTTGTGGGTGTGGGAGAGAGGGGCTTCAAAGTCGTGGCTGATCTGCTTGTAGAACTCGTCGTACTGCTCCTGGGTGACGTCCTTCTTGGGGCGGCTCCAGATGGCGTTGGCCTTGTTCACGGTTTCCCATTCGCCGGTCTTGACCATGGCACCGGGCTGGCGTCCGCCGTTCTCGTCGCTGGGGTTGATCAATTCGCCGTCTTTCCATTCTTCCTGTTCCATCAGGATCGGCAGGCTGATATGGTCCGAGTACTTGTTGATGATGCCCTTGACCTTCCAGGTCTGGGTGTAGTCCTGGGCGTCGTCGCGCAGGTGCAGGATGACGCTGGTGCCGCGCGCTGCGCGCGTGATGGTTTCCACCTCGAACGCGCCGCCGCCACTGGCACCGCCGTCGCTGACCCAGCGCACGCCCTGCTCGGCGGGCAGTCCGGCGCGGCGCGACTCCACCGTAATTTTGTCGGCCACGATGAAGCCCGAGTAAAAGCCCACGCCAAACTGGCCGATGAGCTGGGCGTCGGCTTTCTGGTCGCCGCTGAGCTTGGCAACAAAGTCCTTGGTCCCGCTCTTGGCAATGGTGCCCAGGTTGTCGATGGCTTCCTGCTCGCTCAGGCCAATGCCGTTGTCGGTGATGGTCAGGGTCTTGGCGTCCTTGTCGAACGTGACTTTGACGCTGAGCTCGGAGTCAGCCTCGAATAGCGCGGGCGTGTTGATGGCTTCAAAACGCAGCTTGTCGCAGGCGTCCGAGGCGTTGGAAATCAGCTCGCGCAGGAAAATTTCCTTGTTGGAGTACAGCGAATGGGTTACCAGATGCAGTAGTTGTGCGACTTCGGCCTGGAAGGAAAGGGTTTGCTTGCTCATAGGGATGGGAACTCTTGGTAAACCTGAAAACAGACGCCAGGCGCGGTGCGCCCAGCACGGGAAACCTGCAATTATGGGCGAAGGCCGCCAGTTTCAAGGGGCTGGCGTGCCCGGCGGTGTGAGCCACAGCAGCACTTGGCGGATCACCTCGGGGCGGCGCAGCAGGTCCCAGTGGTTCATGCCGTAGCCAATCCACTGGGCCGATGGGGCAAACGCCAGGCAATGCTGGGGTTGCGCGTGCTGGCCCAAGGCGCTGGGCAGCGGCACCAGGCCGTCGCCCAGGATGCGCTCTGCCACCGGGCTGCGGCGGCTGGCGCTGGTGGCTGCTGCGGCAAAGCAGGCCACGCCTTCGGGCAGGGGCAGGGGTTGGCGCGGGTCGGCACCACGGCGAAAGCGGTCGCGCCCCTGCCAGTCGGTGGCGCGCACAAAGCCAAAGCGCAAATCGGTAATACCGGCGCTGCGCAACTGGCCCAGCCGCGCAAACGGGCGCGAGTAGGGCGTGCCGCCCAGCAGCACGTCAATCCAGTTGCCCGCGCGCTCCAGCGGCGCGCCGTGGTGCGGCGTGCCCAGAAACACCAGGTGCTTGAGGTGCTTGGGCCAGTGCAGGGCGCAGCGCACGGCACAGTCCAGGGCGCTGCGCGCCACCAGACCGCCCATGCTGTGCGCCACGATGGTCAGATCCTGCAACGGCACCGGCCAGTGCGCCACCAGTTGTTCGAGCAGACTGGCGAGTTGCGCGCCGTTGTCGGAGACGTGCAAGCCAGAGTTGTAGCGCAGGTAAACCACGCTGTAGCCCAACTCGCCAGCCAGCGCGCTGCCGTGGTCGCTCCAGGGGGCGGCGTGCTTGGTGGGTGGGTTGGCCCACTGCAGGTCGTTCATGCACAGGCCGTGGATCAGTAGCGCCAGCTTGCCGCTGACCTGCGGTAGCACCAGTGGCGCAGCACCCAGGTCAAGCACGGTGCCCTGGTAACGCAGTTGCATCGTCGTGGCCAGCGGGTTGTCGCTTTGCTGCAGCCGGTCGCCCATGACGCCATTGAGCGCAGCCAGCACCGCCTCGCGCTCGGGGCTCTCGCTGGGCTGCTGCACAAGCGTGCCCAGCAGTGGCTCCAACCGGGTGAAGGCCGCTTCCAGGCCTTTGCCCACCAGTGCGGTGACGCCGTGCACGCTGCGGTAGATCACGCCGGTCAAACCAGCGGTCTGGCCCTTTGCCCCGCCGGGCAGACCCATGCTGCGCTGCACCGAGCGGTGCACGCCCTCGGCAATGTCGGCAACGCCGCGCGTGGCCTGGGTGACCAGTTGCGCTGCGGCACGCAGGTCGCTCGCACGCAGGTGGCGCAGGGTGGGCTTGGATGGAGGTGGGGTCATGGGGGCGTGGCGCTTGGGTACAAACCCGAGCTTACGCCTTCGACGAAAGCGCCGCAGTGCAGCGTTGCTACATGCATGAGTGCCGCCCCGTGAGTCACGCAGAACCGATAGCAGAGATTGGGGTAGGGGCCCGCGCCGATATTCTGGGCATTTGACAGGTGAGGCGCGGGCCCCTACCCCAATCTCTGCGGGGAGCGTGGGGGCCTGTCGTCTCTAGAACTTTTCGTGCGCAGCCAGGTAGCGCCACTGGCCTAGCGGCAGATGGCCGAGCATGATGTTGCCGATGCGTACGCGCTTCAGGCCCACCACCTTGAGGCCCACGAGTTCGCACATGCGCCGGATCTGGCGCTTTTTGCCTTCGGTCAGCACCACGCGCAACTGCTCGGGGTTTTGCCAGGCAATTTTGGCGGGCTTGAGCGCTTGCCCGTCCAGGCTCAGGCCGTGGCGCAGGCGCTCCAGCAGGGCCGCTGGAAACACCGCCTGCACGTTGGAACTGACCGGGTCGTTCTCGCCAATATTGAGCAGCGCTGCGTCGCCGCCCCCGGTGGCCGGGCCGCTGCCGCCTGAGCCGGGCGCACCCTGGTACACCACCCGCACCAGGTATTCCTTCTCCATCACCGAGTCTTCGCCGATCAGTTGGCGTGCCACGCGTCCGTCCTGGGTGAGCACCAACAGGCCAATGGAATCAATGTCCAAGCGTCCGGCGGGCACCAGGCTTTTGAGCTGGCTGGGGTGAAAGAAAAAGCGCGCGTTGTCCTGGCTCCAGCGGTTTTGCGGCTGAATCAGGGTGATGGCGGGTTGGTGCCCGTCTTCGGCCTGGCCGCTGACAATGCCCATGGGTTTGTTCAGCAAAATCGTGACCTGGTTGGCCTGCTGGCCTTGGGCCTGTTTGTCGATGCTGATGCGCACGTTGGGGCCCACCTGCATGCCCATCTGCGCCACCACGCCATCGACCTTGACCCAGCCGCGCCCGATCCAGTCGTCGGCCTCACGCCGGGACGCCATGCCCAGTTCGGCCATGCGCTTGTTCAGCCGCACCGTGCCATTGGCTCCCGTAGCCGCCGTATTGGCCTGCCCAGCAGGAATGGCATCCCGCCCCGGCGGCGGCGCCGCGCGGCGGAAAGTGGGTGGTGCTTTGGGTTCCATCAAATGCTATAGGTTTTGTAGCTGCAGACTCGCATTTTACGGGGGCGGTGCGCTGATCAAGACGTCGTTCTCGTGGCCCACGCCGTCGAGCATAAACAGGAGGCTGCCAATTTTGCGGTACCCGCGCCGGGCGTAAAAGGCGCAGGCGTGCCGGTTATGCACATTGACGCTCAGCCAAAGCCTGCTATCGGAACGCTGCCGCGCCAGCGCTTGGGCTTGCCCGAGCAAGGCAGTGCCGATACCCTTCCCGCCGGAATGCGCTTGCACGTACAAAGTCGCCAGTTCCACGCAGGCGTCCGGGCTGTCCGGGCACGGGGCATCCAGTTCGACGACGACAAACCCCAGCAAGGCATCCTCTTGCTCGGCCACCAGAACCACCTTGGCAGGATGCTGCAATAGCGCCGTGTATTTGTCAGCCGTCAGCTCGCCCAAAACGTAATCAGCGATTGGGGATGAAACCCCCTGTGTCGCATAGGTATGCAGCCACACTTGCGTTGCCAACACGGCCAAGCGCTTGGCATCAGCAGCATCTGCCGTTCGTACAAGATAGTCCAATTGCATACCCGAATTTTCGCTGATGCATGAAGACAGCGTGCCAGTGAAATCTGCGCAAGCCAACAACGCCACGCGCGGGAGGCGGGGTTTGGGGTTGCGCCGATTTCTGGGCCTTTGACAGTATGAGGCTCAGCCCCAAACCCCGCATCCCGCCAGCACAAACACCCCTCATCCCGCAGGTTTGATCAACACCTGGGATCGCAGGGCTGCCAGGTCGAGGACGCGCAGGCCGCCGTATTCGATCTGGATGGACCCCTGCGCGGCCAGAGTGGTGAGGGCTTCGTTGACGCGCTGGCGCGACAGGCCCACTAGGTAGGCAAGCTCCTGCTGCGTGATGCGCAGCACCGCGCCCATGCCGGGGTAGAGCACCGGGTTGAACAGGGAAGCCAGGCTGCGCGCCACGCGCACGTCGGGGCTGTTCATACGGTCGATCTCGCGCGCGGCAATGAACTGGCCCAGGCGCTCGTTGAGCTGGTTCATGACAAAGCGGTTGAAGCCGATGGAGTGGTCCAGCAGCCAGTGGAAGGTGTCCACGTGCAAGCCCGCCACCATGCTCTTGCGCAGCGCCTGGATGTTGTAGCGGTAGGCCTCGCGTTTGAGCGCCGTGCCCTCGCCAAACCAGCCTCCGGGCGGTACGCCGGTGAAGGTCATGGTCTGGCCTTGGGCGTTGTCGCTGCTCATCTTGAGCAGGCCATCGACCACGCCGAACCAGTAAGTCACCGGTCGCCCCATGCGGCACACGTACTCGCCCGCAGCGGCGTCGGTCACGCGCAAGTCGTCAATGGCGCGCTCGCGTTCATGCTCAGCCAGCAAGGCCATCCAGGGGATGGTGCTGATCTCGCGCTCGGTCAGAGGGCGGCGGCGCTGGTGCAGAGGGGAATCGGTAAACATGGTCTTTTGAGCCCGTAAGTTTTCAATAAGTGAAGGGAAAACACCTACGTAGAAGTTCGTGAATTGTCGTCCAAACGACAACATAACGTCAAACCAAAGACTAATAATCGCGGCATAGGGGTGCTGCTGTAGTTTTGCAGTGGCATCTGGACCGGGTGACCAGCGAAATGCGACAAGGATAGGGAATGCAAACGACTTTTCCGCGACTACTTCTCAAGCACGCCAGCGAGCGTCCCGATGCGCCCGCCATGCGCGAAAAGGAATACGGCATCTGGCAATCGTTGTCCTGGGCCGATCTGGCGGCGATGGTGCAACACCTCGCTGGTGGACTGCACCAGGCCGGCCTGCGCCGGGGCGAGCACATGGTGGTGGTGGGGGCCAACCGCCCGCGCCTGTACGCCACCATGCTCGCAGTGCAGTCGCTAGGCGCGATTCCGGTGCCGCTGTACCAGGACGCTGCGGCGCTGGAATGCGTGTTCCCGATCAACAACGCCGAGGTGCGCTTCGCCTTTGCCGAAGACCAGGAACAGGTCGACAAACTGCTCGAAATCCGCGAGGTCTGCCCGCAGCTCGAGCACATTTATTTTGACGACCCGCGCGGCCTGCGCAAGTACGACGAGCCCTGCCTGGCGTCGCTGGACGAACTGCAAGCCGCAGGCAAGGTGTTCGTCGGCCTGCACCCCGATTTCTACGCCAATGAGGTCAACCAGGCCACCGCGCACGATGTGGGCGCCATGTTCTTCACCTCAGGCACCACCGGCAACCCCAAGGGCGTGGTCCACACCCACAACTCGCTGCTCAACCGCTCGCGTGTGGGCGCGGATTTTGACCACCTCACCAGCTCCGAGGAAGTGCTGGCCTACCTGCCCCCGGCCTGGATCGGGCAGAACATCTTCTCCTATGCGCAGTGGCTGGCCTGTGGCTACGTGGTCAACTGCCCGGAGTCGGCTGCCACCGTCACCATCGACTTGAAAGAAATCGGGCCGACCTACTACTTTGCGCCGCCGCGCGTGTTTGAAGGACTGCTCACCAGCGTCATGATCCGCATGGAAGACGCCTCGGCGCTCAAGCGCAGCATGTTCCATTACTTCATGGGCGTGGCCAAGCGCGTCGGCCCCACGCTGATGTCGGGCAAGAGCGTGGGCGGCATAGACCGCCTGTTGTACGCGCTGGGCAACCTGATGGTTTACGGCCCCTTGCGCAACAACCTGGGCATGAGCCGGGTGCGCGTGGCCTATACCGCGGGTGAAGCCATCGGTCCGGACCTGTTCAGCTTCTTCCGCTCCATTGGTATCAACCTCAAGCAGCTCTACGGCTCTACCGAGACGGCAGTGTTTGTCTGCCTGCAGCCCGACCACGAAGCGCGCGCCGACACCGTGGGCGTGCCGTGCGAAGGCGTCGAGATCAAGGTGGCCGACAACGGCGAGATTCTGGTCAAGTCACCCGGCCTGCTGCGCGAGTACTACAAGAGCCCGGCGGCCACGGCCGAGGTGCTCACTGCGGATGGCTGGTACCACACCAGCGACGCGGGTTTTCTGGACGCGCACGGTCACCTCAAGATCATCGACCGCGTCAAGGATGTGGGCCGCATCAAGGGCGGCGTCAACGATGGTGCCATGTTTGCGCCCAAGTACGTCGAAAACAAGCTCAAGTTCTTCCAGCACATCAAGGAAGTGGTGGCCTATGGCGACGGGCGCGACCAGGTGTGCGTGATGATCAACATCGACTTCGACGCCGTGGGCAATTGGGCCGAGCGGCGCAACCTGCCGTATGCCGGTTACACCGATCTGGCGCAAAAGCCCGAGGTCTACCAGCTGATCAAGGAGTGCGTGGAAAAGGTCAACGCCGACCTGAGCGTAGATACCTTGCTTGCGGGCAGCCAGGTCAGCCGCTTCCTGGTGCTGCACAAGGAACTCGACGCTGACGACGGCGAACTCACCCGTACCAACAAGGTCCGCCGTGGCTTTATTGCCGAGCGCTACCAGCTTCTGATCGACGCGCTGTATGGCGGCAAGACATCGCAATTCATTGAAACCCAGGTCAAGTTTGAAGATGGACGCACGGGCAAGGTCAGCGCCACCCTGCGGATTGAAGACGCCAAGACCCTTGCCCCCGTGAAGGCCGCAGCATGAGCAACACCACACCCGAAGTCGCGGCACCGGCCGGCGTCGCGCAAAAGAAAATCGGCGAAGTCATTCTCGATGTCAACAACATCTCGTTGAGCTTTGGTGGCGTCAAGGCGCTGACTGACATTTCGTTCAACGTGCGCGAGCATGAAATTCGCGCCATCATCGGCCCCAACGGCGCGGGCAAAAGCTCGATGCTCAACTGCATCAACGGCGTCTACACGCCGCAGCAGGGCTCAATCACCTTCCGTGGCAAGTCCTTCAGCCACATGGACAGCCACCAGGTGGCGGTGATGGGCATTGGGCGCACGTTCCAGAATCTGGCGTTGTTCAAGGGCATGAGCGTGATCGACAACATCATGACCGGGCGCAACCTCAAGATCAAGAACAACCTGCTCTGGCAGGCGCTGCGCATCGGCCCGGCGCAACGCGAAGAAGAGCAGCACCGCGAGGCGGTGGAGCACATCATCGACTTTCTGGAAATCCAGGCCTACCGCAAGACGCCGGTGGGGCAACTGCCCTATGGTCTGCAAAAGCGCGTGGACCTGGGTCGCGCCCTGGCCATGGAGCCGCAGGTGCTGCTGCTCGACGAGCCCATGGCCGGCATGAACGTCGAAGAAAAGCAGGACATGTGCCGCTTTGTGCTCGACGTCAACGACGAGTTTGGAACCACCGTGGTGCTGATCGAGCACGACATGGGCGTGGTGATGGATATCTCCGACCGCGTGGTGGTACTCGATTACGGAAAAAAAATCGGTGACGGCACGCCCGAAGAAGTGCGTACCAATGAAGAAGTGATCAGCGCCTATCTGGGCACGAGTCACTAGGCAACAGGCACTGTCCCCAACTGAGTAGAGGAACGTATGGCTTTTTTCTTGGAATCACTTTTGGGCGGCCTGATGGCAGGCATGCTCTATTCGCTGGTGGCGCTGGGCTTCGTGCTGATCTACAAGGCCTCTGGCGTGTTCAACTTCTCGCAGGGCGCGATGGTGCTGTTTGCGGCGCTGGCAATGGCCCGCTTTTCCGAGTGGATCCCGCTGTGGACTGGCATGACCGACCCGATTGCCGCCAACCTGGCCGCCTTTGTGATTGCCGGGTTGATCATGTTTGTGGTGGCGTGGCTGATCGAGCGCCTGGCGCTGCGCCATCTGGTCAACCAGGAAGGCACAACGCTGCTGATGGCCACGCTGGGCATCAGCTACTTTCTCGACGGTGTTGGCCAATCCATCTTTGGCAGCGACATTTACAAGATCGATGTTGGCATGCCCAAGGAGCCGATCATTGCCTTTGAGCAAATGTTCGAAGGCGGCATCCTGATCAACAAGGAAGACCTCTACGCAGCCCTGATTGCGGCCGTGCTGGTCACGATGCTGAGCCTGTTTTTCCAGAAGACGGCCACGGGCCGTGCGCTGCGTGCGGTGGCCGATGACCACCAGGCGGCACAAAGTATCGGCATTCCGCTCAACCGTATCTGGGTCATCGTCTGGTGCGTGGCCGGTGTGGTGGCACTGGTGGCCGGGATGATCTGGGGCAGCAAGCTCGGCGTGCAGTTCTCGCTCACCACGGTGGCGTTGCGCGCCTTGCCGGTGGTGATTCTGGGCGGACTCACCTCGGTGCCCGGCGCCATCATTGGCGGACTCATCATCGGTGTGGGCGAAAAGCTCTCGGAAGTGTTTTTGGGCCCCTATGTGGGTGGCGGCATCGAAATCTGGTTTGCCTATGTGCTGGCGCTGTTGTTCCTGCTGTTCCGCCCGCAAGGCCTGTTTGGCGAGAAGATCATTGATCGAGTGTAAGACCTTGTGGGACAGACCGCAGCTACACGCAGTGAGCAAGCTCTGTCCCCAACAGATTGTCGGATGTTGGAAGTTGACCTTGTGGGACAGACCGCAGCTACACGCAGTGAGCAAGCTCTGTCCCCAACAGATTGTCTAGCTCTGTCCCGAAAATAGTAGTACCTAGAGGAAGTTATGTTTTACAGAGAAAACGGCCAGTTCAAGACCAGCTACCGCGCCGATCAGCAGATCTTCCCGATCGCCCAGGATCGATGGGTGATTCTGCTCATCATCGCCGCCGCTTTCATTGTGGTGCCCATGCTCAGCAGCGGCTACATGTTCCGAGCGATTTTCATCCCGTTCCTGATCATGTCGCTGGCGGCGCTGGGCGTGAACATCCTGGTGGGCTATTGCGGTCAGATCTCGCTCGGCTCGGGGGCCTTCATGGCCGTGGGGGCCTACGCGGCGTTCAATTTCTTTGTGCGTGTGCCGGGTATGCCGTTGTTGGTCGCCCTGGTGCTCGGCGGACTGTGCGCCAGCGGCTTTGGCATTCTGTTTGGCTTGCCCAGCTTGCGCGTCAAGGGACTTTATCTGGCGGTGGCCACGCTGGCTGCACAGTTCTTCAGCGACTGGATGTTTCTGCGCGTGAAGTGGTTTACCAACGACGCGCCCTCGGGCTCGGTGTCGGTGTCGGGCCTGCAGGTGCTGGGCATGGAGATTGACAGCCCAACCTCGAAGTACTTGTTGTGCCTGACGATTCTGGTGGTGCTGGGCTTGCTGGCCAAGAACCTGGTGCGCTCGGCCATCGGGCGCGAATGGATGGCCATACGCGACATGGACGTGGCCGCTGCGGTGATCGGTATCCGCCCGATGTACGCCAAGCTCAGCGCCTTTGCCATCAGCTCTTTCATCATCGGCGTGGCCGGTGCGCTCTGGGGCTTTATTTACCTGGGTGCCTGGGAGCCGGCTGCGTTCTCGGTTGATCTGTCGTTCAAGCTGCTGTTCATGGTCATCATTGGCGGCATGGGCTCCATCATGGGCAGTTTCTTTGGTGCCGGGTTCATCGTCGTGCTGCCGATTTTCCTGAACCAGTTCCTGCCACTGCTGGGCGACTTGCTGGGTGTGCAAATTTCCACCGCCGGCATCTCGCACGCCGAGCTGATCATCTTCGGTGCCCTGATCGTCTGGTTCCTGATTGTCGAGCCACACGGCTTGGCCAAGCTCTGGTCGATTGGCAAGCAGAAGCTGCGCTTGTGGCCGTTCCCGCATTGAGCATTGTTTTTAAGCGTTTTTTTCGTTCGTTAACCACAGGCATTTCAGTGCCGAAACTTTAGGAGACTTCCATGAAATTGAAACATGTTGTCCTGGCCAGCGTCCTCGTCGCCGCCAGTGCGGGTGCGTTTGCACAAGCCAAGGAACAGTTTTTCCCCGGTCTGCCGTATCGCACCGGCGCCTATGCCCCCAACGGCGTGCCATGGGCCAATGGCTATGCCGATTACCTCAAGCTGGTCAATGCCCGTGGCGGCATCAACGGCGTGAAAATTGTGTACGAAGAATGCGAAACCGCCTATGACACGGCCCGTGGCGTCGAGTGCTATGAGCGACTCAAGGGCAAGTTTGGTGGTGCCACAGTGTTCCAGCCGCTGTCCACCGGCATCACGTTTGCGCTGACCGAAAAAGCCCCCGGCGACAAGATTCCCCTGATCACTTCCGGCTATGGCCGCAGCGAAAGCCAGGATGGCACGGTGTTCAGCTGGAACTTCCCCATGGCGGGCACCTACTGGCTGGCCGCTGACGTCCTGATCCAGGCCATCGGCAAGAAGGAAGGCGGACTCGACAAGCTCAAGGGCAAGAAGATCACGCTGGTGTACCACGACAGCCCGTATGGCAAAGAACCGATCCCGTTGCTGCAAGAGCGCGCTGCAATCCACGGCTTCAACCTGCAACTGCTGCCGGTGACCGCACCTGGCGTGGACCAAAAGGCCACTTGGCTGCAAGTGCGCCAGGCCAAGCCCGACTATGTGCTGCTGTGGGGCTGGGGTGTGATGAATTCGACTTCGCTCAAGGAAGCGCAAGCCACCGGTTATCCGCGTGAAAAAATGTACGGCGGTTGGTGGTCGGGTGCCGAACCTGATGTCAAGGACGTGGGCGAAGGTGCCAAGGGCTACAACGCTGTGACCATGCAGCACGGTGCCCACCCCGACTCCAAGGTTGCTCAGGACATCCTCAAGGAAGTGCACGCCAAGGGCCAGGGTACCGGACCGAAGGAAGAAGTCGGCTCGGTGCTGTACATGCGCGGTGCCATGAGCGCCATGTTTGGCGTGGAGGGCGTCAAACGCGCCCAGGAGCGCTATGGCAAGGGCAAGTGGATGAGTGGTGAGCAGGCGCGCTGGGGCCTGGAAAACCTGGCCCTCGACCAGAAGAAGCTCGACGCTCTGGGCTTTGCCGGCGTCATGCGCCCGGTGAGCACCTCGTGCGTGGACCACATGGGCTCCAACTGGGCACGTGTGCACACCTGGGACGGCAAGAAGTGGGACTTCTCCTCTGACTGGCTGCAGGCGGACGAGCAGATTCTCAAGCCCCTGGTCAAGTCCACCGCTGCCAAGTACGCATCTGACAAGAAACTCACGCCGCGCACACCGGCTGATTGCCAGAGCTAATTTCAGCAACACCTCTTTGTGCTTGACCGCGCTGTGTGGTCAAGCCGAAGGAGCGGTGTTTCTGGCGGGGGTGGGTTGCCACGCAGGCCACCCGCCAAATGAAAGCTCCGCAGTGCGGGTCTTTCATTTGGGTTGAATGGAATTTTTTACCATGAGTGACACGAAAAACATTGTTCTGAACGTGAATGGCATTGAGGTCATTTACAACCACGTGATCCTGGTGCTCAAGGGGGTGTCGTTGCAGGTTCCCGAGGGCGGCATCGTCGCCATTCTGGGTGGCAACGGTGCGGGCAAAACCACCACCTTGCGCGCCATCTCCAACCTGCTGCAGGGCGAGCGCGGTGCCGTTACCAAGGGTTCGATCGAACTGCGCGGCGAGCGCATCGAAAACCTCTCGCCCGCCGACCTGGTGCAGCGTGGCGTGGTGCAGGTCATGGAAGGACGGCACTGTTTTGCCCACCTGACGATCGAAGAAAACCTGCTCACCGGCGGCTATACCCGCAAGAACAAGGCCGAGGTGGCGGCCAATCTGGAAAAGGTGTACACCTATTTCCCGCGCCTCAAGACCCGCCGCACCAGCCAGGCCGCCTACACCTCGGGCGGTGAGCAGCAGATGTGCGCCATTGGTCGCGCCATCATGGCCAACCCCAGCATGGTGCTGCTCGATGAGCCCTCCATGGGGCTGGCGCCGCAAATCGTGGAAGAAGTGTTCGAGATCGTCAAAGACCTCAACATCAAGGAAAAAGTAACCTTCCTGCTGGCCGAACAGAACACCAACATGGCGCTCAAGTACTCCGACTACGGCTACATCATGGAGTCTGGCCGGGTGGTGATGGACGGCGCTGCCGACTACCTGCGCACCAACGAAGACGTCAAGGAGTTCTACCTGGGCATGGGTGGCGGCGAGCGCAAGAGCTTCAAGGACGTGAAGAGCTACAAGCGCCGCAAGCGCTGGCTGGCTTGATGCAACACCCCGTCATTGCGACCCTTCTCTCTGTCATTGCGAATGAAGTGAAGCAATCCATGACTGCCCAATGCATGGACTGCCGCGCTGCGCTCGCAGGGACGAAACCACGGTACATGGTCCATTTGCAGTCGCGATCCTGAAACAGGAAGCTCGCAAAGACACAGTTGATTGAGGAGTTATTTGGTATGAGTGGAACCTTTGATTTGCTGGAAACGCGCAGCCCTGCCGAGCGTGAAGCCGCGCTGCTGGCGGCCTTGCCACTGCAGGTGGCGCACGCCCAGACACACAGCGCCGCGTTTGCGCGCATCCTGCACGGCGTTGACGCCGCAAGCGTGAACAGCCGCGCCGCCCTGGCACGCCTGCCGGTGACGCGCAAGCACGAGTTGCAGGAGCTGCAGCAGGCCGCGCGCGCGCAGGCCGGTGGCAATGTGTTTGGAGGCTTTTGCACGCTGGGATTTGGCGCAGAACTGCCGCGTGTGTTTGCCAGCCCCGGCCCGATCTACGAACCCGAAGGCACGGCGCGCGACTACTGGCGCATGGCGCGCGCCATTTTCGCGGCGGGCTTTCGCGCGGGCGACCTGATCCACAACAGTTTCAGCTACCACTTCGTACCGGCCGGATCGATGATGGAAACCGGCGCGCACGCTATCGGGTGCAGCGTGTTTCCGGGCGGCACCGGGCAGACCGAGCAACAAGTCCAGGCCATGCGCGACCTGCAGCCTGCGGGCTACATCGGCACGCCGAGCTTTCTCAAGATCATTCTGGAGAAGGCAGCAGAGATGGGCGTGGCCCTGCCCAGCGTCAAGAAGGCCATGTTCAGCGGCGAGGCCTTCCCCCCGAGCCTGCGCGACTGGTTCCTGGAGCGCGGCGTGGCTGGCTACCAGTGCTATGCCACTGCCGATCTGGGCCTGATCGCCTACGAGACCAGTGCGCGCGAAGGCTTGGTGATTGATGAGCAGGTGGTTGTGGAAATCGTGCGACCCGGCACCGGCGACCCGGTGGCAGAGGGCGAAGTAGGCGAGCTGGTGGTCACCAGCCTCAACCCAAGCTACCCGCTGATCCGTTTTGGCACCGGCGACCTCTCGGCCGTGCTGGCGGGTGCGTGCCCGAGCGGACGCACCAACGTGCGCATCAAGGGCTGGATGGGCCGTGCCGACCAGACCACCAAGATCCGTGGCATGTTTGTGCACCCCAAGCAGGTGGACGACATCGTCAAGCGCTTCACCGAAGTGGCGCGCGCGCGCCTGGTTGTCAGCGGCGAAATGGCCAATGACGTGATGACCCTGCAGGTGGAAACCCCAGCCGCCTCCGACGCACTGGCCAGCCGGATCGGTGAAGCCATCCGTGATGTCACCAAACTGCGCGGCCAGGTGCAGATGATGGCCCCGGGCAGTCTGCCCAACGACGGCAAGGTGATCGAAGACGCGCGCAGCTACAAGTAGCGACGCCTCCGCGTTTCAGCGGGCGCGCAGGGTTGTCATTGCGAACGAAGTGAAGCAATCCATAACTTTCGAATGCATGGACTGCCGCGCTGCGCTCGCAGTGACGAAACCTCGGCTCATGGTCCCTATCCACTTTCGGCCACCCGAGACAGGGCGCTCGCGATGAACCTGGCGTAGGCATGATTTATGGAAGCCTCAATAGGTAGTTCCCATCATGCCAAGTGCGTCGTGCACGGCTAGACTGGAACACTAGTCGCTGGAGAACCTATGAAAAAACTGCTGGTCTTTGCCGCATTGACGGCTACTGCGTTGCTGGCCCAGGCCGACAACTATCCGAGCAAACCGATCACCATGGTCGTGCCCTTTGTTGCCGGAGGACCAACCGACCGGGTGGCGCGCGATCTGGCCGAAGCCCTGCGCAAGGCCCTGGGGGGCACCAGCATCCTGGTGGACAACGTGGTGGGTGCGGGTGGCTCCATTGGCGCGGCCAAGGTGGCGCGTGCCGCGCCCGACGGCTACACCGTGCTGTTGCACCACATCAGCATGGCGACCATGCCCACGCTGGTGCGCAACCTGACATTCAAGGTGGAAACCGACTTTGAGTACCTGGGCTTGGTCAACGAAGTGCCCATGACGGTGATTGCGCGCCCGAGCATGCAGGCCAAAAGCTTCAAGGAACTGGCTACCTGGATTGGCCAGAACCAGGGCAAGGTGAACTTGGGCAACGCCGGTGTGGGCTCGGCCTCGCACCTGTGCGGCTTGCTGCTGCAAAACGCCTTGCAGGCTGACATGACCACCGTGCCCTACAAGGGTACGGCGCCGGCCATCACCGACCTGATTGGCGGCCAGATCGACCTGATGTGCGACCAGACCACCAACACCACCGCCCACATTGACGCCAAAAAGGTGCTGGCCTACGGCGTGTCCACAGCGCGGCGCATACCAACGGCGGTGCTCAAGGATATTCCGACCTTGCAGGAGTCGGGCCTCAAGGGTTTTGAAGTGACGGTCTGGAACGGCTTGTACGCGCCCAAGGGCACGCCCGCTGACGTGCTGACCAAAATCAATACAGCGCTGAAAGCTGCGCTCAAAGACCCCGACTTCATCAAGAAGCAGGAGGCACTGGGCGCGGTGATGGTGACCGACGCGCGGGTAGAGCCCACCGAGCACAAGAAGTTTGTGCTCTCCGAAATCGCCAAGTGGAGCCCGATCATCAAGGCCGCCGGCGTGTACGCCGACTGAGCTACACGCCCCAGACCAGTTCGTGCTGTTCCTTGAGGCAGCGCCTGAGCGTGTCGATAAAGGGCGCGGCGCGCTGGCGCAGTGAAATGCCCTCGGGCCGCTCGGCAGCCTCGCCGCGCTCCAGCGCCTCCTGCGCGCGCTGCTTCTGTGCTGCCTCGTCTGCAGCAATGGCGGCCTCCAGCGCGGCAATCGCCTGGGCCATGTGCTCGGGTAGCAAAATGCCCTTGGCGAGCGATTCCGTATGATCCTTGCCGATGATGCGCAAAATCTGGCGCCCGTTGGCTTCGAGCATGATGAGGTCGCCGGTGGCTTTGGATTTGAACTTGTAGAGCATGGTGAAGGAGGACAGCAGTGGCCAATTTACACATTCGACGGGATCACAGCCTGGGGCTTGCGGCGGCACGCAAAATTGCCTACGCCTGGGCCGAACAGGTTGAGGCCGAGTTTGACATGGAATGCACCTACGAGGAAGGCCACAGCGCCGACCTGGTGCGCTTTGTGCGCTCGGGCGTGAGCGGCACGCTGCGCGTCAACGCCGACCATTTTGATCTGGACGCCAAGCTCGGGCTGCTGCTGGGGGCATTCAAACACCGCATCGAAGCCGAAATTGTGAAAAATCTCGATACCCTGCTACTGCCCAAAGCGGCTGCCAAAAAGCCCGCCGCCAGGAAAAAATAGCCTGCTTGCGTGACGAGGGCGGCACCAGCGTCGGCAGCGCGGCCGCTGCGCGATTTAGCTCAGCGAGGCAATCAGCGCCACGTATTGCTTCATGGCGTCGTCTGACGCCATTCCCTTGAGGCCGTTCCAGGCGTCCCACTTGGCGCGGCCCACCATATTCATAAGGCCGGGCTTCTTTTCGGTGTTGTCGCCCGCCGTAGCCTGCTTGTACAAGGCGTAGATTTTGAGCAGCGTTGCGTTGTCCGGCCGCTCGGTGAGTTGCTTGGAGTTGGTGACGGCAGTGTCGAATTTGGATTTGAGAGTGGCCACGGTTTTCTCCTTTGTGTGCTTGTGCGCTATCTTACGGCGCGTTTTGCCTTCAGAATACAGGCATTCCCCCAAGAATTCGCAGCCCGGAGTCCACATGGTTACCAGAGTCAGTGCAAAAAAAGTCGCCCGCAGTGCTGCCAAGACAGTGCAAAAAAACGTGACCGATGCAGTAGCAGGCACGCTGGGGCTGCACGGCGAGCGCATGACCAAGGTCGACACCGCCTGGCTGCGCATGGACTCCGAAAGCAACCTGATGATGATCGTCGGGGTCTGGGTGATCAAGCCCGGCATCAGCTACAACGACCTGGCCCAACGCATTGAGGACCGCCTGCTGAAGTACCCGCGCTTCATGCAGCGCGCGGTAGAGGACGCAGCCGGGGCCACCTGGGTACACGACCAGGCATTTGACATGCGCCAGCACCTGGTGATCGAAAAGTTGCCGCGCCGCCCGGCCGGGCAGGCGCAGTCTGCGCTGCAGGACCGGTTGGCAGCGCTCACCATGGAGCCGCTGGACCGCTCGCGCCCGCTGTGGCAGTTCCACCTGATCGAGCGCTACCAGGGCGGCTCGGCCGTGCTGGTGCGCATCCACCACTGCATTGCCGACGGCATTGCGCTGATTTCGGTAACCCAGTCGCTGGTGGATGGCGGCGCGGCACCGCCCGAGTTGGAGCACCACCATGACCACCCACACCACCACGGCCTGGAAGCAGCCGAGGACTGGATTGCCGACGCGTTGCTCAAGCCGCTGACCAATATGACCGTCAAGGCGCTGGGCGCGGCAGGCGAGGGCGCAGCGCGCTCGCTCGACTTGCTGATGGACCCGCACAAGGGCATGGAAAAGGGCGTCAGTGGCTCGGTCGACCTGGCCAAGCTGGCCTTTCATGCCATCAGCGACCTGGCTGCGCTGGCGCTCATGCCCGACGACTCGCCCACCCGGCTCAAGGGCATCCCCGGGCGCAGCAAGCGCGTGGCCTGGTGCAAGCCACTGCCGCTGGTGGAAGTCAAGGCGGTGGGCAAGGCGCTGAATTGCTCGATCAACGATGTGCTGCTCAGTTGCGTGGCCGGTGCCATTGGCGAATACCTCAAGAGCCACGGCGAATCCACCGAGGGCAAGGAAATACGCGCCATGGTGCCGGTCAACCTGCGCCCGCTGGACAAGGCCTACCAGCTGGGCAACCAGTTTGGCCTGGCACCGCTGGTGCTGCCGGTGGGGATCGATAACCCGATCGAGCGCGTGTATGAAGTGCGCAGGCGTATGCAGGGCCTCAAGGGCAGCATGCAGCCACTGCTGGCCTTTGGCCTGCTGGCGGTAGCGGGGCTGCTGGTCAAGCCTCTGCAGGACGCCATGCTGGGCCTGTTCTCCAAGAAAACCACGGCGGTGATGACCAACGTGCCCGGCCCACGCGAGAAGCTGCGCATCTGCGGCTCGGTGATTGAAGAGTCGCTGTTCTGGGTGCCCCAAAGCGGCACCGTCGGCCTGGGCGTGTCGATCCTGAGCTATGCCGGCGGCGTGCAGTTCGGCGTGGTGTCCGACTCCACCCTGTGCCCCGACCCGCAAAACATCATCGACCGCTTCGAGCCCGAATTTGCCAAGCTCTCTATGGTTACGCTGATGCTGCCGTGGGGCGAGGAATAAAGAGAACTCCATCAATCACGATGGAGCGAATTATTCGTGCGAGGGCGAGAGGCTGTCATTGCGAGGAGCGTAGCGACGCGGCAATCCATGCAGGCATGAAGTCATGGATCGCCACGGCCTGGCGGCCTCGCGATGACGAAGTGGCGTAGCCTCGCGATGACGGGGGTGGTGCCCCCTCGGGGGGCAGCGACCCGCGCAGCGGCGGCGCGCATGAGCTAATCGGCCAGTTCGGCTAGTGCCATTTCTACATCCAGACGCTGTACCGCGTCCAGCGCTTTGGTGGCGGCGGCTTGCTCGTAGAGGCGGGTGGCTTCGTCCATGCGGGCGTCGCCTTCTAGCATCACCAACGCGTTGGCGTATTCGATGCGGGCAATAGGCGACTCGGGCACCAGGCGCAGTGCCTGGTCAAACAGGCGCAGGCTGGAGTCCTTCTTGGCACCGTAGGTCATACTGCCAATGAGTGCCCCTACCTTGTCAATCACCTCGGCGTGAAAGGTGCCCAGCGCAATGTGGGCGTCGGCGTGCAGCGGCTGCAAGCGGATGGCGGTTTCCAGCGCCTGCTTGATCTTGCTGCCAATGCCCTGCGCCAGCGCCTTGGCCACGCTGATGCCCTGGCTGTAGCGCCCCAGGGCGTAGGCCTGCCAGTAATGCGCGTTGGCGTTGCCGGGCTCGGCGCGCGCCTGCTCGGCCGCGCGCTGCGCCACCTGCATGAACAGTTCCAGCCGCGTTTTCTCTTTGGGCTCGAGGTAGTTGGCATAGACGCAGGTAGCTTTGTTGGTGACGGTGGTGCCCGCGCCGCCGAGTTTCAGGCCGGCGTCGGCCGCCTTTTCAAACTGGCCGCTGTGCATCAGGGCCCAGGCCGACAACACTTTGGCTTCTTGGGGCAGTGGCTCCTGGTCGCCCGCGTGCAGCCGCTTCCAGTGGCGTTTGAGCCGAACGGCGTCAAAAGAATACTCGCTGGTGTACGCAAAGGCGTTCCATCGGGCCATGGCTGCTGTCTCCTCAAGGTGGCGCTGGCCGCCGGCAGCGCCGGTGGTGAGGGCGCTTAGGCGGCTTCATGGTGCCGAGTTTAAGGCACGGCGGGGCTGGTGTACGCCCCCGACAGCTTCATCAGGTGTGCGCGCTGGTCCGGCTCCAGGTAGGGCGTGAGCAGGTTGAGCACGTGCAGCGCACCGCGCATCAGCGCCGCCTGGGCACTGGCGGGCTCGAGTGCGTTGCGCGGGTCGCGCACGTATTCGTAGCTCAGCCAGTAGGTCAGCACCACCACCATGCTGGTGGCCGTGGGCTCGGCTTCGCGCAGGTCGATGCGCACGGCACCGGCGCGGTTCATGCTGTCGAGCATGGCCTTGATGGAGCGCGTCTTGTTCTTCAGCACGAACTGGAAATGCGTTTCCAGACGCCGGTTCTTGCTCAGCAGATCGTTGAGGTCGCGGTACAGAAAACGGTACTGCCAGATCAGCTCGAACAGGCTGTGCATGAAAAACCAGGCGTCCTCCACATCGCGCACGTCGTCGCTGGCGTTGAGCAGTTCGTTGAGCGACTTTTCGTAGCGGTCGAACAAGGAGTTGATGATCTCGTCCTTGGCCGGGTAGTGGTAGTACAAATTGCCGGGGCTGATGCCCAGCTCGGCCGAAATCAGCGTGGTCGAGACATTGGGCTCGCCAAAGCGGTTGAACAGCTCAAGCGTCACCTCCAGGATGCGCTCGGCCGTGCGGCGAGGGGCTTTCTTGGCCATCAAGCCTCAGGGCTGGCGACAGGTTTGGCGGCCTTGGCCGGGGCCTTCTTCTTGGCGGTGGGTTTGGCCGCTGCCTTGGTGGCTGCAGCTTGGGCCTTGGGCGCCGCTTTGGCGGCTGCCTTGGGCGCAGCGGGGGCCTTGGCCGAGAGCTTGTGCACGGCGGCGCTAAGCTCGTCAATGCGCGCGGTCAGCGCCTTGACATCCTTGGCCGAGGGCACGCCGAGCTTGCCCAGTGCCTTGGCCACGCGCTCTTCAAAAATGTTTTCCAGCTTGTCCCAGTGGCCAGAGGCCTTGGAGGTGATGTCGGTGGCCATGGTGCTCATCTTGTTGCTGGCTTCTGAAATTTTTTCTTCGGCAGCGGCTTGGGTTTTGCGCTGAATGGCGGTGCCTTCTTTCACCAGCGCCTCAAACGCCTTGGTGCCCTCGGCCTGGGCGCGGGTAAATGCGCCAAGTCCGGCTTGCCAGATTTGCTGCGCCGAATCCTTGACCGAGCCACTCAAATAGGCGCTCGGGTCGCCAGCCGAAGTGCTCTTGTGCAGTTTCTTGACCATCGGGGTTCTCCTCAAAAGTGCGGTGCCATGACTGTATGCGCAGTGTAGTGGGGTTTGTAGGTGGGGGGGTCTAAGTTGGGGGAGATTGTTGGGGCTAGGAAGATTGTTCTTGCCTTTCAAGCAAATCGGCGCTGGGTTAAACTCACCCGAGGCGACTCTCTCGCCGGAGTCACTGGCATGGTGCTGGAGATCAATCGTCAGTCAAAAATATATGGGCACGGCACCACCGCAAGCACTAATTAGCGGAACGCAGATTTTGCGACCGGCCCCCATTGTTTCAGTCTTGATTCGGACGATGGGGCGCGCCACACTCACGGATTCCATTTTTTCAGTCTTGACCCAGGACTTTACCGATTGGGAACTGCTGGTTGTAAATGCCAGCGGTCAGTCCTTGAATTCGCTACCTGAGCATGTGGCTGGCGCTATCACACAGCTGATTGAACCAGGTGAGCCATTGAACCGGAGCTCGGCCGCAAATGTGCTTTTGGATGCTTCTCGCGGCAAGTACGTGGTTTTTCTGGACGACGACGACAAATTTCTTTCAGGACACTTGTCAAAGCTTGTACAGTGCCTCGACGCCCATGAAGAACTGGTGGCCGCATACAGCGACACCCAGTGTCTGACGCAAACCGGCAGCTCAGGACAAGCAAGCACGAGCGTGATTGAGCGCGATTTTGATCCGGTGGCGCTTCAGCTTCAGAACTATCTTCCGATTCACTCTGTGCTTTTTCGCAAGGCCAGGGTATTGGAGCTTCCGGTCAGCCGTTTTGACCACTCGTTGACGCTATTTGAAGACTGGGATTTTTGGCTTCAATTGGTAGAGAAAGGACCATTCAAACGCGTACCCGGAGCCACGGCGGTTTACTTCTTGAGCGCCGATAGCGGATCGGGGCACGCACAGTCCAATACGGAGCGAACAGCCATGCTGACGTTGCTAAGTGCAAGGCAGCTTGAGCGCTGGCGAGCGCACGATGTCGCTGCTTTAATTGAGCACGACGCAAGAATCACGAATGCATTGGCGCATGAAAAGCAGGTTTCTGTTATGAATCAGCTGCATGTGCAGCAGTTGAACCTGCAGGTTATCCAGGCGCAGAGTAGTGTTAAAGAATTGCGCACGCAGGCTATTGAGCACGAGGCAGCTGTGGCGCATTTGCTTCAGCAAGCGACGCAGCGAGAGGATGACCTATCCAATTTGGTGGTGCAGGCGAAGCAACGGGAGGCGGTAGTGTTAGAGCTACTCGCGCAAGCGCAACAGCGTGAGTCAGACATCGACCAATTGGTAATGCAAATTCAGCGGGGCGAGGCGGAAGTCAAAGACTTGCTGGAGCAAAATAAGCAAAAGGGCGTCGTGCTTGAGCATAAAGATAAACAACTGCGCCAAATGCATGACCAAGTCGTGCAGCGTGACAGTGAAATCGGCCTGATGTACAACGAGCTTGGCAAATTGCAGGCGTACTTGCCGCAGCAGCGTGCCGAAATCGAAACGCTGGAAAATGTTCGCGTTGAACTGTTGCGGCAAATTGACACTATTCATCGATCACGCTCTTGGCGTGTAACGCGGCCCATGCGCGCTGTGCGGCATCTTGTAAATCGGTTCACCAGCAATTCCTCGCTGAAGCTCGCACGCACGCTCGTGCGAGCCGTCTGGGCGCAGGTAGTGAAGAATGGTGCGATCGGCTTCATACGCCGAATCCCCTCGTATTGGACTCATCGACATTTTTATTTCGCGGTTTTACGCAGCCGTCCTGCAACCGGCCATATCAACGCCTTCATCGCACAGCCTCCTGGTACGCGCGATCTGCGCATTCATCCCGACCTCACAGCGGTGCATGTCGCGGTAGACGCAAAAGTCTCAGTCGTCATCCCGACCTTGAATGCGGGTTGTGAATTTGTCTGGATGCTGCGCAAATTGAACGCCCAACTGGGTGTGCGTGAAATCGAAATCGTGGTTGTGGACTCTGGTTCGAGCGATGAAACGGTGCAGGTGGCGCGCGAAGCAGGTGCCAAGGTTGTCGAGATATTGCCGTCAGAGTTTTCGCACAGTTACGCCCGCAACCATGGGGCAGATCACGCGAGCGGCGATTACCTTCTGTTTATGGTTCAGGATGCCTACCCGATCGGAGACTATTGGCTCAACGGCATGTTGCATTACTTGCTTGAGCACGCGGATCAAAGTCTGGTGGCGGCTTCTTGTGCCGAGTACAGCCGCAGCGACAGCGACATGATGTATGACTCGATGATTCACACGCACTACCGTTTTCTGGGGTGTCTGGAATTTGATCGTATCGGCGAATATGTGGGTGATGATCACATGTCGCTGCGCTCACGCGGGCAACTCAGCGATGTTTCGTGCCTGATACGGCGTGATTGCTTTCAGCAATTCCGCTATAGGGGTGATTATGCAGAGGATCTTGACCTTGGAATACGGTTGATCAAGAGTGGCAAAAGAGTTGCCATGCTGGCGCATATCAAGGTGATCCACTCGCACAACCGTGCAGCCTATTATTACCTCAAGCGTTCATTTGTGGACGTCATTTTTCTGGTGGGCCTATTTGATGACTTTACCTACCCCCATTGCGAATCGCTTTGCGGTCTTCTGCGTGGTATCGAATCAGCTGCTGCTCTTGGTGCAGGGTGGCTGCAGCAACTTGAGAAGGACGAATATCGGGGTAATTTGAGCGAGCAAATTCGCCTGTGGATTGTGCAGGCGCGGCGCGCCGACCGTGCGACGCTGCTTGACGTCTCGGAGTTGCTGGGCGACGAGCGGCTCGATGCATTTGTCGGCGGTTTGACGGCTCGTTTGCTCGGGGGTGATGGTATGCAGGCCTCGACGCAGGTGAGCGACGAGGCGCTACGATTTCATGACACCTTCCTAGCGCGGTTGGAGCACTTCAACCAGTTTGCCGCCCAGGTCTACGGAGCGCAGGACGGGGTACTTCGCACAGAGGTTGGCGATGTCTTGCGTAAGACATTTGCCGCCGCCGCCGGATCGGCTCTGGCCTTCTATTGCCTTGACCATCGGTCACCGCAGGATCCGGCCTATGCCGTCGCCCAGCGGATTCATACTGAACTTGCGGCAGGTGTCTGATGCGCATTTTGTTTGTTCTCCACCAGTTTTTTCCAGAGTTTCATGGGGGAACCGAAAGGGTTGCGCTCAACCTTGCACACATGGCGCAGCGTGCCGGGCATTACGTACATGTACTGGCTTGCACAGTGGAGCCAGACAAGTGCGGTGGGGTGCTGTCAACCGAGCCGGTCGAGGGTTCGTATGCCACAACGGTTGAGGGCTTGCCGGTGTCGCTCCTGTCGCGGTCCCGTTTGCCTAGCGCTGCCGATATCAGTTTTGATGTTGACGCGCAATTGGTGGAGAGTTTGAGTGACTGGATGCGCGGCCAGCAATTCGATGTCGCGCACGTCATGCACACCATGCGCATGGGAAGCGCCGTGGCGGCTTTGCAGCGCTGCCGACTGCCCTATGTGCTGACGTTGACGGATTTCTTCTTGCTGTGCGCCAGAGTCAATCTAATTAGTGCTCAGAGTCAGCAATGCCCAGGTCCACAGGGCGGGCGTAACTGCGCCCGAGACTGCTGTGTACCGCCTTGGACTCCGGTTGGGTTTTCCAATCGGTTCTTGCAATCCCAGGCCATTTTGCAGGCGGCGGGAGCACGAGTGGCACCATCTGACTATGTTGCTCAGCGTTACCGCCACGCTTACGAAGCTCCACTAGTCCAGGTGCAGGTTATCGCTCACGGCATTGACCTGTTGGCCATGGGGGCCGCGTTGCAACTTGCCCGTCCTGCATCGCAGCCTCACGGCGGCCTGAAGCTGATATTTATCGGCTCCATCGTGCCTCAAAAGGGTCTTGAAGTATTGCTCAAAGCCATGGCGCTACTGCCAGGTACTGCAGTGCAACTTCAGGTCATTGGCGGCTTTTTCGGCGATCCAACATACCAGCGGGCAATCCGGAAATTGGCCGACGCCGACCCGCGTGTCGAGCTGGTTGGTGCCAAAAACGCTGCACAGGTGTTTCAGGCGCTAACATGGTCCGATGTGCTTTGCATTCCTTCCCTGGTTCCAGAGAGCTATTCGCTGGTGTTTCACGAGAGTGCGGCCGCTGGAGTGCCTGCGCTGGTATCCGATCTGGGTGCACCGGCACAGCAGGTGGAAGCGCGTGACTGTGGGCGAGCCATTGCCGCTGGCGACGCTCACGCTTGGGCAAAGGCCATTGACGATCTGGTCAGACACCCCGACACAATAAAGTCCTGGAAAGAAAAGCTCTTTCTGCCCTTGCGCATCGAGGAAGAAGCATTTTTCTACGAGTCGATTTACCAGCGCCTGCGTTTGCAGGAGAGCCCGTGAAATCGGCAGCGTCGGTTGCAGTCGTTGTTGTCAACTGGAACAGCGGGGGCCATTTGCGCACGTGCTTGCAGGCGCTGTGCAAACAAACCCATCAGGACTACAGCGTTGTAGTGGTTGACAACTCCAGTACCGATGACTCTGCGCGCAGTGTGGCCGAGATGGGTGACCCCAGAATCACGCTGCTGCAGTTGGAGCAAAACGTCGGCTTTGCCAAGGCCAACAATCTGGGAGTGCGGGCTTCGGGGCAGACGCCATGGGTTGCCTTGCTCAATCCCGATGCTTATCCCGAGCCTACTTGGTTGGCGGAACTGCTCGCCGCAGCCTCTACCTATCCACAGATGGCGGGTTTTGGCTCGCGCTTGATCCAGGCGCAAGCGTTAAACCTGAGTGACGGAACTGGCGACGCTTATCACTGCAGTGGGCGGCCTTACCGGCGCGACCATGGACGCAGCGTTGAGCGTTCGTGCCGGATCGCGGGTGAGATCTTCTCACCATGTGCTGCGGCAGCACTGTACCGGCGTGATTCCTGGGATGCCGCAGGTGGATTAGATGAGGATTTCTTTTGCTATTGTGAGGATGTGGATCTGGGATTTCGACTGCGTCTGGCCGGACTCGCTTTTTGGTATGTCCCGACTGCACTTTGCCTTCATGTGGGGTCCGCTGTTACGGGAAGGCGTAGCGATTTCTCCTGTTACTACGGCCAGCGCAACCTGGTCTGGACCTACACAAAAAATATGCCCTCGCCGCTTTTTTGGTTGCTGCTACCCGCCCATTTTGCGTTGAATCTGTTGGCGTTGGCAATGTTTACTTTGCGCGGTCAGGGCGCGGTAGTATGGCGCGCCAAAGCGGACGCACTTGGCGCACTACCCGAGGTGTGGAAGAAGCGACGCCAAATACAGGCGAGGCGGGTGTTGACCAGTGCGCAACTTTGGACGCTGCTTGACAAAAAAATCTGGCGTTGGCGTTGGCGTTAACGATGCTCCATGCAGTGCGGTTCAGTGCGAAGCAGAACCGTCCGCTAGGTTGGCCCCACGACGCGATGGACTGCGGTTGCGCCGGGTAGGTGCGCGGCAACCGTGCGCAGGCAGAGTTGGTGCCAGAAATCCATACTCGCGTCCAGCGTTAGGGGTGCATCCTCAGGTGCCGGTGGTGCAACCAAGTGTCGAGCGAGTAGCCAGGCATTGATAGGCAGCGGGCGGTCCGGGGCAACGTCACTCCCGCTTAAGGGCATGTCAAATACCTGCCCCAATGGAAAGCCGCGTTCATTCACAAATACCACGCCACTGTAGACCGCCTGCAATGCTGGATCCTGAATCAACAAATCGGCTAGTCGCGCAATGTGACCGGGGAGCACCCAGTCGCCAGCTTCGATCCACATGACATAAGTGCCCGCTGCGTTCCTGTGGCCCAGTGAGCGCAGTGCGGCCAAGTCCAGCGCGGGGTCTGCATGAACTCTACGCAGTGGAAAAGCGCCGCAGTGCTCAGGTACCTGCGAGGTATCACAACTGCTTTCAAGCAGCAGCACTTCGATATTCGGGTAGGTCTGTACGCCGATGCAATCAAGCGTTTCTGCCGGATGCGAGCCGCCCTTGCTATGGACCAAAACGGACACCAGTGGCAAACTGGGCCGCATCGATAGCGGCAACGGTTGCGAGCCCAGCGAAACGCAGTTCAGCAGGTGGCGCTGCGTGGGAGCGTTCAACTCTGCTTGGTTGAAGACCAAGTAGGCTTCTGCGTACAGCACGTCTTTGGGTAGGGTATAGCTGCGAAACTGGTTGAGCGCAAGAATATGTCGGCTGTAGTCCTGCTGCGCAAGTTGGGATGCGAAGCATTGCATCGCCTGTATTTTGCGTTCGATCGTCTGTGTCAGATCAAGTAATACGTTGGGCCGCAGTGGCGCGCCCACTTCATAAAATGCCAAGCGTACCGGTCCGGGTGCACGTCGAACGGCCTCCACCGCCAAGGTTGACGCCTGCCGATGGTCTGGATGTACTTCCCACGGCGAGGGAGCGTACACCAGATCCGCACCTTGTACTGTGATCTCGTTAACGATGCGCTCAACCAGGGTATCGCTGCATTGCAGGCCGCGATCAGGCAAGCCCCAGAATTGTGGCTCGCCATAGCCCACAACCTGCGCTGCGGCACGGCTCTCGCCTTGCCTTTGCATTGCATCTGCGTACTGGGCACCGTCGGTCAGAATCACGACTCGCACCGGCACACCGCCGACCACATGTGACCGGATCGCGCCCCCGCAGCCAAAAACCTCGTCATCTGGGTGCGGCGCCAAAACCAGTACCTGTCTGGCCGGTACAGTCGTGATTGCGTGATAGGGTATGAGGTCAGATTCCACCAGGGCTCATTGGTCGGGTTGGGAGCGTTGCGTTCAATGATAGCGGGTGACCAAGGTTGCAATGAATGCATATAGCGACGCAGTACCGAAGAAAGCGAGCGCGGCCCTTGAAAAATTGATATTCCACCGTGGCAGTCCTGCTGGAGTGGCGTCAAGCGCATAGGCCAGCAAAATGGCCGGAACCAGAAAATAGCGCCCCTGCACGCCTTGGACTGTTGCCGCCGGGTACGGGGTCCAGGTTACCAAAAGGGCGGCAAAAACCAGAGTGGCACAAGCCAAAGCCAATAGCGCCAACATAAGACGGGTACCCGCGGGACGTGCCCGCCAGTTGCTACTGATCGCCGCCACGCCACAGACTAACAGTGCGCACCATAGCGCGGGGTAAGCGGTGGACGGGAGCGCGGTATCGAGCCACCCCAGAATGCCGATGAACGAATGCTGATAAAACTCAAACAGCTTTTCGTTGCTTAGTGAAGCGGAAATTACATCCACCAAGGCCCATGGCGTACTGGTGTAGTAGCGAACCAGTTCGCCGGTCGAATGGTCGCGGACAATCCGCAAATCCACGGTGCTGTACATGGCATACCCGGTCCAGGCGACCGTCAGCGCGCCCACCAAGCAGGTGCCCCAGAAATAGGTGGCTGATCTTCTCTGCCAGGCCAGGTACAGCGGCAAGCACAACATGGGGAGTAACTGGGCACGACTGGTTGCCAGTAGCAGCACACCGAAGCCCAGTGCACTGAAGTGCAACCGCGAAATAGGGGTTGGCTGATTTACGGTGCGAACAAACAGACTCAGCACCCAGACCGCAAGGCAGTTCGTCATTCCATCAAGCGTAGGTGAAAGCAACTGAAACAGGCTCATCGGTAGCATCAAAAGGGCTAGCACCAGAGGATTGGGCGTATGCAACTGCACTGCCCCCGCCAGTAGCAGAATGCAAACCAATAATGTGCACCAGCGTGTCAGTCGGTATGAATGCATGATGGTCAGATTGAGCGCGCGTCCTGCCAGCAAACCAACCGCTTGCGGTGCGTACACCAAGGGCATGTAATAGCCGGTGCCCGCCAGTGCCACAAACTGTGTGCGCTGGCTCCAACGCAGTTGTTGCAGCGCCGACGTTTCGGCATCGCTCATCCGTGCCTTGGCGTCGACGGCAATGGTAAACAGGTACGGCGTCCAGAATGCAGCCAATTGGGAATCAACTTGACCTCCGGAGCTTGATCCGGCGGGTGTTGCCAGAGTGAACTCACCTTTGGAGACAAGGTAGGCTCGTGCCAGATGGCTGTGCTCATCGGGCGACTGCAGCGGCGGAATTAGCTCGGCTATGCCGGAGCACAGCAGTAACAAAAGTACCCAGAACACAGCCCGAAATCGCCGGGCCCAAGGCCAATGTGCAAGATTCACTTCAAGCCTACCGAAATCCATACGCCCACGCTGATGACCAGTGCTCCCACCAGCGTTTGCCAGCGCAATGGCTCATCTAGAACCCAATGTCCCATCAGAGGGACAAAGAAAAACGCCAGCGCCACAAAAGGGTAGGCCGAATGCAGCGGCACCTGGCGCAGCAACGCCACCCAGAAGGCTGTCGCCAAACCGTACACTACCAAGGCGCTGGCCAGGTAGGGATTGAGCACAACCTGCTGCAACGTTGACTGCGTCGCGTGCATTTGCAGCGCAGCCAGCTTGAACAGTACCTGGCCCACCGACAGTGCCAGCACCGTCAGAACCAAGAATACAGTGTTTTGAAGCGACAACGCGGACTCCTTGTGCCAGACCTGGCTTTCCCGCAACAGGGAAAACAGGCACAGTCTACCCAAACAAACCTCACTCCGTTCCAATTCGTTACAGTACGCTCCATTCAATTGTTAACGGAGCTCTGCGCATGAACAACACCTTTGTGGTCATACCTGCCTGGAATGAGGAGGCGGTGATCGCAGACGTTGTGCGCAGTGTGTTGAGCATTTGCCCACAAGTGGTTGTGGTTGATGACGGATCGGTGGACCAGACCGGCGAGCGCGCGCTCCTGGCCGGCGCGCACGTGCTGCGCCACCCTTTTAACCTGGGGCAGGGCGCAGCGCTGCAGACCGGAATCGACTACGCATTGCGCAATCACGCCGCCCACATCGTGACCTTTGATGCCGATGGGCAACACGATGTTGATGATATTCTGGTCATGCGCGCCGCGATGGACAAAACCGGGGTGGACATTGTGCTGGGTAGTCGGTTTCTGGGTCAGGCCAACAAGTTGCCACGCCTTCGCAAATGGGTGCTCAAGGCTGCCATTGTGTTTACCAACCTGTCGTCGGGACTGCGACTCACCGATACCCACAACGGTTTGCGACTGCTCAGCCGAGGGGCAGCACAACGCCTGCGCCTTCGGCAAAACCGCATGGCGCACGCTTCGGAAATTCTCGACCAGATCGCCGAGTTGCAAATCAGCCTCGTCGAAGTCCCGGTAAACCTCAGTTACACCGCCTATTCCACGGCCAAGGGCCAAAAGACCTCGGGATTATTGGCCATACTGTCAGACCTCTTTTTCGGGAGAATCTCGAGATGATGGCGCAAATACTCCTGACGCTGGCACTGGTAGCGATACTGCTATACGCCATAGCGCAGCGGCCAAAAATACGGGTGTTCCGACTTGCTATTGCCCTGTTGTCGCTGGGTGGTTTGGTCGTGGTTTGGGCCCCAGAACTATCCACCAGAATTGCCAATCTGCTGGGGATAGGACGTGGTGCCGACCTCATCAGCTACATCTGGATCGTGATGTCCTTGATCCTTGCAATCAATGTGCATATCCGGTTGCGACTGGAGTCCGAACGGGTGACACAATTGGCGCGTGAAATTGCCATCATCAATGCAAGACTCCCCGAGTGAAGATCCCGGCATCGAAGCACTGCGCGGCTTTGCCGCGATGCTCGTAGTCGTCACCCATTACGCGCACCTGCTCACGCCACAGCCTGGTACCTGGGCCTTCTCCAGCACTGGCGTGGATCTGTTCTTTGTGCTCAGTGGTTTTGTATTTGCACCTTACCTGGTTGGTAAGCCGTTGCCAATTGGGCCCCATCTGGTGCGGCGTTTCTTTCGCATGTATCCGCTTTACCTTTGCGCCTTGCTTCTCTACGTTGCACTCAAGAATTCGGCAGACGGAGCGTGGCAGCATATTGGCGTGCACCTGCTGATGGCCCACACCTTGCAGTCGCAGGAAATAGCCTTTTTTTACAACCCGGCTTTCTGGAGTCTGCCTCCGGAAGTGGAGTTCTATTTGCTGTTGCCGTTACTGGCATGGTTGAGTCGGCGCATCGGGTTTGGGTCGGTCTTGCTGCTAGCGCTGGCGATGCATCTTGCACTGGTGTTTTATCCTGATGCCACCACTACGGGCGTAGGCTTGCGCGCGGTGGCCAGCGTGCATTTTCCTGGCCTGTTGATCGAGTTCTTTCTGGGTACTCTGGCCTATGCATTGGTAAAACGCAACGCCTTTACGCAAACGCGATGGGGCGGCATGGTCTTGGGTCTGCTGGCTATTTTGGCCCTGCTTGGCGCGTTGTTGGTGTTTTCGCGCTACCTCGCAAGCGGCACTGTGGCCGCTTCGCCCGTGCCCCTGTGGGTGAGCGGCAATATGGGTTTGATGGCTGCCGGGGGGTACATGTTCCTGGTGGCCTGCGTTGCTGACCGCTGCCGCACGCTATCGCACGGGTGGGTAGGGGTTTGTCTGTGGTGTGGCCGTTTGAGTTACGGCATTTACCTGTTCCACAACGCCAGTCTTCCCTTGGTTGCCAGGTACGCGCCGGGCTTGGATGGAGCGTTGGCGCTCGGGGTCAATGTTGCGTTGACGCTGTTGCTGGCGTGGGTAGTGCATCGCGCCATCGAAGCACCCTTGCGTCAATGGGGGCGAAAACTTGCCAATACCCTCACGGCGCCACCCGTGGCGCGCACCTGATCAAGCGCTGCGCTCAAACGCGACCCAGCGCTGCGCCGTGCTCGCCTGTGGTGAGCGCAACAGCGCCACATAGCGCCCCGGCTCCAGCAAGGCCCACTCGGCATCGCTCCATGTTCCAGAGTCGCCGTTGTGCGGTCGAAAAATGGCTGGCACCATCTGCACCAGCGGGCTAAACGCCAGCACATCGCAATTGTCGGTTTGCTGTGCAAATTCCGACGCCGTACGCAACGGCCCTTGCAGCACTTCAAACCAGCGCGCCGCCGCAACCGGTTGGCTCCAGCGATCAAGCCAGCGCAACTGACCCGTCGCGGCAAAAAACACAGGGAAGTTTTTGTCAAAGTAGCGGTTGCGCGAGGCGGTCATCAACTCCGCCTTGTACGCTTTGTGGCGGTAGCCATGCACCGCTTGGGCATTCGGAACCAGGGCCAACCGATAGCCCTGGCGACGCAATCGCAAAGACAAGTCACTGTCTTCGTAAAACATGAAGAAATCCGGGTCAAACAGTGTGCTGTTGGGTGCGATCGCATCGCGGCGCACCAGCAGTACGGCGCCAGTCAGAAAATCAACGTCAAACGGCAACGGTGATGCGTATTGCTGGCGCATGCGTGCAAGGTGCTTGCCTGCTTGCCAGAAGGCAAGGCGCCTGCAGTGCAGCGCTGCCGCCGCGCGTACACTGGCCCATGGCGACTGAACAATATCGTGGGGAATGACAAAGGACTTTTCGTCGTTCCAAAACATGAGTGGCGAAACCGCCGCGAGGGCAGCATCGTGTTCCAGTGCCGAGGCCAGTGCCGCAATGGTCTCGTGCGCAATGCGTGCATCAGGGTTGAGCAATAAAAAGTAGGTGGAATCGGACCTGGCAAACGCCAGATTGCAGGCGCGCCCAAACCCCAGGTTCTCTGGTGAGGTGAGCAAAACCACCCCGGGCATTGCGGCGATACCGGCCTGCAATTGCTGCGCCTGTGCTGTGTCTACACTGTTGTCAACCAGCCAGATCGTGCCATGGGTCCAGGGTACCAGGCGTTCCAGTGCTTGCAGCGTATCGTCCGCGCTGCAGTAATTCACAATGGCAATGTCAATTGTTGGCGTTGTCATCGGCGGCGCTTTCGACCAGCGGCATGTGTGGTAGCAGGTCTGCTGCCCACCACCCACCAGGATGGGCCAGGATGGCTTGCGTCAGAAACTGGTACACCCGCTCAATCGTCTGGGGGTCGTCTGCGCTGCCGATGGTACAAAGCTCCAGGGAGTAGTGCCCTGCGCCCTGGTACCGACATACGTAACCGCCCAGATCGCTATGGGTGCGTTGCGCCAGCCGCAAGGCACCACCAGCCAGCGTGCGCATGCCGCCCAGAAAATCTACCGTCATGGCCGCCCCTTGGGGCAACACCGGCGCGTCGGCCAGCACCACCAGCGTCTCGTGGTGCTCCAGCATCCGGTAAAACGGACGCAGACCCACCTCCATGTCAAGTACCTTGCCGCCGTTGAGGTAATGCTCCAGGCCGCGGTACTTCTGATCAAAATGGCGCGATACTGCTGCGTCCACGCGCGGGTCTTTGGCTACCGCTGACGACATTGAATTCAAGCGCCAACCCGTAGCCTGCGCCAGAAACGCAATGCCCAGGTAAAAGCTTTCAAAGTGCGGCGTGAGTAGCACCAGTCCCCGCGCGCGTTTCGGTTGGAGCGATGCCCACGCTGGAGGATTAAATTGGCAGCGCAGCGCGCCCAAGCGACGTGCAGCCACCCAACAAGCCTCCAGTTCATCGCGCGACTCCTCCTCAAAACGCTCGCGGCTCCAGCGTGCGAGTTGGGCTTGCGTATAAACACCGGGCAATTTGGAAAATCCGAGATGGCTCTGGCGCAGGATATGTCGAAATCCCAGCGCCACCGAACGCCAGTCGCGCCCCATAGCTGCGTTCACGGAGCCGCGCACCGAGCCCAGTGCAAATGCTAGCGCCCTGGGCAGGCGTGCCAAGATAGGCAGGAAATAGGCGTAGTCAAGGTGATGCAGCCAGCGCAGCAGCCGCCATTTCCAGGCATGCCCGGTGGCGCGCAAAGATGCAACCATTGTGTTGTTCACCGCTGCCTGCCCCCAAGGGCATGGATGAATGCATCCACGTCTCCCGGCTGTTTGATGTCAAAACAGGGCGTCGACAGCGGCAACCGGTGTGCCCACTTATGCTCAAACACTTGGGCGCTTTGGCTAATGCGCCGCGCCAGGGGCTCGGTAACAGGCCCGGTTGCAGGCGTGTCGGACCAATGCTCGCAATAGGCATCAAGTACCACGCTTTGCATCCCCGCCTGCTGTGCCTGGAGCACCAAGTCGGTGGCGTAAAAGTCAAAACACAGCCGCTCATCAAGCTGCAAACCACTGTCCACCCGTACCGCAAACAGCAGTTCATCCAGGCTATCAACTGCGCACGGCAATGTGGCGGGCTCGTGCAGCAACTTGCCGCGGTCGAGCACGTGACCGGCTCGCTGCGCTGCGCCGCCGGCACCGGTCAGCCCATACACCCCAGCTACGGCCATGTCGGGAAACTGCGCCTGGGCCTGCTGCAGTGCTTGCACAAAGTGTCTGTCCCACCCCTCAGGCAAAAACACATCCTGGTGAACCCATACCAGCCACTGCGCACCCGCTGCGCCAGTTTGCATGGCACCATTGAAGGCCTGCGCTGCGCTGCTGCAATTCCAGTGCGCAGACAGGTGCCAGTCGCCCACGCGCAGGCAAGGCGAGGCCATCAGTCGACGCTCGAAAACATCAAGTCGACTGACGCAAGTAACAAACGCCAGCGTCTTCGCCTCAGTAGGGTTACTCATAAAAAGTCGGTATCCCCCCCCATCAGCCACCACCGCCTCTGCGCCATCGCTGGCGCAGGTGTAACCGACGCAGTTGGCATCCCAATACGTGCTGCCACCGACTGGTGTGACACTTCTTGCGAACCGATGCAAGCCAAGACTGCCGGTGAGACCCACGTAGTCAAGCCCTGCGCTCCCATATCCAAGGCGGCACGCAGGCACATGTAGCGGGCTGCCACTAGCGCGTCAGGTGGGCCAATCCAGTCCAGCCACTGAGCGCGCGGTTGGTTTGCGTTTGGTGGTGCCAACACGGCAATCCCGCTGGCGCGCGTGCTCCAAGGTCGACGCAGTTGTAAAAACATGTGTCGCGCGGAAGGGCGTTGAGCATAGCGCCAGCGAACATGACGGGCATCACGTACCCCAATAGAGTAACTCGCGGTAGTAACTTGCATTGCTTCCCATAAATGGTCGACGGTTGCGTCAAATTCGGGTGTACTGACCATTAACAAATCGGAGCGCCAACACCAAGGAAAAGTTGCGGCGCTAAGCCCCTTTTCGACTGCATTGCTGTCCCACTGTACCTCCAGCATCGTTCCAGCATCGGCCAACAGTCCCAAAGTCACGGCTAGGCGCAAATGTCGGTCGCTCGGAAATCCAAAACCATCTGCATACCTGTTTCCCGCACCCAAGCGCGATGTGTACAAGGCGCGTGAGACATGAAAAAAAGGCCCATGACGTGTCAGTACACCGCGCCACTCAGGTGCCACCATCACGTCGCCAATCTGTATATCAGAAGAAGGGAGACCTTGGTGAAAAAAATCCCGGGGGATAGCGCCACAGTGCGCGATCATCTGTCCCCCGAGCCAAATGGCGGTGGCGTTGCCGCCCTTGCTTCCATATTTCCATTCAAACCATGCGGCATCCAACTTGGAACCAAATACACGCTCATGCAATTGCACTACCTGAGATGCGTCCTGCGCAACAACGTCGCGCAACACCAAGTGTTGCCCAGCCAGCACCAGATTGCTGGCGTTTGAGGTGTTCAATTCGAGTGCCATGTATGCGCCAAAGTCACAACGCCCTGCTCCAACCCCTGCTGCGTCACGTTCAGCACCACGCTACGCATCACCAACTCATAGGGGTGGATGCCGTCTTCGGTAATTAGGAAAGCCGTAACTTCGTAGCGCCCCTTGAGCAGCGCCATTTTTGGAAACACTATGCGCGAGCGCCCATGCCCGTTTGCATCCACCTGCCATGCAACGGCTTCATTGGTCGAAATGGCACTAGTCACGGTGCGCCCGCCACTGTCCGATATACCATATGCCACGCCGGGGGCGGGCAATGCCGGGTCAATGCAGAACTCCATCACCAGTGTCAAATCACTCTGACCCGAGCGCAGTGCAATCTCGTTGCCGACCTGACCATCGGCGTAGGCGGTAACCTTGAGAATACGTCCCGACCCTGGCGGCGGTGCCACACCCGGCGCGGCGTCGGCCAAGGTGGCAACCGGTAGCTTGGCGCTTGCGTCCAGGCTGGCGGAGTAGGCGCTGGTGACCTCGGCAACCGGACCCTGCATCTTCAGTGCCCCCTGTTCAATCCACAAGGCGCGCGAACACAGGACCTCAACCTGGTACATCGAGTGCGAACAAAACAGGATCGTCTTGCCGGCATCGCGCAGTTGCATGATGCGTTCAAACGACTTGCGCGCAAAGGCACCGTCGCCCACCGAGAGCGCCTCGTCAATTACCAAAATATCGGGATCCACGCTGGTGGCCACTGCAAACGCCAGCCGCATGAACATGCCGCTCGAGTAGGTCTTGACCGGCTGGTCAATGAAGTTGCCAATGTCGGCAAACGCCAGAATCTCTGCCAGGCGGGCGTCCACTTCCGCGCGTTTCAAGCCCAGTATGGCCGCGTTCATGTAAATATTCTCGCGGCCCGTGAAGTCCGGGCTGAAGCCGCCGCCCAGCTCCAGCAACGCAGCCACACGTCCGCGCACCTGCAGCGTTCCGGTGCTGGCCGACAGCGTGCCACACACTAGTTGCAGCAAGGTCGATTTGCCCGCGCCATTGCGCCCCACAATGCCCACCACCTCGCCCGGCTGTACGCTCAGGTCCAGGTCGCGTAGCGCCCAAAAATCGCGCCCGTAGTGTCGCCAGCGGCCCCAAAGCAACTGCTTGAGCCGGTCTGCTGGCTGGTCAAACAGGGTGTAGCACTTTCCCAGGCCCCGTGCCTGAATTGCCGCTTCGTGCTGGGACTCAAACGACATCGGCAAAGCCTCCCCGCACGCGCTGGAAAAAAGCCGCTCCGCCAGCAGCCATGGCGGTGCAGGCTGCAAAGTTCAGCGCCAACCCGCCCCAGTCGGGCCAGTGCCCGGCCAATATGACGGCGCGGGTATCGGTCATCACCCCCGCCAGTGGATTCATCAACACCCAGGCTTGCCATTGTGGTGGCAGCGCCTCTACCGGGAAAAACACCGGGCTCAGAAACATCAGCACACTCAAAGCCATGCCCACCAGTTGGTCCACATCGCGCACGTAGGTGCCAATGGCAGCCAGCCACCAGCCCAGGCCCAGCACCAGCGGTACCAGCGGCAGCCACACCAGTGGCAAAGCCAGCAAGGTGATGTTCAGCTGCGCCTGCTCCCAAGCCCCCAGCACGCCCAGCATTACCAGTGCAATGCCCAGATGTACCAGCGCAGCCACCAAGTTCACCCAGGGCAACACTTCCAGCGGGAACCGCACCTTCTTGACCAGATGCGGCTCCGCCAGAATCAAGCCTGGCGCGCGGTTCACACATTCGGCAAAAAAGTTGAAAATCGCCAAGCCTGCGTACAGGCGCAGGGCAAATGCCAGGTTACTTTCATCCACTGCGGCCCAGCGCACCTGAAAGATGTTTCTGAACACCAGCGTGTACACCGCCAGCATCAGCAGTGGCGTGAGCAACGCCCAAGTCGTACCCAGCCACGACTGGCGGTAACGCGCATGAATGGCACGGCTGGCAAATTGCCAGATCAGGCTGGCATGTTGCCACGGAAGTAAGTAGGACAAAAATGTATTCACAGCAACTCAGGCCTTGGGTGGCTCGACGCGGCCTTCTGCAATATCTTTGAGCATGGCAGCGTTGGTCACTTTGAGCGTGTTGCCCTCGCGCACCAGAATCGTGTGGAAAAACAGCACGTGAAATGCGCGGGTCACAGTCTCGCGGCTCGCGTTGATCATAATCGCCAGTTCCTGGTGCGTTGGCGCGTTGTCAATGTGCACCTGTGTCCCCAGTCGGCTTTGCGGCAATTGTTGCAGCAGCACGCAAAGACGCTGAAACGGGTTAGGCAAGCCCAGCAGGGTGCGTTGCGCCGTAACCAGTCGCACCCGCTGCGCCAACCGCACCATCACTGCGCGCGCCAACTCGGCGTGGCTGAAAATCAGGTCCCGCGCGGCACGCGCCTCCAGCACGGCAACTGTCGACTTTGCTGCCGCCACCACGAACTCCGAGGCCGCCTGTCCATCCACCACCGAGAGTTCGCCAAAATAGTCGCCAGGGTCAACGAAATAGAGCCCTACGCTGCGCCCATCCACCGTAAAATCAACCCCCTGCAAGCGGCCTTCAACCAAAAAGCCCAATTCCTGGTTTGGGCTGTCCTTGGACATCACCATTGAGCGTCGCGCAAACGAGCGCAAAGTCATCGCCGCTGAAAGGTCGGCCAAAGACTCCTTGGGCAGCGGTTGCAAGAGGGGAAATTGCGCAAGCAATTGGGGTGAAACGGGCATGTCCGGCAAGTTTACAGTGTCCCCTGCGCGCGCAAGATGTGATCCTGGACACACGATTTACGCAAAAGGCGTGAGAAAATCGCGCTCCCACCATTCGGACTATTACGCCAAAAGGTGCCCCATGAGACTTACTGTTAAAACCCTTTTTTGTTCCCTGTTGCTGAGTGGCTTTGCTTCGCTGGCTGTTGCCAGTGCAGCACCGGCCGTGGTGGGTGACGCAACCCTGGTCATTGGTGTGGCACACGTTATTTCTGGCGACGGATCGGGCCGCCTGGTTGAGCGCGGCACTACCGTGCGCGAGGGCGACCGCGTCGAAACCGAAGCCGGGGGGCATGTCCACCTGCGCTTTGTCGATGGTGCACGCGTTGCAGTGCGTCCGCTGAGCCGCCTGTTGATTGAAAACTACAGCCACTCCGACACACAACCCGCGCTCAACAGCATCCGGTTCCGGCTTGACGAAGGTGTGGTGCGCTCCATCACTGGCAGTTGGGGTGAGGCCGCGCGCGACCGCTTCCGCCTGAATACCCCGGTGGCAGCCATTGGCGTCAAAGGTACCGACTTTGTGGTCACTGCTGACCTGGACAAGACTTTTGCGGCGGTGTACACCGGCGCCATCGTGCTCTCGCCCCTGTCGCCGTCCTGCCAGAGTACGCTCGGTCCTTGCGAGAGCGGTTTTGAGAAGTCGCTGTCTGAAACTATGAAGGGGCAAATGATTGCCCTTTATCGGCAAGATGCCTCGCCCCAGATCGTGGCGCTGGTTGAGGGCTTGACGCTCAACCGCAGCCGCGATGTAGTTGTGGCCATGGCAGCGGCTGACCGCGCCGACAAAATCGTCACGCGCCCCAGTGCCAGCCTCTCGACCACGGTGGCAGATGCGGCCCCTGACAAAACCCTTATCGCCGCCTCCAGCATCGTCAAGGTGCCTGACGCGCCCGCCCCGGTGGTAGCGCCTCCGGTGCCAACTGTTCCCCCGGCGCCCGTTGCTCCGGTGCTCCCCGTGATCCCGCCTGCGCCCGTGGTTCCTGACCCGCCTGCCGCAGTGGTCGTGCCGGTGGTCGAGCCACCCCAAGTCAAACAACTTGCCTGGGTCGCGTACCCGTGGACCAAGCCCATGAGTGGCGATGTGCTATTGCAAACCCTTGACGCTGTCAATGCGGCTGGCCGCGCCAGCGTTGCAGGTAACGGCGCCTATGGCTTGTACCGCGACCCTTCCGCCAGCAACACCCTGGTTGCAACCGAGGCCACGGCGCAGTTCCGTCTGGCTGCGGGCTCTGGTCAACTGATCATGGCCGAAGGCCGCCTGGTTGAGGCAGTGCGCGTTACCGGCGGCAGCCTCAATGTGGACTTTTCGCGCGCCACCTTTGACACCAAGCTCAATATGAGCAGCCCCACGTTGGGCGCTGACACCCTCGCTGCCAGCGGCCTGGTGCGCCCTGATGGCGTCATCTTGAGCCAGACCGGGAGCGGCTCGGTGGTCGGAGCCATGAGCCTCGACGGCAAAGAAGCGGGTTACTCCTTTGAGAAGGCGGTTTCTGCGGGCACCGTCAACGGCATTACCCTGTGGGGCCGGTGATTGTCCCGACTGTTTTCCGCGCTTCGGCCGCAGTGGGTCGTCTGGGCTAGTCTGTTACTGGCCTTGCTGGCTTGGGCCGCGCAGTTGGCGCTTGCGCCCGGCTGGCTGGACCAGGTGGAAGAGCGCTCCAGCGACCTGGCCTGGCGCCTGAGCGCCGACCGGCGTGACGAGCGCCGCGTCATCGTCATCGATATTGATGACCGCAGCCTGGCCGAAATCGGCCCTTGGCCCTGGCCACGTGCTGCGCAGGCACGCCTGATGCAGCAGTTGGCCAATGCCGGGGCGAGCCAGCAAATTTACGACATCGTTTTTACCGACCCACGCCCCGACGACGACGCCCTGGTGCAGGCCGTCAAGCGCTACAAACCCGTGCTGGCACAGGTCTTTGCTTTGGAGCAGGGCGGGCAGCCCACGTTGGGCAAACTCGCTGGGGCGCTGGACTGGCCTGCCTGCGCCGCGCCGTTTGCTACAGCTACCGGTTACCTTGCCAATTTTGACGCGCTTGCCGACGCACGTGTGGGCCACATCACCCCGCGCGTTGCGCGCGACGGCCTGGTGCGCCACCAGCCAGCCGTTATTTGTTACAAGGGCCGCGCCTATCCGGCGCTGGGCCTGGCCGCCGTTATGGCGGGCACGGGCGAATCGGCTCTGGTGCTGCAGCGTGGCGCGGGCCCCACCGACGCGCCTTGGCACATCAGCTTCACAGCGCTCGGGCAAGACGGCGTTGCGCTTGATGAGCGCGGCGACCTGCGGGTTGCTTGGCACCTGCACCCTGACAGCTTTATCAGCCTCAGTGCTGCAGATGTGTTGGCTGGCCGGGTGCCTGCGGGCCTGCTCAAAGGCGCCTGGGCGTTGGTGGGTAGCACGGCCTTTGGCCTGAACGACTCCATTGCCACGCCATTTGGCGGCACCGCTGCCGGGGTGCAGGTGCATGCCCAGGTAATTGCGGCGCTACTGGACGGCCGCACCCCCTATACGCCGCGCATGGCGCCGGTTGTGCAGGTGGCCGCAGCCTTGCTGGGGATTGCGCTCCTGCTGGCATTGCGCCGCCGGGTCTTGCCGGTATATCTTGTCCCGCTGGCTGCGGTTGCCTGGGGTGCTTTGCTTTGGCTGGCGCACGCGCTGCTGCTTACGCGCATGGCGCTTGCACCGGGCTGGGTTCACCCTGCGTTTTATGTTGCCGTGTCAGGGTTGTTTCTGGGGGTGCTGGAGCACGCCAAGAGCCGCCTTGACCGTGATCGCCTCTACTCCCATCTTTCAAGTTACCTGCCCGCACCTGTGGCGGCTGCTTTGGCGTTGCAGCCCCCCAGCAGCGCCATCAAGGCCAGCACCCAGCAGGTGTCGGTCATGTTTGCCGACATCCGCAACTTCTCGCGCTACCTGGACGCCCGCCCGCCCGAAGAGGCTGCCGCCGTGCTGCACGCTTTTTTTTCGGTGGCTACGCGGGTGGTGCAAGTCCATGGTGGCGTAATTGAGGCGTTTCAGGGCGACGCGGTTATTGCCGTGTGGAATGGTGAGCCCGGAGCCGGCGCGACCGATGCCGCGGGCCACGCCCAGCGTGCATTGCAAGCCGCCATTGCTCTGCAAGAAGCCATTCGTGGCGTGCTGCCCGACCCCGCCCCCGAAGGGCTTGAACCTCTGGCTCTGGGCATTGGCGTGGAAACTGGCCCGGCCATGGCCGGCTCATTTGGCCTGGCCAGCCGCCGCACCCACATGGTAATGGGGCGCACCGTTACCATTGCCAGCCGCTTGGTAGAACTTACGGCTGAACTGGCCCACCCCATTTTGGTGGGCGAGGGGCTAGCTGGGCAGCTTGGTGGTGCCGGGTTGGAGTCCATGGGGACGTTCCTGCTTGAGGGCATGCGCAGTCCCCACCACATTTATGCCTACCCCTTGGTACGTGCGCCCCGGCTTGATGCGTAAGCTGTTGCAAGTGTGGGTGCTGGTTGCGCTGGCCGGTTCGGGCAGTGCATTCGCCGCTTGTGAGCCACCGCCCGTACCGGACCAACCCACCGCAAGCCAAATCAGCGCTGCGGTTGACATCTTGCTGCAGGGCCTGGCGCAGTGCCAAAAAAGCGCGCCCTGGCTAGCCACCCTGGGCCACTACCTTAATCGCCAAGGGCGCTACGCCGATGCGGCCGACCACCTGGAGCGTGCACTCATGCTGGCGCCCGAGCTGCAAAGTGCGCAACTCGACTACGCCCTGTCTCTGGCTGGTCTGGGCGACACTGGTGCGGCCAGTGCCCTGGTGCGCGACTTGCTGGCTACCCCTGGTCTACCCGAGCACCTGCGCCCCATCCTGCAACAACAGGTGGCACAGTGGGCAGCGCCCCGTGCGGTGACGCAAGGCTGGCAATCGCGTGGCAGCATCAGCACCCGCCTGGGGTGGGACAGCAACCTGCTGGGCTCGCCCAACCTGGACACCTTAACGCTTACCGTCTTGGGCCAGAACGTGGTGCTACCGCTGGACGAAAGCTACCGCCCCGTGCCCGGCGGCTATGTGCGCGCCGACGCCCAAATGCATTTACAACGCACCGACCCCGACGGCGTGCAGTGGCAGGCGCAAGCCGCATTGCGTACCCGGCGCAGCCCCGGCCTGGCGCTGGCCGATTCGAGCCAGCTGGATGCGCAGCTTGAGCGCAGCAACTACCAGCTTAGCCCCGGCAGTGTGGGCCAGCGCAGCGGCAGCTATACAGGCGTTTCAGTTAGCGCGTTGGACGCCCAGGCCGGCACACACTACCAGGCGATGGGCTTGGCAGCGGGCTGGGGCCAGGACATATCGGTCCAGGGCAGCGCCCCGGCGTGCCAAACCCGCGTGGGGCTGGAGTTGCAAGAGCGCCGTTACACCAGCAACCCCCTGCTCTCAGGTCGCTATAGCGGGCTGGCTGCAGCCTGGTCTTGCGCGCCGCTGGGCCGCGCCCAATGGCTGCTTGCTCTCAAAACCGGCCTGGACAGCGCCAGCACCTTGGAGCGCGCTGGGGGCGACCAAAGACAGACCACACTGCGCGTGGCAGGCTTTATGCCGCAGGCTGTAGGCGCAGACGGGGGCCGCAGCTACTGGGTGGCAGATGTGGAGCTTTCACTGGCCCAAGACCGCAGCCCCTACAGCGCACTATTGGAAAGCGGCAGCCCACGCACCCTGCAGCGCACCACCGTACGCCTGGAGCACCAGCGCAGCGTGGGTGCCACTTGGCAATGGGTGCTTGGGGCCGAGTGGACCGCACAGCAATCCAACCTGCCGCTGTTTACCAGCCAAAGCTGGGGGCCGTACACCACACTGCGTTGGGGCTGGCAGTGACGGGCGTGCTGTTGTACGCGCCCAACACATCGCCAAAAAGGCGGCAAATCCGCAAAATCATGTGATGGGCGTCACTTGTAACAGGTGCTCCAAAGCCCCTATACTCACCGCTAAGTTGGCACCGAAGGCTTGCTTACACCGTTTTGTGTGTGAAAATGCCGAGCGAACTTGCTAGTTCAATCACTCATTTTTTTAAGGAAAAACATGGCCGCACAAATTATCGGGGGCGCAGCCGCCGCGATCTACATCAACCAAGCTCTGTATGGCAATGCACCTAGCAACGCTATTTACACCAGCGATCTGGCGTACATCAACTCCACCAGCACCGGCGCTTACGCCGTTGCCAAGGGTGCCTTGTTTGCAAGCACCAGCAACGACGCGCTTGCGACTCTGGTGCTGAACAATCTCGGTATTACTGCCACCACCGTGCCTGCTGCGTCTTACACAATTCTCCAGGCCGCCGTAGCAACACAGTTTGGCCTGTACCCCACCATGCGCGGACAAGTGGTGCTGAACCTGGCCAACATTCTGGCTAACTTTGACACAACCGACGCTACATGGGGTGCCGCTG